>Ga0207702_10000117_pt1 | contig 92877 bp, 138 predicted proteins | sample KBSCornC62_FD_184302 | JGI IMG/M metagenome (GOLD analysis project Ga0207702, IMG submission 184302) | Corn rhizosphere microbial communities from Kellogg Biological Station, Michigan, USA - KBS Corn C6-2 (SPAdes) (version 2) | ecosystem: Host-associated > Plants > Roots > Rhizosphere > Soil ...
GAAAGAGCTTGATCAACAACTGAGCGTTCTCCGGTGGAAGGTCCCGGGCGGCAGCCGGTTCGAGGACGTGGAGATCGAGGAAGGCGCACCGTCCTGGTGGGCGGGTGACGAGGAGGCGTCCCAGTCGAGCCTGGCAGCGATGCGGGCGATGGGAGCGAAAGTCTGATGTCTGAGTCCATGGTGGTCGGGCGAGGTCTCGTCGAGATCTTGCCCGACTTCCGGAAGTGGGGGAAGCAGCTCGCGGCCGACATGCGGGTTGCCCGGACTCAGCTGGTCACGCAGGGGCAGGGCTTCAAGGCGGCTGCCGCAACCGTCGGCGCGTCCATGGTCAAGGTCGGCAAGGGCGCGTCCCTCGTCGGTCTCGGGGTGGCCGTGGCGGCTACCAAAATGGCCGGTGACTTCCAGGCGGAGACGGCCGTCCTCCAGACGGCGGCCGGAGAGACGACCAAGGGCCTGGCCACGGTCCGGGCCGGGATCCTGAACATCTCGCAGAACACCGGTACAGGGATCAAGAACCTGACCGACGGCATGTACACGATCGAGAAGGCCGGGTTCAGGGGCCGGGACGGTCTCAAGGTTCTCACCGCAGCGGCGCAGGGCGCGCGTGAGGAGAATGCGAAGCTGGCCGACGTCACGAACGCCATGACGTCGATCATGGCGAGCTATCACCTCAAGGCCACGGACTCCGTCCGCGTCATGAACGGCATGAAGACTGCGGCGGGCGAGGGCAAGATCACCATGGAGGAATTCTCCGGGGCGATGTCCACGGTCCTCCCGATCGCTTCCGCCAACAAGATCGCATTTGAACAGGTGGCCGGTGCCGTGGCCACCCTCACCCAGCACGGCACGTCCGCCCGTGAGGCCACCCATGAACTCGGCGCGACCATCCGTGCCCTGGCGTCCCCCAACATGGTGGCGCAACGCGAAATGGCCCGGTTCGGCCTGTCCTCCGTGGACGTCTCGCAGAACCTCGGAAAACGCGGCCTGACCGGCACGATCGAGCTACTGACCAAGACCATCCTGTCCAAGATGGGTCCGAGCGGCAAGATCCTCCTGAGTGCGTTCGAGGGGACCAAGCAGTCGGCCGAAGATGCCCGGATCATGCTGTCCAAAATCCCGCCGGAGTTCCAGAAGACGGCGAAGGCGTTCATGGACGGGAAGATCGATGCGGACCAATGGAACGCGACGATCAAGGGAGCGCCGGTCAACATCGCCCCCATGCTGAGGGGCTTCAACACCCTGGTCAACCGGTCTCACGGTTTCTCCCGTGAGCTGAAGAGCGGCGGCCCGGCCGCCAAGACCTACACCGACGCGCTCAAGAAAATGTCCGGCGGCGCTATCGGTCTCAACACGATCCTCCAACTGTCCGGCGAGTCGTTCGACGGGTTCAAAGAGAGGGTCGGCAAGGTCGGCGAGTCGTTCCACCACAGCTCGAAGGACGTCGAGGGGTGGAAGACGACACAGAAGCTCCTCAACGTCCAACTCGACATGGCCAAGCAGCGCCTCCAGGTGCTGATGATCACCATCGGGACCAAGCTGATCCCGGTGGTCACTGCGATTGTGAGGCTCTTCACCGAGCACAAAACGGTCACCATGCTCCTGGTGGCGGGCATGCTCTCCCTGGTCGGGATTCTCTCGGCCGCGTATATCGCGACCAAGGCATGGGCCGTGATCACCGGCATTGCCAGGACCGTCATGTTCGCGTGGAACGTGGCGACCATGGCACAGACCGAGTCGCTGGCGGTCATGCGCGCACAGCTCGCCGTTCTGTGGGTGATCCAGAAGGCGCAGGCCATTGCGACCGGCATCGCCACGGCCGCGCAGTGGGCGTGGAACGCGGCCATGGACGCGAACCCGATCGGGTTGATCGTTCTGGCCATTGCCGCTCTGGTGGCTGGCATCGTCTACGTGGCGACCAAGACCCAGTTTTTCCAGACGGTGTGGAAGGCGACCTGGGGTTTCGTAAAAAAGATCTTCACCGGGTTCGTCTCGTGGTTCAAGAAGAACTGGCAACTGATCACCTTCACGATCATGACCTTGGGTATCGGTCTGGCCGTGGCCATGATCGTGCGGCACTGGCAGGGTGTGAAGCACGCGTTCAGTGCCACGATCGATTGGATCAAGCACAACTGGCCCCTGCTCCTCTCGATCCTTCTCGGGCCCATTGCGGCAGCCGCGTATCAGATCTACAAGCACTGGGACTTGATCAGCAAGGGAGCGATGATCGCCTTCCATGCTGTGATCAATTTCGCTGTCCAACTGGGCAAGGATCTCGGGTCGTTCTTCTCCAAGCTCCCCGGTGAACTGGGCCATTTCTTCTCGTCGTTGCCTGGCATCGTGGGCCATTGGTTCGTGGTCCTCGGCCAGAACATCGCGAAATTCTTCACCCACATCCTGCCGGATGCCGCCAAGTCCCTGAACAACGCTCAGGTGGCCCTTCTCCACGTCGGAGAGGATCTGATCAAGGGTTTGTTCCACGGCGCGGCCAACTTCTTCACCAAGACCGTTCCGGACTGGGCAAAGAGTGTGTGGCATGGGATCACGAGCTACTTCAAGGCCGTGTTCGGGATCCAGTCCCCGTCCACGGTCATGGCTGCGCTCGGCGTCGATCTGATCAAGGGCCTGTTCCAGGGAATGTTGAAGATCGCCCTCACCGTGACCAAGTTCCTCGGTGACCACATCGGCAAGCCGATCATCAACCTGTTCACAAAGACCATCCCCGACGGCGCGAAGACCTTCTCCTCCAGGGTGAGCGGGTCGTGGAGCGCCGTGCAGAGCAACGTGGGCAAGTTCTTCGGCCTCATGAAGCACTCGTCGATCGATCCCCTGGTCCGTCTGTTCAACGCCACGATCCCGGGCGCGGGCAAGTCGATGCGCGACCTGATCATCGGCTTCGTCCGGGCCATGGTCCTGCATGTGATCGACGGCTTCGGAACGATCATCCATGGGGCAACCAAGCTCTTCGGGTGGGTGCCGGGTGTCGGCGGGAAGCTCAAGAAAGCCTCTGCCGCGTTCGACCGGTTCCGAGACGACGTGAACCGGGCCCTCGGCGGGATCAAGGACCGGCACCCCACCGTCGGCGTCGGTATGAAGATCATGACTGGCAAGGATGCCGGACTGGTCAACATCGGCGGTATCGCCCGTGCGACCGGTGGCGAGATCCCGGGTCATCTCGGGAAGAGGGGCAAGGACAGTGTCCTTGCGGCCCTCATGCCGGACGAGCACGTGTGGACCGTCCGGGAGGTCATGGCGGTGGGCGGCCACAAGGCCATGGAACGCCTCCGGAAGCTCGCCCTCATGGGGATGCTCAAGGGCTACTCGACCGGCGGACAGATCAAGGGATACGCCTCCGGCGGTGCGGTCGACGCAAATACGAAGGCGCCCGGCTACGGCTCGATCCTCTCCGGGACCAACACCGCGTTCGGAAGCCTGATGCGGTCCGCCCTCCCCGCCCTGATCAAGCAGTTCAAGGCGCAGTACGCGGCCGTCACGAACGTCGGCGCGGGTGTCGGCGGCGGGGTGAAGCGCTGGACCGGCATGGTCCATTCCGTCCTCGGACAGCTTCACGAGTCCCTGGGGTGGACGGCCACGGTCCTGCGCCGGATGAACCAGGAGTCGGGCGGTAACCCCACGGTGGTCAACCGGTGGGACTCCAACTGGAAAGCCGGTCACCCCTCGGTCGGCCTCATGCAGGTGATCGCCGGGACCTTCCGTGCCTACGCCGGTCGCTACCGGGGTGTGGGCCCGTTCATGTACGGCGTGTCCGTCAACCCGACGGCCAACACCTACGCCGGTCTCAACTACGCACTGCACCGTTACGGCTCCCTCTCCGCCCTGAACCGTCCCGGCGGATACGACCTGGGCGGTCTTGCGCGGCGCGCGGGGACGATCTTCAAGGGGACGAACCAGCCGGAGCGGATCCTCTCGCCACGCCAGACGGCCGCGTTCGAGCGTCTCGTGAGCCGTCTCTCCCCAGCCGGAGCGGACGGGGGAGTCACCGTCAAGGAACTCCACCTGCACAACCACGGGGTGATCGGTTCGAAGCACGAGGTGGAGAACTGGCTCGTGGTTTCGATCGACCAGCTCAAGCGCAAGGGGAGGTTCTAGATCGTGGCGATCGGGTTCCGCTCCGTCGGCACTCGGACCAAGGCGGACGTGTCGGCCTCCGGCTCCCCGCAGTCGTTCGGCATGCCGCTCGGCCATGTCTCGACCGACTGGCTCCTCTGGGTAGTCGTCACGGACGACAACACCGGTCCGGCGGCCACTCCCTCCGGCTGGACCCTGCTCGGGCACTTCTCGGCCGGTACGTCCACGTCCTCGCCGTACGCCGGTCGGCCGCACGTCCACCTCTATCACCGGATCGACGACGGCACCCTTGGCTCGTCGCAGTCGATGACGTTCAACACCGGGTCCTGGCCGGGCGGAGACCCGTACGTTCTCGGGTTCATCGCGGCCTACACCGGGGCGGACCAGTCCTCACCGGTGGAGATCGTCTCCGGGGGAAACACCACCTCGACGGCCGCCGCGTTCGCGCACCCGCAGGTGACCACCGTGGCCCCGAACGACTGGCTGCTGTCCGTCCGGGGAGTCGTCTCGGACAACACGAACCTGACCTTCACCGACTCGGTCGGCACGGACGTGGCCCGGGTGAACGAGGGCATGACCAACCCGTCATCTCCCTCCGTGGCGCTGTACGACTCGAACCTCGCCCTGACTGCCGGTCTCCAGACACAGAGGACGACGACCGCCTCCAATACCGTCACGTACGGTTCCGTCGGCATCACCCTCGCGCTCAAGCCCGCGAACGCGGCGAACGCGGTGACGGCGATCGCCGGAGTGGCGTCGATCTCGTTCCAGGCCAAGCAGGCGTCCTCGTCCGGCACGTCCGGCCCGTGGGATCTCTGCGGCACCGGCGGCCTGCCCATGTACGAGTTCGCGATCGACTGGAACAACGACGGGAACTTCACCACCTCGAACGCCATGCTGATGCTCGGGATCATGGGCACCGGCGGGGTGGACGACGCGACCAACGAAGTGATCAGTGACATCTCGATCACGTACGGCCGGGACCAGGACCGGCAGTTGAACCCGGCGGCTGTCGGCAGCGCCGCGCTCTCATTGATCAACGTGTCCCGGAAGTACTCCCCGGAGTGGGTCTCGTCCGTCCTGTACGGCAACCTTGAACCGGCCCGTCCGTTCCGCGCTCAGGTCACGTGGGGCGGGTCCGTCTTCCCCCTCTTCCGTGGCCGAATCGACGACTTCAACGTCAAGGCGGACATGGCGGACCGGTCCGTCGATTTCACGTTCCTGGACGCGCTGAACGATCTCTCCAACGTCAAGCTGAGCACGCCGGTGTACGAGGAGATGCGCACCGGCGATCTGATCGATGTGATCTTGGACGCGGTGGGCTGGACGGCCGGTCGGCAGATCGATCTCGGTGCCACTTTCGTGAGGTACTGGTGGGCAGAGGGGCAGAGCGCGTTCGACGCGATCAGTGACCTGGTCAAATCGGAGGGGGCCCCGTCGATCGCCTACGTGGCGCCGGACGGCACATTCGTCTTCCACGACCGGCACCACCGGATCCAGAACTCCTCGTCGACCACGTCTCAGGCGACGTTCGCCCAGTCGGCCGTGTTCGACTGCGCCGTGGCTCCCCCTGCCGGTCTGCACTTCACCGCCCCGTTCACGTACCAGCACGGGTGGAGAGACATCGTCAACTCGGTCACGTTCGACGTGTCGGAGAGGACGGCGGACACCGACCTCTCCGTGGTGTGGACGTCGGACGACACGGTGAACCTGTCCAGCGGGCAGAGCGCCTCGATCGATATTTCGGGGTCGGACCCGTTCATCGGAGCGGTGCTGCCGGTGAGCGGCACGGACTACCTGAAGTCGGGACCCGGCACAGAAGTGATCAGCATCAGCCGGACGTCCGGCGCATCACTGACGATCACCGTTCTGGCCACGGGCGGAGCGGTGTCTCTTCAGAACTTCCAGCTCCGCGCGTTCGCGATCCCGGTCCGGAACACGATCAAGGTGCACCGGGAGGACTCCGGCTCGATCTCCATCCATGGAGAACGGGACTACCCGGACCAGGCACCGTGGGCGAACGCCAACGATGCCGAAGCGATCGCCGGAGCCATTCTCCTGCGGTACGCGCAGAGGCGCCCCACGGTCGATCTGCGGGTCGTGACGGAGGACCCGGTCCACTTCCTCCAGGTGGTGTCCCGGACGGTCGGAGACCGGATCCACATCCTCAACGGAGAGATGGGTCTCGACGACGACTTTTTCATCGAGAAGATCACCCATCAGATTCAGCGGGTGAACGTGCCGGGACGGCCGCCGGTGCATGCAGTCATCTTCGGGTGCGAGAAGGCGGGGGTGCAGTCGGCCAACCCCTTCCGGTTCGACGTCCGGGGCGCGGGGTTCGATCAGGGTATCTTCGATCCAATCCAATCAGATAACCCGTTCACTGTGTTCCGGTTCGATCAGTCCGCGTTTGACTCGTCACAGTTCGGGACGTGAGGAGAGACGATGCCCAACATCACACCCCTGCCCCAGCCGGTCGTACCGGAAGAACCGGCCCGGCCGCAGGTTGCATGGGCGTACGTGTACGAGGGCGAATGGGTGGCCGACTGCCCGCGCGGCTGCAACAACGTGGAATATCTGTTCACCCAGTCGCGAATGGGCGGACCCCGGGACCAGAGGCGCCCGTTCTACCTCTGCTCCTATTGCGGGTACTCCTGCGAAAAGATCGTCTGGCCCCGCCAGGAGCACGAGATCATGCGCATCCTCATGCTCCGGCCGATCCCCCGGAACAGGAACTGGTACCCCCAAGATCACCCGGTGGCTCTGAAGTTCAACATCCCGCACGGTCAGTCTCCGGCCGACCTCCTGGCCGAGAACGAAGAGCACGGAGTGAGGTAAGCCATGACGTGGTCGGCACCCATGACGGCAGTGGCGGGATCAACGTTCTCCGCCGCTCAGTTCAATCAGTACGTCCGGGACAACCTGAACGAAACCGCCCCGGCGAAGGCCACGGCCGCCGGGCAGTTTTTCGTGGCCACGGGTGCCAATGCCATTGCCGCGCGGACCCCCACCTCCGCCACGGTGGCCACGTCCGAGACGACCACCAGCACCAGCTACGCGGATCTTGCGACGGTCGGCCCGGCCGCGACCGTCACGACCGGAGTGGCAGCCATGGTCTTTATCAAGTCAGGCATCGACAACAACACGGCCAACATCGGGACGTTCATGAGCTTCGCCGTCTCGGGTGCGTCGTCCCAGGCGGCGGCCGACGCCAGCGCGGTCAACATCGCCGGGGTCACGGCGGCGAACCGGGTCAGGATCGGGGCCGCGTTCCGGGTGACCGGCTTGAACGCAGGGTCGAACATCTTCACCGCGAAATACAAGGTGGCCAGCGCCAGCACCGGGACCTTCACCCAGCGCGATCTGATCGTGCTGCCGTTCTGAGGATCTGATCATGCCCACCATCCCGCAGTACGTGAAGATCATGAGAGACGCTGCCTGGGACGTCGCGGAGCGGTTCGGGGTGGACATCACCCAGGAGCCGAAGGCGTCCCGGGCTGAGCTGCTGTCCATTCTCGCGGTGCAGAGCGTCTTGATCAAAGCCCTGGTGGACAAGGGTGTGATCACGGACACGGAGCTTCTGGCTGCGGTCAACGCCATGCGTTCGTCTCCGTGGTCCCCCGGTCCTCTTCCGGTCCGTCCGGTCGACTGGGACACGGTCCCGGTCACAGGCGTCGGGGTCATCCCGGTTACGGGGGCATGACGTGGCGTGGACAGCTCCCATGACGGCGGTCGCCGGTGCCTCGGTACTGGCGGCCGACTTCAACACGTTCGTGCGCGACAACCTCAATCAGACGGCCCCTGCCATTGCCACCTCGGTCAGTTCATGGTTCCCGCACAGCGGGGTCAACACGCTGGCGGAGCGCTTCCCCACGCAGAACAACGCGACCGGAGCCAGCACCACCACCAGCACGACGTACGGCAACCTGGCCGACACGGTGACCACCTCGGTTACGGTGACCACCGGAGTCCTGGCCCTGGTGCTGCTCTACTCGAACCTGAACAACTCTGCCGGTGGCAACCGGACTTGGTGCGCCTATGACATCTCCGGTGCGACCACCCGCGCGGCCGATGACACCCGGTCGGTGAACCATTCGTCGGCCGCCGGTATGCGGTGGGGAGCGACGTTCCTTGAATCGCTCAACGCCGGATCGAACACCTTCACGATGCGATACCGGGTCACCGCCGGTACCGGCACCTTCTCCGCCCGTCGTATCGGCGTGATCCCTTTCTAGGAGGCAGCCATGGCATGGACGGCACCCATGACCGCCGTGGCGGGCGCGGTGTTCTTCTCCGCCGACTACAACACGTACGTGCGGGACAACATGATCGAACTGGGGGTGGCGAAGGCGACCGTCCCCGGGAGCATCATCGCGGGCGCCGGGCCCAACACGGTGGAGCAGCGCACTCCCGCATGGTCGGCGACCACTGCCGGATCGACCACCACCTCGACCTCCTACACGGATCTCGACGCCGGGGCGGGTCCGTCGTTGACGGTGCAGTCAGGATCGGTCATCGCCATTTGGATCTTCTGCAATCAGTACAACACGAACGGCACGGCCGCATGGATGTCCTTCGCGATCTCCGGTGATTCGTCGATCTCCGCAGACGACACCTGGGCGATCCAGTTCCAGGGGACGGACGGAGACCGGAACGGCGCCGGGTTCGTGTTCGACGGCCTGACCAAGGGATCGAACACGATCACCGCCAAGTACCGGGTGTCGACGGCCGGTACCGGCTACTTCAGTCAGCGGCGGCTCGCCGCATGGCCGTTCTGAGAGGAGTGGGTCATGGCGTGGAGTTCTCCCATGACGGCCGTGGCCGGTTCCGTGTGGACGGCGGCTCAGTGGAACACGTTCATCCGGGACAACCTGAACGAGTCCGAGACGTCGAAGGCGTTGACCACGAGCGGCTACAGCGTGGTGACGTCTCTGCACCGGCTCTCCGAACGGGTCCCCCAGGTGGTCAACGACGCGGCCGAAGTGGTCACCGCAGAGACGTCCTACTCGGATCCCGAGACACTCGCAGCCGGGTCGCCGGTGGTACCGGGCCCGAGCATCACCGCGTTCACAGGGCAGAAGGCCCTCGTTGCGATCTACGGCGCTCCGCGCACGTCCGGCGGCACGGCCGCATGGATCAGTGTGGAGGTCTCCGGCGCGACGGACATACAGGCGGACGACACCCACTCGATCCAGAACCACGTCACCGACCCCGACTCCTGGCGCTCCGGCGCCACCTTCGGCCTCGATCTCACCGAGGGGCTGAACACCTTCACCATGAAGTACCGGGTGTCCACGTCCGGCACCGGCCATTTCACCTCGCGCCGGATGGTGGTGATCCCGTTCTAGGGGAGATCATGTCTGTTTCCTCAGTGATCGAAGCTCTCGCCAACTGCGCGGTCACCGACTCGTGGGAAGTCGGCATGTGCGGTCAGTTCTGCGCGGCGATGTACGGCTACGGCTTCTCCGGCTACCGGGACGCGGTGACCCAATGGGCCGAAACACCCTCCAGCATCAAGCACGCGGCCAGCACAGAGGCTCCGGCGGGTGCCCTGGTGTTCTGGGGCGGGGGTTCCGCCGGACACGGCCACGTGGCCATAGCGGACGGAACGGGGAGTGTGTGGTCGATCGACATAGGCGGTCCCGGGACGGTCTCCCGTGTCTCCGCCGGTACGATCGCCTCCCGGTGGGGCCTTCCCTATCTCGGATGGTCGGCCCCGTACTTCCAGGGCGCGGAATGGAGCCCCCAGATGATCTATGGCGTGGACGTCAGTGCGTACCAGCCGATCAACTTCCCCCTCGTCACCCCGTCCGACAACCACCCGGTCGACTTCGCGATCATCAAGATCACCGAGGGCATGTCGACGACGGCCGGTCAGGGGTACAACACGAAGTGGGTCAGCCAGCGGCAGTGGGCCCGTGATCACGGCCTGGTTGTGGGTTTCTACCACTTCGCCCGTCCCGGAGACATGGTTTCCCAGGCCGATCACTTCCTCTCGCAGATCAACCTCGCCCCCGGCGACGTTCTCGCGTTCGACTGGGAGGACACCGGGGTCACGAACGCGCAGAAGGACGCGTGGATCTCGTACGTGCAGGGACGCGCACCCGGCCACAAGGTGATCTTGTACTGCAACAAGGACTTCTGGCTGAACCGGGACCGGACGTCCTTCGCCGGGGACGGTCTGTGGATCGCCACCGGCGGGATCCCTGCCGGGTCTCCGGGGATCAAATCCCCGTGGCTGGTCCACCAGTACTCCACGTCCGGGAACCTCGATCACGACGTGGCACAATTCGCAGGCCGGGCAGACATGCTCACATGGGCCGGAGGAGACGACATGGCACTCAGTGCGGACGACAAGGCGTGGATCAAGGATCTGTTCCTGGCGACGTCGCTGGTGGACAACAAGGCGCACGGTCTCGGGTACTACGCGGCGCATGCCGAGCAGGCCCTCGCGGCGGTCCTCGCGCAGGCGAGGGCGAACGGAACGGGGATCTCTGCGGCCGGGCTCAAGCTCGACGCGATCAAGACCGTCCTCGACGGCCTCGACCTCTCCGGCGTCTCGGACGCGGTTGCGGAGAAGATCAAGACGATCAAGTTCATCGTCACGTCCGAGCAGGGAGTCTGATCATGTCCGATGAGCCCGAGGTCCGGGTGTTCGATTCGATCACGGCGGCGGTCGAGAATTCCGCCCAGCCCGCCCCTCCGCCGTACTCAGAGATCCAAAACCCACAGCTGCCCGTCTCCGGGCCCGAGGGGGAGGGGGAGGTACCCCCGCCTCGGAAGGGTCCTGCTCGCAAGCCAGCGACCAAAGCAGGCGGCGTGACGGCCCATGCTGGAGCGGCGCGGACCCAGGTGAAGGCGAAGGACCCTGAGTGAAGATCACTGTCTATCCGGCGGACAGCGGCGGGTGTGGATTTTTCCGGCTCATCTGGGCGGCCGAGGAGCTGAAGCGGCAAGGGCATGACATTGATCTCAAACCGCCGGACAAGCGGGACATCCGCCTCCAGACGTCCGGGATCAAGAGGCTCAATCAGCGCCGGGACAGAGACGCGCGCACCGAGGACGTTCTCGATCTTGAGACGGACGTCATCGTGCTCCAGCGGATCACCCATCAGTTCATGGCCGAGGCGATCCCGATCATGCGCCGGAAAGGGATCGCGGTCGTCCTCGACGTGGACGACGACCTCACGTCGATCCACCCGAGCAATCCGGCTTACAACGGGTACCACCCCCGGAACGAATGGCGGATCGACCGGACCACCGGCGAGTACTCGCGCAACTCCTGGCACCACCTCGTCACGGCCGCCCGTGAGTCGACCGTGGTCACCGTCTCCACCCCGGCCCTCCTCGACGTCTACGGCCGCGCCGGGAACGGCCGGGTGATCTACAACCACCTGCCCTCCCACTACTACGACGTGGATCATGCCGACAGTGAGCTGATCGGGTGGCCCGCCGCTCTCGTCTCCCACCCGGACGACCCGTCGGCCATGGGAGGGGCATTGGCACGTCTGCTCGGCCAGCCACGGGAGTTTCAGGTCGTGGGTGATGCAACCGGGTGCGGGTACGCATTCGGTCTTGTCTCCGACCCGTCCGGCTACGACGAGGTGATCGACCTCATGGCGTGGCCGGAGGCGGTCGCGCGTCTCGGGATCGGCGTGGCTCCCCTGGCCGACACGAAGTTCAACCGGTGCAAGTCGTGGCTCAAGCCGCTGGAGCTGTCCGCGTTGCGGGTGCCGTGGGTGGCATCACCCCGGGCGGAGTACACCCGGTGGTACAAGGAGGGCCTGAAGGAGGGGTACGTGATCGGCGCGCTGGCCGACACACCCCGCCGGTGGTTCAACGAACTCAAGAGGCTCAAGAACTCTCCGGCCCTGCGCCAGGAGCGGGCGGAGGGCGCCCGGCTGATCGCGGAGAAGTACCGGCTGGAGGCGAACGCGTGGCGCTGGCTGGAGGCGTGGCACGGAGCCTACGATCTTGAGCGGCGCGGGGACCGGGCGACCGCTGTGATCGACCTCGCGACCGGGCACCCGGTCGTCGGTTAGAGCGTCACCACGGGAATGGGCCCGGTGCCGCTGTCGGCGTGCGCCTCGCGCTCCTTGGTCATCCGGAGGGCCTGGCGCTCCAGCTCTCGGAGACGCGGTTCCAGGCAGTCGATCTCGTACCCGAGGGCGGCGCCGGTGACCGGGTCAGTGAAGATCATCCGCTCCAGACACGCCTTCTTCACTTCAAGATCTTCTCTTACCCGGGCGATGTGTCCATTGAGATCATTCAGGGACATGGTCACGATGCCGCCTCCAAGCGAAGATCAACGCGCCAGGAGACGGCGCACGCAATGCAGACCTGATAGGGGGTGTCCCCCACGGTCTCGATCATTGATTTGCTTCCGCACGCCGGGCACTTGGCCCGGTGCCGGGTGCGCGACATGGCGCGGCGTGTGGCCGTGGACGTGCCACCCCAGAAGCCGGTGTCTTGGTTGATCAGTGCGCTGTTGAGGCACTTCGCCTTGACGGGACAGAGATCACAGAAAAGAGACCGGACCTTGGTCAGGCGGGCCTCCGTTTCTTCGGCGGGAAAGAACAAATAGTCGGCGGCGCCCCCGCAGAGTGCGTCACCGTGCCAATCGGTCTTGATCGATGCATAGATCGTTTCGTCCGTCCCGTGCACCGGGCACCCCCTTGGGCACGGCTGGGTTATATGCCAAAGATGCTCTCGAATTGAACAAAAGAAAAGCCGCCGTCCCATGGTCTTTTGGACCATGGAACGGCGGCTCCGGAACTTCTGATCAGGCTTGGCCCTGCCCCCGTTTCTTGAGAGTGGGCAGGACGTCTCCGGTGACCACGGCGTCACGGACGCGCGGGGACCACCGGAACCGGGGGTAGTAGGTGCGGGGAGCCATCCACTCCTCGCCCGACTGGGGGTCCCGCCGGACGCGCGGCGCGACCTCGGACGCGTACCAGGTACCGAAGTTGGTCACGGTGACGCGACCCTTCTCGATCACGGTACGGCCGATCACGTCGAACGTGGCCCGGAGGACCTTCGCGACGATCTTCTCTGATTCGCCGGACTCCTTCGCCACGGCTTCGATCAACTGGGTGTGGTTCATGATCCTCGTTCTCTCTACGACCAACCACCGGGAGTGTACGACGGGTTGTCCCCCGGCTTCGGGTTGGCCGGGAACGGCGCCTGCCCGGGATGCAGGAGGCGGTAGGTCCGCCCGTCGTGGTGGCCGTTCTCGTCGCGCGCCGGAACGACGCGCGGCGCGAACAGGAGCGGTACGACGGCGAGCACGAGACCGATGATCGCGGCGGGGAGCGCGAGCTTCTCGTCGAGACCGATCACGATCACGAGGATCGCCCACACGAACGCGTTCGTTTTGACGGCCCTCATTCCCTGACCTCCCCGACGATCCCCCGGCCCGCTTCCAGTTCCTTGATCTGCTCGTCGAGCTGAAGATCACGGACCTTGCGCAGGACGGCCGCCCATTCGGTCATGTCCAGGAGGGTGTTGGTCACGACCAGTGCCGAGACGAACCGGTGGCACGTGGCCGGTCCGTATCCCATCTTCGCTGCGAAGGCCACGGCCGTGACCACTTCCTCGGACACGGCCGCGTGCTTGCCGACGTCCACGGCGGAGAGGGTGAGATCTTCGATCTTCACCGGACGCGCCCCCTGACGATGTTGACCGTCTGGGACACCGTGGTTCCGGCGTCCTCCTCCGGGTCGGCCTCGATCTCCGCCCGGGACATGCGCGAGACCCGGTGGATCCCGTCGATCCCGGCGTGCTTCCCGTCGGACCCGTACGAGCCCTGAACGGCTTCCATGATCGCGGCACCGGCGGCGGTGAAGTCACCGGCCGCCAGCGCCTTGCGGTACTCCTCTGACATTTCTTGATCCCTTTCCTGTCCGGGTGGTGCTGGCATGGCGGAGGCCCGGCCACGGGGCAACGTGACCGGGCCTCCTGGCGCCGGAGCGTTAGGGTTCTCCGACGGCTTCCCCGCCTTCAGGCAGGCGGGGCGTATGTGTCTCCGGCCGGGTGCCCTCGCCGGAGCGGCTGACCGGCGGCCGGATCAGTACACGAACGGTTCCGGGGACGGCGTCCCGAGGACCACGTTCCGGTTGCGCCGGAACTGCGGAGGCTCGCCCGTCCGGGCGATCTCCACGAACCTCCAGGACGTCCAGGTGTAGATCACCTTGCGCTTCATCCGGTCGTCGTACCCGTACACGAACAGGACCGGGACGAGGGCGCCCCGATAGAAGACCGTCCCGTACGTGACCTTCTCGATCACCACGTCCCGGGAGTTGCTGCCGAGGCCCTCGTTGCTGAACGTCTCGGTGTAGACGTCTCCGCGCCGGAGTTGGTGCGGCCTGACCACGGTGAGGTAGGTGCCCGGCCGGACGTCTGTTTCGGTGTCACTCATGTTGATCCCTTTCCTCCCGCCACCGGCGGGTGCTCTCGCGGCGCTCCTCGCGCATGCGCCGGATGTTCTCCCGGCGCGCGGCCATACGGGCGCGCAACGCCTCTCGCTGCGCGTCTCGCTGACGCTCTTCCTCGGACCGGCCCCGGTGGTCCGGGGGCGTCTCGGAACGCCCCCGGTGGCGACCGGCCGCCCGGCTGGCGGGCGTGGTCACCTTCCGGATGCTCGCCGGTCCGGGGCCTGAGACCGAGGTGGTGTGCCGACCGTTGGTCGACCGGGTGTGAGACACCGGTCCGATCTTGGTCGTCACGGAGACCGATTTCTTGTTGAGGTTCAGGGTGAACAGGCCACCCAGGAACGACTTCCGCTTGGTGAAGCGGAGATTCCAGCCGCCCATGATCAGCTCTCTTTCAGGTAGTCGGACCAGCACCGGGCGCACAGGAAACCGGTCCAGGGGGTGTCGTCGGGCTTGACGATCTCGTGTGTCTCGGAGGTCGCCTCCCACGTGCGATCCGTGGTGTGCGAGCACATGTGGCACCGGGGCCGGTGCAGGGACCGGAACACCGGCGCGCCCGGCCGGGAGTTCAGCTCCCGCCGGACGTCGTGCATGTGGCCGTAGATCTTGGACGAGGACCGGACCCGGTCGTCGTCGTGGAACCAGTCGAACACCTCCAGGCGCCGGACCAGCTCCTCCGTGGTGATCTTCTTCCAGGCGGCGGTGAACGTGAGCCCCCGTTCCGCCTTGGCCAGGAACACGGACAGTTCGTCTCGGGTCGGCTCACGGAAGTTGGCCGGTGGCCAGACGATGTGACGCGCGGCGTAGGGGCCGCGCGTCAGGGCCGGAGACGTCTCGGTGTGGAGCATCCCGCCGGGGGGCTGGCTCATGACCGGCCGTCCGTCCACCACGGCCGCACCCATACCGGGGTGTCGTCCTCGTCGTCCCACGGGGCGCTGTTGGCGTCAACCGCGTCGTACGACCGGTCGTTGTCGTCGGCCGGGGAGTCGTCGAACATGATCGGTCTTCCTATCCGGGTGGAAGATCAGTTCCAGAGACTGATCTTGTGCTGATTCCTGATCCACTGGTCCACGGTCGTCTGTAGCTGCTGACCGCCCTCGCACAGAAGACCGTAGAGGTGATCCATCTCCTCCGGCGTCTCCGGCGGGTGGATCTTCGAAAGCTGATTGACGTGTTCGCACTGCACGCACGCCGTGGTGTGATCCGTCCACTCCGCGAACGCGGGGACGTACGGCAGAGGGCTCTCACCTTCGAACGTGATCACCCTGATCTTGATCGCATGCATGATCCCTCCTAGGTCGTGGTCCCGGTCGGACTCGAACCGACGCGGACGGAGGTTAAGAGCCTCCCGCTCTGCCAACTGAGCTACGGGACCGATCCCGGCCGCCGGGTGGGATAGAGAACCGGCGGCCGGTGTTGCGCCCGGGAAAGGTACGAAACCGGACGGCTTCCTGATCTTTCAACCCACGGTCGGAACGCGGGCAGACCAGGCGATCATGAAACCTGTGCGACGCTCCAGTCGATGACGTTGTAGGTCGTCTCGTCCACGTCGACCGTACCGGGGTCCGCGTCCTGGATTGCCTGCTCCAGTTGATCGGCCATCTCGTCACGGGAAACGAACTTCCCGGACTCCCGTTCCAAGGTGACCTCAACGGTGAAGGTGAAGACGTGCGCCATGATCGTGATTCCTTTCGGTCGGTTGTCGATCGTGGTGGGTGCCCGCAGAGGGATTCGAACCCCCGGCCCCCGCGTCCGTAGCGCGGCGCTCTGTCCTCTGAGCTATGCGGGCGGGTGGCCGGTCCCTCCCGGGAAGCGGCCGACCGAGATGCAGACATGCACCCCGGAGATTGTGGATCACGTCCTAGTTCGTCCGGCCCTCGCGGAGCCGGTCCTCGTAGCTCATCCATGGCCGGGCGGATGCCGCCTTGCCGGGGCTGAGCGGGATCACCGGAGGAAGATCGTCGATCCCCTCGTGATCGGCCTGAACGCACGCGTCCGAGCAGTAGGTCGCGGACGTGACCGGGGGCGGCACTTCGCCCCCGCACCACGTGCAGCCCTTCTGGACCTTGGCCCGGAGGTTCCGGGCGTAGTCCTTGCGCCGTGCCGGACCCATGGTCACTTCTCGTCGAGACCGGGCAGGCCGAGGGCCTCCCCGAGAGCCGCGAGGGCGCCGAGCAGATCGGCCGGGTCCTCCCCCGGCTCGACCGGGAGAGGAGTCTTCTCGGTTCCGTGCCGGTCGTGGGAGAGGAACTCCTCCAGCTCCCGGCGGTGGTTGTCCGCGTCCTCCTTGTTCTCCGCCAGGAACGCGGCGACCGTCTCCGGCGTCTCGTTCGGGTCCTCCGCGAGGGACTTCTCGTACATCTCCGGGGTGATCTTCTGGGCGAGGGAGACGTGGAGGGCGGTGAGGCCGTTGCAGAACCGGGTCATCTGCATGCCCTCGATCAGAAGACCGAAGATCTCTGCCTCCGTGGCCTTCGACGTGTCCTCACCGGCGGCGAGCCGGTCGAACAGCTCCCGGGCGTGGTGCCGGTAGACCGGCTCCGGCGCCAGGAGATCCGTGTGTTCCAGGGCGGGCTTGACGATCATGAACTCATCGTCGAACTTCTGCGGGTCCGTCTCCGGGTGCCGCTCCTTCGCGGCCTTCAGCTCCTGAGCCGCCCACTTGAACTGCTGGAACGACGTGCGCATGTGCTGGACCTCCGGCGGTTCGCCCCCGAGACCGAGAAGGGCCACGACCTCCGGGGGCAGACCGACCGGGCCCCCGAGACCGGCGAGGGCGCTCGCTCCCAGCCCGTCGAGGGCGGAGACCGGGAAGGCGACGGCCCTGAAGTCGTCGTCGTCAAAGATCACCTCTGCCCCCGGCAGGTCCGACGGGTCGAACGAGGGAGCGGACGATGACAGTTCGGGCAGGTCTTCGGCGCCCTCGGGGCGCTCGTTGCGTTCGGACATGATCCCTTTGCTTCCTTCTCGGGTGACCCCGTCTCCGGCGGAGACGGGACGTGCTTGGTGGTGAGGCTCTGATAGATCGCCATGACTCCGCAGAGGAACATCACAACGAACAGGATGGGCATGATCCAATGGACCCACAGGCCGAAGACCCACAGGAGTTGATCATCACTCATGATCATCGCCCTCGTAGTGGTTCTCGTGGACGTCGGACGTCTCGGACGCGAGGAGTTCCAGCGCCCGGGTGAACGAGATCTTCCCTTCGCTCTGATGTGTCCACGGCGTCCGCACCCGGGTGTAGATCACGGTGGGAACGCGGTCACGAGAGTGCCAGACGAACGACATGAACTCGATCGAGTTGTAGGCGGGACCGGGGTACCACTCGTTCTTGATCGCGAACTCCGGCGTGACGTGCTCGCGCATCCGGCGCACGGTCGGCTGGCCGGGAACGATCTCCCAGCCACGGCCGACGGCGTCTTTGATCGCCTCAAGGGTCTGGGCGTAACGGTCAGCCATCGATCCCACCCCTCCGGGGTCCGCCACCGGCGGGACGTGTCTTGCGTCCACGCCTGACGAACGGGTGATCGCGCATACCCCATGCGTTCAGTACGAGGTACTGATGCTGAGACGTGGTCAGGGAGTACCCGACGTCCGGGACGATGGGGGTTCCGTCCGGCATGGTCCACCCAATCGGGGTGTCGTACGAGAGAACGACGTAGACCGCCTCTTGAAGGCTCTGCCAGTAGTTGATCGGCAGTTCGCCGTAGTCGACCCGGTCCCATCCTTCGATCCCGCTGAGTGTGTCGCGCATCCGGAACGGAACGCGGTTCTTGATCGCAACCTCTGCGGTCGCGAGAGTGTGCCCCATGATCTTGTACCTCTCCGGGTGAGAGACCGGCCCCCGCCGGGGGGACAACGGGGACCGGTCGTACGGGACCGGTCAACGCCGGTCGTGCGGGACGGAGTCACCTCCGCCCTGGTACCAACCGCCCTCGGAGTTGCCGCCGCATGCGGCGCAGACACCGAGGGTCAGGATGGTGATCGCGACCCAGGCCAGAACCATGACCATGAACCGCTTCGTGATCATCTGACGGGCGATCGTGCTGTGCATGTGATCCCTTTCGTCCGTGGTGATCTTGTGGTGCGTACCCCCGGCCGGATTCGAACCGGCGCGGTCACGGCGGAATGCCGAGACGATCCCGGCTGCCGTGCCATGGGAGGGGCCTGGCGTTCCTCTCCCGTCCCGTTGTTAGGCGGCGCTCTGACCACTGAGCTACGGGGGCATGGTGGGCGCTCTTGTCGGCGTGCGCCCGTCGGCCGTCCGGCGCGGGAGTCGGGAACCTCCCCGTATCTTCGAGACGGTTCGACCATACACCGGGCCGGGCCGAACCTGCGGAACGGGTCCGAGCCGGGGCGTGGCTGGCGTCTCCCGGGTTTTCACCCGGAGTTGGACCGGTTGTATCAACCCTGCCCTGCGCGGCCTGGAGACGGCCGCACAGAGGATCCGGATCTAGTACGGAAGTCGGATCTTGCCGGAAGGGGACCGGTGGTCCTCGGGGACCGGTTCGGACGGTCGGCGGGTCTGTGTCTGGACCTTGACCTGTTTCATGATCTCTTCCTTCCGACCACCCGGTCCCTCTTGGGGATCGAGTCGGCATAGATCACATCCGACGCGGCGGGAGCTTCGAGGGCGAGCTTATGCGCCAGGCGGAACCGGCCGCGCGCGACCGCCCAGTAGTACTCGCCCTCGACCAGAGAGAAATTCCGGTAGTACCGGGGACCGGGTTCGCCGGGGTCCCTCTCGAACCACCGGCGCCGGTATCGGCGAAACATGATCATCACCTAGATCCCGGATCTCGGTCACCCGCGAGCGGGTCTCACGCATGACCAAGATCCCCTCTTTGGAGGTATTCGCGGTAGGTCATCGTGCAGTCCGGGGACCCTTCGCACATCGATCCGTACGTAAGATCATCCGGGTTGAAGACGTGCTCATGATCCGATTTCCGGACCATGGTCCATGCCCGCGAGTACTCCGCCACCGGTGTCAACGCGACCTTGAGGACGTACCGGGTGCCGTACTCCCCGTGGTGCCCGTCCTTGATCGCCTTACCGGCCGATTCGGGGGAGACGTACTCCGTGGGCGTCTCCTCGTCGGCAGGTTCGATCCGGTGCGGGGACTCCGAGACGATGTAGGTCTGGTGAACCGTTTCCATGATCACGCCGCCTTCTCGACCGGCGGCTGACCGGTCCACAGGAGTTCGTCGATCGACCCGTCCAGGTTCGGGCTGTAGTCGATCAAGTGAGTGAACGGCTGGAGAACAACGATCTCCAGGATCGCCACTGCCTGCTCGCGCCGGTCGGTTTCTGCCAGTACGCGGGTGGACGGCGTGGTCGACACGTCGCGGTAGATGATCGAGTACGTCATGATCACTTCTCCTCGTTGAGTGCGTACGGGGTGGGCAGGTAGGGCACCGGCGCGTCGGGGTCGTACTGGCTTTCCAGCCATGCGCCCCATTCCTCGTCGAGGGCGTCGGCGGTGGGTTCCCCGAGACCGTCGGGGGCGGAGAACGATCCGACCGGGTCGTCCCATTCGGTGACCGAGGGGACGACCACGGGGGAGGCGTCCGGGCGCGGCACCCGGAACCGGCCGGATGCGTTCGCGACGCGGTACGCGTACAGGCGGTCGAACCGGAACGTCCGGTACTCGCGCGTCCGGCGGTCCATGGCCCGGAAGTACGGGTGCTTCACGCCGGTGTCCGCGCCCTGCACGACGAACGGCTCCACGACACGGACCGTGCGGGATCCGTCGGCCTTCTCGTAGTCGATCGTGACCGGTCGGCCGAGGATCATGGCAACGGTGACGTCTGCCTCGGTCGTCGTCGCGTTCGTGTTCCTGATCATTTCATCCACTCCTATCCGGGGAGGTGGTTCGGGTTGATCACCCGTGGCCGGGGACCGGACCCGAAGGATCCGGCCCCCACCATGCTGTGATCAGCTCTCGCGCCCGGAGACGTTGCCGAATCCGGCCGCTACGAGGGCGTCCGCGTCCATCTCGTACGCCCTGTCCGCGTCGATCTCGGGGGACTGGCTGTACGCGGTGATCGCGTTGACGAGGCCACCGCGCGTGCGGTCGCCTCCGTCCATGAACGCGGCCAGGAGACCCTTCGCGTCGGCCTTGGTGAAGGCCGGGCGGGTGGTGATCTCCGTGATCGTCTTCTCCACGTCGTCGATCGTCTCGTCCGACCCGGCTTCCAGCTGCCGGAGGACCCGGTTGAGGTAACCGGCGTCGAGGAAGGTGTCCATGGCGTCCTTGACCTGAGACGCGACGAGCTGGAGGTTCAGCCGCCGGGTCTCGTCACTGATCTTGGTCAGACCCTCGTCCAGCTTGCTGCCGAGGTGGGTCTTCCGGATCATGTCCTTCTTGATCGTCAGACCGTTGGTGCAGATCTGGACGACCAGCTCCGGGGTGATCGTGAACGCCCCGCCCCCGGTCTCGGAGTTGGAGATCACGATCCCCGCCTCCACGACCGGGTTGTCCGCTCCGCGCGCCCCGCCGTAGGGAGAGACGTAGTTGTGGAGGAGACCCGGGGCGAGGGCGGTGATCTCGGGGACCGACACCCGGAGGTACATCCGGTCGTCGGTGAGGTCCGCCTGCCGGACCACGTGCCCGTCAAACCCTGCGGCCGACAGACCCTTGATCACGGTCCAGAGAACGTCCCAGTTGTCGATGGGGCGGTAGGAGTCGGACAGGATCGCACGGGCGTAACCGTTCTGACCCGGCACGACCGGGGAGAACGTCCGCACGAAGAAGTTGCGCGAGTCGGGGTCCGCCTCGACCCCTCCGCCGGTGTGGCCGTGCAAGAGACCGTTGTAGACCGAGTCGACGATGTCCACCCGGCCGGTGTCGCGCAGGCCACGGATGAACTTCTGGCCGAGGGGACGACCGGGGGTGTAGAGCTTGCTGACCATGCCCGTGTCGAACACGCGCGACGGGGTGAGGGTCAGGTGACCGTCCTTCACGTCGTTGTCCGTGATGACCGGGTCCCCGTAGCCGGAGAGGACGACGTTCCCGTTGTGGGACCACAGCTTGGACGCGGGGACGACGAGGTCGACCTTGTGCTCCTGCTGCTCCTGAAGCTCGTTCGCGAGATCTTCGAGGGTGCCCTTGCGGATCGTGAGCTGCATGATCGTGTCCTTTCACTGATCTTGCCGGGTGGTTGGCCACCGGTCGGAAGCGAGTCGGTGTTGCGGGTCGCATGTCCGGCCGGTGGGTCTTGCTGACGCGGGCCCCGGGGGTCTTCCCGCCCGTGGGCCCGTGTCTCGTGCCCGGGGGAGGTTCGACCCTCCCCCGGGCTGAGCAATCAGCGCTTGCTCTGGCGCTTCCGGCGAGGCGCCGGGTCGAACATCTTGAGGAAGGTCGTGACCGGCATGGACGCGGGTCCTCCGGGGGTGATCAGTGCAACGGAGATCCCGTCGTACGACCGGACCCACACATGATCATGTGGGGGAAGGTGGCGCCGGTAGCGTTCGCCCACGGTCACCTGAAGATCGTCGTTCATGATCCGGCCCCCAGGGAGAACCGGGGCGTGTACGTCGCCTTCGCGGAGTTGTACCCGCGTTCCCATCCGTCGTTCCATTCGGCGCTCTCGACCACCCGGAGCAGCTTGATCGCGTCCTCGTAGGACTCACCCGCGTCGTGCAGGACCGAGATGATGAAGTCCCGGGCGGCCTCCCGGTCCTCCTTGGACGGCGCCTCTGCCGCGCGGTAGTTCTTGATCGCTTGCATTGCCTTGGCGTTCATGATCGGCTCCTGTGCCCGTCTCAGATGATGATTCCGGCGTTCGCGAAGAACCGGGCCCGGTCGAAACCGGCCGGGTTGTCGTCCTCGAACGCGTCGGCGAGCTTGACGGCGATGTCCCGGATCGTTTCGAGCGACGCGTGGACCTCGTTCTCCGTCCACGTCTCGCGGTTCGAATCGATCTTCTCGATCTCGTCCGCGAGGACGTCGGCCGTGGCGGTGTATGCCTTGACTGATCGCATGATCAGCTCCCGGGGTGGTACGTGACGATGATCAAGGCGACCAGAGAGATGATCGCCATGCCGAACCGGTACGCGCACTGCACGTAGTACCGGCGATCACTGATGTGCTGCCGCCGGGCCTTGCGCCCGGCGGCCTTGCGGGTCTTGGTCAAGGTGGTCATGACGCGTGGTCCACTCACGTGAGGTTGAAGCGCTTGACGCTGGTGAGTTGCTGGCGCTCCGAGAAGGTCAACTCTGATTCGCGCTGGCCGGAACCCTCGGCCTGGACGACGGCCTCGACGGTCTGTCCGTCGACCCCGAGACGGGTGAGGGTGTCGGTGAGGCGTCGACTGAAGTCGTTGCTGCGAGTGCTCATGATCGGCTCCTGTGTCCGTATCTGCGGGTGGGTGATGATGCCAGCCACGCGGCCCGACTCGAACAGGGGCCGTACTCAAACGTGGACCAGATCAATGGCAACGCGCGCATCCTCGAACGGGCCGGAACCCGTTCTCCGCTGTAGCGCGTGGCTGGCATCATCAGGACCGGGGCACCACCCCCGGCCGACGGCAGGCCCTCCCGGGCGGCCGTTTCGCCATGATCATTCGTGCCACACCATGTAGATCAACATGGGCCGCTCCGCCCCGGGGCGGAACACGCTCGCCATGTAAAACGCCCGGTCCCACAGGCGGCGGACGACGTATCCGCCTCCTTCGGAACCGTCGATGATGCCGTCCGCAAGCGCCGGGTCGATCTCGCGGATCTCGCCGGTCCGGACCACGGTTTCCGTCACGGTTGCGTTCATGATCGTCTCCTCCACTGATGATCCGTGGCCACGGCCCCGAAGGGCCGGACCAAAGATGATCAGAAGTTCTTGCTCACCAGGCGCCACGAGTTGCGGTGGATCGCCAGGGCCGCCGTGTTCTCCGCGAACTGCCGGTCGTCCGTCTCGACCTTGATCAGTTCGTCGGTCTTACCGGCGACCAGGTGGAAGATCTCGACGGTGAAGATCTCTGCGGTGAGGGTGCCGTGCTCGTCGATGTCCTCGCGGCCCTGTTCGGTGAGACCCTCGTAGTACAGGTTCAGGTCGTAGTCGTTCATGATCGGCTCCTGTGTCCGTATCGGTTCGGCTGGCATCATCAGGACCGGGGCACCACCCCCGGTCGACGGCAGGCCCTCCCGGGCGGCCGTTTCGCCGTGATCATTCGTCGTAGTCGCCCGTCATGGCCCCGACCCACTCGGTGGCGTCCATGCCGTCCAGGGTGGGGAACCCGTCATCGTTCACGAAGTCGAGCGTCGTGAGCTGGATACCGGCGTCGGCCGCCTTGGTGATCAATGCGTACACCTTGGCCTGGAACTCGGGGGTTTCGTTCTCGATGTGAAACACGGTGTGCGCCATGATCGTTCACCTTTCCGTTTTGGTCTTGGACGGTCCGTACGATGCGGCCAGAACGATCAGTTCGGACGCGATCTCGTCTGTCGGTGCCATGTTGCACGCGGCTTCGCATGTGAAGACCGTGATCGTGAACTGGCGGATCTCGTTGATCTCTTCCGGGGTGCGCATCAGACCGCCTTGAATTCGATCATGTCTGCGTTCCGGTGGGTCTCACGGATCTTGCGGAGTAGCGCATCGGCCGCCCTCTGCTCGGACGACGCTCGGACCGTGGCGACCCTGCGCCGGACATCTCCGGGGGCCCATTCGGGGTCGGGGCGGTAGTCGAGGGTTACGCGGTAGTTGAACTGGATTCGCATGATCGGCTCCTGTGTCCGTCTCGTGCTCGTGCATGGGGAGATCCACCGGCTTCCCCGTTCGAGATACGGTCGCGGCCGGTGGATCAGTAGCAACGGCGGGGATCGAACCCGCTAGACGCCTCTCGGTCCCCGGTTCCCCCGGGTGTTTATCGTCTCGCTGCCATGTGCGCCGGGTGTTTAACCGCAGACCCGGCGAAAGCGTTTGGTCCGTCAGTCACGCGATCAACGCGTGCATGTGATGACGGAATGTCGGTCCGATCCGCCGTTTGGGTTTCCGCCTCCGCCATCTGCCTTGATCTCTCAGCGCCGGTATGGCGGTGGTTTGTGATCAAGACCGTCCGGGTTCGATTCGGTCCGTCCCATTGGATCTTCCGGGATTTTTGGGGGCCCCCGGTGGGGCCGTCATCCCCGCATTGCAGCTCTTCGATCAGTCTCCCGACGATCAAGGCGGTGGGTTGTCTGCCTTCTTAGAAGATCACCCGCCGTGGTGGCCGGTGCGACGTCCGGTTTAAGATCACCGGGGCCGATCTTCCGTCGTTCTTTGGTACATCTCAAACATACGGCCGCTGGGGGCCCATGTCAAATGTTGAGAACCCCCTCTGACCTGCGAAGACAAAAGTCAATACAATCAATTTCTGCGTGTCCACGGTCAAGAAAACGGGCCCCCGAGAGGGCCCGTCGTTACCAATCTGTTATGAACCTTTTTCTGATCAAGCGCTGACCTGCGGTGCTTCACCTCCTACGCGCGCGCGTACGTCCGCGTTCCATCACCTTGGCCTCGGTTCTCGTGATCCTCAGAGACCGGACGGCCGCCGCGACGGCCACGGAGCACACCGCCGTGGCGATCAAGAGCGTCTCGATCATGGGGACGATCATCACGAGAATGACCGCGAAGATCCCGGCGATGATCGTGAACCCGAGGTACAAGATCATGTACGGGGTGTACTTCGCGAGGGGATCCGGCGGAGGCGCCACCGGCGCCGGACGCGGCGCCTCGTTGATCGTGATGTTGATGATCGGTCGGCCGCTCTCGACGGCGCGGCGGACTTGATCGCCTTTGAGGTACTCGACAAGATCCGGGAGCCGCTCGCGGTACAGCTCCACCGCGTGATCGTTTTCCCGTCCGTCTGCCATGGTCATCTCCTCGTTTCCGGCAGTGAGTGAAGATCTGAGAGAGCCCAGGTGGGAGGAGGTTCACTGGTCGGTTCACTCCGGGGTCTCACTGGCCATTCACAGTTATGCAGAATCATGTTGTACGGCGTAAGCGTTGATCCGAATGATCAAGCGCTGACCTGCGAAAACTCTTTTGATCTTAGGGGTGGACCACTTATACCTTGGACCCTAAACGATCTCGTTAGCGGGGCGTACAGAGGTTTTCTCACCCTACGTGTTGGTAACTTCTCTTATTCTTACGCTGGGCAACCGGATAACCGGTCGGATGGCTGCATAACCATCCGACCGGCGTTGATCAGCCCTCTTCCTTCTCGATCATCGAAACGATCTCGTACTTCGCCGCCTTGCCCGGCACCCGGCGCAGTTCCTTGATCTCTACTCGGCGCGCCAGCTCCTTGAAGATCCACGTCCGGCTCTTCGGGAGGTCAAGATCGGCGAAGTCGTCCTTGGTCAACTCGGTGACTCCGGAGTCCGCCAGCTCCTTGATCCGCATGGTGACAAGATCGCGGGCCTCGTTGTCGGCGTCGGCCGTCTCCACCCCTCCCTTGATCAGATACGGCCGGACGGCCGCGCCGGTGCGGAGGGGAGCCGGAGAAAGATCCACGTCCTCCGGCGGCTCCGGCCACTCGGGGAACGCGACGGCGGAGGAGACGGACGGCCGGACGGGGAGAGTGATCCCCCGGCTGAGCAGGTCGAACGTCCCCGGGTCGCACTTCGCCCACCCGGCGCCCTGGGCCATCTCGATCACGGCCTGGATCTTCTCGTCCGATGCCTTGAAGGTCCGGTGGACCATGGGCCACTCGTCGGACGGGACCCCCGTGACCTCCTCGTAGTGGCGGCCGGGATGGTTGTTCGCCCACCTCGACGGGTCGGCACCGGCGTTCAGGGTCTCGTCGAGGAGCGCGAACCGGGCGTCGATCAGTTCACGCACGCCGAACGCGAGGGAGTTGCCGAACTGTGATCGGACTGCCCGGTCGATCTGCCGATAGCCCGCGACCTGCAAAGACGCGCTCACCGGCATGCCGAGGGCCCGGCACAACGTGATCGCCTTCTGGAATGCGGGGGAGTTGGCCAGGTAGCCGGATGCCTCCTCCACGTGGATCGGCTGGACCGGGATCCGGAACCGCGTCCACGCCTCCGGCACCCACCCCTTGTGGAACCCGTGCTGTCCGAGAAGCCGGGCCCGGTACCGCATGGCGTCCGGCAGGTTGCTGATCAGCTGTGCCGTGTCGTCCGGCCCGTCCGCGTAGAGATCAAAGACGTGCATGACGTGTCCGAAGGACAGCATGAACTTCTCCGGGTCGGCCACGATCGGCGGGGCGCAGTCCGTCCGGGTGATCATCTCCAGCATCGCCAGGATGAACGCCTCGGTCTTGCCGGACCCCGTCATGCCGGAGTAGAGGGTCGCGGACGCGGCGCGGGACTGTTCGTCCGACCCGGTGATCCAGTGCCCGGACTCCTGTCCGTCCTCCCGGCGTCCGGTCCGCAGCGGTCCGGCGGTGATCGACTGTCCGGGCCTGGACGGACCCTCGTACTCGATCACGTCCGTCGTCGGGTTGGTCAGGCGGATGGTCACGCGTGTCTGGTCACCCCGTCCGTCCACCTCGGACACCCGGACATTGTCCGGTCCGACGGAGTGGAGTCCGGCGATGTTGTCCTTCCGGCGCCGGACGTCCTTCGTGGTGTTCCGTCCGTCCGGGTGGTTCAAGATGATCTCCACCCGCTTCCCGGCCTTGTCCGTGATCTCCTTCACCTTGCCGGTGACGGTGTTCTTCAGGCCCTTCACCTTGGAGATCGAATCGACCGGCCCCTCCTTCACCCCGTCGTGCTTGTTGGTCGGCGTGATCCCGGCGTAGCGGATGTTCCACGCCAGGCAGAGGTAGGCGCCCCCGAAGATCCACGACCACACGATGGCCGAGGTCAGGGGGCCGAGGGCGGTAGCCAGGGCGAGCCATACACCCATGCCGACCACGAAGGCGGTCGCGGCCAGGCGGGCGTGTTCGTGGCGGCGCCCCCAGGTCTCCCAGGTCCACCACCCGAGACCGGGGCCCATGGTCGCGAGGAACGCCTGAGCGACCGGCCCGTGGGCGAAGTGGTGCGTGACCAGCGCCGCAAGGAAGATCAGCCCCATGATCGCCCACGGAGTGAGGAACGGCTGCACCCGGTACCGCAGCGGCAGGTGACGGAGGCGGGTGACCTTCACCGAGGTCTCGTCCGTCATGGCGGTCTTGCTCATGATGCGCGTCCCTTCTCGAACCTCTTCCGTGCGACGTAAAAGGTGTTGTCCGGCGTGCCGGGGTGGAGCTTCCGCATGGCCTCGTACAGATCGTCATTCGGCGCGTCCGGGTGGTCCGTCAGGTACTGCCGGACGTCCGACGCGGGGGAGCCCCGGCCTATGTCCGGTGTCCGGGCGGACGCTCCAGCCGTCCGGTTCGCGGCGTCCGTCTCGGCGTGTCCGGTCCACGTGGCCATGTCCGGCGTCTCGTGTCCGGTCCACGTGACCATGTCCGGCGCGGTGTCCGGCGCGGTGTCCGGCGCGGTGTCCGGCGCGGTGTCCGGCGTCTTGACCGGCCGCTTGTCAGCTTTCGGACGTGCTGTCCGGCGCACCTTCGGCGCGGCGGCGCCCATGTGCAGGAGATGTCCGAACACGGCGGCCGGGATGCAGCTCACGATGATCGTGAGAATGAACCGGTGTCCGGTGATCAACTGCTGCTCGTAGAGGTGCGCGACCGGCTGCGCGGCCATGGCCACCAGGATCGACAGAACGGCCCCTGTAACGGCCGTCATCCGGCCCGGCGCCCCTTTGGGCCGCTTGGTGGCCACGACGGCGGAGATGCCCGCGTAGGCCGTCAGGGCGGCCGGTGTGAGCCACGCCATGCCCCTGGTCCATCCGGCCATGACTCCGAGGTAGTGCTCACCCGGGGCACACATGACCAGGATCATCACTGCGACAACGGGACGGCCGACGTCGAGCATGAGGGTGACCCACCAGGGGTCATGATCGTCACGTCCGTTCTGACGCTGTTCGATCTTGTCCTTCAGCCACCGGACGAACCGGCGCGTCCTCGTTTCGGTGTCCATGATCCCAGTTTGCCTATCTTTTGGTCGGTCCAATGAACGTCCACTGTGGCACGAAAATGTCCGGCCGTCCAACTGACGGCCGGACATTGTCCGTTGTGGCTGGTCAGCGTGTCAGGGATGCCTCCCGGTCCGCTGCGTCCCGCGAAACGAACTGATCTACGAAGGACATGATGTCCGGCACGGTGTCCGGGTCGGCGGACACCCCGGGGAGAGCGGACACGGCCTGACGGAGAGCCTCGCGGGCGGACATGATGTCCGGCGCATGGGCGATCGTCCGGCGCGCGGCCTCTGTCCGGCGCGCATGCTTCGCGGCCACGTCCGCGAAGACTTGATCTCTGCTCATGATCCCGGCTTTCCGGCTGTTGAGTTGGGATTTACCATCCAGTACCAGGTGCGCTGATCAAGGTGCTCGAACACCGCCCCGGCGTCCAGGAGATTGATCAAGTACCGCTCGTCCTCACCCTGGTACCGGCCGTTGTCCAGGGTGCGGCCCTCGGGGAAGCCGCCGACGCGGCGCACGGTCTCGGTCCGCACGAGGTGCGTGATCGGGATGAACGATCCGACGTGCTTGATGTGCGCGGCCATCTCGGGAGTGAACCTGAGTCCCCACGGAGAGACCGGGAACCGGCCTTGATGGGTGACGGCCGTCGGGTCCCTCCCGTTGACCATCTGCGGCCGGGGGTAGACAAGATCGACAGCAAAGCTGTTCTCGATCACCCGCATGCACGCCTTGAGGTGGTTCGGCCGGAGCCAGTCGTCATCGTCCAGCCAGGCGATCACGTCCGACTCGACCCGCTCCAGGAGACGGTTCCGGGTCGCGGCGGCGCCGGTGCGGTCCTTGTCGACCTCGATCAAGAACTGGTCCGGCTGCCGGTCCTGCTTCATCACGCTCATCTCGGCGCGCATGAGGTCGACCTCGCGGCCGGGCAGGGTTGGAATGCATACGGCCACCGTGAGGTGCCTCGGGTTGGGCCGGTTCCCCCGGCGCTTCGCTTCACCCATGATCTTCCTTACTTCCCGAACCGGACGGCCTGGCACACCGGGCACGGACAAGACGGTACGGGGGTCCCGACGTCTCCGATGTGGCCGGACCATTCCAAGATCTCTGCGTTGTACGCGTCCCTGATCGCCTGGTTGAACTCCCGGGCGGTCATGACGCGGCGGCTCCGCCGGGCATGCCTGGCGGCACGGTCCGGCGACGTCCACCTGATGATCGTCCGGGTCACCACATATCACCCCGTTGGAGCATGATTGCGTTTCGGGCCGCGCTCCGGTTCGCGTAGCCAACCTCTTTGGCTACTTGATCAAATGTCATCCCTTGATCCCTGAGTTCCACGGCCTTGATCCGTTTGAGTTCCAGCTCTCGTCTGTGTGGTGCAGGCTCCCCCACTCGGCGGCACGCACGGCAGAACTTCTTTCCGCGATGCCAGTACGTGTTCGCCTCGTCGTAGGCATGACCCCGGAGACATTGATCGACTGGCCCTGATCTTCCGGCCAGATCGTTTTCCCGGTGGGTAGCCAGCCGCATGTGACGTTTCCAGTTCATGCACATCCGGTGCGGGCAGGTACTCCCGCCCTCGCACTCCGGATCTTCGTTGTGGCATGTGTGGTCGACTTCGAGTCCCTCCGGGATCTCGCCGACCATGAGCAGCCAGGCTGCTTTGTGGGCACCCACGTAATGACCACGGAGCCAGAAGTTCCCGTAACCGTGGCCTGTCTTGGCTCCGATGAACGGCCAGCAGGCATCCGGCCCGCCCGATTGATCAATCTTGGACAGGAGACGCGCTCTGTCGTCCCCGGTGATCCTTACCATCTGTCTCCCCGGCCGCTCGTATTACCAGGATGCCAATGATAATACCAAGTGCGCTCGTTCAGATGGTGGAACGTCGCCCCGGCGTCCAGGAGCTTGAGCCACAACCCCCATTCGTCGCATGGGCTCGCGCCCGGCTCCCTGCTCTTGTTCCGGTCCTCGAACCCGCCGACGGACATAGCCAGCTCGGTACGAACCAGGAGAGTCACCGGAATGTAGTTCTGGATCTTCCTGAGCGCATGCTCGTTGAACGGTTGCCCCTCGTACTCCGGGAAAGGATCCCACCCGGACGGCACGGTGAACCACGGATAGATCACATCGGCGCCGGACTCCTGTGCGGCCCGTAGCAGAGATCCAATGTGCCCCGGGCGCAGTGTGTCGTCGTCGTCCAAAAACGCAGTCCATTCGGTCGTCACGCCAGCGAGAGCCCGGTTTCTGGTGATGGCCGAACCTTCATGCGCCGTATCCACAGCAATGCTGATCCCGTCCACCGGATGTTCTTGCCGGAGAACGGAATCCATCGCCCTGGGCAGAAGGGTACGGGCCCGGGGCGGGATGCTCGGAGTGACCACGGTCACACCTGGCCTGTAGATCACGGCTTCCTCCGGTCCTTGATGTCCCGTGCGACAAGACCGGCGATCGCCCCCAGGCAGACACCGATCACTCCCATCACGATCAACCCGAGGACCGGGCCGTAGAAGCCGGTGAAGTAGTCGATCACGGCGGTCACAGTTTCCTCCCCAGGCGGATCAAGGTAACGCCGGACTGGTCGACGATGATCCCCGTCGGATCGATGACCACGGATCCGGGGGCGAACCGCAGAGACCGGAACTCCTCATGCCCGCATCCGATCACGAACACCGACCGGTGCTGGACCACCTCCGGGTTCCAGTGATCGTCAGTGTGCGGGTCCGTGGTATAGACCGGCACGATCTCCGCGAGTTGCTGGAAGAGAAGGAGCGCGGCCGACCCACCGGCGAGATCACTGCCCGGCCGGTACGCGTTGCCGAGGATCACCACGGGAAGGTCGGTGAGGGCGTGGTAATCGATCGCGAGGGACGCGATCCACGACGACTGCGCCTCCCGCGCCCTCTGGAGGAACCCGAAGATATCGGCGGAGAGATCCAGCCGGTCGGCGAGATGCGACATGGCCACCACGTCCCGGGGGTGGCAGTACCCGCCTCCACCCATGCCGCCCTTGAGATACCTCCGGCTCATCAGGTTCGTGGTGGCGAGGGCGAGGGTGGTGGAGACGTCGTCCACGTCCGCGCCGGTCTTCTCGGCCAGCTCCAGCATCGTGTTCGCGAAAACGATCTTCATGGACGTGTACGTGTTGTACGCGACCTTGGTCAACTCCGCCGACGGGATCCTCATGGTCCTGATCGGCCGGGAGTGCAAGGACGTGTAGATCTCCGTCACCGCGAGGGCGTCCTCGTAGGTGTCGGCACCCACGATCACGAACTCCGGGTTGAGGAGATCGTCGGCCACAGACCCGAGGGAGATCAGGGACGGGGTGTAGACCAGTCGGGTGTGATCGTTGAGGAGCGGCCGGAGCAACCTGTCGCACGTGCCGGGGAGCACTGTGGAGATCACCGCGATCGTGATCGTCTTGTGTGCCATGTCGGCCGCGCGCGCCAGCGACCGGACGGCGTTGATCAGGTAGGCGTAATCGAAGTCGCGCCGGGTCTCGGGGTCGAGGTTCGGCACGGTCCCGTCGAGGTGCGCCGGGTGCGGAGTCTGCACCGCTACAAAGATCGTGTCGGCGTTCGCGACGAGGGTCGCCGGGTCGTTGACGACGTTCATGCGGTTCAGGGCGAGGAGGTTGTCGATCTGTACCTCCTGCGGCGGCACGGCCTTGCCGGAGATGATGTCGAGGGGGTGCCGGGACATGTCGCACCCGGTCACCCGGTGTTTCCCGTGGACGTCGAGAACGAGGGCAAAGACGAGGCCCAGCTTCCCGAGACCGAGGACACCGACGTCAGCCATGGTCAGTCCTTCCGGGTGAGGATCGCGGCGCAGTACCGCCGGTCCGGGGTGAGGTAGTCGAAGTCGGTGATCGTGAACAGGTCTCCGAACCGCCGGTCGAGCTTCTCGCGGTCGTACCACGTGGCGTAGGTCCCGGTACCGTCGAAGAACCGCACGAATTGATCGAACTTCTCGTGCTCCTCCACCGGCTCCCGGGGCGGCTCGGTGCCGGTGGCGATCCTCCAGCCCTCGTCGCTGTAGACCATGAGCCGGATCTTCCCGTCCGGAGCCAGCATGAGATCGAACATTTCCATGGTCAGGCGGGCCTTGCGGATGTGGTGCAGCACCCCGCAGCAGTGGATCTCGTCGTACGTGTCGGTCAGGGCATGGATGTACGGCCACTCTTCAGTGATCTTGTACATGTTCTTCGGGCCCCGGCCGGTCTCCAGACTCATCACGTGCGCGGCCAGTTCCACGTTCGCGGAGGACAGGTCGGCGATCGAGACGATGGCGCCGGTCCTGGCGATCTCCGCCGCTTCCATGCCCACCCCGCAGCCGTACTCCAGCACCCGTTGCCCGTACCGGTTCTCGTCCAGTGCCATGTAACGGCGCCACAGGCCGTCGTGGTTGCGCCAGCCGGTGTAACGGGTCTGGCGCATACGCTCGATCACTTCGTGAAGGTGATCATCGTTCCACGTGAGCATCTCGGCGGACGAGAGATACCCGACGTCGTCCACCGGCGGCAGGGACCATGCAGTCACGGTGTCGGCCCACTCGGTCATGACTTCCCCACGATCTCGAAGTGCGGCAAAGGAAAGATCATCCGGCCGCCGTTCTTCAGGTAGTCGGCTTCCCGTTCGAGGAACACGGACCGGAAGAACCACGGGGAGATCAGGAGGTACTCCGGGTGGACGGCCCGCATGCCGGACTCATCCATGATCGGAATCCCGGTCGCGGACATGATCTTTCCGACCTTGGCCGGTGACCGTTCCACGGCGTACGGCAGGAGATCCGGCCCGGCGTCGATCATCTGGAGGAACGTCCCGCCCCGGGTGGACGCGCCGTACAGATAGACCGTCTCGCCCCGGTCGGCCGCCTTCTCCAGGAACGCCCGGGTGAGATCGAGTTCCTGCTTGACCGACCGGCCCCACTCCTGCCACACCTCCGGTCGTTGCAGCCCCTTGATCACCTCGGTCTCGTACACGTCCTGCACGCTGGCCGACTGCGGCCGGTCTCCGATGCGGGACACGGCCGTCCGGATGCACCCGCCGTTGACGGACGAGAAGGTGACATCGTTGATCTCCAGGCCGTGACGCTCCAGGAGGATCATGAGGGGGAGGAGCGCGAAGTACGTCACGTGTTCGTGGCACACGTTGTCGACTGCGTTCCGGCGGAGCATGTCCCCGGCGTAGTTCTGCTGAATGATCCACACCCCGCCGGGGGCGAGGCACTGCTCCACCCCGTGGACGAACCGGTTCGGATCATCGAGGTCGTAGAACATGGACACGGACGTGATCACGTCGAACTCGCCGGGCTGGAAGAACCGGGGAGAAAAGTAGTTGTAGATCACCCGGTCGGCCGCGCCGGTCCGGCGCGCGTCCCGGGCGATCACGTGGACCGGGTCGATCCCCGTGCGGGTGATCCCTGCCGGGACGTGACTGAGGAGGGTCCCGTCGTTGCAGGCGATGTCCAGCCACCGGCGCGGGTCGTGGCGGAAGGCGAGGGCGTAGTCGACCACGTCTTTGAGGTCCCGGACGATCGCCTCGTTCGTGCCGGACCGGAAGCCGTATCGATCATGGTAGAGCTTCTCGCGCGGCGTCGACTCCCCGAGCTGAAGAAGGGTGCAGTCGAGGCAGATCTTGAGCTTGAGGGGGTACGTCTCGGCGTCCGACCGGTAGTCGTCCGGGTCCACGAAGTCGGGGAGGCGGTGATTGCCGAGATCGATCACGTCCACGAGGTGGAGGGAGCCGCAGGACCGGCACACCACCCCGGGAACGCCCTCAATCAACGCCTGCATGTTCCGCAGGCCCGCATCCGTGGTCTTGCTCACTGGCTCCTCCAGTAGCTCATGACGTCGGACAACATGGAATGCAGGGAGGTGGTCGGCCGCCAGCCGGTCACCGTCTTGATCTTCGCGTTGCTCGGGACCGGCCAGACCTGCGCGTCCCGGTGGACCAGGAGCGGATCTTCCTTCAGCTCGATCTCCGCCGTGGACATGCTCGCGAGGGTGTGCATGACGTGTTCCATGGTCACGTTGTTGGCCGAGCACACGTTGTAGATCCCCGGCTCCGCGTCGATCACGGCCGCGTATGCCTGCACCACGTCCCGGACCGAGGTGAAGTTGCGGTACGCGGAGAGATCACCGTGTGAGACGAAGTCGGCGTGGCCCCGCTCCACGGCCACGATCCGGCGCGCGAAAGACGACTCCGCGTTCGCCGACTGGCGGCCCCACCCCGTATGGTTCCAGGCCCTCGTGCAGACGACGTGCATTCCGTACCGGCGCGCGTACGCCTGACCGGCCGTCGTCGCCCCCAGCTTCGCCGCTCCGTACGGCGTGGTCGGGAAGCATGGGGACAGCTCGGTGATGATCTCCGCCCCGTCCGGCCGCTCGTATCCGTACTCCTCCGACGTGCCGGTGATCAGGATCCTCGCGTGTGCGCCGGTGGTCCGGACGGCCTCCAGGGTGTTCAAGGTTCCGCCCACGTTGACGTCGAACACCCGGCGCGGATTGCGGAGCGACTCTCCCGGCCACGAGACGGCTGCCAGGTGGAAGATCTTGTCAGGCTGGAACTCGCTGACCATGTGCCGGACGGTCTCGAAGTCGCGGACGTCGCACGCGGCGAGGGTGCACCCCTGAACGGTGTGCCCCTGGTTCTCCAGCAGCTTGCGGAGGTGAGGCCCAACGAAGCCCCCCGCGCCCGTGATCATTGCTTTCACTGCGCCGCCTTACTGATCGCGTTCATGAGCTTCCCGACGTCTTCCTGACGTTTCGGAAACAACTGGTTCCACAGTTGATCGACATTGTCTTGGCTGTGCCGTGCCAGTCGATCTTGGTGGGTTTGATCGAGCGGGCCTTTGCCGACGGCGGGATGTAGATGTTCGGTGAACACGTCCGGGAGGAAGTGCAACCGGCCGACGCCCTGCGCCACCTGGTGGAGCCAGAGATCGTTGTAGTCGGACGAGAAGTACGGCGGGACGAAGTACCCGACGGCGTCCACCCAGGCCCGGGTGATGAACCCGTGAGTGGCCAGATTCTGATCATGGATTCCGTCGCGGCCGTAGACGAGCCCGATCTTGTCCGGCCAGAGATCGAACGCCTCCCGTACCCGGATGTCCCAGTGATCGGTGCGGTAGACCGTCTCGTCGCACGAGTGCTGCATGATCATGCTGCTCTCGTCGGCGATCGCATAGCACTCGTTCCACAACTGGGAGAGGTTCAATGTGCCCCGGGGCCCGTGGGTCCAGAACACATCCCCGCCCTCGTTGTGCAGCGTGATCGCCATGTCCCGGGAGGGGGTGTCATCATCGTCGATGTAGAACACGTACTCCACCCGGTCACCGCACGTGACCCGGCCGGAGTCGACCATGCGTCGCATGTTGTGCGGACGGCCGCGCGTCGGCACGAGGACACTGATCACGGGCATGGACTCCCCGTCTCGGCCGTCCACAGGGTCTCGTTCGTCCCCTGATCGATGCACCGCTTCGCCTCCCCGGCCTCCCGGAGACGGAAGAGGGAGAGGTAGGCGAGTTGGGGGGTGATGTCCAGGGCGGCGGCGATCTCGTTCCGGGAGGCCATTCTGTGATCTTTCAGGTACGCCTTGACCGCCTTGTCCCGGTCCACCACGTCCTGCGGCCGTGTTCCCTTCCAAGCCATGTGTGGCTCCTGTTCTTTCGCTTGGTTCGATCATACGACATGGGGGAGCCCGCGCCGGGGAGCTGGGAGAGTCACTCCGGCACGGGCTCATCATGGACGCGCACGAACCATATCAGGGAGCGTAGCGGTAGCACGTCAACCATGAAGTCAGCACGTCCACCGAAGATCCCTTGGCGGCGTACGCACCGGCCAGCGCGGATTCGTTCTGGAGCACCCAGTCCGCCCGGTCCGGGAAGTCGGCGTGCACCGTCTTGAAGAGCTTCCCGTCGTAGTAGAACCTCACCGAATTCGGCACGATCTCCGTGCTGTAGGTGTGCCATCCGGTCCAGGCGGCGTTACCGGCGGCGTCACTGCCGGACTCGGCGAACCCGTGAGTGAACTCGCTGATGGGATCACTATCGAAGTTGCCCCCGGCCTCGGGGTAATCCACCTCGTTCGGCGTGTAGCGCAGGTGCGCCATTTTGTACCCCGGCGTCCGTGCCGAGACGCGGAAGCGCTCGGTGAACTTCCCGTATCGCAGACCCATGCACCGAAGGGGAACGGGAGCGGACACGTGGTTGGAACCACCGGAGGACGAACGCCACATGTGGACCCGCATGATCCCGTCACCGGTGGACGATTTGACGACGCTGATCGTGGTGGGAGGGTCGTACCACCCGCCGAAGGTCCGGTCGTTCCCGTTGGAGTGGTTCGTGGGGTTGGCGGTGTCTCCCCACCCGTTGGGATAAGCGCCAAGGGTGGCGTAGTAGTGGGGGTAAGCAGACTTGAGCCCTGCACACCGGAAGTCCCCGTCTCCGGCGCAGTGGTTGAACGCCCCGAGGGGGACAGAAGCGACCACGCCACCGGGGTTGAAGCTATCCCGGTAGAGCTGGTGGAACGGTCCGCAGTTGCCGACGGGGGTTGCGTTGTTCGTTGTGTGGCATGCGTCCTGGCTTGGGGTGACCGCTCCGGCGGGGGAGGGCCCCAGAAAGAGGGCACCGACAAGAGCCAGCACCCCCATCACCCCCGTGATCAGATAGCGCCACTTCGGACGGCGGCGCGCGTGCTTGCCGGTCATGTCCGGCTCCTCTCACTCAGCCGGGCATGATACGGCCCCCGGCGACAGAGCATGCACCGGGGGCCGTAGCGGAGGGGCGTCTCCGAGAGGGACGATACCTCAGCCGTTCTTGCGCACCTGACTGTAGTCGATCGCGTGCTGCTTGAACTGCTCGCAGAACTTGTCCAGCTTGGGGACCAGGTGCCAGGCTCCGGCGCCGGTGCGGGTCGTGGTCATGACGGCCACACCCCGGATGCACTGAAGCGTCGTGTTCGGATACTGATCACCGTTCGTGTAGGTCTCGGAGTAGTCGGCGTCCCACGACTTGATGTTCTCCTGGTCGCGGGTGTTGTTGGCTCCGCACCCGGTCAGAACACCGGCCCCGAGCAGCAGGGCCGCAACAGCGGCAACGGTCTTCTTCATGATCCGTTCTCCCCTCGGAGGACTTTCTCGAACTCATGAGCGGCACGCTTCACAGTGCCGATCTTGTACTCCTCCGACTCGATCCCGGATGCGAGATGGGGGAGGGCGGCCACGGCCTGATCAAGGGCGACCATGCGGATCCTGAGATCCCATTCCCGCTCCTCTGCGGCGGCCCGGTCGATCTCGGGACGGTAGGGAGCCCACTCGTCCTCGCCCGGAGAATCCGCTTCAAATTTTTCGGTCATTGATCTTTTTCCTCGTTTCTTTTGGTCGGTCGAACGATACACCGGCGGTCGATGCTACTCGTAGGAACGCCAGCGGTGGTAGTTCTCACAGGAGTTGAGCCATCCGGGGCCGGACCGGGTGGACCGCACCTGCACCACGGCCTCACACGTCGGGCACCAGTCCTTGACGGTGACCTGAGTGATCGGCCCGAGAACGCGCGCGAGACGATCCTCGTCCGACTCCTTCTGGATTCCCGGCCCGGCGACACACTCGGGGCAGCCGCACGGATCCGAGACGATCGGCTTGCTTCCGGGTTTGGCCGGTGCGTACGCCGGTCCGTCGGCTGCCCCCATGATCAGTCCTTCCGGGTGATCTCGACGCCAGTCAAGCCGTCCTTGTCGAACGTGAACAGGCACGATATCCGCTCATCCATGGTCACGTTCGCGGCGGCCGTCGCCTCCTTGAACATCCGGGTCATGTCCCGGAGGAGATGCGGGTGGGTCTCGGGGGTGAAGCCCATTGCGTACAGATGATCGACCAACTGCCGGGGAGGATTCGGATCCGTCGGATCGAGCCGATGGTCCATGATCAGTTCCCCCAGTGCGGATGCGGGATGTGCCGGAGGAGCTTCTTGACCGGCGGGGGGTTCTCGGATCCCCGGCAGTTCGGGCAGCGGTCGTTCCCGTTGGCGGCGTGCACCCACCCCTTCAGGCGAGCGTCGTACCGTGCGTCCACCACCCCGGACGGGGCGGGAACGACCAGGTGGACAAGATCCCGGAGGGTCATGCCCGGGGCGAGTGCGGTGATCCCGCACCCGTCACACTTCAAGATCACTACCTTGTGGGCCGTCATGGTTATGCGGTCTCCTCGTTTACGGTGTATGGGTTGATCCGATTGATCATGTCTTGACCTGGGCAAATCCCGCTCAGCACCACCCCTATCCACTCATAGGGGGGACCTCAAACGATCTCGTTAGCGGGGCAGCCAGAGGTTTTCTCACCCTACGTGTTGGTAACTTCTCTTATTTTCACGCTGGGTGTCCGGATACCCGGCCGCATGGACGCATATCCATGCGGCCGGGTGTGGATCACGCCTCGATCCGCTTCGACCTGCGGTTCGCGTTGTAGATCTCCACCGTCCGGTAGTACGCGGCCTGCGGGAGGGACAGAGACGGCCACGCGCGGTAGGTGTCGTGCACCTGGCTGAAGAACTTGTTGAAGCCGAGCTTCGCCAGCTTGGTCACGAACCCCGCCGTGTCGAGGCCACCGTGGGAAGCGTAGAGGCCCCCGATACCGTTGATCGACTCACCGCACACCGCGCCGACCTGACCCGGCCATGCAGCGTCGATCACCGCGAAGGTCCGGTCGAGGGTGGCGCCGGTCCCGTCGGCGAAGTAGATCTTCTTTGCGGCAGAGATCGCGTTGAACCGGCGCTGCCCCTTCTCCGCCGTACCGGCAACCGCCCAGTTGTACTTCGCGGCGATGTTCCGGATGTTGACCGCCCACTCCTCCTCCGCCACGAGAGCGATGCGGAAGGTGTCCAGCGGGGTGACCGCCTTCCGGTTGTTGTGCTTGAGGAACATCGCGGCCTCCTCCTGGAGGGTGAGGCCGGTGTAGACGTCCGCCGGGATCGTGCACGTGGTGGTGTCCACCCCGCACACCGCCTTGAGGGCGTTCCAGCGAGTCTGCCCGTCGAGGATGATCCATTCCTCCTTGGCGTCTCCACCGATCATCGCCAGGCCGGGGACGCGGTGCGAGACGGTGATCGTCCCGACGTAGAGATCGTTCCAGTTGGCGGCGATCTCTGCGACCCGGCGCGGGTCCACAATCCGCTGAACGCGCGGGTCTATCGAGAGCTGGGCTGCGGACAGCTCCAGCGTTTCCTTGGTGATCCCCATGATCCCTTACTTGCCTTCCTCGGTTCCCTCGCCGTTCTTCGCGGCCAGGTCGATCTTGTTGAGTGCGGTGGAGAGGAGCGCGGGCTGCTTGCCCGGCAGGGTCCACTCCGGGACCAGAACCTCGGACAGGAGGGTGAGGAGCTGGGACGCGGCGCGGCGCGACTCCTCAAGATCCTTGACGAACGACCGGAGATCGTCTCCGTCCAGTTCCTTGATCTTGTCCTTGTTGTCGGTCCAGAACTTGTTGATCAGGACCACGTCCCGGATGCCGGACTGGTGGCCGGTCATGTGGCCCTTCATGGACAGGACCGGGTTGACCTTCCTCGCCGGGGACTGCTTGGTCTTGAGGGTCTCGCGCCGGGTCACCGCGTCGGCGGGCTTCGAGTCGGCCATGACCTCTTCCTGCTCCTCCGGCGGAAGATCGGCGATCCGGTCGGCCGCGTTGAGGGTGAGGTCCCCGTCGCGGACGGCCTTCTGAACCTTCGGGGTGGCCCGCTTGCGGACCTTCGCGGCCTTCGCCATGCCCCGGACCGTGGCGCCGGTCTCCTTCGCGATCACCTTCCGGGTCTTGGGCTCATCCGTGGTGCCGGGCTGCATCTCGGTCTTGCTCTTCGCGGCGTTCCGGTTGCCCGGCTTCCCGCCCCACCCCAGTTCTTCGAGGGCCTGGGCGGCGAAGTCGATCTGTCCCTGGGAGAGGTGACGCCGGACCACGTTGTGTGACCAGACGTAGTCGGCCGGGTCGCGGCCCGGCCACTTCTGGTCGAACTTGATCTCCGTGTGCGGCATCCGCTCGGCGACCGGCAGGTCCTTGTTGATCTCTTCGATCGCCAGGTACCGGTTGCGGCCGTCGAGGATCAGGCCCTCGAACATCACGATGGGGTCCATCTGGCCGTTGGCCCGGATGTCCTTGACCAGTTCGGCGAACTCCGCTTCTCCCAGGAGGGGGAAGACGTTCGCGAGACGGTGGAACCGAGGGTTTTCCTCGGGGGAGGTGGTGGTCATGAACGGTGCCCCTTCTGGGCGAGGTAGTCGGCGGTCAGGCGGACCAGGGTCTCCTGGTCCAGTGGATCGTGCGTCTCCAGCCATTCCTTGATCGCCTGGCGCACGATGTATCCGAGCTTGGTTTCCCGGCGGACGGCGACGTCGTCGAGATGAGCGCGTGTCACGGGGTTGGTGACCACGGTCAACATCTCCGTGAGGCGCTCCTCTTCCTGTAGCTTCTTTGGCATACCCCCATCATACGACACCACCCCAGAAGATAAGAGATCTTGTTGGAGGGCACCATGCGGATCATGGGCGTTGATCCATCGATCAGTTCCACCGGCGTCTCGTTCCCGGACGCGGAAACCATGGCGATCAAACCCCGGTCCAAGGGCGATCTCCGGCTCACCGAGATCGGTGATCAGCTCATGTTCGGCGTGCGGACGGCCCTGCCGGACCTCGTGGTGATCGAAGATCTCGCCGGGGTGTACCCGGGGAAGTCGGCGCGGATCATCCCCATGCTCCACGGGGTGATCAGAGACCGGCTGCAACAGGACCGCGTCCCGTTCATGCTCCTCAACCCGAGAACCGTCAAGATCTTCGCCACGGACAACGGCGGGGCCGACAAGGACGAGATGGCGCTAGCTGCCCGTCGGAGGCTCGGCCGGACGTACGGGACCGATGACGAGTGCGACGCGGACTGGTGCCGGGTAGCGGGCCGTACGGCCTACGGTCTCGGGGAATGGACCGGGTACGACGACTGGCTCCGCATCCCGGTCGAACAGACCGGCTACCTGCGGGTGACCAAGGGCGGGGAACGGATCGTGTGGCCGGTGGTCGGCAATCACCGGCCGTGGCCGAAGGTCGTTCTGCGGTGATCATGCGGAAGGCCCCGCCGGATGGTGGACGGCGGGGCCTTCGGTCAGGGGAAGATCAGAACGGAGGTTCCGAGTCGTCCCCGCCCTCCCACGGGGAATCGTCGTCCGGCCCGGCGGCGGAGTCGACCATCTTGTCCTGGTACGCCGGGTTGTGCGCAGCCGGGGTCCACACCACCTCGTAGGTGTAGGCGTAGTAGTCGTTCGGCTTCTTCACGTCCTCGCCGCGCGTGATCGCCACGTGCGCGCCGACCTCCAGGGGCGCGAACTGGCGGCCGAGGTTGTACTTCTGTGCGGCGGCCTGGCGGCCCTTGCGGAACGCCTTCGCCAGTTCGCCATGGATGTACGCGGTACGGACACCGTCGTCATCCGGCAGTTCACGCCGGATGTACCGGTTCGACTCCCAGGTGTAGCCGGTCGGCTCGCACTGGAGGTCCACGGTGATCTGCATGCACGGGTTCTGCTTCGACGTCTCCGGGAACCGGAGCTTCGACTCGATCACCCGCTTCTTACCCTCCCAGTACTGGGGCTCGCCGGTGTCCTTGTCGGTCATCTGGACCTCGGTGGGGGACCACCCGATCACGTCCCCGACCACCTTGGCCCCGACCTTCGGCCACTTCGCCGCGACGGACGCGCCACCGTCGAGATACTCCTCGGCACTGCGCACCTGACGCTGTGGTTCGACCCGCTGCCGACCGGCGAACGGGCCCGTGGATGTCGTCATGATCTTCCTGTCTGCTTGAGTGCTTCGATCTTCTGTGGGGGCCCCGCGCAGCTACGAGGCTTGCCTGCCGTGATCTCGGATGCCATGTCACCACGGCCCAACTGCTATCCCTTGATCACTGGCTTACAGACCAGGTACCTGATCTGCAATCGCCGGTAGGCGATGTCTCTATGATACGACCGCTTGGATCAGCCCGCTACGCCCTGGCCAGCCGGTCTTGCATGATCCGGACCAGCTTGTCCCGGTACTCCTTCGCGGCCGGTCGCTTCTCCTCCGGCATGGTCTTGATCTTGTCGTTGATCTCTTTGAACACGGCCGACGCTTCCGCCTTCGTCGTCACGGCATGGGCCCGGTCGGTCAGACTGCGTCCGTCCCGGGGCGTGGCTGGCGGCTCCGGGGTTTTCTCCGTCTCCTGGACCGGTTGGGTCGGGGAGGGGGTGTCGGGCCGGGAGACGGCCGTCTGTGCCTTTGGATCACCCAGCTTGACCAGCGCCACGAGGGCCTTGATCGTGTCGTCCGGGACCCCGGCGCGCTTCGCCCTCCTCCAGAGATCGTTCGCCTGGTCCCGGGTCTCGGCGCTCTTGAATGCGTCCGTCCACTGCTGGAGGGACAGCTCCCCCCACTCCGGCATGGGTGCGGCCAGGTCGGGGTCAGGGCCGCATCCGTCGGTGTCGTGGTCGCAGGCGTTCGCGGTTTCGATGTTGTCCCACTTCGCCCCGCACGCGCACGTGTACTGATCCATCTCGTACATCTCGCGGGCGGCGGCTTCCTTGATCGCCCGGATCTTCTCCTTCTCCTCCTTCTCGCGCCGGACCGACTCCGCCCACTCCGGCCCCGATGCGACGGTGTGCGAGACGTGGCCGGGGTCCGGCCGTTCCGTTGCATCCGCCCCGGTGGCGTCCTCTTTGATCGATTCGACCAACTCGGCCATGGCGGCGTCCCGCTCCTCCTGGGTGATCATGGCGGCCATGGCTTCGTCGTCGGCCGCCCGGTTCTCCATGGCCAGCTGATCTACCGACGGCTCCTCCGGGGTCGACTCCGGTTCCTCCCCCTGCTCGTAGTCCACCTCGGACCCGACGTCCGTCGCGGAGAACGTCGCGAACGGCACCTGGGGGAGTTCGATCTTCCAGAAGTCGCGGTTCGCCTTGCAGATCTGCGCACCCCGCCAGCCGGTGACGAGGTCGGCCGGGTAGAACTTGCACTCCCCCGACCCGTACGGGACGTGCATCACGACACCCACGTCCTCGCGCACCCGGGCGGGTTTGCCGTAGTCGGACAGACCGAAGTCCTCCAGCGGGGCCCACCGGAACGGGCCTCCCGGTTCGTCCTGCACGGCCACCCCGTTCTCGTTGATCGCGTGCGCGTAGATCGCCTCCTGGATCAGGATCTCCAGCCACGGGGATTCGATGTTGTCCCCCGACTTCACGTCCCCGATCACGAACTCTCCGGCGTGAATGGTCGTCGCGCGGCCGTCGAGATCGAGAACCTCCGTGTCCCTCACGCATTCGAGGACCCGGTCGAACGTGCCGGAGACACCCAGCTCCGAGGAGTAGACGGACCGCTCGATCAACCCCTTCACCGGTCGGAAACCGCATTCGGCCAGGGCGAGACGGTAGGCGACGGCGTCCCGGTAGTAGTCCTCCGGGACGTCTTCCAACTCCCGTTGTCCCGCGTCGACTTCCTCGGTGTACTTGTGGAGGGTCGTCCCTTTCTCGGCCCGTTTCTTGGACCCGGCTGCCAGCATCGCTTCCTCCGCCCGGGAGTTGAGGAAGGCGCGGCGGACCTTGACGGCCTCCAGGGGTTCGAGGTTGCGGATGCCGGACGCGACCTTCTCCAAGATCTCCGGGTCCTGGAGGAGACCGATCAGGATCATCCGGTGGCGCCATTGGTCGAGGGCGTAGGAGTCGGCGATCCCCTCCGCGTACTTGCTGGCCCGGCTGCCGGAGATCGGTTTCCCCGTCTCGGGGTCCGGCAGCTTGTACCGGCCATTGACCACCGGCAGGGTCCGGGCGACGATCTTCGGACGGTCTTCCACCCGGTCCTGCTCCCGGGCGTACGGCCCGCAGCAGTCCTCGGCCTCGTAGCCGCCGTCCGCGCGCCGGATGTTCTCGCCTTCGAGGAAGTGTGATCCACAAGAGACACAGTTCCCGTCGTACCGGGCGGGCCAGAACCTCGGCCCATCGTCGACAACGTCCTCCCCCTCCTCCTCGTTCTCGTCCCCGTCGAGGAAGTCGTCCGCACCCCGGGGGACGTACGGCTCGGCCGCTGCGGGCCGCTCCGTCTCCCCCCGGTGGGATTGGGCGTTGTCGTGGAGTCCGCCCGGGAGCGGGTCGCGGAACGGGTTGGGCGGCGGCGGGACGTGGATCGAGGGATCGTCCGCCATGGTCGGGCCCTCGTCCGGTTCGGCCATGCCGCAGTCGTCCACGGTGCAGAAGGAGCCGGAGTGTCCGTTCTCGTCGTCGGCCCACGTGAACCGGTGGGTGTGCAACTCGGTGTTCTGGACGGGGAAGTTGGATCCCTCGGGGCATGCCGGGTTGTCCGGCCCCACCCTCTTGCCGTTCGGCGCGTGCGACCGCACCCGGCCATTGCGCGTCAACGTGAGATCGTCTCGGGTGCACCCCTGGCAGGAGTATGTTTGCCGGTCGGTCATGATCAGACCTTCCTCATGTGGTGATCGAACTTCTCGGAGGCCGCCCCGATCGCGATCAGGTCGGCCATGTCTCCCTTGGTTGGGTTCTCGGGGATCATGAACCCGTACTGCCGTGCCTTGCCGATCATCACCGGGTGCGCGGCCTCCTTCCGCCACCGGGCCGACTTCTCGCCGGTGCGCGACTTGTACGCGGTCAGATCGTCCGCCTCCGTCTCCGCCCACGCCTGTGCGGTGCCGAGGGGGAGGGAACGGTGGAGGCGGCGCCATTTGCCGCGCGCCGGTGCGGCGCACACGTCCCACCGGCCGTTTCCGTCGGCCCAGAGGAACACGAACCCGTGGCCGACCGGGATGAACAACACCCCGGCGTCCGTGCGCAGCCACGCCTTGGACGAGGACGCGAACATGTCCATGTCCCGGTGCTTCAACGCGAACGCCAGAGACCCGGCCTCGTAGATCGTGTCCTGTTCCGTCTCGTACCGGATCGCGGCCTGCGCGAGGCTCTCGCCGGAATGGACGGTGTCCACCTCGCCGGGGGCGAGATCGATCAACGTGGAGAGACGGCCGCCGGTCCCGGCGACGTCGAGAACCAACGCGTCCTGCTTGCCCGGCCACGGGCGCAGCACCCGGCCGACCATTTGCTGATAGAGGGCCGGGGACTTGGTGGGGCGGGCGATGACCACGCAGTCGGCCCAGGGGGCGTCGAATCCCTCCGTGAGAACCATGCAGTTGACGATCACCCGGAGTTCACCGGTCTCGAACCTCTTGTAGATCAGCTGTCGCTCTTCCACCGGCGTCCCGCCGGTGACCACGACCGCACCCCGGCCGATCGCGCGCATCGTCGCGACCGCACTGAACACGTCGGGACAGAAGACGATCGATCTCCGGTGCGGCGCGTACTTCCGCAGGGCCTCGGCCACGAGGGTCGGGGATCCCGCGTCCACCATGGCGGACCCGAGAGCACCGGCTTGATAATCCCCGGCTGTGGTCCGGATCCGGGAAAGATCGAGATCGTCCAGTTCGATCCGCTGCCCGCGCACGTCCACCAGGTAGTTCCGGGAGATCATCCACAGGACGGACTTGGAATAGACCACGTCCTCCCACACCGACCCGAGACCCGTTCCGTCGCCCCGGGAGAGGGTCGCGGTGAACCCGGCGTTCAACGTGTCGGGGAACGCGTCGTAGATCTTCCGGTACGACGGCGCGGCGGCATGATGGCACTCGTCGGTGACGATCAGGCCGATCTCGCCGTACATGTCCTGATCATGGATCAGGCGCTCCAGGCGGCTGCCCCGTGAGAGGGTCTGGACGGACGCGACCATGACCGTGGCCCCGGTGTCGTCCGACTCGGCCTTGATCAGACCGGTGTCGAGATCCGGCGCGACCATGGCGAGCTTGTCGAGGGTCTGGCGGGCGAGTTCGTCCCGGTGCACGAGGATCACCTGACGGCGCGGATCCCGTTCCGTCCCGGCGGCGTCGGCGTAGGTGCGCCATTGGTAGAAGTCACGGGCGAGGGCGGAGAAGACGATCGTCTTTCCGGCCCCGGTCGGCAAGACCTCCGCCGGTCGGCGCATCCCGTCACCCCAGGCGCGGAACAACGCCCGGACGGCTTCCTCCTGGTAGTCCCTCAAGGTGATCAAGCCGTGGCTCACGTGATCGCCTCCTGGCGGTTGTGCATCTCGGCCATGCCGAGAAGGAGACGGTAGTCGGAAGCGCGGGCTTCGAGATCCCGGACCCGGCGACCGGCGGCCGACGCATGCGGAGATGTGGGGACCAACCCCCGCCAGTACGACCGCTGTTGCTCTGCCCTGAGTTCCAACTCGGCCACTTTCGACCGGAGTTCGGCCATGGTGAGAGTGGAGAGTCTCATTCCCGCCCCCTGACGATGTGGGTTTCACCCGTGTCGGCCACCGGCGTGCTCTCCTGCAACCGGCGCAACCTCGGGCCGGTCCGGGCGGAGATCTCGGCGCTGATCAGATCGAGGAGGGTTTCGACGTTGTCCCGGAAAGCCCTCAGCTCTCCGTCGAGGAACTGCTCGTGGATCCGTTCGGCCGCCGCTTCGGTGCGGCCTTCCAGGACGGCGTGGAGAATGGTGCCTTCAACCGAGTTGATCATTCTTTGTCCTTCCGGTGCATGAAGGCCATGTGGCCGTTCCCGCACGTGACGATCCATGTCTTGCTCCCGGCGCCCTCGGTCACCTCAAGATCGATGGACGTGCAGTCCTTCGCCGGACACTCAACGACGATCGGTGCGCCGGTGGAGTCGACCGGCAGGGGCGCGGTCTTGGATTCGGTCACCCGGAATCCCTGGGGGAGTTCGTAACCACGGTCCTCATTCATTCGTCCTGGGCCTCCAGTCCGTGTTGCTGTCCTTGCAGAACATGCACCGGGCCTCCCGCTCGGGGTGACCGCAGTAGGCGCAGCGCTTGTCGGGGTTCTCGGAATGCTCGGCGCCCCGCAGGTCGGCGAGACGGAGAGCGACCGCTTCACCGGACGACCGGGCGTAATGCCCGGAGCGCTGCCAGCCGCAGGTGCAGACGACCGCCCACCACCCGCCCCCGTCCGCGTCCGGGTGCGTGTCGGCCGTGGTGTGGTGGAAGATCTCCGGGTCCTCCTGATCGAGGGCGGCCCTGACCCGGGCGGCCTCCTGCGCCTCCTTCAGGTCGGCGTCCCGTTCCAGGGCCTCCCAGCATTTCGGGCAGTCGAACGCCTCCCCCAGCTGCCGGGTGCGGGTACCGATGCACACATGGTCTTTTACGGTCATGACGTCCTCCTCCGCCCCGTGGGGCGCGTCAGGAGCTGGGATGCGATGACCATGATCACGCCGAGTGATCCGAACAGGATCATGATCCACATCTGGAACGGGGTGACGGTGAGAGAACCGGACCGGCGGTGCCTGCCCCTCATGCGTCCTCCTCCGGGTGGTTCTTCACCCAGTCGCGGATGACGGATTCGAGGGCGAGGAGCTTCTCGTTCCCGAGGTTGATCGCGAGGTTGTTCTCGGGGGTGCCGGTGCCGGTCCTCTGGGCGGTCCGCCACTGGACCCGGAACTCCTCGCTCAACCCGGCGAGCTGGTCCTTGAGGCGCATCAGCTCGCGGATCCGCAGATGATCGGTTACCAAGATTTGAGACATCTTGAGATGCAGGGCTGCATGTTCGTCCCGGAGTGCCTCGTCGTAGTGGTGCGCGTGCATCGAACTGCCGTGGCTGCTCCCGCACTTGGCGCACACCGGGACGGAGAACGAGGAGATCAGATTGGTCTTGACCGTCCCGCATTCGCACGTCCACCTCACGCACAACGGGCACGGCGGGACGTACCACCGGCCTTTACGACTGGGCACGGTGCGGTCCCCTCCGGACCGGACGGTGACCGAGGTCGGCGGCATCCGTGGGGGACGGGACGCATCGGGGGCACCGGCGGTGTTCCGTCGGCGCGGCGGTGAGGTACGGGCGGAACGTCCACGCCCCGCACGTGTCGCACCGTGGGCCTCTCGCGGTGATCGCCGCAAGAGTGGCTTGCCAGTTCATGTTGATCCCTTCTCCGGGCCGTTGTTTCGCATGTACCAAGAATACGTCCCAGTGACTGATCACCACAAACGCATGCGGGGGGTCATAATGGATGCATGACCCTTACGCGCGCCCGGACGGGCACCCCAGACGTTCTCATCTCACGGCGGGACGCGGCCGACCGGCTCGGATGCCATATCCGGTCGATCGACTACTACCTCAACACCCGGAAGCTGACACGGTACAAGGACGGACGCGGCCGGGTGGGGATCGACCCGGAAGAGCTGGACCGCCTCACTTCCTTCACTCCGGCGGTAATCTCTCCGAACCCCCGCTGACCGCCCCGCACCCGGAAAGGCAAGATCACCATGGACTTTCTGACGTGGTGCCGGTCGAGCGACCGGTGGCGTTCGCATGCATGGGCCAATGATCGTCGTGTCCGGCTGCCCGCAGACACCCCCGAGACCCGGGAGGCGTACGAGGAGACCTTCGTCTCCGCCGGGTACGGCGGATACCTGCACCGGCTCGCGGAGGAGACGGTGCACACCGGGTCGTCCGCATGGGCGGAGTACGTCACGGCCATGGGTGCGGAGGGCGGCTCATGACCACGGATGCGGAGATCGCTCAGCAGAACGGTCATGTGGAGGGGGCTCAGGAGAGGGTCCTCGACGCCCTCGGGCACCCGTTCTCCCCCGAGTCGCTGCGAGTGCTGGCGGAGTCGGCGATCACACCGGAGACGGCGGCACGGTACGGGATCACCGCCGTGGCGGATCCCGATCACATCCCTGACGAGATCTTCGGATCGTGGCACGCGTTCCTCGGCGAGGCCGAGACCGGCATGATCTTCACCTGGCGGGACACCGACCGGGAGATCCCTCAGTACCGTCCGGACGTGGCGGTGCAGACGCCGGACGAGAAGATCCACAAATACCTCGTCCCGCGCGACTCCGGCACCTTCCTCAACCATCTGCGGAACCCCGTCGGCCCGGACGACCCGGTGTTGTTCGTGGAGGGGTCGAAGCAAGGCGTGGCTGCGGCAGCGTGGGCCCCGGAGGGGTGGGGGGTTGTGGCGGTACCCGGGTGCAACAACTGGGTCGGCACAGACCTCTCATGGGCCGACGGCCGCAAGGTGATCATTCTCTTCGATGCGGACTTCACGTCGAACCGTGACGTGTACGACGCGGCAGCCGGGCTGAAGGAGGCGCTGGAGGTCGAGGGCGCGGCGGAGGTGCGGTTCGCGCATCTCGCCGGGGCACGCAACAAGGACGGTCTCGACGACGTTCTCGGACGGCGGCCGGAGAACCGGCGGACCCTGTACATCGAACGGATCGCCGACATGGCGGCCGACCGTCTCGGACGGCGGCCCACCCGTTCCGTGCGCGCATCCGCGTATTTCGACGAGAAGGGCCTGTTGGCCCGGACGTCCGCCCTCACCGTTCTCGGCAATCAACCGGCGGCCCTCGCGGACGGATCCATGATCGCTCTGTACCGGGACGGCGTGTACCGGATCGATCTCGGGGACGAACCGCTGATCGAACAGGTCAAGGATCTCCTGGGTGAGGACTACCGGCCCGCGCACCGGAAGACGATCGAGGAATATCTCGTCGGCGAGCTGTCCGGTCGAAACCTCCGGGTCGGGCAGAGGTCCACGGAACCGCTCCTGAACACCGCGTCGTGCATGATCGACCTCCGCACCGGCGAGGTACTGGATCATGATCCGAAATACCTGAGCACGTTGCAGATCCCGGTCCCGTGGGTGCCGGACGCGGCGTGTCCGACGTACGAGGCGTGGCTTGAGGACGTGATCCCCGGCCAGGCCGAGGCACTGGAGGAACTCGCGTCCACGATGCTCGACCCGTCCCGGACGCCCTTCAAGGCGGCGTTCCTCTACGGGCCGACGCACTCCGGCAAGTCGACGTTCCTGCGGATCATGGAAGCGGTCGCGGGTGCGGCGAACCGGTCGGCCGTCGATCTCCACCAGCTCGTCGATGATCATTTCATGTCTGCCGAGCTGTATCAGAAGATCTTGAACATCGGGTCCGACATGTCAGCCGCCCACATCTCCGACGTCTCCCTGTTCAAGAAACTCACCGGCGAGGACCCGGTGCAGGCGAACCGGAAATACGGCCGGACGTTCACCTTCACGAACCGCGCCCTGTTCGCCTTCTCCGCAAACGAGATCCCCACCGTCGGCGAGACCTCCCGGGCGTACGTGCAACGCATGATGCCATTCCACTTCTTCAACTCGTTCGCCGGTAACGAACGGCCGGAAATTGAAGAGCGGATGCTCCGCGAGGAACTCCCGGGGATTCTCCGCCGCTGGGTCTCGGCGTGGCGCCGGTTCTCCGAACGCGGGATCTACCTACCGGTTCCGGAGGACGTGCAGACGGAGTTCGAGACGTCGAGCGACCGAGTCGCCCGGTGGGTGCAGCTCCGGTGCGACGTGCACCCCGAGGCAATCGGGCAGATGGTCGGCGCGGACAAGGGAGAGACGATCTCCGCTCTCTACTCCTCATTCAAGATCTGGGCGAGGGAGGACGGACCGGCAAACGTCATGTCACGGCAGAAGTTCTCGGAGCGTCTCCGGCGCATGGATGGGGTCGGGGAGGTACGTCTCGCGCACCGGAACAAGAACCGGGGTCTGAACATCACCACGCGGACCGGAGAGGACCGGGAGATCGTTCATGTCCGTTCTGCCCCAGTGACTGACGGAGATGACCGGAATGCCCCGGTGACTGACGCGGATGACCCGAAGGCTTCCGGTACTGACGGAGATGACCGGAATGCCCCGGTGACTGACGCGGACGCACCAAATGAACCGGTGTCTACCAAGAACGTACGGAATGACAGCAATGTCGGTGTCCGTTCTGCCCCAGTCTCTACCGGAAACGTGACGGTTCGTCCCGGTGTGGGTGTGGGTGGTGTTGGTCGAACCCCGGTAAAGGGCATAGCAGTGGTTCAGAACAAGATCAACGATCTTTCCTCTGAAACTCCCTCATGGACCGAATTCTCTGATAAGACCCACACCGCCAACACCGCCCAGGTCAGAGATGGTTCTTATACTCACACCGAAGTCACACCCCCCAGGTCAGGGGCCACACCAAGACCCACACCGGGGCAAACCGGTACATCTCCGATAGACACTGGGGCAAAACCGGACACCCCCGCTCCCGCGCCCCCCGACAAGACAGGACCGGCCGTGACTTCGAAAACACCCACACTTCCCACACCCCCCAGGTCAGAGCACTGCCCCGACCCGTTCGCCGACCACACCCCGCCTCCGTCCGCCGTGCCGGTGGGTCTCGACCTGGAGGCATGGGACGCGGAAGATCTCTTCCGTCACGACACCCCGGTCCTCGGTCCGTACGTCCGTCTCGTGGGTGCCGGTCCGGTCGGAGACGTGGCCACCGGTCGCGCGGAGGTTCTCGAACGCATCCGGGGAGACAACCCGATCGTGGGCGTGAACCTCGCCCTGTTCGATCTCCCCGCCCTTGACGTGCACGAGGGGATCCCGGTGGAGGAGACGATCCCCCGGGCGCATGACATCCGGTTCGTGGCATTCCAGGACGACCCGCCGACGAGTTACGAGACGAAAGCCGGGCCGCATTACAAGCACTACAACCTGGAATCGCTCGCCAATCGGTATCTCGACGACCACAAGTCGGATCTCGGAAAGGCACTCGCCAAAGAATACGGCGGGTGGGGACATATCGCGTACGAGGACGCGCGGTATCACGACTACTGCCGGGACGACGTAAACAAGGCTCTCCGTCTCGCGGACGTCCTCCCCATGACCGACTACGACCGGCGGGAAATGCGCGTGGCCGCGATCCTGGCGCGCGCGTCCATCGAGGGGTTCCGGGTGGACGTCCCGGCCCTCGAACGGCGGATCACGGAGCAGGCGGAGCAGACGGCCGCCGGTCGGCAGATGCTCCACGACCGGTTCGGGTTCCCCACCCACACCGCCGACGGGAAGAACGTTTCGAAGGCCCCGCAACGGACGGTGGCGGGGAAGAGGGCGTTCGAGGAGGCGCTGAAGTCGTTCGGTGTGGATCTAGGTGACTGGCCCCGTGGCAAGGACGGGTCCCTCTCCCTCGGCAAAGAGATCATGGCCGAGGCGATCGTGTGGGCGGAGACGGAGAACCATCCCGCCCTGGCGATCATGAAGGCGGTCGCCGAGATGAACGGCCTCCGCTCGAACGCGGCCAACATCATGCGGTGCGTGGTGGGGGACCGGGTCCACCCGAGGTTCGAACCGTTCCAAGCGTTCGGCCGGTGGTCGGTCACCGAGCCGGGCCTGACGGTGCTCAAGAAGAGCTACGAGGACTCCGACCGGATCTTCATGCTGCCCGACCCGGGCGAGGCTCTCGTGTCGTTCGACGCGGACCAAGTGGACATCCGGTGCGTGGCGTTCCACTCCCAGGACCCAGGTCTCCTCGCGATCATGCAGGACCCGGACCGGGACATCCACTCCGAGATCTCCGATCTCGCGTTCGGCGATCATGAACCCGATCACCGGTTCCACGCCAAGTCGTGCGACCTGGGATGGCTGTACGGCCGCACCGTCAACGGTCTGGCCAACACCCCGGGGATCACCCGCGAGGCGGCCGAACGGGTGGACATGACGATGCGGACGCAGTTCAACTCCGTGCCGGACTGGCAGCATGACGTGCGGCGGGCGGCAGAGGGCCGCGCGTTGCTCGACAACGGGTTCGGGAGGCACTTCCGGTGCGACGAGGGCAGGGAGTACACCCAGGCACCGGCGGGACACGGTCAGTCGATGACACGGGACGTGGTGGCCGAAGGACTCCTGCGCATGAAGGACCGGCACCCCGAACTGATCCCCCGTCTCCGCGTCGTCGTCCATGACGAGATCGTGATGTCCATCCCCAGGGCTGATCTTGAGGACGTGAAGCGGGCGGTGATCGAGGATATGACGATCGAACGGGGCGGCGTGCCGTTCACGTGGGGATCTTCCCCCGCCGGAGACAACTGGGCCGAGTGCTACAAGAAGTGATCATGCGCCGACCGGTCGTATGATGGTGATGGACGAGAGATAGGACACAAGGGATCATGACGCACAGCATGGACGGGTACGACGACCCCCACGGGCGTGAGTTGGATCTTGCACCCCGTTGGGACGCGGCCCCCGGTGGGTGGGGGATCGTTCAGGTGAGGATCGCGGGTGCATCGGCCCGCCGGACCTACGCGTACGAGACGGACGAACCGCTGATGATCGGTGACTGGGTGACCATCCCCGGCAACGTGGTCAACGAGTTCGGAGGGTTCGGGGTGGTCAAGAGCTATGGCCGCGACGGGTACACCGGTCCCCTGAAGAAGATCATGGCGAAGATCCCCGAACCGCCGGAGCTGATGATCCGCATGTCCGTGGTCAAGAGCAAGGACCGGGCGGCGGAGATCTACGATCAGGCGGTGCGCGATGGGTGGCGCGGTGACCGGCTCACCGCGCTGGCGGTCCTCGGTGAGTCGCGTCTGCGGTCGCGGGGTGTGCGATGATCCTTCTCTGGTTCAAGATCATCTCGTACAAGATCTACAAGATGATCACCAAGGAACCCTCGAACCGTGCCGACACAGGGGCAGAGATCGATGTTCCGCGCGCACACGTGAGCTGTGATCATTGCCTGCACGAGGCGCACGACCGGTCGTGTGCGGAGTGCGGGTGCACGGCGCGACCGGACCTCCCGGACGGGGATGCAGGCGTGCATGTCGGCCTCGACCCGTCCGCTCCCGGCGGTATCGCTCCGGTGTTCGCCCGGGACGCCCTCCGTCTGGCGGCTCTCGACGAGGACCGCCGGGCGCGGGAGGAGGCCGCCGGTCTCGACCCGTCACGGTGCCCGTGCGGCGGCCGTCACTTCCCCTCCGCCGACGCGTGCCGGTGGTGCCTGTGCCACGACCCGAGCCGGGTGAACCACCTGAGCCAGGAAGCGGTGGACCGTCTCCGGTACGACATGAGCGTCCCCCCGTTCCCGACCCACCCCGTGGCAGAGATCATCCGGAACAGCTACCGTCCGTGCTCGGTGTGCGGCGCGCCGGACCATGCCGGGGTGACCCACCCCGGGACCGTGGACGGGATCATGGACACCGGGCGCGAGCGGTTCCCCGGACTGGAGACGATCACCCCGGAGGACGTCCACGCCGAGATCATGGACAGCTCGCCCGCTAAAGAGATCGTTGTGTGTGGCAGGTGTGGTCACCCCGACCACGGGGCCGGAGACGGCCGCTGCGCCTTCCAGGTGGCAAGCCGGATGCAGGACGAGGGGTTCCACATGTGCCCCTGCACCGTTCCCCGACATGACCCGCACAAGTGCGAGCATCAGGTGAGTGAGCATGTGGACAGCGGCTGCATGGTGACCGGCTGCCGGTGCGAGTCCTCGTACGGCACGGCTTGCGGCCGGGAGGGGAACTCATGATCTTCCTTGAGGTTCTCGCGGCTGCGTGCTGGATCTTCTACACCTTCTGGAAGTTGATGAAGGTGGTCCTCGACCCGCGTCTCGACTGGTCCGTCTCGCCCCTCGCCCTCATGTTCCTCACCGTCCTCGACGTGCGCAGGAAGCTGGCGTGATGTGGTGGTGGGTGGTCGGCATGCCGGTCCTGTGGTTCCGCCGGTTGCTGTGCCGCGCCGGTCTCCACGACGACATGACCGACGAGTTCGGCGGCTACTCCCCGGTGTGTTTCCGGTGTCACGAGAGGATCTGACCATGAAGGTGTGCTGCCCCAACTGCCACAGCGAGGACGTGAAGGCATCCCCGTCCGGCACGATCTTCCGGTGTCTCGCGTGCCTCTACTCGTGGGTGGTGGCACCGGCATGAGGGCGCGCCGTGCCGAGCACCCGGGGATCACGTTCCGGTCCAAGCTCGAAGCCCAGTGGTCGGCGATCTTCGATGAGATGGGGTGGACATGGGAGTACGAGCCCGTCCGGTTCGATCTTCCGTCCGGGATCTACATTCCCGACTTCAAGATCCGCCCACGGGCCGGTGATCCGTTCTGGGTGGAGATCAAAGGACCATGGCCGAACGCCCGTGAGTTCGAGGTGGCGACGGAAGTCAACATCTACGCACAGACTCCGTTGATCATTCTGTCCGGAGACGTGCCACGGCAGATCAACGGCGGCACGGCGTGGTGGTTCGACCCGGCAACCGACCGGTGGTCCATGCTGCGCTCCGAGGAGGGCCTGATCCGGGTGTTGTGGCCGGACGCGGCCGACCGGCCGGAACGTCTCGCCGGGTGGGATGACGTCCTGGAGAACGGACGCCGGGCGGAGATCATCACATGAGGCGACGTGGTCGCCGGACCTACTCAACGAGGAGCCCTGATGGATCATGTGCTACATCCCGCGCTGGTACGAGACGGTTCGCGAGGCGAATGAGATCATGCTCCGGCAGTGGCGCCGGGGCGACTGGCGGTTCGGTCATGTGGAGTGGTGTGCGCAGCACCACGCCTACCACCTCATGAAGGGCGTGGTCCGTGTTTGAGGAACTGAAGATCAGGATCAGACAACGGGGGATCGATGTGTTCGGCACGGTGCACGTCGTGCAGCTCGAAATGCCGATGATCGATTACGACACGGACGGTGTGCCGGAGAACGTGGAGGCGTTGATCCGGAAGATCTTCGAAGAGAAGTTCCCCGGCGCGGTGCAGGACCCGTTCACCGAGGTGGACCGGGATACCCTCCGGCCATGAACAATCCTTCGGATGTTCTTCCGAACAAAGAACTGAAGGCACTGGCGGCACATCACCGCCGGTGCCTTCTCTGCCGCTATCTGTTCGGGTGCCGTGTCTCCGACCGTCTCCTCACCGCATATCATCACTCCGTTCACATCCCCATGGAGGCGCCCGGTGCTCCGGTTCCTGCGGTACGAGAAGATCCCCCTCGACGAGCTTGATCTCTTCCCCGGCAACGCGAACGTCGGCAACGTCCCGGCGATCGTGGAGTCCTTGATCGAGAATTCACAGTTCCGCAGTCTGATCGTTCGCGAGGTGGACGGGCGGCACGTGGTCATGGCCGGGAACCATACGAAGCTGGCCATGGTCGAACACGGCGCACAGCTCTGCGACCGGGCGCGGCGGCACGCCGAGAACCCGGACGACAACCCTGCGTGCGGCCTGTGCGTGGACGATCAACCGTTCGACGGTCGGCCACGGTGCGAGATCTACGAATGCGACGACGACGATGCGATCAAGGTCAACGTCGCGGACAACCGGATCCAGGAGTTCGGGCACCGGGACGATCAGCTTCTGGCCGACCAGCTCGGCACGTTGGAAGATCTCGCGGGCACCGGTTACGACTACCACGACTACGAGTCGATCACGCACCGCCTCTTGGAGGGCAGCTACATAGATCAGCAGACGGCGGAGGTACTGGCCACCCAGGAACCGGTGAGCGCCCCGGAGCCGGGAAGCCAGGCACCACCCGACCCCCCTCGGGTCATCTCCCGCACCGTCCCCCTCGACGCCATGTTCTGTTGCCGCTACAACTCGATCTCCCTCGCGGCGTACGAGATGGGTTTCCTGCCCGGCATGATCTCGTCCAAGACCGATGCCTGGCGCAAGATCCTGGACCGCAACCCAGGCATCCGTATCGGTCTCATGGACAACGACTGGCACGACTACGATCATGCCGCGCACATCGCCGGGGTGACGGAGGCGAAACCGAAATACGCCACGGTCCGGGACGTCATGACCAAGGCGCAGTGCGAGGCGGCCGGGGTGGAGTTCTTCCCGGTCGAACAGATCCTGGACATGGCGGCCGAGGTCGCGGAACACGCCGACCACGTGATCGTGATCCCGAAGTACGACTGCCTTGACAAGATCCCCGAAGAGTACGTGATCGGGTTCTCCGTGCCCACGTCCTACGGCGGTACCCCCATGCCCGCCTCGATGCTCCAAGGACGCCGGGTCCACCTCCTCGGCGGATCATGGAAGAACCAGCGCGCGTTCCTGGAGATCCTCGGCGAGGACGTGGTGTCTCTGGACAACAACCACGTCTTGAGGATCTGCGAGTTCGGGAACTTCTCGTTCCCCGACGGGTCCACGTCCCGTCTCGCCAATCTCGACCCACGGATGCCGCGCACCTGGCAGGCCGCCGCGATCTTGTCTCTTGCCTCCATCCGGGACGAACTCAACGCCCGGTATGCGGCAGGGATCACGTCGGCGGCCGACGAGGTGCCGGACGTGACGGAGTACGTGCACGACGATCAAGAGGACAACGAGGAGACGGAATGACCAAGGTTCTCGGAGAACGCACGAGCGCCCCGATCAAGGCGGCGGATCTCGACGTGATCGACGTCGACAACCTCGCCCGGCCGGTGCGCTACACCACCAAGGAGCTGAACGCCCTCTGCCCGGTCACCGGCCAGCCGGACCAGTACGAGGTGATCATTCAGTACGACGCGCCGGGGAAGACGATCGAGTCCAAGTCCCTGAAGCTCTACCTCTGGTCGTTCCGGGACCGGGGGATCTTCGCGGAGGATCTCGCCGCGACGATCGCGAAAGATCTCTGCAAGGCGTTGCGGTTCCCGGTCCGGGTGCATCTCACGCAACAGGTCCGGGGCGGGTTGGTCCTGGAGGTCGACGCGTTCGGAGAACCGGTCATGGGGAGTGACGACGTATGAAGGCGATCATCTGTTTCTCCGGCGGGATGGACTCCACCGTCCTCGCCACGTCGTACCTCCACCAGGGGTACAAGCTGGGCCTGTTGTCGTTCGACTACGGGCAACGCCACAAGGCGGCCGAGCTGGCGGCCGGTGCGCGCGTCGCCGGGTATCTCGACAACCTCGGCATCGCGCCCGTGTCCCGCCAGGTGGTCGATCTCGGGGTCCTCGGGGATCTCCTCCCCGGTTCCGCGTTGACGGATCCGGAGGTCGACGTGCCGGACGGGCATTACGCGGCCGAGACGATGCGCGCCACCGTGGTCCCGAACCGCAATGCGATCATGGCGAACATCGCGATTGGGGTTGCGTCGGCGGTGGAGGCGGACGTGATCGCCCTCGGGATGCATGCCGGGGACCACGCGATCTACCCCGACTGCCGACCCGAGTTCGTCCGGGCGTTGCGTCAGACCATGGTCCACGCCCTCAAGGGGTTCCACACCCCGCGTCTCGACACGCCGTTCATCGGCATCAGCAAGACCAACATCGCCCGCCTCGGGGACACCCTCGGCGCGCCGGTGCATCTCTCCTGGTCCTGCTACAAGGGCGGCGATTTGCACTGCGGCACCTGTGGCACGTGCACAGAGCGCAAAGAGGCGTTCAAGGACGCCGGTGTCCATGATCCGACGGAGTACCTGGCGTGAGCTACACGATCTGCAAGACGTTCCGGTTCGAGGCCGCGCACCAGTTGCACGGCCTCCCGCCGGACCACCAGTGCGCCCGGATGCACGGCCACTCCTACCGGATCGACCTGGAACTCACTGAGTTGGGTGCCGAGTTGGACTACCCCGGGTTCGTGGTCGACTTCGGGCGCCTGAAGCCGTTCAAGGAGTGGATCGACAAGACCCTCGATCACCGCGTCCTGAACGAGATCCTGCCGGTCGAACCGACAGCGGAGAACCTCGCCGCATGGATCTTCTCCGTGGTCGAGATCGCCCTCCCGGAATGGATCTCCGGCAAGGTCGCGGCCGTGAGGGTCCACGAGACCGAGACATCCTGGGCGGAGTACCGGCCGTGAGGCCCGACTCCGTGGACAAGATCGTCGTCCAGTACTTCGGTGCCGTGACGGCGCAGCGGTTCGAGTACCGGGGCGTGGTGCACGACGTGCCGCGCCTCACCGTCTCCCCCGGCCTCCTGCGCGGTTACACCTGCCCGGCCGGATGCGGCGGGTGCTGTCCCCGCTTCTCGTTGGACTACCTGCCGACCGAGACGCGGCCGGACGGCACCACGCCCCGGATGATCGACTTCAACGGGTACCAGGTGGAGATCTTCTCGGATCTCCAGGACGACCACCGTTCCGACCGCTGCCGGAACCTGATGCCCGACGGCCGGTGCGGCATCCATCCGGTCCGCCCGTTCTCGTGCGACTTCGAGCTGATCCGGTTCATGGCCCGGCCGGGCACGGCGCACATGAATCAGCGCCTGTTCTCCCGTGGGTGGAACATGAAGCGCACCGACGGCGGCCGGGGCGCCAAGTGCGAGATGCTCCCGGCCGACCCGTCCACCGTGGCGGACGTGATCCGTAAGCTCGGCCGTCTGGCGGAATGGGCCGACCACTTCGGGATCTCCACCCGCACCGGCCTGATCGTCGACTGGGTGGAGAAGATCAAGGACGATCCCATGTCGGCCGACAACCTCGTCCTTCCGGGGAGGTCGCGGTGAGCTACCAGGACAACCACGACACCGTGACCCCGTCTCTCGTCGTCTCGGAGATCTTCGGGCCGACCGTGTCCGGCGAGGGCGCGACGTTGGGGCGCCGGTGCGGCTTCCTCCGCCTCATGGGCTGCAACCTTCACTGCACGTGGTGCGACACGGCGTACACCTGGGATGCGCGCCGGTTCGATCTCGTCGCGCAGGGCCACCGGATGACATGGCCGGTGATCGTGGAGCAACTGATCGCGATGAACGTCGACCTGGTGATCGTCTCCGGCGGAGAACCTCTCCTCCACCAGGACCAGCGGGCTTGGGAGTTGATCCTCCGCTCCCTGACCGGCGCCGGTATCGGGGTCGAGGTCGAGACGAACGGTACGAAGATCCCGAACCAGGCCAGCCGGGACTTCGTGCGCCGGTTCACCGTCTCCCCCAAGCTGGCGCACGCCGGTGATCCCGAGTCGGCGCGCATCGTGCCGGAGGCGATCGGTGCCTTTCGGCTGATCATGGACCAGCTGGGTGAGTGGAAGGACAGGGTGATCTTCAAGTTCGTGTGCGCCACCCCGGAGCACGTGGCCGAGGTGCAGCGCTGGGTGAAGATCTTCCAGATCAGGCCGGAGTGCGTATGGATCATGCCGGAGGGCGTCGACACTCCGGCCTTGTGCGATCATCTGGCTGTGATCACGGATCCTGCCGTGGCTGCCGGGTTCAACGTCACGACCCGCCTCCACATCCATGTGTGGGGCGACGAAAGAGGCCACTGATCATGTGCACTGACGCCTGTTCCGAGATGCATACCTACATCCCCGGTTGTGATCTCTCCGTGGGTTTCGCCGCGCCGACGGCGGCCGACATGTTCCGCGACGGCATGCGCGGCATGTTCTCGTACCTCGGTCTCGACCCGGACGGCGAGGAACTGGTGGACACCCCCGGCCGGTGGATCCGGGCCATGGAAGAGTTCACGCAGGGGTATCAGGAAGATCCCGGTCGGATCCTGGAACGGACCTTCCCCGTGGCCCGGTCCGGCGCGGAACCAATCGGCGTGTCCCATATCCCGTTCACGTCCATCTGTGCCCACCACCTGTTGCCGTTCTCCGGCACGGCGATGATCGCCTACATGCCCGGCGAGGGTGACCGGGTGGTGGGTCTCTCCAAGCTCCCGCGTCTTCTCGACGCGTTCGCCCGACGTCTCCAGACCCAGGAACGGATCACGGTGCAGATCACCGAAGCGATCGACAAGCATCTGTCGCCCCGGGGTGCGGCGTGCGTGATCCGGTCCGAACACGGGTGCCTCGCGCACCGGGGAGCACGGAAGCCCGGCGCGGTCATGGTGACCTCGTCCTTTACGGGATACTTCAGAGATCCGGACCGTCGGCGGGAGCTTCTCGACCTCATGCGGTGAGATTTGGATCTAGAAGGAAATTGAATCATGACGGCACCCGAACGATTCGAAGATCCCGAGCGGTTGGAACGGATCAGGCAGGCCGCACACCTGAAGGTGGTCGTCGGCATGACCTGGGACGATGCGGCGCGCGCCACCGGCTTCAACTCCCCCCAGGCGTGTTCGGCGGCGGTGAAGGCGCACGTCAAGAACCTCGCCCGGGAGACGGAGAAGGAGTTGGAGGCCCTCGTCCAGCAGTCGGACATGCGGTACGACGCCATGCGGCGCCGGGCTCACGCGATCATGGTGGCCGACCATCCGTTGGTGCAGGGCGGAGAGATCGTGAGGGACGACCAGGGGCGGCCGTTGCGGGACGCCGGTCCACAACTCGCGGCGCTCAATGCCCTGTTGAGAATCGAGTCGCAGTGGTCCGATCTGCACGGGATCAACGCCTCCAAAAAGCTGGAGATCGCCCTCAACGTCCGGGCCGACGTGGAGTCGAATCTTGTGGCAGAGGCGGTTCTCGCGGCGGCTGAAGCCCTTGGCTTGGAACCCCAACAGCGCATGCTCGCCCTGGAAGCGGCAGCGGCGCGTCTCGACGCGGTGGACGGAGAGGTGATCTCGGATGAGCAGACCCCTGAGTGAAGACGATGCGGCGGCCCGGCGGAAAGACGAGAACGGTTCATGGGGCGTGATCGTCATGTGCGACACCGAACAGCAGCAGATCGAGCTGCTCCAGCGCATGATCGACGAAGGCCGGGTCGTCCGCGCCCTGATCAAATGACCGGGTTCACGTGGCACCGGTCGACCGGCCATCCATTCGTCCCGTTGTGCATTCACAAGATCGACCGGTCCCTGTGGCCCATGTTCTCCCGCCACCACTACCTGAGCGCCGATATCAACTCCTCCGCACAGTGTTACGGCGGGTTCATCGGGGAAGATCTCGTGGCGTTCATGGCGTACATCCATTTCCCCCATCCCAAGGTCCGGAACATCAAACGCGGGCATCGCACCGTCGTCCTCCCCGACTTCCAAGGGCTCGGGATCTCCGGGGTCATGGCGGAAACCATCGGCCAGATGCTGCACGATCAAGGCTTCCGTTACCGGCGCGTCATCGCCCACCCGGCAGTGATCTCCTACTGCTCCCGGTCACCGCGTTGGAGGGAAACCACCAACACCTCTCGCAAGGTTCCTGACCGGCCGACCGGAGACAGGTGGAGTGTGGCGGGAGAACGGACCCCGGTGAAACGGATCATCGATCCCCGCGTCCTGTCCATGAGATCGTTCGAGTATGTGCCGGTGATCAGGTGAAGAGGGACATCGAGGTCTTTACGGAGATCAACGTCACGCCCCGGGTTCTCCAGGTGTCCGGCATGTTCGACGTCCCGGCGTCCGGCAGGGTCACCGCCCAGTGGAGTGTGGATCTTCCCATCGAGGACCGTGAGTGGAATGTCGGTCTTATCGTCGGCCCGTCCGGTTCGGGCAAGTCGGTCATGGCGCGCACATTGTTCCCCGAGGCGACCCGTGCCGTTCATTCCTGGGACGACCGGGCCCTTGTCGACTGCTTCCCTCCCGGTATGGGGATCAAAGACGTGGTCGGCCTCCTCACCTCGGTGGGTCTCGGTTCTCCCCCGGCGTGGATACGCCCCTACCGGACCCTCTCCACCGGTGAGGCGTTCCGCGCCTCCGTCGCCCGTACATTGGCCCAGGCCGAGGGAGTGTGCGTGGTGGACGAGTTCACGTCCACCGTGGACCGGCAGGTTGCGAAGATCGCCAGTCATGCGATTCAGAAGACAGTGCGGCGGCGCGGCCAGCAACTGATCGCCGTCACCTGCCACTACGATGTGATCGACTGGCTTCAGCCGGATTGGATCTACGACACCGGAACGTCACACGCGGCACTCGGCGGAGAAGATCCGGCGGTCATTGAGAAGATCAACCCCACCGGCCCGTGCGTCCACCAGACAAGGATCTCCTCATGAGTCCGAGTGACTTCAACCCGATCGGGCCGGACGCGTTCGATCTCGGTCATGATCATTGGGGCGCCTACTCCGCATGGGCACCGGACCGGGAACTGAATCCCCACCGTGCGCACCTGCCGGACGTGGAGAAGTGGGGGATCTTGATCTACCACAAGAACCCGGCCGGTAAGTGGTGCGCCGGGTTCTGCACCTTCGCCGGAGACGTGCAACGGGAGGTGGCACCGACGGCGGTCACGTGGGACGTGATCAGTTGGGAACCGTTGACGATCTCTCCGTCCGTTCTCTGTTCGTGCGGTGATCATGGTTATGTGCGCGAAGGGGCATGGGTGCCTGCCTGACATTACGGGGATCACGTACCATTGATCCATGGATCAAAAGTGCTGCACCAAGTGCAAGACGATCAAGCCTCTCGATCAGTTCTACCGGCGCAAGCGTGCCAAGGACGGCCGGACATCAGAGTGCGCCGAATGCCGGAATGCTGCGGTGAAGCAGTGGAGGATCGACAACCCGGAGAGAGCCAAGAAGATCGAACACAACCGGGCGCGCGATTACTCGAAAGAGATCTCAAGAACGAAGGCATACCGCGCGACCCCCGAAGGGAAGCGCCGGATGCGCGGGTACCGGTTGAAGGCCGAATACGGGATCAGCTTGGAGCAGTACGAAGATCTATTGGACGAACAAGGCGGGGTGTGCGCGATCTGCAAGCGTCCACCGTCCGGCGAGAATCACGCCAACACGTACCTGCATGTCGATCATGACCATGTGTCCGGCCATGTCCGAGGTCTTCTCTGCCACCCGTGCAATACCGCAATCGGTCTGCTCGGCGATGATCCGGAACGAATCCAGGCGGCGGCCAGTTACGTGCATCACAGATCGTAGGGGGCATGGGTCCCGGCGTAACCGGCCCGGCGTGCGGCCCCCGCTGCCGTCTCCCGCGCGTTCAACCCCCTCCCGGTCCACCCATACACACTTGTGCGCCCCGACCTCTCAGCGGGGCGCACAGCCTTTTGGATCTAGTCAAATTTAGATGTATGGGGTAGGTACAGCACCCGTAGATCAAAAGAGAACCCCTCCGGAGAGGGGTTCTGATCTTCACTTCTTGATCTTCCGATTGACGATCGACTTCGCGTTCGGGGTCCTGCGCGCTATCCGGGTGGCGGAGAAGAAGATTGCCGCTGCGACTCCGGGGGTCCTGTTCATGATCCCTGCTCTCTGTTGATTTGTCCATCTACTAGTAGTATGCGCCGAATTGACCCGGTTCAACCCGATTCGATGGTAAAATCTAAGAACTTTTAATGCTGTACCTACCCCATACACCTAACTGCGCTGGAGCAAGATCAGTCGGGTGGGTGAGACTCGAACTCACGATCTCTGGTTCCCGAAACCAGTGCCTTACCACCTTGGCCACCACCCGTGAGCGGGAGAACCGGGCACGCGCCCCCGGCTGCGATCGTTGACACCGCTCCCGCACGGCTGTCTGTGAAGCCTGCTGGTGCCAGCCGCAGCGGACCCAGGTGCATCGGAGGTGTGACGGCCTCCGCCAGGGGTCGGCCACGGGGGACGGGAAGACACCGAGTAACCCGTGATCACTGTCCCTTTGCCCGGCGCCCCTCGGACGTCACTCCTACTCACGCCGTATGCTGCTCACTGTATCGGACCGACCGAAGGATATGCATGCGGGTTCCTGCCGAGTTGGTGATCGTCCAAGACACGGTCATTCTCCAGAAGTGCGCACTCTACAAAGATCATTTCTGCGCCGTGGTCAACGCGCACCACATCTGCCCGAAGTCATGGTTCGAGGCGGCAGGGGTCCTGGTCGTCACCCCCATGATCACCCTGTGCCCGGTGTGCCACATGAACGTGCACGCGGCGATCGACGGGAAGATCAAGGGGCAGGATGTATCCATGATCCCGCCCCGTTGCCGGAGCCTCGCGGCACAGGCGTTCGATCTGGCGACCATGAACAACCTCACCCCGGGACTGACGCTATGACCACCCCTCCCGAACCCGACCCCAACTGGTCGTTCTCCCCGGACCACGACATACGGTGCCCCGAGTGCGACACCCACCTCCACGGCCTCAACTGGGTCCTGAACGACGACGAGACCGAGACGGTCGGCATGTCCCTCGTCCCGTGCGGCCATGAACTCCCCACGGTCCAATGGGAGTTGAAGTTCTCCGGCCGGGACACGGGGGAACGCCGGTACGGGCAGACGATCAGGATCCCGGCGTTCATCAGAAAGGTTCAATGACCATGGTTCATCTCGGACCGACGTCCACGACCAAGACCTACCGGCCGCGCGTCGGAGATATCGGCCTCGTCCGGATCTCCGGCGCGGGCGGCCGGATCATCCGGAGCCTCCAATGGGCCGACGGCTGCGGGTACGAGGACTACGAGCACGCCCTAGGGGTGGTCGAGAACGATCCCGCCGGAGACACCGGACCGGTGATCGTGGAGGCGGAACCCGGCGGGGCGGTGAAGGTCCCGTTGCATTACACCGGCGTCCGGTGGTTGGTCTGCCCGAACGAGTACCGCAGTGAGATGGTCCACTTCCTCAATCTCTGCGCCGACCAGAAGATCCCCTACTCCTGGCTCGACTACGCGGCGATCGGCGCCCGCCGGTTCCACCTCCCCGGCGGGTTCCTCCAGAACTACATTCGGACGTCCCAGCACATGATGTGTTCACAGCTCGTCGATTGGTGCGCCAGCCAAGCGGGTTGGCACCTGTTCGACGACGGCCGGTGGGAGGGTTACGTCCCTCCGTGTGACCTCAACAAGTTGTGGCACAAGCACTACGACCTGCACAACGGCACCGCCTTCCAGGGAGCTTGATCATGACCGTCACCGTCCGCCGGTACGAGAACGTCACCGACCCGCGTCTCGGCCGACACGTCCGCCGGGACGACCGGGACTTCGCCTACTCCGTGGCACCCTTGCCGCGCCGGGCGTTGCATTCCGTCGACTGGACGCGCCGTGTCCCGATCTTCAATCAGGGCCAGGTGGGGTCGTGCACGTTCAACGCGGCGGCCGGGTGTCTCGCCACCGATTCCTCGGGCGGCCGTACCGGCGCGCAGGTCGCGCACGTCACCCATGCCGACACGTTCGGCGTGTTCCGCATGGGCGATTACCAGGTGCAGGAGAACCCGTTCGTTCTCTCCGGGTACTCCCTCACCACCAAGATCGACCCGTTCCCCGGCGACTACCCCACCGAGGACACAGGGTCGGACGGCCCGTCGGCAGCGTCGGCCTTGGTCCTTCTCGGTCTCGCCGACCATTACACCCATGCCTTCACGTTGGACGCGGTCCAGACGGCATTGCAGTACGGGCCGGTGATGTGGGGAACCGTCTGGCTCAATTCCATGTACGACCTCGACGCGCACGACTGCCTGGTCATCGACACGTCGTCCGGCGAGGCGGGCGGCCACGAAATGGAGATCTCCGGCTGGGATTCCGACACCGGTCTCTACAAGATCCCGCAATCGTGGGGGGAGTCGTTCGGCGACCACGGATGGATCTATGTGAAGGAGCCTGATCTTGTGACTCTTCTCGGCATGCAGGGGGACATCACGCAACCGGTGTGGGCGACGGTTCCGAAGCCGGTTCCGGTGACGGCGCAGGCGTTCTACAACACGATCAAGGCGGACGCGAAGAAGGTGGGATTGAAGTGAGCCCGGAGCCCAACTACACAGAAGATCCAGGTGATTTCGACTTCGGCTCCCTCGACAAACCCAAAACGGAGGTGCTCTCTTCTCGGGCCATGCCGGTCTCGGAGGCGGCCAAGGCGTTGCGGAACGCGGCATCCGGCCGGGCCGGAGACGCGCGGGTGTTCAAGATCAATGCCGAGGGGTCAGTGGAGACACGCGGGTATTCTCCGGACGAGGTCCGGCAACTCATGTCCGACTGGCGTGATCACATGTTCGACTTCGGCCGCCGCGCGCAGGCCCTCGCGGGCACCATGGACGAGATGCACGACCCGGGGACGGGGGGATACCAGTGATCGGATTCCTGATCGGGTTCCTCGGTCATCTCGCCGTCTCTGCGATCATCGCCGGTCGCATGTACCGGCGTGAGTACGATCTCGTCTACGGATCACCGGCCCCGCAGATCTACGGCGGGAAGCACGGTCATGACGCGGCCCACCGGGCGGCCATGCGCGAGGCCATGCCGTGGTTCGCCTTCTGGCCGTTCTTCGGTCTCTGGGCAGGCATGGGGTGGCTGATCACCCTCGGACACCGGCAGTCGTGGGTCGAACGGGCCAACGAACTACGGAAGTTGGAAGAGGAGACGGGTCAACTCGCCACGCAGCAAGACCCGTTGGCGGGTCTCGACCGTACCGTGGGAGGGGGCATGACCGTCACCCATGACCAAGATGCAGCCCGGCATCCCTGCCCGTGCGGGTACGTCACGGAGTGTGGGATGCATTGCGGGGACGGACACGAGACCGGTCGGTGCCCGGCGAACCACTTCCCCCCGTTCCCGGTCGCGCGTCTCGGCGATCATCCCGAGTTCGGTGATCTCTCCGGTGCGGAGATGGTGGACTACGTCATCCGGGCCCGGCATCCGGAGAAGCTCGTTCAGCATGTGAAGTGCGGGAAGATCCGGGAGTACGAGGTGGGCACGATGAAGGAGCCCGGCCGGAAGATGTTCATCGACGACCGTGGCCACTGCTGGGAGGACGCATGACCAACTATGTAGATCTCGACGAGCTGAAGGACCGGGTGTATTTCGAGTCGGCCACGTTCGACCGGCGGTTCAAGTGGTCGGAGATCATGCCGGACCCGAAGGTCGCCCCGGTGATCGCCGGTGAGGGCGGAGAACCGGACCGGTGGGCCGACGGGTTCCGCCGGTTCCACCTCCTCGACTGCGCGCACCGGGACGTGGACCGTGACGGTGATCTCTGCACCCATTGCGGCCACGCCTTCGAGCACTCCCCGCATGCGGTGTGGGAGACGAAGGGCGCGAAGGCGGCAAAGAAGACGACGGCGCGGCGGAGGAAGACGAAGTGAAGCCGAAGCAGAAGATCTTGGTTCCCATGGCGCCGGAGCGGCGTCTCGCGGTGTACGCCCGGCAGCGGGGCGTGGAGGAAGATCTCTCGCGTCTCACCCCGAGGCAGCGGCGCCGGTACCTCAAGAAGATCCCGTACTGGCAACGGATCAAGAAGTGACGTACGACTTCCGGTCGATCGATTCGGAGAGGCAGAAGTGGGAGGACCGGATCAACGCGTCGTTTGCGTTCATCCGGTCCGTCGAACGGGTCTGCTACCACGCCGACCTCACCGTGTCCTACGAGAACGATCGATACGTCTCCCGGTGCGACTACTGTCCGGCCGTCTCGTCCGGCGTCCAGGCGCCAGGCATCCCCGCGCCGTTCTACTTCCGTGACGCCGATCCGTTGAGGCTTTGACCATTCCTGTTACGAGATCGCGACAATCGGGTTTACACTCTCGCGTCGGCTGGGGGCAGCTACGGGAGAGGATCACCTCCTCATGAGCACGCACAGGAAGGCCAAGCGGCACAAGATCGTCGCAGCAGTTGGTACCACGGGAGTGGCAGGGGTCGCGGCATTGTCGGCAGCGGCCCCTTCGCATGCCGCCTCCGTCTCCACATGGGACCGGGTCGCGGCGTGCGAGTCGTCCGGCAACTGGTCGATCAACACCGGGAACGGGTTCTACGGCGGGTTGCAGTTCACCATGTCCACGTGGCTGGCGTACGGCGGCGCGAAGTACGCGCCGAGGGCGGATCTCGCGACCAAGGCCGAACAGATCGCGATCGCGGAGAAGGTTCTCGCCGGGCAGGGACCGGGCGCGTGGCCAGTTTGCTCCATACGGGCCGGTCTCATCCGGGGTGGACCAATCCCTCAGCTCCGCACTGAACGGGCGCCAGCGGCCAAGCCACATACCCGCTCGGCACCCTCCACGACGAAGGTCGCGGTATCGGCGGGTGCGCGCGCCGTGGCATGGGCGAAGACCATGATCGGCACTCACTACCTCCTCGGCGGGAACGGACCCGGCGGGATCGACTGCTCCGGTCTCACCTCCTACGCCTGGCGGCACGCCGGGGTGAACATCCCCAGGATCGCGAACGATCAGTGGCACAAGCTCCCGCGCGTCTCTCTGTCGCATCTCGAACCGGGGGACATCATCGCCTTCGGGTATTCGTCCGGTTACGCCAACCACGTGGGTCTCTACGCCGGTCACGGAATGGTGATCGACACGTCATCGCACCGGTCGAACGGCGGGGTGGGGATCGCGTCTCTCGCGTCCCGCACCGGCGGCGGATCCTGGCACGCCCTCGGAGCGGTCCGTCCGGCCGGGAAGACCACCTACCGGTCGGTCCCGAAGTGGGTCAAGCCAGAGGCCGCGCCGGTGCACCCCAAGACGGAAACACCCCCGGTTGTGTCGGCCAGTTCCACGACCCACACCGTGGTACCCGGCGACACCCTGTCCCACATCGCGCGCCTGTACGACGTCAAGGGCGGCTGGCCCGCCCTCTTCCACGCCAACCTGCCGTTGATCGAGGAATGGGCGAGGAAGCACGGGGACGCGGCCGACGGCCACTGGATCTTCCCCGGCCAGGTGCTCACCATCCCGGATGCGCAGAAGACATGACCGGCCGGGAGGTCCGGGCCCTGTTGATCCACGATTCCGTGTGGCCTCACGTCGTTGCCTGCCTGAAGCTGCGCGGGATCGAGGTCCACGGGCCCATGCCTCTTGAGGAAGATCTCGGCACGGATGTGTGGGGGATGCGGCCGATCATGTACCCACCGGCGGTCAACGACCAACAGAATTGACACGACCGTGCCGATCATGCAGGGTAGGAGTCAACGCGTTGCCGACGGGTGACGCGGGGCGTGACGGAAGGGCCCTATGCAGAACGGGGCCCGAACGTGCGACCGGCGGAAGACAACCGCCGGGGTGGCTGGCCAACGGTGATCCACCCGGGCGGGACGGGAGTAGCGTCTCGGAATCTGTGTCCTCGCGGACTAACGGTTGACCCGGGGTTGAGTGGCCTATACCCAAGGACTGCACCCCGGTGGAGGTGGAATCCTCCCACCCACACAACCGCCCCCGGCGTGCCTCCTTCGGAGGAGTCCGGGGGCGTTGTGCTGTCACCTCTGAAGTGCCGGAATGAGCACATCGACGATCAACCATGCCGCGAGGATCGCGGCGAGGATGGTTCCGAACAGTTTCATGATCAGATCACCCCGAGCACGGCGAGGATCAGCAGGAGCACGAGCAGGCAGACGAGGACGTACAACAGGCCACCAGGCATGACGATCACCTCCGGGTGTCTCTCCGGACGGATACCCCGGTTGACATGATCTATCGTCGTGCTCATGGTTGGTCCGTCCACGGCACGTCTCGCGGCGCAGCGCATGAGGGATCTCGCGGCCCTCGCGCGCCGTACTGCCATGGGGTGGCAGCCGGAACCCCACCAGATTCCTCCCCCGGGCAACTGGTACGGCTGGCTCCTCCTCGCCGGACGTGGTGCGGGCAAGACCGATGCCTGCGCGCACGCCATGGTGGAGCACGTGAACGGTCCGGCGTGCATGCCCGGCCCGATCCCTCACTGGATGGCTATCATCGGCCCGACCCTCGGTGACGCTGTCCGCTCCGGCTACGAGGGTCCGTCGGGGATCCGGGCCCACGATCCCCGGGCGGTGAAGGTCACCCGGGACGGCGGAACGGTGATCCATTGGCCGAACGGGTCCGAAGCGAAGATCTTCGGTGCCCACTCGGAAGAGGACACGGACCGTCTCCGTTCCGGCGGTAACAACTGCTTCGTGTGGTGCGAAGAGATGGCGGCCTGGCGCTATCTGGATCTTGCCTACGCACAGATGCGCTTCGGTCTCCGCACGGGTCCCCGGCCCCGGTGGATCGGGTCGACCACACCCCGGCCGCGCGCGTTGATCAAGAAATTCGCCCAGAAGACTCCCCGGAACATGGTGATCACCCATGCCACGACCCGGGACAATCCCCACCTCGGCCAGGAGTTCTATGAGTCGTTGATCGAGGCGTACGGAGGGACGTCTCTCGCGGCCCAGGAGCTTGAGGGCCGGATCATCGACCAGGACGAGAACGCCCTGTGGGTGCGCGAGTCGATCGAGAGGAACCGGATCGACCTGGACGACGCGCCCCACTTCTCCAAGATCACAGTGGGTGTTGACCCGTCCGGCGGCGCCGGAGAACAGGGAGTCGTCGTGGCGGGCAAGTCGTTGTGGCTCCCGCCCGGGGCGGATGAGAGGTTGGTCAAGCCGAAGATCCACGGGTTCGTTCTCGACGACCGGACGTGCCATCTCAAGCCGGACGGGTGGGGGAAGCGCGTGGTGCGCGCGGCCGTCGACTGGGAGGCGGACGATATCGTCGTCGAACAGAACTACGGCCGCGACATGGCCATTGCCACCGTCCGGGCCGCACAGGAACACCTCGGGTACAACATCCCGATCAGGGTGGTCAACGCGACCCGGGGAAAGAAGGTCCGCGCGGAACCCGTCTCCGCTCTCACCGACAACGGCCGGTGGCACCACGCCGGTGTCTTTGACGACCTTGAGGACCAACTCTGCACGTGGCATGAGGAGTTGGACTGGTCCCCTGACCGTCTCGATGCCATGGTGTGGGATGCCTGGCACCTGAAGCTCGCGCACACCGCACCGGCAGGACCGGCGTCGATCGGGTCCAGTGCAGCGCGGAAAAAGATCGCCATGGGCTAGTGCTATGATCCGTCCGGCTCAATCCACCTCACGAAGGAACCCCGGCCATGGGAAGTGTCACCAAGATCTTCGGCAGAGAGCAGGCGATGTGGCTCGGCCTCGTCGCCGGTGTTGTCGGCGTCCTCACCGGTTTCGGGATCCAGGTCCCGGAGCACGCACAGGGCATCGTCACTGCCGTGATCGTCTTTGCCTTCGGCGTCTACAACGCGGTCAAGCTCCACGACGGCCTGAACGCCCTCGTGTCGCACGTCGCCCTCGCGCTCTTCTCCCTCCTCGCGGCCTTCGGTCTCAACTGGTCGGATCACAAGCAGGCTCTCGTTCTCGGCGGCCTCGCCCTCGTGACCGGGTTCATTACCCGGCAGGTCTCGACCAACCCGGTACCGGCGGCCGTCAGCCCGGCAGGGAAGCTGGTGGAATGAGCAAGCGGGCATGGGGGATCGTCGCGGCCTCGGTCGCGGCGGTCCTCGTGGCCCTGGTCGTCTTCCTCGTCCACGGGTCCGGGTCGTCCGGTCCGGACCTCGGGGCGTGCAAGAGGGCGATGCAGCGGCAGTTCGACTACGGCATGAAGCACCCGGACGCACCGGCGGGGACGAGGCCGCCGGAATGCCGGGGTGTGCAGGACAAGGACGTGCAGAGGTTCGCTGGCGAGATCATCGCCCACTACAACGGAACGGGATCGTGAGCAGGTCGAGGGGCGGAGCTGAGCAGAGGGCGTTGAACGCGGCCCGGCAGCGGCGCGACAACGGGGATCCCCTCCCTTTCATGCTGATCTTAAAGCAGGAGCGCGACCGGCGGGGAGTGATCCTGCCGGTGGGGAAGTCCCGGCGGAAGGTCGAGACGGTGAGGAGCGATCTTCTGTGTTCCGAGAACTGATCTTGTGGCTGATGCTCTCGGCCGCTTCCTTCCGTCTCACGCGCCTCGTGGTCAAGGACACGTTCCCGCCGGTCCTGTGGGTCCGCGACCGCCTCGCCGGTGGCTGGCGGCCGATGACCGACGCCGACTGGCGGGAGGTCCGGCAGCCGGGCGTGCCGGTCCTGGAGAAACACCCGGTCCCCTTCCAGGTGCAGGTGATCAACAAGGTGAGCAACCGCTGGGTAGAACGTGCGAAGTGGTCGCCGGACTGGCTGGCCGAACTGATCACCTGCCCGTGGTGCGCGTCGGCGTACGTCTCGGCGTGCGTGGTCGGCGTGACGGATATCGTCATCGGCCTCGCCTGGCCGTGGCTCATGGCGTTCGCGGTGTGGGCCGTGGCCGCTCCATTGGCAGCAAGGGAATGGTCATGAACCTCAACTGGCCTGCGGCCGTAGTCGCTCTCGGAACGATCGCCCTCGGAATCGGGGCGGTCAAGATCCTCCGGAGGAAGAAGAGGAAGATCAAGTGACCGAACCGCAAGGACCCCCGCCGTTCGACCCGGCTCACCCGTCCGTCTCGAACCAGGTTCCGGCGTGGCTGTTCACCGGCCGCCACAAGGGCCCGCAGGGTGATCTTCTCCTCTTGACGATCAGGGTCCCGAACGCCACCGTGACGGCGGTCATGAGCAAGGCTGACGGAGAGGCTTGGATCAAGCAGATCCAGGGGGAGTTGGATCAGATGTCCTCTTTGACCCTCGCCCCGGCCAACACACCCCTGCCTCCCATGAATGGCAAACTGCCCGGTCCCTGATCTACACTGGGCAGTGCCTATCCGGGTCATGAGGCCCCGGCGGTCTTGATCCCTCCGCCGGGGCTTCGTTGTGTCTATGCACCGGGATGAATGGCTATCCGGTCACCCAGCGCGAAAATAAGACATGTTACCAATACGTAGGGTGAAAAAACCTCTGGCTGCCCCGCTAACGAGATCGTTTAGGGTCCAAGGTATGAGTGGATAGGGGACCTGCTGAGCGGGATTTGCCCTGGTCAGCGCTTGATCGTCTTCTTGATATTACCGAGCGGTAACCGGATCTTGCATAACCATCACCGGGTCAAGATGATCACTACGGTCATGATCCCCACGATCGCGCCGACGGCTGTGATGATCCATCCGTACGCGGCGCCGATTCCCGAGCCGCGCCCCTCCGCCCGGGTCACCCGGCGGGCAAGATCGTTCACGATCTTTTCGAGGGCGTCGAGTTGATCAGTGGTCGCTACCCCGGTCCGCAGTTCGTTGAGCAACTCGAACCGCTTGTCGGCGGACATCTCGGCCTTGTCGACGGCCTCCTTCGCGGCCAGCAGCGCGGCCTCGACCGCCTTCCCGCTCGCCTCGTAACGCTCTTGGTACCGGCGGTCTCGTTCGTCGATGATCTCCCGGAGGTGATCACACTCGGGACACTCGGACATTGGACGTCTCCCCGGTCCGTGCCATCATGCACTCATGTTGATCGCTGTCCAGGACCCCGTCAGCATCGCACTGATCCAATACGGGGCGGTCGGTGCTATAGCGATCATGGCGTTGTTCGCAGTTCGCGTGCTCTTCAACCGGATCACTGAGCAATCGGCTCGGGACCGGGACCGGGCCGACCGGCTGGAGGCAGAACTGCGGGCCCTGAACGAGGCAGTACGGACTGAGTATCTCGGGACGCTCGCCAAGGCGACTGACGCGATTGCGGACGCACTCGCGCAGCGCCGGAGGGGATGAGCTGACCATGGCGCGACCGACGCCGGTAGACGAGCTGGTCAAGGAGTCGATCAGGCTACGCAGGGAACTGGAAGAGCGGGCACGGCGGTTGAGCGACTTCGCCGATATGCTGATCAAAGAAACGCACGAGGGGGATGAGTATGAGCGCGGACGAGAAGACGGAGCCGCCGAAGAACGGGCCGATTCAGAAGAGCGACCGTCTTCCGACACTGATCACTCTGGCTGAACAGCTGATTGCAGAGGTCGACGAGCTGTCCAAGGACAGTGGCAAGCAGTTCGTGTCTCTGGCGAAGCGCGCCCGGACGAACCGGATGCTGATCTCCATCACCGCTGCCAGCGTCATGATCGACATTGTCCTCACCATCGTCCTGACGGTGATCGGAGTCGGCATGCAGCGCAACACGGACCGGATCGACCAGCTCACGCAGCGGCTCGACCAGGCACAGACGGTGCAGAGGCAGAAGGCCCTCTGTCCTCTGTATCAGATCTTCCTCGACTCCAAGTCGGCGGCCGGACGCAATGCGGCCCCGGACCCGAAGAAGTATGATCACGCCTTCGTGGTGATCAAGCAGGGGTACGAGGCCCTCAACTGCGATCAGTACATCACCGGCACTCCGACCCCGGAGCCGCCCACTCCGTAAGGGATTCCTCGCCGATCACGGTACTCTGTGGCCGATCAAGGCCGGGAGGATCACCATGGCGTGGAACCCGTTCGCCCGGCGATCGACGCCGGAAGAGGCGCTGACCGCTGCTGCAACCATCGTTGCCAAGCCGCGCGGCCCGCTGATGAAAACCGACGAGTCCTGGCAGCGGGAGGCATGGGAGTTCTACGACTCCCTGGGCGAGTTCAACACCGGTGTCTCGTGGCTGGCGTCCATGATGTCCCGGGTCCGGTTCCGCGCGGCCAAGCTCGACGTCGATCTTGACGAACCGTCGATCTCCGATGTGAAGCCGACGGATCTTGCGGCCACCCTCATGCGCGACCTCGCCGGGGGCGTCAGCGGCCAGGCGCAGATGATCAGGGGTCTGACCACTCAGCTCTCCGTCCCGGGCGAGGGATACCTCGTCGGCGAGCAGCTCACGGAGAAGTCGTTCTCTTGGATGGTCCGGAGCAATGAGGAGGTCCGCGCCACCGGCAGCCACTTCGAGGTGGTCGGCGACCGCATCCCCAACGTCCGATGGGTCCCCCTCCCCGAGAACTCCCTCGTGGTCCGGGTCTGGCGTCCACACCCGCGCTACTACCACGTCGCCGATTCCCCGGCCCGTTCTGCCCGGCCGATCATGCGGGAACTGGAGCTGGTCAACCGGCACATCACGGCGGAGTATCTCTCCCGTCTCGCCATGGCCGGACTCCTGATCCTGCCGGAGGAGGCGTCGTTCCCGGTCCGCGAGGAGTTCGCGGACGAGCCTGACGCGTTGTCTCTGGAGTTCGTGGAGATCGCGGCCGAGTCGATCCGGGAGCCGGGCCATGCGTCCGCGATCGTCCCCCTCTTGATCCGTGTCCCGGCCGAAGTCGCGGAGAAGATCCGCCACATCGACTTCACAGTCAGGATCGACGAGAAGGTCATCGACCGGCGTAACTCCGTGATCGAGCGTCTCGCCAACAAGCTGGACATCCCGGCTGAGATCATGACCGGCCGGGGCGCGGTGAATCACTGGACGGCATGGAACCTCGACGAGGCGGCCCTCAAGACCCACATTGCCCCCATGGCCGAGTTGATCGCCCACTGCCTCACCGTCGGGTATCTCCAGCCGCGCCTTGCGGCATCCGGGGAGAAGGACGTCGGGCAATGGGTCGTGTGGTACGACCTGTCCGAACTGGCGATCCGGCCGGACCGGTCCGAGAACGCGATTCAGGCGTACGACCGTCACGAGATCGACGGCGAGGCCCTGCGCCGGGAGACCGGTTTCGACGAGGACGACGCACCCGAGGGCGACATTCTCAAGATCCAGATGCTCAAGGCCCTGGTCCGGACACAGACCAACCCGGCCATGGTCGGCGAGGCGTTCGAGGCCCTCACCAAGGCGGGGATCTTCACCGAGCCGGTGGCACCGGTCGCGCCGACCGGCGGCGCCCCGGGTGCTCCACCCGGCCAGGGACCCCCGCCGGAGAAGACGACAGGGGAGGAGACCGGTCCGCCGAACGAGGGGAAGGTCCCGTCTCCGCCGACGAAGCCCCCGGCGGAACCGGCCAAGACAGCGGCACAGCTCGAACATGCCCTGAAGCAGGCGAGGACTCTCCACGCGGTCCGGTTCTCCGGCACGCGCGGCCCGGTCCTCCTCCATCCGCCCCTGTGCTCCGAGAACGCCTACGGGTGCCCGTTCACCCACGCGGCCGAGGAAGCGTTGATCACCCAGCTCTCCACCGGATCGTATGAGGCGAAGCTCGACCCGTTCGGACGTCTGATCATCGGTGCCGGTGTGCCGTGGCTCGACACGTCCGGATGGATCACCACGGAGACGACCATCCTCAAGAGGCCCGGCCGGAAGGTGGTCACCAGTGGCTAATGATCACCTGAACGGCGGCATGATCGCCCTCATGCCGACGGCGGAGGACGCGGCCCGTCTCGCGGTCAAGGGCGGGGAAGCGCCGGAAGAACTCCACCTCACCCTGATGTATCTCGGGGACGACGGATCCGCCTACTCCCCGGCGGCGCAACAGGAGATCATCGGTGCCCTCATGCTGATGATCTCCGAGTTCCCGCCGATCACCGCGAAGATCTTCGGTGCCGCGCACTGGAACGGCGACGGAGACACCCCGTCCTGGGTATGGTCCGTCGGTGACCAGGCTCCGCCGGACGGCACCCCGCCCCTGGAGGCATACCACGACGTGGCGTGCGAAGCGGTGTTCGTCGCGGCCCCCGTCGGCGTGACGATCCCGGCGCAGCATTGCCCGTGGGTCGCGCACATCTGTGCGGAGTACTCGGACGACCTCACCTTGATCAAGGAACTGGAGAAGCGCCTCGGGCCGGTGACGTTCGACCGGGTCCGCGTCTCGTTCGGGGATCAGGACACGGACATCCTCCTGACCGGGTCCATGACGGCGGCCGGACAGCTCCGACGGAAGCTCACCGACTTCGAGATCGCCTCGCGCGCCGACTTCGCCATGATCGACAAGCAGTGGGACGATGCGGTCGGATCCGCTTTGCACGACTACGTGATCGCTGAGGCGGAACAGAGGGCGGAGATCCGGGAACAGATCACGAAGGCCGTCGACACCGACAACCTCGCGTCTCTTGATCAGCTCCACGTCGACACGGACCACATGGCGGCCCTTCTCGCCGACCACATGACCCGGTACGCGGTCAAGGCGGGGAAGGAGATGCAGCGCGAGGCGGAGAGCCAGGGGGTGAGGGTTCCGGAATGGGACCTCAGCGGGGCGTTGCTGGCCAGCAGCGGGGCGGACGTCATCAGGTCGGTCGCCCGGGTAACGGCCCGCGCGCTGGGCCTCTCGCTGGTGCAGAGCGCCGGTCGGCGGGCCCTGACGTTCGTCACCGGCGGCAGGTCCGGGAAGGACGTCGCGGCGAAGGTCGACGAGGGCTTGAAAGATCTCTCCACCCGCACCCCGCGAGACTTCATCTCCTCCGCCATGTCATCGGCGCAGAACACCGGTCGCATGGCGGTCCTCAACGTCGCTCCGCCCGGGGTCTACATGGCCTCCGAGGTGCTCGACAAGAACACATGCGCGGCATGCCGGACGATCGACGGGACCGAGTTCACGTCGCTCGCGCAGGCGGCCGAGGCGTACCCGGCGGGAGCCGGTGGATACGTCAACTGCGCGGGCGGCGGCCGGTGCAGGGGTACGATGATCGCCGTTTGGGGATCAGCGGAGGTAGGAAGTGCAGCCCAGGAGGTAGGCATGGCCACCGTGACCGAGAACCTCGGCGGAAAGCCGAACCCGGGGACCAAGAAGGACAAGCGGCTCAAGGAAAACGATCAGTACGAGAGTGAGACCCTCGCCACGGACGACTGCGAGGGCGAGGACTGCGACGAGAACATGTCCTCCGAAGCGCATCTCTCGATCACCGAGATCGTCAACCTCGCCTGGGACGGGTCCGCGTCCCGGTTCACGCCGGAGCAGTATCAGAAGGCGTGCGCGGCCTGCGACTCCGGGTCCGGCACCCCGAAGGAGCGGTGCTTCCTCCCCCACCACGAACCCGGCGGGGCCCTCAACGAGGACGGTCTGTCGGCCGCTGCCGGTCGTATCTCGTCTCTGTCGGGCCACGATCCGGCGGCCGTGGCGCGCGCCAAGTCCCACCTCCGTGGGCATTACAACAAGATCGGGAAGCCGGTCCCGTCGAACCTGAAGGCCACGAACGAAGAGGTGGCAGCGCTCGCGCTGGAGGACGATTACGACCTGATCATCTGGGGTGCGCCGGTGGAGGCGTTCGAGGACACCGGATGTCCCCCGAACATGATGAAGGACCCGGCGACCGGCGAGTGCGGACCGATGAAGGCCACCGGCGAGACGGCGCCCTGGAAGGGCGTCCTGGCGGTGGAGGACCAGGTGACGGGAGACGGCCGCGAGTTCGCCGCCGGTGCTCTCACGTGGGCCGACCCGATCGAGCCCGGCGAGGTGCTCCTCCGCTGGAACAAGGAAGACAGCCACGGCGGGGAGCCGCACACCACGGCGGTCACCGTCGGACGGATCGACAAGATCTGGCGTGACGGAAACATGATCATGGGTCAGGGCGTGTTCGACCTCGGGTCCGACGATGGGGCGGAGGCGCACCGGCGGGTGGAGCAGAAGTTCCTCAGGGGTGTGTCGATCGACGCCGACTCGATCGGCCAGGCGGACGTGGAGTTCGTGTGGCCGGAGGGCGCCATGGCGGAGGAGGGCGAGGAGGTGGACATCCTCGCGGCCCTGTTCATGGCACCCGAGAAGGTGGTGTACCACGGCGGCCGGATCCGCGCGGCGACCCTCTGTGACATCCCCGCCTTCAAGGAGGCGTACATCGCCCTCATGGACGACACCGGCGCGATCGTCGCCGGTGGCGCTCCGTCGGCGGATGAGATGACCGAGCGGGAACGGGAGATCGAGCGGAAGCTGATCCGGCCCAAGCCGGATCGTCTCGGATCCGCCCTTCTCGCCCATGGCGGCCCTGAATGGCGGCCCCCGGCGGAATGGTTCGAGAACCCTCAGCTCACCCAGCCGACCACGATCCACGTCACCGAGGACGGCCGGGTGTTCGGCCATGCCGCGCAGTGGGGTGCGTGTCACATCGGGTTCATGGACGTGTGCACCCAGCCGCCGCGCGAGGACGACTTCCCGTACTTCCTCACCGGCGAATTGATCGCCGACAACGGCAAGGTGATCACGGTTGGGCAGATCACCGTCACGACCAACCACGCCGACCTCTACGTGGCGGCCGGACCGGCGAAGGAGCACTACGAGAACACCGGGAACGCGATCGCCGACGTCCACGTGGGTGCAGACAGGATCGGCATTTGGGTTGCCGGTGCGATCCGGCCCGGCGCCGATCCCGCCCTGGTCCACGAACTCCGCGCGGCCGGTGAGGTCTCCGGCGATTGGCGGCGCATCGGCGGGCAGCACCGCCTCGTGGGTCTTCTCGGGGTGAACGTCGGCGGGTTCGTGGTACCCCGCATGAAGGCGCGCGTGGCCGGTGGCCAGGTTCAGGCTCTCGTCGCGGCCGGTCGTCTCTCGACCGCTCACGACATGCCGGTGAAGGTCGACATGGATCTCCAGACGGCCCGTAGGATCGTGATGGACGATCTTTCCCGCCAGATGAATGAGGGGAGTGAATGACGATGTGCGGTTGTGGTGGCCAGGTTCCCCCGCCCCCTCCCCCGCCTCCGGTCGGCGGCCAGCAGCCCCCGGCGGAGCCGGAACAGAAGTAGTCCCCCGGACCGGGGTCGATCTTGGTCGGTCCGGCCCCGTGAGAGCCCCCGTCGGCGTGTCCTCGTTCGCCGATGGGGGCCTCTCTGTGCCCTCATATGTGCTTTGACCAGGCCATTCGAAAGATACTCGATCTTTGGAAGATTCGTGATCAGGTGCTACGGTGCGGCCCGAACGATCAACGACAGCGTCTGCTCATTCCGGAGGTCATCGTGCCCGAGCAGCTCGAACGCATCACGGTCCCGGGCAATCTCATTCCGCTCGAAGACGACGAACTCCAGACGCTGCACGACAACGTGCTTGCAGCGTTCAACGATGTCCGGGACAAGGGCCCCGGCCACTACGAGGAGACCGACCTCTCGTACGCGTACGAACTGCGTGACGGTCTTTCTCGGGTGAAGGCCGAGATGTCCGCCCGGAAGGTGCGTGCCGAGCAGACGGCCGCCAGCCAGGCTCTCAAGGCCGAGCGCGTCATGAACGAGATCAACGAGTCGATCAACGGCGCGGCCGAGGGCACCCCCGAGGCGGTCGTCCAGCAGGCCAAGAGCGACCTGGAGCGCGAGAAGGCGATCGCGGCAGCGGCGGCCCAGGGCGTCACGGACGCCATGATCAAGCTCTTCGGCGACCGGCGTGGCAACTTCATGCAGGTCACGGAGCGGGCCCCGGCGTCTCTCGGTGCCACCCAGCAGAAGGCCCCGAAGGTCGACGTACCCCAGCCCACCCTCGGCGTGACGGCCGCCGGATCCGGCCAGGCCCTCACCTCGCTGGAGTCTCTCGGCGACGCGTTCACCCGCATGGCCGGAGACATCCCGGTCACTCAGCTCGGCCGCCACGCCCCGCGCCACAAGGTCGCGTCGATCGCGAACGACTTCAAGTACCGGGCCGACCGGGACACCTCGCCGTACGTCCTCCAGGAGTACATGGACGAGATGATGTCTCAGGACGGGTCCCCCGCCCTGACGGCCGCCGGTGGCTGGTGTGCACCGAACGAGATCCGTTACAACTTCTTCAACATCGCCGAGGAGCCCTCCGGCATCGTCGACCTCCCCACGGTCGGCGTGACCCGAGGCGGCCTCCAGTGGCCGGTCTCTCCCGCCATCGGAGACGTGTTCTTCCAGGCGGGCGGCTCCAACCCGGCATCCGGCTTCGGTGGCTTCGCGTTCAGCTTCGCGAACACCTCCGACCCGTGGCTGTGGTCCGAGACGGACGACATCCTCACCGTCACCGGCTCGGTCAACAAGCCGACCCTCCGCGTCCCCTGCTCGTCCTTCACGTCCGGTCGCCTTGAGGCGTACGGCATCACGCTGACGGCGGGCAACCTGACCGACTCGGCGTACCCGGAGCAGACGCAGAACTTCCTCCGCCTCCTCCGCATGGCGTATGCCCACGCGATCAACGCGCGCCTGATCTCCCTCATGGCGTCCGCGTCCACGGCCTTCTCGGGTCTCGGCGGTTCGGGCAAGCCTGCCTTCCAGACGATCCTGGACGGCGTCGAACTCGCGGCCACCGACTACCGCAACAAGTTCGCCATGGCGGACGACGCGGTCCTTGAAGTCATCCTCCCCAGGTACGTCCTCGCGGTGATCCGGGCGGACCTCGCCTGGAGGACCCGCCAGGAGGGCTCGAACTCCGTGCCGGACAGCACGATCCGGAGCTACTTCACTGACCGTGGTGTTCGCGCTCAGTTCGTCTCGGACTACCAGGTTCGCGGTTCCGGCCAGTTCGGCAACAACGTGACCACCCTCACCACGTGGCCGACCACGGCGGACATGCTGATCTACGCCCCCGGCACCTTCCTCCACGGCCAGGGCATGTCCCTGGACCTCGGTGTCGTGCGTGACTCCGTCCTCAACGCCGAGAACGACTTCACAGCTGCCTGGGCGGAAGAGACCCACATGATCGCCAAGGTGGGTCACGAGAGCCGGAAGTACACGATCACCTACGGCGTCGCGGGTGCCGGTACCGCCGACCTCTCCGCAGGCGCTCAGCTCTGATCATCGTCGTCCTTGTCGCCGGGTGGGATCACCGCCCACCCGGCGATCGATTTCAGGGAAGGCGGTGAATCATGGCCGGACCTCGCGTCGTCGTACCGGGCCCGTCCTTCACCCCGCTCCCGTACTCGCTGTGGGACGCGGTGCAGAAGCCGACGGCGGCCGACAACCACTGGCAGAACGGGATCACGTGGGTCGACCGGTGCGGCAACGGCGACACCCTGTACGAGGAGTGCATTGCGGTCACCGGGTCCGGCGGTTCGCCGACGGCGCAGGCGTCCATGGCGAGCAACATCACGCAGACGAACCGGGGTGCCACCCCCTTCGCCTGCTACGCCGAATTCGACTGTTCTCCGGTCGGCCTGGCCGACGCGCAGACGATCGCGGACGACTCGCTCGCCAAGATCCGGAACTTCCAGCTCGAACGGGCCTTCTGGTCCGGCACCGCCGGTAAGACCAAGACCGGCAACGTCGCGCAGACCACCGTGTTCCCGCACCTCGCGGCGAACGCGACCCTGACCGACCCGAACGACTCCACGATCACCCTTCAGCCGGTGGCCAACATGTCCGCCTCCGGCGGCGCGACCACGGACGTGGCCGACGGCCTCGGGCAGCTTCAGGGCGCTCTTGCGAGTGCGTACCACGGCGTCGGAGTGATCCACATTCCGACGGCGGCACTGCCCACGTTCGTTGCCTGGGATCTCGTCGAGGACCGTGACGGCGGGCTGTATACCCACACCGGTAACCGGGTGGTCGTCGGCCACGGGTACCCCGGCACGTCCCCGGCCGGGGTGGCACCGGCGGCCGGAACCACGTGGATCTACGGCACCGGGGCCGTGTTCGGTTATCAGGCGTCGGTCGAGATGGGCTCACTCAATGAGCTGTTCGACCGGTCGGAGAACACCCACCACATGGTGGCCCAGCAGGTCTACGTGCTCGGCTTCGAGTGCGCCCTGTACGCAACGCAAGTACAACTCGGCGTGCCCACATAAGGAGTTGAGACCGTGGCAACGACGACGTTCAATGCCGCTCCGATCAAGGGGCGCGTCTTCCGTATCGTCAAGCTGGACTCGTGCGGCAACCCGGTCACCGGCACCGGTTCGGGTATGCAGCTCGTTCACGCAGCGTTCACGCAGATCGGGCAGGACCCGCAGTACGAAGACGGCGTGGAGTTCTTCGAGAGGACGGCGTCCGGCGCCCTGTGCGTCAACCAGAAGGACGACCCGATCCTCAAGAGGATCAACCTGACCATCGACTTCTGCTCGATCAACGTCACCGGCGCGTCCTATATGGCGTCGGCAACCGAACTCACGACCGGGTCTCCCACCACCGGTTACGGCTTCGCCCTCTCCGAGGGCGCGTCGTCCAACCGGTACTCCCTGGAGGTCTGGCAGGAGGTCGCGGGGTCCGGCGCGTGTTCGGCCACCGGCCAGCAGCAGTACATCTACAACGCCTGGCCGAACGTCGGTGCGACCAAGGTCAACAACTACAACGTCGAACTTGCCCGGTCGACCCTCGAACTGATGGCAGAGACGCGCGCCGTGTCCGTGGCCTCGAACGGCTGGCTGTCCAAGAACGGATCCGCGTCCTGGCTCCCTGCCGGTATCTCCCTCGCGGGCACCGAGCACTGGCTGTGGAACATCACCACCACGGCGCCTCCGACGGCTGCGGTCAACCCGACGGCGAACCTCTGATCATGAGAGGAGTCGTCCTCAACCCGGGACCGAGGCAGTGGGAATGCGCCCACTGCCCGGTCACCGACGTGACCCCGTGGGACACGCCGAACCGGTACCACCCCTGCTCCGGCCTGGGCGGGATCACCGCCCCCATGATCCCGGCCGGGTCGGGGGCCCGGACACGCTCCGTGGTCCGAGAAGACTACGTGGGAGACGAGATCGTCCAGTACGACTGGTGGGGACGGCCGATCATGTCGGTCGTCACCGAGCGGCCGGACGGATCCAATGATGTGACGGTCCTTGCGCCGACTGCGCGCATGATCACTCAGGCGGTGATGTGACGTGGCATGGTCCGCCAGCAACGTCTTCCAGGAGTGGGTCAAGAACCCCCTCTTCAACGGCTCCGGCGGTACGCCCCCGACCAGCTACACCGGGTACCTCACGGACACGATGAACTGCGCCCTCTACGCGTCCGGCATCACCCCGGACCGCAACGCAGCCGTCGGTTCCACCGGGTACAACACCGGCGTGTGGATCACCGGTAACGAAAAGACCGGCTCCTCCGAATGGGTGGCAGGCGGCCGGGCCCTCGCGTCCAAGACGAACGCGGCCAGTTCCGGCACGATCACCCTCGACGCGGCCGACCTCACCGGGTCGGCATCCATCACCATGACGTCCGTGGAAGGCTGCCTGATCTACGACAACACGATCTCCGGCGGCACGGTGGCCAAACAGGGCATGTGCTTCCTGTGGTTCGGCGGTGCTCAGTCGGTCACGACCGGTACGTTCTCCGTCGTGTTCAACGCGGCCGGTATCGTCACGGCGACGGTCTGAGGAGTAGATCATGGCACGCACTCTCTACGTCGCCCCCGTCCCGCCGCTCAACACCGGCACGGGCACCGTGGCGAACACCGCTTCGATCACGGATGCGTCCCCGGCACCGCAGATCATTCTCCCCGCGAACCTTCTCGACGTCGGGCAGATCCTCCGGCTGAAGGCGTTCGGGGTGCTGTCCACCACGGGCACCCCGACGATCATTCTCGGGTTCTACTACGGCGCGGTGGCCGGTACCGCCCTGGCGGCGTCCGCTGCGATCACCACCGGCTCCGGCGTGGCGAACGTCCCATGGGAGATCGAATACGAGGGGCGCGTGCGGACCACCGGATCCACCGGCACGATCATGGGGCGCGGGACCATGCAGCTCGGAACGTCCGTGTCTGCGATCACGTTCAACCCGATTCCGGCCACGGCCCTGGCCACGGTGACGATCGACACGACCACGGCCAAGCAGATCACCGTGGGTGCCACGTGGAGCGCGGCGTCTTCTTCGAACACCCTGACCTGCCACCACTTCGGCGTCGAACTGATCGGCTGATCCCAGGGAGCAGTCTGGCCGGAGGCAATCATGGGCCTTGTTCAGACGAAACAGGGCTCTGCCGCTTCTGGCTCGCTGACCATCACACTCGACGCGCCAACGACGGCGGGCAATGCCCTGATCGTCATCCTCGCGTCGTCGGGCACCACGACCAACCCCACCTCGGTCTCCTCGATCACCCTGGGTGGCAGTGCCGGTAACTTCGTCTCGGTCAGTACCTTCGGGTCGGCATCCGACGCGGCGATCGGCGCGACCTGGCTCGACCTGAACTGTGTGGGCGGACAGACCTCCGTCGCTATCACCATGTCCGGCGGCTCCGGGACGATCGCGACCCTGGCCACGGTGTACGAGTGGTCCGGGTTGGTCGCGGCCAGCGCGTTCGACAAGACGTCCGGCGGAGTGAGCGCCGGGTCGACCTCGTGGACGTCCGGCACGACGGCGGCCGTCTCCCAGCCGTCCGAACTCCTGATCGGCGGATCCTTCGTCACGGTGTCCGGCAGTTCTCCGACGATCACCGGGCCCACCTCCCCGTGGAACAACCTCTCCCAGGTGTCCCAGGCGCAGGGGTCGTTCAACGACGCATGGATGAGCGGATATCAGGTGATCTCCTCGGGAGGCACCGCCACCTATTCGGGCACCGTCTCTCCGTCGAGCCAGTCGATCTCCCAGGTCAACACGTTCAAATTGCTGGTGGCCGAACCCACCCCCATGCTGCCGCTCTTCCTGCCCGGCGATGATCCCTTCAGCGGGATCAAGCCGTGGGGCGGGGTGGACGACTGGCAGCACGACGTGACCGTGATCGCCGGAGTGGCGTCGATCAAGTTCGAGGCCCCGACGTTCAACAACACCATGCTGCTCTTGGCTCTCGCCAATGAACGCGGCATGGGTGCGCGGGGAATCGGCGTCGATGATCCGGACGTCCGGCTCGATCCCCTCCTCACCCCGGACGACGTCACCGGCGGCATGGCTCCCTGGGGCGGCGCTCCGGACTCCGGCACCGTCTCGGCCGTGTCGGTGAACGCCGGAGTAGCCTCGGTCTCGTTCTCCGCCCAGGCGCCGACGGCGGGGATCTCGGCCCTGCCCGGCCAGGCGGCGATGACGATCACCGGGCAGGGACCGACGGCGGGCGTGGCGGCCCTCCCCGGCGCGTCCTCGGTTACCATCTCCTCTCAGGCCCCGGTCGTAGGTCTGAGCGCTCTTCCCGGATCGTCCGCTGTCGTCATCAGCGGGCAGTCGTCATCGGCGGGAATAGCTCCCACGGCCGGGGTGTCCTCGATCACCTTCTCCGCCAAGGACGCCCTTGCGGGTCCTGGTGGTGCCGCTGGCGTTGCGTCGATCACCTTCGCGGCCAAGGACGCGTCCACGGGTCTCGGGGTGAACGCGGGCGCGGCGGCCGTGTCGTTCTCCGCCCAGGCCCCAACGGCGGGCGTTACTGCCCTCCCGGGGGCCGCAGCCGTCTCGCTCACGGGTCAGCAGCCCATGGTGGGCCTGGGGGCCCTCCCCGGTACCGCTGCGGTCACCACGGCGGTCCAGCAGGACACGACCGGTCTCGGGGCGAACGCGGGCGCGGCGGCCGTCGCCTTCGCGGCCCTCCAGCCGACAGTGATCGCACTCGACGGGACCTACGACCCCTCCCCGCCTCTCTTCCTGCCGGACGACCCGTACGGAGGGATCTTCCCGTGGGGCGGCGCAACAGACGGATTGATCACCGGAGATCTTTCCGTAGGTGCCGGGGTGGCGACGATCACGATCACCGCCCAGTCGCCGACGGCGGGGATCTCGGCCCTGCCCGGCACGGCAACGATGATCCAAACCTCTCAGTCGCCCGCTGCGGGCCTTTCAGCCCTGCCCGGGACCGGTTCCATCAACTTCACCGGAAACTCGCCTACGGCGGGAGCTGGGGCGCAAGCCGGGGCAGCCACGGTGAGTCTCTCCGCCCGTGCTCCGTCCGCCGGTGTCTCCGCCCTGCCGGGAACCGCTGCGGTCACCGTCTCCGGGGATCAGCCGTCGGTGGGGATCGCGCCGGTGGCGGGCGCGGCGGCCGTCGCCTTCACCGGCCGTTCCGCCCTCGCCGGTCCGGGCGGAACCGCTGGCGTTGCCAGCATCTCCTTCTCCGTCCCGGCGCCCCGCGTCGGCCTCGGGGCGGCCCCCGGCGTGGCGGCCGTCTCCTTCTCGGCCGTCAACGCCTCCGTGGTCCTCCCGCAGAGCGGAGCACCCACGGTGATCTCGGGACGGCAGCCGCTCGGCCAGCTGTACGGCCGGGAGCCGATCAGTCCTGCCACCGGCCGGGAGACCGGGCCGATCTCCGGTCGAGGAACGATATCTTCAACATCAGGAACTGAGCCCGACTCCACGATCAGCGGGAGGGAGCCATGAGCAAAGTAACGATCAGTGAACCGTATGTCGTCGGAGAGAAACCCTCCCCGCTGGTGTATCAGTTCCTCGACTCGAACGGGACGGCGATCAACATCACCGGGTACACCGCGAAGTTCCAGTGGCAGGAGAGGGACGGTGCGGCCACAAGCGCCAGTGCCACGGTCTCGGACGGCCCGAACGGCAAGGCGCAGTACACGTTCACCGGGAACGAGTTCTCCACTGCCGGTCACTACCGCGCTCAGTTCTGGGTGGGCAACGGGACGAACCGGTACGCGTCCGTAGACATCGTCTTCACCGTCGTCCTGCCGGTCGGCACGGCGCCGAGCATCTGAGGGAGTGAATCATGGCCAACAGCAGCGTATCGGTCACCCCCGGCTCGGGCGTGAACATCGACTCACATCAAATCGGGTCCGGTGACCAGCAGCAGATCATCAGGACGGCCAAGGCCGACACGGTCAGTGCGGCGGCGAACACCACGTGGGCGGTCTCGACCACGGCGGCTCAGTCGCAGATCGCGGCCGACGAGAACCGGGTCGGGATGCTGATCTACAACGCGTCCACGGTCCGGGTGTATATCCGGTACGACAACACCGCGCCGACCACGTCCGGCTCAAACGCCCACTGGTATCTCGATGCCGGAGACCGGTACGAGGTCCCGGACACCTTCTGCCAGCTCGCTGTGTCGATCGTGGCTTCCGTCTCCGGAACCGGCACGGTGAACTTCGCACTCGGGACGGAGACCTGATCATGCCCCTCGCACCGTTCCAGCCGTTCGACATTCCCGACTACTGGTGTGTCTTCGGCCACTCGTACATGCAGTACGCCTTCGGCACCTTCTACCAGACCGGCCGAGCCGACGCCCTGTTCTTCGCGACCATGGACACCGAACCGTTCAACAAGCAGAACTGGGCGGTCAACGGATCCCGGGCGTGCATCGAGGGGTACTCCACCGGCGGGTTCGCCCGGTTCTACAAGGGATCGAAGAAGCCGCAGCGCGGCGGCCCGTACGTGTCCAACGGCGGCGCCATGATGATCTGCTGGGGGATCAACGATCTCGGCCTCGTCGGCAACACCACGCAGATCAAGACAGCCGTTCAGCACGCCTTCCGGGCGATCATCAGCCGGTGGCGCGCATCGGTGATCTACGAGAACGACTTCCAGGTGGGCACGAGGACGTCGTACGGCGCCGGGTTCGGGTCCGTCTCGGCCCCCGGCTACACATCGAACGACACGGCCCACTGGTGCACTGCTACCACGAACGCCAACTTCACCCTCACCCTCCCGTCCGACTACAACGGCGAGACGGTGGCCGTGACGCTGGTCGGTGCGGGCGGTGTCTCCGGCGGCATCGTCACCTGGGGCGGCACGACCGGCGTATCCGGCACCACCTCCACGTCGAACATCCTCCCGTCCTCCGCCGTGTCCCACTGCCCGGTGGTCAAGAGGTTCACCGGCCTCACGTCCGCGAACGCCGGACAGACGATCACCGGCACGGTGAACACCCTCGACTCCGGCGGCGCGGTCATGCTCGATTTCTGGGCGCTGGAATCGCAGAACCCGGCCCCCATCATCGTCTGCAACACGGCCCGCCTCACCGCCTCCGGCTACACCACCAACTACCCGTCCTGGTCCGGCACCGAAGCGTCTCGTGATCAGGACGTGGTCGACCTCAACGCCAACACCACGGCAGTGGTCGCGGAGTTCGATTCCATGGTCCAGATCGCCGACGTCGATTCTGTGATCAACAAGCAGGCATCGTTCCTGTTCTCCGACGGCCTGCACCCGAACGAATTCGGGTCGGCCGCGATCGTGGATGCGATCGCGGCGGCCCGGAAGAACCTGCGCCCCACGAACGCGTACAAGACCCGGAACTTCAACGTCCCGGCCCCGCGCGCGTCGGCCGTCCGGAAGCCTCGCCGGTCCGGTCTGTGGTACACCGCCGACAACGTCCCGCCCCCGGCCGCGACCACGGCCACGGTCGGTTCGGCCGGTGATCTCTGGGCGATCCCGGTGATCGTCACTGAGGCCACGGAGTTCTGGAACCGGCTCACAATCGAAATGTCGTCCACGGCGACCACCGGCGCCACGATCCGCTGGGGGATCTACGACAATGTGGCCTGGGACGCGTACCCGGGCGAGATCGTCTCGGAGCCGACGGCGGCCTCCGGCCCTCTGTCGACCGGCACGACGGCGGCCGTGGTGCAGTCCCCCACCGGCGGTAACGGATCTTTCCAGACCGTCATGGACCCGGGGCTCTACTGGCTGAGTCTTCTCGTGGTCACCGTCGGATCGACTCCCAGTTGGAGAACGATCCAAGGACCGAACGGGGTCATGCCGAACACGTCCAGTACGGGCGCTCTCGACCAGACCCTCGCCACGATCAAGAACGGATACAAGGCGACCGGTGTGGCCACGTCCGCCATGCCGACGAGCTGGCCGAGCGGCGGAACGGCGACCGCGAACGCGCCCTATATCGGGTTCCAGGTCAACATCAACGCGACGAACTGAGGGACGATCATGGCTACCACTGACTTCGGTCCTTGCGCCGACTGGCCCTGCCGGTGGATCTGTGACGTCTCGTCCGAGTCGCCGACGGCCACCGGCGCGGCCGTGACGGCTGCCACCTACGTCCTGTGGGCCCTCTCCGGTCGCCAGTACGGGACGTGCACGACCACTCTCCGGCCATGCCGCCGGGAGTGTTACGACGATGCCTGGTGGAACACGTACGCGGCCCCGTGGTCCACGTACACCGATTACGTCGGCTCCACCTACCCGTGGTTCGTTCTCGGGTGCGGCGGGTGCCGTGGCACCTGCTCCTGCTCGCAGATCTCCGAGGTGCTCCTCCCGTCCCCGGTCCAGTCGATCACCACGGTCAAGCTGGACGGGGTGGCAGCGCCGACCGGGTCCTACCGTCTCGACAACAACCGGCTGCTTGTCCGGACGGACGGCCAGGTCTGGCCCCGGTGCAACGATCTTTCCAAGGACGACACCCAGGCAGGGACGTGGTCGGTGACGGCGGTCTACGGCCAGCCGGTTCCGAAGATGGGTGAGGTCGCCATGGGCGAACTCGCCTGCGAGATCTTGAAGGCGATGAACGGCGAGGAGTGCCGCCTCCCTGCCGGAGTGACTCAGCTCACCCGGCAGGGGGTGTCGGTCTCCGTTCCCGATATCGGGTCGATCTTCTCGAACGGCCGGACCGGGTTGTATCTCGTCGACATGTTCCTGATCTCCGCCAACCCGAAAAAGATCATGCAGCGCGGCCGGATCTTCTCGCCGGATAGGACGATCCACCGGAGGGCCGGGACGTGAGCCAGATCAAGGGCGACGACAAGTGGTTCCAGGTCTGCAACATCATCCTGGGTGCGGCCAAGGCGGGGTTGGTCAAGCCGGTGAACCGGTACCTGATCACCACGGGGCAGATCGCCCATGACGACTGCTGTGACGGACAGCTCGCCGTCTCGTACACCCGGACCTCACCGACGGAGTCCTTCCCCACGGAACAGGTCACCAAGGTCGGCCTGGACTGTGACCCGGCGTACGAGATCGGGGAGATCACTGTGTCGATCACCCGGTGTGCTCCGCAGGCCCTCAACAGCCAGAACGCCCCCTCACCTGACGCCCTGACGGCGCATGCCCAACAGAACATGATCGACGCGAACCAAATCCGCCGGTCCGTGTCCGTGGCACTGTGCCAGGTGCACTCCGACATGACCTCGGGTCTGGACTACTTCGTCCGGTCACAGCTCATGATCGGCCCCGAGGGCGCATGCGACGGCTCCGAACTGTACCTGTACGTCGGTCTCGCGGCAGGATGATCACATGGCACAGGATTTCGTGGTCGTGGACCCCCGCAAGGGGATGTTGCTGGCTGAACGGTCGGCGGTCGCCCTGGTGGCGCAGACGACGGAACGGGTTGCCATGGCGGCGCGCGCCATGGCGCCGGGATCCATGAAAACCAAGATCCGCGCCGTGCCGAGCAAGGGCATCGGACTGGTGATCAGTGATCACCCGGCGACGATGTTCGTGATCTACAAGACCAAGCCGCACATCATCATGGCCAAGAGGGCGGGCGGCTACCTGAAGTTCCAGGTGAAGAACTCCAGTGACTTCACCTTCGTCGGTCCGTCTCCGCATCGGTTCGTCCGGCACCCGGGCAACCAGCATCCGAACAACTTCCTGCTCAAGGCCCTGGAAGCGTCCAAGTTCTGACGATCATGCAGGTCTGCATCTCTGGTGAGTTATGCAGTGGCATGGCTTACGGTGTATAGCACGATCCAAATGATCAAGCGCTGACCAGGTAAAACTCTTTTGATCTTACCCCTGGTCCACTCATACCTTGGACCCTAAACGATCTCGTTAGCGGGGCAGCCAGAGGTTTTCTCACCCTACGTGTTGGTAACTTTTCTTATTACCACGCTGGGCAACCGGATACCCATGCAGGACGGCGCATACAGGGTTCCGGAAAGATCTTGAGCCTCGACGCGCTACGTTGATCAAATGAAGGATTTCACGAGGCAGCCCCGCGTAGTCGAGTTCATGATCAACGATGATCATTTCCGTGGAAAGCCGTTCCTGGCGGCTCAGACGATGATCGACTTCACCCTGAAGGTCGACAAGCTCGGGGAAGACATCACCGCGCAGCAAGGGTTCGATCTCATGTCCGAGTCCCTCGCACTGGTCCTCATGCCGGACAGCATGAAGCGGTTCAAGGACCGGATGATCGACCCCTCCAACCCGGACGCGGCATCCCTGACCGGCCAGCCGCCGATCGAGCTTCCACAGGTGAACGAGATCATCGAGTGGATCATGGAGGAGTACGGGATGCGCCCCCCAGCGTCTCCGCCGACCTCATCGGATGGGCCCTCACCCCAGGGCGGTGGAGCGAACTCAACGGAGAGGCCGCAGGACGTGGTGTCGATCTCCTCGGGCTCCCAGCAGACCAGTTTCTAGACTTCGTCTACTTTTCGATGATCGCTCGACTGGCGCCGGACGAGAACTACGACACGACGGCCGCGCGGAAAGAGCTTGATCAACAACTGAGCGTTCTCCGGTGGAAGGTCCCGGGCGGCAGCCGGTTCGAGGACGTGGAGATCGAGGAAGGCGCACCGTCCTGGTGGGCGGGCGACGAAGAGGCTAGTCAGTCTTCCCTCG
>Ga0207702_10000119_pt1 | contig 92653 bp, 71 predicted proteins | sample KBSCornC62_FD_184302 | JGI IMG/M metagenome (GOLD analysis project Ga0207702, IMG submission 184302) | Corn rhizosphere microbial communities from Kellogg Biological Station, Michigan, USA - KBS Corn C6-2 (SPAdes) (version 2) | ecosystem: Host-associated > Plants > Roots > Rhizosphere > Soil ...
GGGTGCGGCGGGCCTTGCGGTGGCGGGGGTGTGTTTCGTAGTGTTCGGCTGACCGATCTCTTCGATTACACACCCTCCTCCCCTCTCAAGAGGGGAATCGCACAGGCCAACGCGCTGTGTTCCTTTCTATTATTTTTTCAACTCGTCCAAAGCCACGTTCAATTTCAGCACATTCACCTTGGGCGGGCCAAACAGGCCTAATACCGGCTGCTCGGTGTGCTCATCAACCAGCTTAACCAGTTGATCGGCAGGTATTCCCCTAACTTTGGCAATACGTGCCACCTGTACCTTCGCACCGGCGGGCGAGAGATCAGGATCTAACCCCGATCCCGAAGAGGTAACCAATTCTGCCGGGATATCCTGGCGTTTTACGCCGGGGTTATGCACCATAAAGGTGTCGATCAATTTCGCGACGCCCTTGAGGTAATCGGGGTTTGATGGCCCTTTATTTGAACCTGCACCCGCGTCGGCCTGGTAATTGGCTGCCGAAGGGCGCGACCAGAAATATTTGTCCTGGGTAAATTTCTGGCCGATGTTGGCATAGCCAACTACGCGCCCTTTGTACATCACTACTTCGCCGTCGCCGTGTCCCGGTGTAAATTTTCCGATGCCTGATATTACCAGCGGGTATAAGCCGGATAGTAATACTAACAATATGATTGTTATTTTAATGGATGGCAAAATGTAAGCTTTCATTTTTTAAAGTTTTTGACGTTCTTTTTTGAATCTTGTTTCTTACCCTCTTTCCGCCGCAGGCGAAGAGAGGGTGGTTGAGCAAAGCGACGACCGGGTGAGTCAACCCGGCGGACATGACCGCCAATGTATTAGCGCCAATGTCCGCCGGGTTGACTCACCCCGACTGCGCTGCGCTGGTCGACCCTCTCTTCCGCTTCGCGGGAAAGAGGGTAGCTGCGTTATTTGTTTTGCTCACTAACATATTTTTTTGCTACGCTATCTTATATCAATATCCCTACTACGAAATCAATCAGTTTTATACCGATGAACGGAACAAGTATGCCGCCCAGGCCATAAATAAACAGGTTTCGGCGCAATAAAGCGCTGGCGCCTATCGGTTTGTATTCCACACCGCGCAAAGCCAGCGGAATAAGCATCGGAATGATAATAGCGTTAAATATTACCGCCGATAATATAGCCGATTGCGGGCTGTGCAGGTCCATGATATTCAAGGCCTTTAGGGCCGGTATGGATACCATGAAAAGGGCCGGAACGATGGCAAAATACTTGGCCACGTCATTGGCGATGGAGAAGGTAGTCAGCGTACCGCGGGTCATCAGCAATTGTTTGCCAATCTCCACAATCTCGATCAGCTTGGTTGGGTCGTTATCCAGATCCACCATGTTTCCGGCTTCCTTGGCCGCCTGTGTACCACTGTTCATCGCCACGCCAACGTCCGCTTGGGCCAGTGCAGGGGCGTCATTTGTACCGTCGCCCATCATGGCCACCAGTTTACCGCCCTGCTGTTCGGCTTTGATATAGTTCATTTTATCCTCGGGCTTAGCCTCAGCAATAAAATCGTCCACGCCTGCTTTGTTAGCAATAAATTTGGCGGTAAGCGGATTGTCACCGGTAACCATTACGGTTTTTACACCCATTTTGCGCAGGCGCTCAAACCGTTCGGAAATGCCGGTTTTAATAATATCCTGGAGTTCAATTACTCCGACTACCTTTTCATTTTGCGATACCACCAGCGGCGTACCGCCATTGGAGGCAATTACTTTAACTCTTTCCTCAATGTCGGCAGGCATGGTGTTACCGGCTTTAATTACGATGTCCCTTATGGAATCGAAAGCGCCTTTACGTATACGCAGTCCGTCAGGAGTGTCCAACCCGCTTGAACGTGTTTCGGCGGTGAATTTTATAAATACCGAACCTTCCGGAGCTTTTACCGCCGGCAGATTTTTATCCAGCTCCGCCAGTTCCACAATTGATTTACCTTCAGGTGTTTCATCGGCTAATGACGCCAGCACGCATGCTGTCATGAGCGCATCAGAAGCGGTACCCACGGCCGGCCAAAATTGGGTGGCTTTACGGTTACCGATAGTAATGGTGCCGGTTTTATCCAAAAGCAGGGTATCCAGGTCACCGGCGGTTTCAACGGCCTTACCTGATTTGGTAATTACGTTGGCGCGTAAGGCCCTGTCCATCCCGGCAATACCTATAGCCGATAAAAGGCTACCGATGGTTGTCGGTATTAAACAAACGAACAAGGAGATAAATGCCGCAATCGTGATTGGCGTGTTGGCATAATCACCAAAAGGTTTCAGCGTAACGCACACAATCACAAATATCAATGTAAAGCCAGCCAGCAGGATGGTCAACGCAATCTCGTTCGGTGTTTTTTGGCGTGAAGCGCCTTCAACAAGGGCGATCATTTTGTCCAGGAAGCTTTCGCCGGGCTGGGTTGTAACCATCACCTTTATCCTGTCCGACAATACTTTTGTACCGCCGGTTACGGATGACTTGTCGCCGCCTGACTCGCGGATCACCGGCGCAGATTCACCGGTGATCGCCGACTCGTCAATAGAAGCAATACCTTCGATGATCTCGCCGTCGGTAGGGATGTTATCGCCTGCCTCGCAGATGAATATATCGCCCTTTTTTAAGTGCGATGACATTACCAGGCTTTCTTTGCCATGCACCAATACACGTGCAGGTGTCTCGGCCCGGGTTTTACGCAGGCTTTCAGCCTGTGCCTTACCGCGTGCTTCGGCTATGGCCTCGGCAAATGTCGCAAACTGGACAGTTAAATAAAGTACTATAAACACGGTAAGGTTATAGCCGAAACTCCCCTGATCCTTATTAAACAGGGAGAAAACGGTAACCACCAGCATTACAGCTGCACCGATCTCCACGGTGAACATCACCGGGTTACGGAACAGAATGCGCGGATTCAGCTTGACAAAAGACTGCCCGAAAGCCTCTTTTACCTGGTCGCGCTGGAATAATATATTTTTATCAGATCTCATGGTGATTTCTTTTTAAATTATTTTAACGAAAAATGTTCGGCAATTGGCCCTAAACTCAATGCAGGGAAAAATGATAATGCAGCGATAATAATGATAACTGCCAATACCATCACACCGAAAGTTGTGGTGTCTGTTTTTAACGTTCCTGCCGACTCGGGTATAAATTTTTTATTGGCCAGTATCCCCGCAATAGCTACCGGACCAATGATTGGTAAAAACCGTGCAAGGAAGATGACTATGCCTGTGCTGATATTCCAAAAAATATTATTGGCAGTAAGCCCGCCATATCCCGAACCGTTGTTAGCTGAAGCAGATGAAAACTGGTACAGCATTTCAGAAAATCCGTGGTAGGCAGGGTTATTTAACCATGCCGACGGTTTAACAGACCAGTTGGCATTCGGGAAAGTCACCAGCACCCATGATGCCAGGGATGTACCTACCAATATTAAAAACGGGTGCAGTAAAGCAATGAGCGAAGCGATCTTCATTTCGCGTGCTTCAATTTTGCGACCCAAAAATTCGGGTGTACGCCCTACCATCAGGCCCGATATAAATACAGCGATGATAATAAATATGTAGAAGTTAAGATAGCCTACCCCAACACCGCCGTAAAAGCAGTTTACCATCATGTCAAACATCTGGTTCATACCGGATACAGGCATCATGCTGTCGTGCATTGCATTACATGAGCCGTTAGAAGTTACGGTAGTGGTAATACCCCAGTAAGCTGAAGCAGCGGGGCCAAAACGGACTTCCTTGCCTTCCATTGAGCCGCCGGGCTGGCTTACACCTAAGTGGGCTATAGCCGGGTTGCCGTTAATCTCAGATCGTATAGACGGAATGGCCATTATCAGAAATCCGACGGTCATCACGCCAAAGATCACCCAGGCAAGTTTCTTCTTGTTCAAATAAAAACCTAATGCAAATACCAGGGCAATAGGAATCAGCACGATGCTGATATTTTCAACCATATCTGTCAAATAGTTGGGGTTTTCAAGCGGGTGGGCTGAATTGGTGCCAAACCAACCGCCGCCGTTAGTGCCCATTTGTTTTATGGCAATCATAGCTGCTGCGGGTCCGCGCGAAACATGTACAGTGTCGCCCTGTAAGCCGATTATGGTGTCTTTTCCCTTGTAACTGGTTGGTGTACCGTTAAATGCTAAAATAATAGCCACTACGAAACTCAAAGGCAGCAAAACCCTGGTAACAGATTTTACCAAATAATCCCAGAAGTTGCCCAGTTTGTCGGTAACCTTGTCCTTCATTGCCTTTACTACCACCATCATGGCTGCTATACCTGTTGCCGCACTAACAAACTGGAAAAACATCAACACAAATACTTGTGTATAATAAGTTACCCCGCTTTCGCCCGAGTAGTCCTGCATATTGGTGTTTGTTAAGAAACTCAACGCGGTATTAAAAGCCAGGTCGGGTGTTTGGCCTGGGTTGTGATCGGGATTTAACGGTAAATGCCCCTGGAATATCAAACAGAAAAAAGCGTAAAACAGCCAAATAACGCTGACAGTTAACATTGCTTTTAAATGTTGTTTCCAGTTCATCTCCCGCGTAGGGTCTATGCCGCTGAACTTGTAAATAAGCCTTTCAAGCGGCGCCATAAAGTCGAGCCAGGTCTTTTCTCCCTTAAATACCTTTGCAATGTATTTGCCCAGCGGGATAGCCAGCAAAACCATTGCTGCGTACATGAAGATAATGCCCGTAATTTCAGTGTTCATGATGTTGTTCAATTAAAAAATGATTAAAATCTTTCGGGTTTGAGCAGCACATAAACCATATAGGTAAATACTGCAATTGATACGATAAATAATGCTAACATGATGATTAGATTTTTTCGAAGTAATTAACTGTTTTAAAAAAGAGCCAGAATATGACAATGAAGCATATTACATAGGCGATAGTGAGGATGATGTCCATTTGGTTTTGATTTAATTGTATAGTTTTATCGATAGTGGATTGCTTAAGCGCGTAAGATTTTTATTTTGAGGTACACTATATAAATCATGGCTAATGCAAAAAGCCATACCAGCACAATGGCAATAATTTCCTTCAGGCTGTACTTCAGTTCCTGTTTGTTCGTTTTTTCCGGCATTTTTTCAAAAACTTATATAAATCTCTGAAAATCAAATAGCAGGGTGCTGACGGTTGTCATATAGTAAAATGATCCCTATCAGTTTTGCCGCTTTTAATTTCCAGTCGGCACGGTTATGCCAACAAAGTGCCACGATTTTTGAGATTACCGAATATCATTGATAATCAATTCATTAAACCCAATACCAAAAGAGGGATGGTAGAAAAATAAAAATGGAGGCCTATCATTTTGATAGGGCAATTATCAAAATATCGCTTTGAGGCTTTAGCCGGGCACTGTTTGTTGTCTTGCCATCCCTACCCTAAAGGCGGCCCGGGATGCGTGACAATTTTTCGGCTGCCAGGCTGGCACAATCTTCAGCCCCGGATAATTTTTACGCGCTTTCTAACGATGCTTTAATGCTACTGTCAGCGGTCCGTAACGTTGTATCTTTTAAAGCTGTTTTTTGACTGTTTACGTAATAATTATTGTCATATAACGTCTAAATGGCACTTTTTTAGCTATTGGAAGCCAGACGAGACAAAGAACACAGATGAGCGAGATCAGGATAAAAGTTACCCATATACTGGCAGAGAAACTGGCATTGAATGAAAGCGGGCTACAGGACGATTTAAAATTTTATGATGATTTAGGAGTGGATTCACTCGACTTTTGCGAAGCGATCGCGGATGTCGAAAAAGCCTTTAACATCAACATACCAGATGATGAGGCTGAGCGACTAAAAACTGTAGGCGCGCTGGTGGCTTATGTCGAAAAGAATGCGCCACGCCATAGGTTGATGGAAATAGCCTGAACTACCAGCCTGAGAAAACCGGGCCGCTAAGATCGCTAAAAATGTGGGCGGGAAGATGTTCAAGTGATGTTCAAAAATGAACGCTTTTGACTTTCCAAAAAAAATTTCGATGCCGTTTATACCTGTTTCGTATGCGTTTCGTAACCGGATCGAGGGGGTTTGAACGGCGTTCGTCGCGCATGGGGATGCTCTTGTACGTACAATACCGGTGGGCAATCAATGGCTTTGGGGATGCCCCGGGGAGGGGCCATAGCAGGGCAAGCCTGGGATTGTCCCATGGGATTTAAATGCTGAAGATTGTCAAAAAAAGTGTCAGGAGGCGTTCAATCCTGGCGTTCAAATTGAACACTTACTGAGGCAGGAAGGGCTGATTTTTATTTGAGGCAAACTTTATAATTAACTTACCCTCAATGCTTTAATCAAAACGTTCGAAGTGTTCAAAGCGTTCAATACGTTCAATTTTCAACACACTTGAACACTTGAACACTACCGCAAACGGGTTGTAATTGAGTGATTTTTTGGCAATTTATACCGCCGGTTCCTGCTGGCTCAGGCAATGAAAACTACCCAATCCCCATATAATATCGGTTGAGTCGATTCCCACCACCTTTCTGCCAGGAAAGCATTGCTGCAAAATATCCAACGCTTTTTGGTCGTTCGAGCATCTGTAGGTTGGCATTACCACGGCCGCATTGGCGATATAAAAATTGGCATATGATTCAGGCAAGCGCTGGCCCTGGTAAAAGGCGGCCGAGGGCATCGGCAATTCAACAATATCCAGTTGTTTGCCATTCGGCAGGCGCATGGTTTTAAGCATTTCCAGGTTTTCCTGCAGGATGTGGTAATTGTCATCGTCCTTATCTTCCTCGATGACCGTCACAACGGTATCTTCATTTACAAAACGAACCGTATCATCGATATGGCCGTCTGTATCGTCACCTACAATGCCCTCGTTAACCCATAGCACCTGCTCAACCCCGTAATAATTTTGGAGGCAGGTCTCAATCTGCGCCTGGTTTAAATGCGGGTTCCGATTTTGGTTGAGCAAACAGGCTTTAGAGGTGATGAGTGTGCCGGCGCCGTTAAAATCGACGGAGCCACCCTCCATCACGATACCGGGATAATAAACAGGCAGCCCAAAATGTAGAGCAATTTTCGTCGGGATCACATCATCAAGATCATACGGCGGATATTTATCTCCCCAGGCATTATAATCCCAATCGACGATAGCTTTTTCTTTTGTTTTTGGGTTGATCAAAAATGCAGGCCCGTGGTCGCGGCACCAGGCGTCATTTGTGGGAAAATCGTAAAACTCAACTTTTTTCAGATCAACGCCAGCGGCAATCAACTGTTGTTTGGCAAAGGCTTTCAGTTGGTCGCTTCCAACATTAATACGCACCAATTCGCCTTCAGTCAAAATTTTGATGAATTCGCAATATTTAGGGTAGATCATACCGATCTTCCCCGGCCAGGATTCTTCTTTATGCGGCCAGCTTAGCCAGGTAGCGGTGTGGGGATGCCATTCTGCGGGAAAGAAAAGGCCTTGCTGCTTTGGTGTCTGAACCATGATTCGCTTGATTTGAGGATTACTTGATCTTAAAAAGTTGGCTTTATTGTTTGATGGGTTTGTTGTTATGGACTCGCTTAAACTGTAGGCTCCGTGCACCAAAGTTTAACAATAATCCTATCTCCATTTTATAAGCTTCGAGATAATTCATTGCCTGGGCGAGATGAACATCTTCTATTGAGACAATGGCTTTAATTTCCACCATTATTAAATCCTCGACAAAGAAGTCCACCCTTCGTGTGCCTATCACTTCTTCATCATAGTAAATTGGCATTTCCAGTTCCCGCCTGAATCCCAAACCATTCTTGCCCATTTCAATCGCAAAGGCTCGTTGGTAGATTACTTCTTGAAACCCGTTGCCAAGTACCTGGTGAACGCGCATAGCGGATCCAATAATCTTTTCGGTTAAATCTCCGTATTTCATTAAATGAAGAAATCCTCAAATCAAGCGAATCATGGTTCAGACAATTAGTCGTTGTCTATTAACCTCTTCGTTATCGGCTGATACGAATCTATCCTTCGATCACGCAAGAACGGCCAATGGCTGCGGTAATAATCCGACTTGTCCAAATCCAACTCCCGCACAGCGATATCCTCCTGATCATGCGGCGACTGGTAAATTATAGTCCCGAAAGGGTTTGAGAAAAATGACCCACCCCAAAATTTTAGCCCTGCCTCTTCCCCGGCGCGGTTAACACTCACTACATGTACCCCGTTGGCTACGGCATGTGAGCGCTGAATGGTTTGCCAGGCGTTGTATTGTTCAACATTGGTTTTATCGTCCTGGGTGGTTGCCCAACCTATGGCGGTTGGATAAAACAATATCTCGGCGCCCATTAACGCAGTAATACGGGCGGCCTCGGGGTACCATTGGTCCCAGCAAATCAATACGCCGATGGTGGCATATTTGGTTTTGAAGACTTTGTAGCCGAGGTCACCGGGTGTAAAGTAAAACTTTTCATAAAAACCGGGATCGTCCGGGATGTGCATTTTACGGTATTTGCCCAGGTAAACGCCATCTGCATCCAAAACAGCCGTGGTATTGTGGTAAAGCCCCTGCGCCCGTTTCTCAAAAAGCGAAGCAATGATAACTACGTTCAGTTCCCTGGCAACAGCTGCCAGGGCATCTGTGGAGGGGCCGGGAATAGCCTCGGCGAGCTTAAAATTGTCGTAATCCTCTATATCGCAAAAATACAGGGAGGTAAACAATTCCTGCAGGCAAATAATTTGCGCACCCATGCCGGCGGCTTCCTTTACCTTCGCAATCGCTTTCTCTAAATTCCCCTGTTTATCGGCGGTGCAGGTCATTTGCACCAGGCCTACCTTTACTTTGCTCATCCCGCTGTCAATTTCCGCAAAAGTAGGATTTTAGTCCGACAAGTAAGGAACGGCAGTTTAATCTGAACGAAAAGTTACTATCCTGTGAAACGACTCAGTTATATACCAAACCGTTTACCTTCCCGATAAGCTCCTCCAAACCGAAAGGCTTGGTGATTACCGCATCGCAATCACAGTTGATCACGTCGCCTGCATTTAAATAAGCCGAACAAATAATAACCGGGATATCATCAAACCCGTTGTGGCTTTTTATTTGCCGGCAAATTTCGTCGCCTTTTTTAGCATGCAGTTTGTAGTCGAGGATGACCAGATCAGGCCTGTAACGCTTAATTGTCTCCATAAAATTTTTCTCATTCGTGGTGATGTTCACCTCAAACTTCTCATATAACAGGGCTTCTTTTACCACATCCAGTATGTCCGGATTATCGTCGAGCATCAATATTCGCTTCAGCATATTAAAATTGTTATTCGGAGGTTAAGTAGCAGTTTTCTATAAGCGATTTTTTGATATACCTGTAGTATAAATCAGCGGGTATGTTATTATTGAACGGTTTTGAATTATCTTTATTGGAGATTCTTCTGCCCGTTTCGGCTATTATGCTTTTAACGAGGCGGTTATTTTATTCAAAACTTAATGTATAAAAGCACTTTGCTGTTTTATTCTGCCGGCATAGCCGTGGGCGCCGGTGTCGGTTTGGCGGTAAACAACCTTGCAATAGGCATGGGGCTAGGTGCGGCGCTCGGTTTGATTTTCGCCCGCCGCTATCGAAATCGCCTTCATAAAAACAAATAAAAAAAGGCCGCAAAAAGCAGCCTTTCTCATATATATATATTGGGGGGAAATTAGTTATGCTCTGCGGATAGGGTGTTTAATACCATCCCTGCGGGCTGCACGCACATCTTTCTTCAGTGCTTTCCTGTCGGCCTTCAAATCAGCTTTTTCAGCTGCTGCGCCGGCGGTGTTACCGTCCTTTATGTCCGCTTTTTCCGCAACCTTATCGGTTTTCATTTCCTTAAGGTCCGTTTTTACTTTAGCCTCATCAGCCTTTTTTACTTCTTTATCAGCTGTTTTCAACGGATGTTTAACACCCTCACTTTTCAGCGCCGCTTTATCTGCTTTTATATCAGCTTTCTCGGCTTTGGCCGCTGCCTTGTCTGTGCTTGCCGCAGTCATGTCGCCGTTCTTAGCACCTTTTTTTTGCCGCAGCCTTGTCGTTGTCATATGCGCGGATATCCTTTCGGAGATCTTTCATTTGTGCTTTTTCTTCAGGTGTTTTAGCCGGCTGATCGGTTGGGGTAGTCGACGGGGTAGTTTGTGCAAACGCCAATGCAGCGAAACACGCTGCAACCATCGTTAAAAGTGTCTTTTTCATAATTGTGTTATCGATTTGTTTATGTTTGCCGGGTATGACGGGGAAAATAATAAAAGGTTTAATCGAGTTTAATATTTTTTAATATCGGCATAAATTAAACCAAAAGCCAAATCTTCGGTCAGATAATTTTTATAAATCGATTTTAATAACCCGCCTGATATGCACAATTCTTTACTTAAGCTGTTCTTTACAATTTTATTCGCGTTCCTGTCTTTTGCGGCACTTTGTCAAACAGGTGCGATGCCCGGCGCAGACGATAAAATAGACCCTGGCGAAAAAAGCAGCAAATCCGATGCTTCATCTTCGTTTAAATTCGGAATAACTTACGTCAGTAATAATGTTTATATGGGACGGGCCGATACAGCTACAACGCCGGTGCTGGTACCGCAGGTTAAGTACACTTTAAAATCAGGGCTTTATTTTTCAGGTAGTTTGTATCTTATCCCCAATAAGCCAAAGCAAAAATTGGACGGAGAAGATCTCGCTGCCGGCTACGATTTTGATATCACTGATGACTTCTCAGGCGGAGCGTCTTTCACAAAACTCTTTTATAGTACATCCAGCACGCAAATCGCATCGTCCATCAGCGGCACTTTTAACGTTAATTTCGATTATGACATTGCCGACATCATCACACCAACACTAAGTGCTGACTACGACCTTAATAAACAGGGTATAACCAATGACATACTGATTTCGCCGGCAATCGCCCACGATTTTATAACTAAAGGAGTATTTGGCGACGAAGACGTTTTGCTCATTTCCCCCACCATCACGGCCAACGCCGGTACGCAAAATTTCTACGACGCCTATTTAACCAAAAAGAATTTCAAGTCACTGCGACTCACCAAACTGCAGAACACAGTGGTTGCCAACTACATCGATCAACTGGGAAAATTTGAATTACTGGATTTTGAGTTGTCTGCGCCCATGGAGTATAAAACCGGGCCTCTTATTTTACAGCTGATCCCGATCTATGCAATCGCGCAAAATCAACTGCCAAAAGGCATTTCAGCCAGGCTATCCGACCAATCGTCCATATTTTACCTGCAGGCAGGTGTATCTCTTAAGTTTCAGTAGCTTACAGATCGTGGTAGATCTGCCTGAAGGTGCTCCGCAGTCCAAATGTCAGCCAAACTGTTTTTTGGCTGCTGCCCGCGGCCATCTTATCATCCCGCAGCAACGCACCCGCTTCAAATCGTAAATTGGTTTTTGGATTGATAAGGTAGGATACCGTCCCTTCGCCGAAGTACACCTGGTTAACCAGTCCTTGACCGGTGTACACCGTCGTGCTTGAGGGTACGTATGGCTCCATGATGTTCATCCCGTAGTTTACATTGCCGATGTCGGCGCCATATTTTACATAGTCCAGTTCGCCCATAAAATCAAATCTGCCTATAGAATAGTTGAGTATACCCAACAGTTCGTGGAAATTTGCGCCAAATGGGTCGCCAAGCGGAGCATCATAGTTGGAATAATTGGCTATCGGCTGCGCGCTTGCATAAGTGTAGGGGCGCACCGTATTATATTCAACCAGGTAATTAAAGTTGCTGACACCGGCCAGATCGGCGCCGCGTAATCCGATCTGGAAACCGTTGGTATTATTGTTAGTTCCTCCGGAAAAGAAACTGCCCGCATTAAACTGGTCGATCAGCAACTGCGCATAAAGCGCGGTTTTGTCAAATATCTTGTATTTGCCGGTAAATCCTGTAAGAATTTTATCGGGTTGCGAAGACGATGAGTTCAGCGAGTTTGAATAAATGACCGGGTCAAGGAAATTGGCATCGAAGCCGTGGAAATGGCCTGCATCGTCGGCTTCCTGGGCAATCACCGCGTTAAAATATCCTAAGGATAACCGGTTGGTAATATTCCAGTCGAGGTAGTGAAAACCACCCCATTTGCGGCGCTGGCTGCCGAATGAGTCAAACCTTTTGGCTTTCTGGTCTTCCATGTAGGCCCACATGATCATATACTGCACTTTGCCTAAGTTGGCTGTCAGGCGCAGTAAGGGGTAGTTAGGCGAAAAGTCGGATAGCAGCAGCGAGCGGTAACCATCGCCGATAAAGGTTTTATCGGTTCCCATTACGATATTCAGCTGTTTTATAGGCGTATACGATACGATAGCCGTTGCATACGACCAATCCTTGGCCGCTTTGCCAAAACTGCGGTCGTACGACTGGCCCGGAATCAAATCGATGGCGTTGATGACATTATCGTAGTAAACAGGAAATTTCCCCGAGTTCTCAAAACCGCTGGAATAAAAGAAAAACTTATCACCAATAGTACCGCCCAGCTGGTAGCCGCGGGTATTCAGATTGGTGTTAACGTTGCCGCTAAAATCCCGGCCGCCTTGCAAATCGGGCAGAAAATCGGCATAAAAAGTAAAATCCTTGGTCTTAACGTCAAATAAATGCTCGTTGAATATTTTTCTCGCTACCCAGGTTTTCCGGCTGCTGTCAACTCCCCGGCTCATGATCTCGTTGTACTTTGGCGAAAGCGTACTATCGATCAAAAAGGGCTTTAGCGCTGTATGAAATGAGTTATTTATCGAATAAATACTTGAATTAAACTTTTGATCAAGCTGGTACGAGTAGGGCAATAAAACCGACTGCGCCTTACCAACCTGGAAAGCCAGCGCTATAAATGCAGTAATAATCAGGCTTTTTTTCATCGGCAAATGGTAGATATTTTGCATCGCAACAAAATAAGTATTATTTACGGTCAAATAAAAATTTGATTGATTAAATTGCTAAGACGGCGTAAACGGCCCGGCTTTGGGCTTCTTGTATCGCCGTTTAGGCAGCGTATTTTGGGGTCCAAAACCGGGGTGTTCATTTTTTTACGTAACCCCGTTTTTTTTACTTCACAGTTAGGGGTTAAAAAACTGGCTATAACCAATCTATGCAAAAAGTGCGAAGGATTACTTTATAGTTGAAATGGCAAAAAGCGTTCATTTTTGAACACTAAAATGAACGCTTTTTTGGCGCTTATTCCTGGAATAGGTTGACACTTTTGGTGGATGATCCTGGTTGTTATTTATATTTTTAACGCATAAAACGCTGAGGTGTTCACAAAGATGGCAAAGCCTGGATGCAGGCATCCTGGTTTTATCCGATCAGCAACCCCAAAAAAATATTCGAAGCGATATGCTTTGTGAACTCCGCGAAAATCTTCGTGCACTTTGCGGTCAAATTGCCCGCCAAACTGTCTTCGAAATACCATCAAATCACTATCAAAAGCATCACAAACGGCAACGAAAATTTTTTTTTTCGACCAAAAAGCGTTCATTTTTGTTCACTCGATGAACGCTTTTTTTGATCGGTTTGGACTAAAAAAATGCGTTCCGTATCTCACCCCGGAAAGCATCGCATTCGTGTTCAACTAAATCCCGGGCCGATGTACGTTAATCATCAACCGCCCCTTCGCTACCCTTCATAGAGATCGCCGGTTAGCGATGGCAGATAACTACTCTGACCGAAGGCTTTTGACTGGATTCACTAATGCAGCTTTTATTGTTTGAAAACTTATAGTGATCAGTGTAATAACAATGGCTATCAACGCCGATAAAGCGAATACCCACCAGGAAATATCTGTTTGATATTGATAGTTCTCCAGCCATTTCCTCATTGAAAACCAGCCTAACGGCATTGCCAGCACCAGTGCGATGATAACCAGTACGATGAACTCGCGGGATAATGAAGCAAAAAGCGACGCTACGCTGGCCCCGAGCACCTTGCGGATGCCAATCTCCTTAAATCGTTGTTCGGCGGTAAACATAGCGAGCCCCAGCAAGCCCAGGCACGAAATAAATATGGCCAAAAAGGCGAAGCCATCGGCCAGCTTGCCCACTACCTGCTCGTTTTGATAAAGGGCCTGGTATTCTGCGTCCGAAAAAATGTATTCAAACGCAAAGTTGGGGTTCAATTGCTTGTAAATCTTTTGCAGGCCGGCCAGTGCCTGCCTGGTTTGGCCCGGTCGTATGCGGATAATTGCATTGCCAAAATCCTCTTTTTCGCCCAAACGAATTACGAGCGGTTTTATCAGTTCGTGAAGGGAGTTGAAATGAAAGTCTTTTAATACACCGATGATAGTTCCCTTTTTGCCCCAAAAAGTGAGCGGCTGCCCGATAGGGTTTTTATAACCGATCAAGGCGAGCGCTGATTCGTTAACCAGGTAGCCAACGGAGTCGGTCGGGAAATCTCTTGAATAATCCCGGCCTGCAGCCAGCGTCAGTTTCATGGAGGACACAAAATCATAACCAACGGATGCCTGTGTAAACATGATATGGCTGTTAGGGTCCTTACCTATCCAATCGAGTCCGCTGGTGCCATTCTCGATATTAGTGGGATCAAAACTTGTCCTGCTTACGAATTGTATCCCCGGCAGCGCCAGCACCTCTTGCTTAAAAACTGCATATTTTGAAAGCAAGTCGCCATCCAGGGGCACATAAACCAGGTTTTCGCGGTCGTACCCCAGATTTTTGGACTGTATATAATTTACTTGTTTTGAAACGATTAGGGTTCCGATGATTAGCGTTATGGACAATACAAATTGAAAAACCACCAAACCCTTGCGGAAGAGCGTTACGCCGGAACCAAGCTTCAGCGTTCCTTTTAGCACTTTGACCGGGTTGAACGATGACAGGAACAAGGCCGGGTAACTGCCCGATACAAAACCGGTAACCAGTGTTATTATCGCCAGCGCTATCCAAAATGCAGGCTGATTAAAAGGAAGTTCGATGTGTTTTTGCGTTACCTGGTTAAAGGCGGGCAGCAATACAATTAACAGCAAAAGCGCGATACTCATGGCAATTACTGTCACCAGCATCGATTCGCCTATAAACTGCTTTATTAAAACAAACCTTTCGGCTCCAACCACTTTACGCACGCAAATCTCTTTTGCCCGCTTAACCGATCGCGCTGTACTTAAATTCATGAAATTGATACAGGCGATAAGCAAGATAAAAAGCGCCACAATGCTGAACAGATGAACATAATCAATGCGGCCGCCATCAACCTTACCATTCGTAAAATTGCCATGCAGGTACATGTCATTATAAGGCTGCAGTGCTAATTCAATAGTCAAACCCTTGTTTTGGGGCTTGGTATAGTTATTTAAAAAATGGGCGATTTTTTTATTCACCAGTGCCGGGTTGGCATTGGGCCGCAGCATAACAAAAGTTAGCGGGCCGGCATTGCCCCAGTCTTTTGCCCAGCCGTTCTCATTTAAAAATTGCTGCCAGTTAAGCAGGTACTCAAAACGTGTGGAGGTGATATCGGGCAGGTCTTCAAACACCGCCGAAACAGTAAGGCCCATCGTGTTTTCCAGTAATAGGTTTTTACCGATTGCGGCTGCCGGGCTTCCAAAAAGCTGGTTGGCCATTTTATGCGAAATTGCTATGCCGTACAGTGTGTTAAGCGCATTTTGCGCATTGCCTTCCAAAAGTTTGGTATCAAACATTTTAAAATAATCGGCGCTGGCAAAACTCCCGTTTAGTTTAAGCGCTTTGTCGCCTACCCTGAAATTGTGCGATTCGAGCCAGGCCATTTGCGTGGCGTACTGAATATCAGGGATAACCTTTTTCACTTCGCCGGCTATCAGTGCGGGGGTTCCGTAGGAGGCTTCATCCTTATGATTAAAATGTGTAAGCTCATACACATCGTATATGCGCGGACCATTTTTATGCCATGCATCTACATCCAGTTCATTTTGCACCCATAGCAAAATAAGCATACTGCAGGCCATACCCACAGCCAAGCCTGAAATATTGATAAGCGAATGCGCTTTGTTTCTAACAATATTGCGCCATGCGATTTTTAAATAATTGCGAAACATAATGTTGCGGTTTACTTTGTCGTGAGACCACTTTGCAGTGGTTTCATGACGCAAAATAACCGGCGTAAATGGGAGCTGGCTGCCCAACTTATAAGATGGGCAATCTTTTTTCAGTTCATTTTTATATTCGGCAGGAGTTCTGCCCGTCATCTGCTTGAAAATCCGTGTAAATGTGCTTTGGGAATTGAATCCTGAGTCATAGGCAATACCCAACAGGGTTATCCGGTCGTAAGCCGGGTCCCGCATTTTCCGGATAAACTCTTTTACGCGATATTCATTAATAAAATCATAAAAGTTTTTTTTGAGCGCTATATTAAGTATCCGTGAAAGTTCATGTGTATGCAGGCCAAGCTTTTCGGCGAGTGAACCCAGGGTTAACTGCGGGTCCTCGTAATAACGGCTTTCTTTAACTGCATTCTTCAGCCAGACGCCTTTTTGCTTTAGCGCCGCCGGCAGCAATGGTTTTAAGAGCGGTGCAGCATTAGCCGCCATGCCGGTATCGGGCCTTAAATGGGCCCGCGCGGCCAACCAGGTCATCATTAATATTAATAACAGATATAGGGGGTAGTAGGCCTGTACCGGTAATTGGTGATGGTAATAAAAATAGTCTGTAGCTATAAACGGTATCAGCGCCAGCCATAACAGCGCGAAACCTGTCAGTAAGTTGCTCAGCCATCGTAGTTCGTGACGGTAACGGTCGCCGTCGTTAAAGTCAAGCCGTTGGTAGAAATCTTTTATCCGCCTGTGACACCAGTACAGGTAGATCACAACCGAAACAAATGCCAATAGCTGTAATACCGGATTTAACTGGCGAAAAATAACAGCATTATAAGTTGCCGCCATAGTCCTTATGCTTTCCCTGACCGCTGCTATTAAAAGCCCCTGTTCCAACAGCACGGGGATAAAATGTAACGTGTCTTTCCAATTGAATTTACGCCCCGGCCGGGTTATTTTAAGCACATAAAAATAAATAAGCGGTCCCAGCGCAAGCGAAAATTGCAGGGGCAACCGGTCCCAGCCGGGCAGGTAGGTTTCCAGCCGGATGTCGATACCCAACAGGCGGATCATCCACAAAACCATCACCACCAAAGCAAGGCTCAAAAAACGGTTTGCGGCACGATTTGCATTTTTTGCGAAACCTAAGAACAAGGCAACGGTAAGCCCGGTAAATATTGCTCCAATGAACAATAGGTCGCAAAGGTTGATATGGAATGTGTATGTATTCAAACTAAACAGCAGGGCCAATCGCTGTTCCAAATATATAAAATGTTGGCAGGTAATATGTTAACAGATAAATCCAGATAGCTATTGTACCAAAACCGAACGACTGATGTTCGGTTTTGGATTTACTCATTTCGCAACCCTTTTACGGGATTTGCAATAGCCGAGCGGATGGTTTTAAAACTAATCGTCGCGAGCGCTAACAACAAGGCCCCGCCGCCTGCCAGCATAAATACCCATATGGTCAGGTTGGTGTGATAAGCAAAAGTCTGTAGCCATTTACGCATGAAAAACCATGCGATGGGCGACGATATGAGCAATGAAATGGAGATCAGTATTACTATTTCCTTATTCAGCATGGTTAATATATTGCCTACGCTCGCGCCCAGCACTTTCCGGATGCTGATCTCTTTGGTTCTCCTTTCCGTATTGAACATCACTAACCCGAACAGACCCATACAAGAGATAAGTATCGTGATCAATGTAGCGGTTCTCATCAGCCATTGCGTTTGCGTGTCGCTCTCGTACAAGCGGGCAATTGAATCGCCGAGAAAGGAATAATCGAAAGGCTCTTCAGGATAGATCTTCTTCCATTCCTTTGCAATGCTATTTATCAAAAGCGGAATATTACCTTTTTGATATTCAGCCGGTGTTAATTTTAATGCTACCGTTATTTGCAATTTCGGGTCATTTTCTATAACCACTGGCATGATCTGCTGGTGGAACGAATTTTCGTAAAAGTCGGCCACAACGCCGGCGATCGGGCAGGCTTTTTTTTGACCGTCGAACAAAAGGAGCTTGCCGGGGGCATTTTCCGGGTTATTAAAGCCCAGCGCCCTTGCTGCTGTCTCATTGATAAGGTATTCCCTCACGCTATCGCTGGGTAACAAGTTGCGGCCGGCAATTATTCTCATGTGGTAAAAAGGCACAAAGTTTTCATTCCCGGAATGTATCGACGCCTGGATAGGTTTTTCACCATTTCCCTGTAAGTTGATCCCATTACCCATATGTGCGAAACCCATCGGCGCAAAAGCTTCTGTTATCACCTGGTCGACGCCGGACAATTGCTTCACTTTTTGCGCAAGCACTTTCATTTTGCCGGTGTGATCGCTCCACAAGCTTCTCAGGGTAATAATATTGCTCGTTTTAAAACCCAGTTCCTGTGTTTGCATGTAATTGATCTGCTTACTGATCACTATCGTTCCGATAATGAAAATGAGCGATATGCTGAACTGAAAAACGATGAGGCTTTTCCGCAGATTACCTTTATTGCCCGCTTTTTCACCAGACTCGCCCTTCAGGCTCGAAACCGGCCGGAATGCGGACAGGAGCTTTGCGGGATAAAGTCCGGCCAGTAGGGTGGTGAAAATAGCAATGCCTATTAGAAAGACCCAGTTGACGTAATTCGTAAAATCAAATTTTACCCCCTGCGGAATATAAGCAGCAAACAAATTCAATAAAGGCCCGATTGCTACAACGGCAATGCCTACCGCAAGCAGCGCCAAACTAAATGTTTCAACTAAAAATTGAAAAAGGATTGCCTTTTTCCCGCTGCCAAGCACTTTCCTTATACCAATTTCCCTGGTTCTTTGTATGGATTGCGCGGTAGATAAATTGATGAAATTGATAGCCGCGATAAATAAGATGAACAGTGCGACCGCCGAAAGCAGGTACAATATCCCCAAATCGACTTTGTTAGCTTCGCCACCATATTCCCGGTGGAAATGGATACCGGTAAAGGGCTGAAGCTGTACACGCAATTTGGTGTGCTGGTTGGGATCAAGATGTTTTTTAACCAGTAAAGGGAATTGCGCATCGATCTGTGACGGATTAACGTGCGGAGGCAATTTGACCAATACCTGGCTGCCATGGTCCAGCCAACCCCAATTACCCGACGGGATCTGGTTTTTTAAAAAGCTGCTATTAATGGTGCTGAATGAAATGAAATCTGAAAAATCAAAATCTGAGTTTTTATTCCAGTCCTGCAATATGCCCTTCACGGATACGGTAAGTGAATCATCGTAGGTGATGGTTTTGCCGATCATCTGATCGGGCCGCAGGTTGCCGAAATAAATTTTTGCACGGCTTTGCGTAAGCACCACGTTCCCCGGCTCATTCAATGCTGTTTTTTTGTTGCCGTTTAGCCAGGTATAATGTAATATGTCGAAATAAGCAGGCTCGGCGAATATTCCCTGTGTCCCATCGAATGTTTTAATGATCTTTCCCCCCTGCTTTATCTGCACTTTGGGCCTATAGTGATAAAAAGCCGCCACCGTTTCCAGTCCGGACATTTCAGCTCGCATGGCGCCCGGCATTGGTACAGGCACGCAATTCCAGTGAGCAAGATTGGGATCGGAAGCGCCCTGCGTGCTTACATCGACGCAATAAATACGCTCCTTATCCGGATGAAAGTTATCAAAACTGAATTCAAAACCTGCTATCAGGTAAATGATCAGGCACCCGCAAATGCCAATAGCAAGCCCCATAACATTGATGAGGCTATAAAGCTTATGATGTATAAAATGACGCCAGGCGGATTTAAAATAATTGCGAAACATAAAATTGCTGTTTAATTTTTCCCGTGACCACAACCGTGTGGTTTCAGGATACAAAACTACCGGCGCAAATGTCGAATAGGGTCTCAAAACATGACTTGGGCGCTCTTTTTCCAGTTCTTTTTTATATTCCACAGGGCTTTTCCCGGTCATTTGTTTAAAAATGCGGTTAAAAGTGCTTTTGGAATTGAACCCGGCTTCCAGTGCCATGCCAAAAAGGGTGATCCGGTTGTATGCCGGGTCCTGCATTTTGCGGGCCACATCCTTAACGCGGTATTCATTAACAAAATCGGCAAAGTTTTTTTTGAGCGCCGTATTAATGATGTGCGACAGCTCACGGGGATTTATTTCCAGCTTTTCGGCCAGTGCGTTTAAGCTTAGTTCAGGATCGCGGTAGTACAGCATGGCTTCGATCGTTTTTTTCAGCCAGGCGCCTTTTTGCCTCAATTCAGTCGAAACCGAGGAGCTTAGCGCGGGATATGCCTCTGCCGGCACTCCGGTTACTGACCTCATAAATGCTACCGCCCCAATCCAGGTAACGGTTACCCCTAAAAGAACATAGAGTGGATAATACGCATCTTCACCCAATGGATGATGACCACTAAAATAAACTATTGCGATATAAGGTATAGCCAACAACCATAACAGCCCAAAGCCGGTTAATAACCGGTGCAGCCACCGGAATTCGCGCCGGTAGCGGTCATTATCTTCATTAAATTCAAGTCCCCGGTAAAAACTTTCTATTTGCCTTCGGGATAAACACAGGTAGGCGATAATCGAGATAAACAGCAATAGCGGCAATAGGATCGCGACTGTTGGTGCACTTTCTTTTATCGTCAACACTTGCAGGCACCCCTGCAACAAAACGGGAATAAAATGTAGGGGGGCTTTCCAATTGAATTTACGCTCCGGCCGCGTTATTTTCTCCACGTAAAAATAAATAAGCGGACCAAGCGCCAGCGAAAATTGAACGGGCAGCCGGTTCCAATAGGGCAGGTAAGTTTCCAGCCGGATATCGGCACCTAACAGGCGGATCATCCACAAAACCATCACCACCAAAGCAAGACTCAAAAAACGGTTTGCGGTACGGTTAGCTGCTTTGGGAAACCACAATTGCAGGGCAAAAATAAGCCCGGTAAATATTATTCCGACGAAAAACAGGCTGTAAATGGTAATATGGAATGTATAGAGATTCATGTAAATCAATTAGCTCAATAGCTGTTCCAAAGCTATAAAACGTTAATTGATAAAACGTTAGGAATTGTCTGAAATAGATGGTGTAACAAAATCGAACGACGTTTCGTCCGCTTTTGGAATTGAGTCAGGATCGTTGCAACACCAGGAATTTATTAGCGTCTTGTACTGGATTTTAATTGATAAGAACTTATTATGAAAAAAATAACCTTCCGGGTTTTATTTATCGCGATGATCATCGGCCTGCAAGCGCACTTTGCTGATGGACAAATTACAGCGTTAAACGGCAAAACGATTTCTGCGGCCTCGCTGGATCAATTCATCCGGCATCAAATGGATTCGCTGAAAATGCCGGGGATTTCGCTGGCGGTGATCAATAACGGGGAGATCGTTTATCATAACGCCTCCGGGATGGCCAATATAGCTTCCCATAAGAAGGTGGACGACAGCACGTTGTTTGAAGCAGCTTCCTTATCTAAATCCGCTTTTGCTTTTTTTGTAATGAAACTGGCGGAAGGGGGAATAATCAACCTGGATAAACCACTATATCAATATTTACCAAACCCGGATATAGATTATGATGACCGGTATAAATTAATCACCGCCCGGATGGTGCTGTGCCATACTTCCGGTTTCCCGAACTGGCGCGCGGAAAATAAAGGCGCACAATTAACGATACAGTTTACGCCGGGCTCGAAGTATTCTTATTCAGGTGAAGGGTATGAATATTTGGCCAATGTTGTTGCACATATCGCCCACACGAACCTAAAGGATTTAGAGGTGTTATTTACCAAGGAAGTAAGCAAGCCGCTTGGCTTAAAACACTTCTATTTTACCTGGAACGATTTTTTGCAGCAGCATAAAGCCACAGGATATTACGGGGCGAACCCGCAAGGTGTCTGGCACCCGGTCATTTTTCGTTCGGCCAGCAGTCTGCAAACAGAATCTATGGATTACGCCCGGTTCCTGATTGCTGTGATGGATATCAAGGACCTGAAAAAAAAATCCATTGACGAGATGCTGAAAGAACAGATCATTATTCCTAATGGCACAACTGACACACATGAAGCTTTCGGGCTTGGTTTTTATATGGAACCTACCCAATATGGTACCAGGTATTCGCACAACGGCAGTAACGGCGACTTCACTTCGGGCTTTGTGTTTTATAAACAACAAAAATTTGGTTATGTGTTTTTTACCAATTGTGATAAAGGCGGAGAATTCAATAAAAAAATGAAGGCCTTTTTGCTGGAGGGCAAGGCGCAATGACGTCAACGCAAAAACGAACGGGCGAATGTTTCCATTGCAACAGTGTCTCCAAAGGGCCCCTGCGTTGGCTCGTGACTGATGCAGAGGACCAGGGACGCAATGCAGGGTCCCTTATCAGGTTTAAGTTAATCCATAACCGGAAAGCCGCCGGGACGAAGTTTCCCAGCGGGTCAGCTTCGGGCGAAACCGGGCAAAACAATGGCGGCCTTGTGCGGTTGCAGGGCATAGGAACTTTTTGCCGAAGCCGGAGGTAGCGCGAACGTAGTGGCGCGAAATTGCATAGCAATCTTGAGCACCTTAAAAAATATAAACAACTCGCGAAAAACGATTCCAGCCCTGGTTTTGCACGGTTTGTCCAGAGGACTCCTGTGAGCAGGGCATAAGGCTGTGCGGCAAAGAAGCCTTCCCGATTGGAGCGGTTTATTCACCTTTTGTTTGTTTTTATAGGCGTTCATGAGCTCGCTGCGCTCGGTATGGTTACTTTTGCCAAGACAAAGGTAACCAGGCCCCCGCGGCCATGAGCGGGCTCGTGTCAAGAGTTATGTAAAAATGATCAGGGCTGACAACACTTTTTTGTGGGTTAACTTAAAACTGCGGGAGACCGGGGGCAGGGAGCCTCCTGATTTTGCTTCTTAATTTTAAAGGCTTGTTTGTGCCGAAATTCCGGCCATAATTTCTACAAATTTCATCGGTTCTTCAAAAGGCGGCAAATGGGCCGAGTTTTCGAAGAATACCAACTTTTTTGAGGGTGCTTTTAATTTCCGAAGATAGTCTTCCGCCAGCATATAGGGAACATTGTAATCATGCTTCCCCAATAAAAAATAGACGGGTATTTTGAGCTCGGGTATTGAGTGCGGAAAATCGGTTTTCAGGAAAGGTGCCCAGAGTGTTTTCATGGAAAGAGCATTGCCGGCATCTGTCTTTTTCACGTCATATAAGGGGTTCTTACCATCGGCCACACCAGCAAAAATAATGCTGGCATTATGTTGCCGATACACTTCGCCGCCGTAATAGGTCATCCACTTGCGGGCGGTATAAAGTTGCTGAAGCGTGGATTTTGGAGATGGATATGGTAAAATACCCTTGAGTTCGGCAATTGCTTTTTTGTTGTGGTCTTTTTGAGCCATTTGCATGGCGAACTGCAAGGATACACGCTCGTTGTCCTGCATATTTACAACTTGACCTACGCCAATATAAGCGTAAAAATCACGGGGGTACTCACTGGCGAGGATCATGCCGACCGCAGATCCCCAGGAGTGGCCAAGAAGAAATATTTTATGATGATGGAATCGTTTTTTTAACATGGTAACCAACTCGTGAGCGTCGGCCACGATTTGGTTCATGTTCATCGATGATTTTGGAGTGGACGGGCTGTAGGATAAATTAGTGCCGCGCTGATCCCAGTTAACGACGGTGAAATAGTTATCCAGGTCGCGGTCATACTTTCTTACCAGCGCGATTTCGCTAAAAGCCGGGCCTCCATGCACAAATAATAGAATAGGTTTGGTGCTATCTTTCCCGGTTATAAGGATAGTTTGCCTGATACCGCCAAGATTTACCTTCTCAAGCGAGTAAATACTTCCGGGTTTCACCGCTGTTGTTGCTTTACAGTTCAAACTGCACAGCGCAGTCATAACCCATGTTAAGCATAAAAAAAATTGTTTTTTCATGGCTTTTTCTTTTTTGTTGTTCCCGTGGGATTCTCGTAGGAGGACCCGGCGCCGCTTGTCTCCTGCCTTAATCTTTCATACATGACAACCATTTAAAGCCTGCGCTGTTTTCTTCTTAACGGACTACCGGGATCAAAAAAATGAAGAGTGTCTCCCAAACTGGCGGGAAGCGGAGGTTCCTCCGGAGAGAATCCTGCGGAAACGCAAAATTAAAAGGAATTACCCGATTAGGAGTGGATTAATTCGTGTTCCCGCAACTATCGGGATTGAAAAAATTCGCGGCAATTAGTGTCTACTTAAAATTTATTCATTTCGCAAGCTCACCACTGGGTTCGCCATACCGGCCTTAACGGTTCTGAAACTTAGCGTAAATAATCCTGTCAGCAGCATCCCCGCCCCGCTGATGATAAATACCCACCAACTAATAGCCACATGGTCGGCAAAGTTTTGCATCCATTTATGTACCGCGTACCAAGCAATGGGTGTTACGATTACAAAAGCCAGCAAAATAAGCAATATCAGTTCGGTTGATAGCAGGGTTACTATTTGAGCAACGCTAGCACCGAACACTTTGCGTATGCCAATTTCCTTTGTTCGCTGATTGGTCGTGTAAATGGCAAGCCCCAATAGCCCGAGGCAGCTGATCAATATTGAAAAACCCGTTGCCCAGGTAAGCAAAGTAGATGTGTGTTGCTCTTCCACGTAAAATTGGGCTATCGTTTCATCAAAAAATTGGCAGTCAAAATCATCGTCAGGATAAACTTCCTTCCAGGCCTTCGCCATATTTGCGATAGCGGTTTTCCACTCATTGCCACCTGGGGTTTCAGGTTTCAGGCTTACATGTAAAGTCGTCATTCCACGGCCGCGTGTGTCTCCCGGTAATATAGCTGATGGATAAATGGGCGAATGCAGCGACCTCTGGTTAAAATCGGCGACCACCCCAATAATATTTGCATTGTGACCTATGCCACCACGCCAATTCAATTGCTTCCCAATAACATCATGAGGATTAGTAAACCCTAATAATTTAGCGTAAGTGTTGTTGATGATGATGCCTCTCCCAGTGTCGGCTTCGCTTATATTTCTGCCGGCAAGCAATTTTAGCTGGTATATTTTGATGTAGTTTTCATCGCCCGACTTAATCACTACTTCTGGTGTTGTTATTTGTTTTTTTCCATCGTTATAAGTTCCGCGCATCCTGTTATATACGTCAGCCGAGGGCGGGTCACTGCCCAAACTCACCAGGGCAACCTGGGGCATCGCCCGGAAATCGTTCAGCAGCACCAGGTTGCTGCTGGCCTTACTGGTTTGCCACGGCGTGTTGATAACCAGGATGGCATCTTTTTTAAACCCCAGGTTTTTATGTAAGGCGTAATAAATTTGCCTGCTTACCAAAATAGTCGCCATGATAAAAAATTGCGCTATAACAAACTGCGAAACCGTAAGCGACTTGCGCAGCCACGCGGTGCGGGTTTTGCCGCTATCACTTTGCGCCTGGTTTTTCAGCACCGACACAGGTTTGTAGCCCGACAACAAAATTGCCGGGTAAAACCCCGACAAGGTACTTACCACGATAGTTAAAGCAAGCAGGAAGATCATGACATCCGGCTGCTGCAAAATATTAGCATGAATATCAGCTGATATAAAGTCGGCAAACATTTTTAAAATAACTGGCGCAAGCAACGCCGATATGATAACAGCAAACAGCGTTAACAAAAATGTTTCGCTTAAAAATTGGATTACTAATTGCATCCGGCTGCTGCCTAACGTTTTGCGGATTCCGATTTCTTTTGCCCTTTGGGCAGCTTGAGCGGTAGTTAAATTTACATAATTGATGCATGCCAGTAACAATAAAAAGCAGGCTATCGCCAACAGGCCGTAAAGCGCGGTTTTACTGGCCGGCGATGCAAAATCAAAAATATTATAATCGGCATTGAAGTGTATATCGTCCAATGGCTGCAAAGCCAGGTCGGCGGCGATGGGAGGCCCTGCTCCAGGCAGCAACGAATTGTTTTTCCTGAAAATGGAAGTGATTTGCTTTGCAACATTAGTTGCCCGGACGCCCGGCGCCAGTTTTACAAAAACCTCCGATCCGGAAAATATCCTGCCCCAGGTGTTTGTCCCCAAAGCAGTAGCAAAACGTTTGTTAGTTGTGGCTGTACTAAAGGAGATAAAGTCGTGAAAGGTAAAGTCACTATTTTTGGTAAACGTTTCAACTATGCCGCTAACGGTTGTTTTAAGTGTATCATAGATAACTACCTTACCAATCATTTCATGGTAGGATAACGACGGAAAATAAAGCCTGGCTTGTTGGGATGTCAATACTACCTGGTTGGGCGCATCAAGCGCGTGCTGCGGTGAGCCGGCAAGCCATGCATAGTTAAAAATGTTAAAATATTGTTGATCGGTAAGTATTATCCTGTCCTGGTCTCTAAACCTTTTTTGTGCATTTTTGTCTTTGTCGATATAAACGAAATGGGGCGACAGCTGATATGTTGGTGTAATTTCGGCTATCCCCGTTGCCTGGCTTTTAATTGCCCCGGCCAGCGGGCCGGGCACACCGCTTGAATAGCTTTTTTGCGCCTGGTAGGTAATGTTCATCACAACGCGGTAGATGCGGTCGCTGTTTTTATGGAATTTATCAAATGTAAAATCGTAATGTACTATGAGATAGATCACCAGGAAGGCGCTTATCCCGATGGATAAACCGGTGATATTTATCAGTGTAAATAGTTTATGCCTCCAAAATCCACGGAATGCAATTTTAAAATAGTTTTTAAACATCATGTTGCTGTTCAATTTCCCCCCATACCACTTCGGGGTGGTTTTCTGGAACGAAATTACAGTTGCAAACTGAGGCTGGCGTCCTAAATTATAAGATAGGAACTCTTTCCTCAAGCCGGTTTTATATTCCGCCGGTGTTTTGCCGGTTATTTTTTTAAAAGTGAGGTTAAAGGTACTTTTTGAGTTAAACCCTGATTCAAAAGCAATGCCAAGCAGGGTGATATGGTCATACGCCGGGTCCTGCATTTTCCGGATCACCTCAGCAACGCGATATTCACTGATGAATTCATTGAAGCTTTTCTTCAGCGCCGAATTGATGATGCGGGACAATTCATGGGTAGTAAGGCCGAGCTTTTCGGCAAGTGAGCTTAAACTGAGTTCAGGGTCCAGGTAGTAGCGGTTTTGCTTAATGGCATTCTTCAGCCAGGTGCCTTTTTGCTTCAGCTCGGCTGATGGCGATGGTTTCACGGCCGGGGATGCCTGGATCATCAGTCCTGCTTGCGGCTTCAGGAGCGCTGCCGCAGCAGTCCATATAATAATCGCTACGAAAAATATATAAAACGGATAATAAACATGTATGCCTAATTGGTTGCGGTAACCGAAATAATCCACTGCTGCATATGCTATCCACAATATCCACAGCAATGCTGTGGCGGCCAGTAAACGGCGCAGCCACCGGAACTCCAACCGGGAGCGGTCCATCAGTACAGGTTGCAATCGACGATAAAAGTTTTCAATGAGTTTGTGAGAGCGGTACAAATAAGTAATAAGCGAAATAAATATCAGCAACTGCAATGGCGGGTTCAGTAACGCAAAGGCGTGCGTTGCATAAGTAGCAACTCCCGTCCGGCTGCTTTCATTAATTTCCAACGCCAATGCGGCCTGTTCCAGCAGCAGGGGGCTGAAATGCAGCAAGTCCTTCCAGGTGAATTTATAGTCCGGCCATGTGATTTTCAGCACATAGAAATAAATGAGGGGACCAAGTGCCAGCAAAAACTGTAGCGGCAACCGGTCCCAGCCAGGCAGGTAAGTTTCCAGCCGTGTGTCGATACCCAATATGCGGATCATCCACAAAACCATCACAACCAGGGCAAATCCCAAAAAACGGTTTGCAACGCGGTTGATGTTTTTGGCGAACCATAACAGCAAGGCGAAATTCAGCCCAATGAATATCATTCCAAGAAACAACAGGTCATATGGGCTAATATGGAATATATGTGTATTCAAAGCAGGCGAAACGCGTCAACCGTTGTTCCAAAAGACTAATATATTGACAAATAGAATACTGTGGTTTAATCGCCAAAAAAATTGTAATAAAAGCGAACGTTTGATTGCCCGGTTTCGGGATTACATCCAGATAAAATAAAAAAGACGTCCCGGATCTCACCCCGGAACGCACTTATAGCAAAATATTGCCCTTAATCAACTAATCACAAAAATCTTCCGGACTAATAGCTAACCTCCAATCTTTAATCTCTAATCACTCACTGCGTAAGCTGTTCACCGGGTTGGTGACAGCGGCCCTGATGGCCTGGAAACTAATGGTAAGCAAAGTGATGATCAGTGCGGCAACTGCCGATAATAAGAATACTCCCGGGCCGATATGGATATGGTATGGATATTTATTAAGCCAGGGATGCAGGAAATAAAGTGCAAGAGGCGATGCTATCAAACAACTGATGGTTACCAGCACCACGAAGTCGCGCGACAGCATCAGCCACACCTGCCCGATTGACGCGCCCAGTACTTTGCGTATACCAATCTCTTTGGTGCGCTGTTCGGCCATATAAGCCGCCAGGCCGAACAAACCCAGGCAGGATATAAATATCGCCAGGCCCGCAAATATTCCGGCCAACTTGCCTATCAGTTCTTCCAGGCCAAATTTCTGATCGTAAGCCTGATCCACAAAAACATAGTCGAACGGGTAGGCGGGATTATATTTGTCAAACAGCTTTCCAATTTTGGCCATCGCATCGTGCGGGTTTACCCCGGACGCCAGGCGATAGATCATTACATTCGGTCCTCTTCCATGGTTAAAAACGGTCGGCTCGACCGCTGTATACGGCGACTCGATCAGCGCATCCTGTACAACGCCTATGATACGGACCGGGTAGGTAAGGCCGCCGTAATTTATCAGTTGGTTAAGCGGCTGCTTCAATCCCATGCGTTTTACGGCGGCTTCGTTTACGATCACATTCAGGGTGTCATCGGGCCAGTCAGGCGAAAAATCATGACCGGCCACCAGTTTCATCCCAACGGTTTTAAAATAGTTATCGGCAACGCTAACACCTGCGGTATTTATACCCAGGTCGCCACCTTCCTTTCCGGGCCATTTGTCTATGCCGGTATGCCAAAAGATATCGGTAAGCGGGCTCGATGCTTTCGTTACACTTTTTACCATGCGGGTTTGCAGCAGATCATTTTTCAACGCTTCATAATTACGCATCAGGTCGTCGCCCATAAATGTCGAGACCAAACCATCAGCACTATACCCCGCAGGCCTGTCTTTTGAATATTGTATCTGCTCATAAATAATCACCGTACTGATAATAAGCGCTATCGAACAGGTAAATTGCGCTATCACCAATATTTTCCTGGGTAAGGAGGCTGCCTTACCTGCCTGGATAGTGCCTTTCAACACCTTTACGGCGCTGAATGAAGATAGATAAAACGCCGGCCTGCTTCCCGCCAGTAAGCCGGTAAACAGTACATAGCCAATCATTCCGGCCCAAAAGACGGCATCATCGTACGGTATTTTTATTGAGCTGCCTGCCAGTTCGTTAAAAGGGTCGAGCGCCAATTGTACAAGTAAAACCGAAAGCAGAAAAGCTGCGAAGGTGATCATCAATGATTCCGTCAGGAACTGAAAGATGAGGTCTTTGCGTTGCGAACCTATCGCTTTGCGTACGCCAACTTCCCGTGCGCGCTTTTCAGACCGAGCGGTAGATAAATTCATAAAATTAATGCAGGCGATGAGCAGCACTAATGCCCCGATGACACTGAACATGCGCACATAATCGATAAAGCCGCCTGCAACTTTGCCGTTTTCATAATCGGAATACAGGTGCTGGTCTTTTATCGGCTGAAGGATCACCTCGCCCTTAACATTTTTATAATCAGGGTGGTATTTAACAATCAACCCTTTTATTTGAGGCGCTATTTTGGCCTGCGTAACCCCGGCTTGCAGCTCGACGAACATTTCGAACGAATTATTGGTCCACTGTGCGGGGGCATCTTTTGTCCAGGGTTCCGTAAGCTCTTTATAGCTAAAAGGTTGCAAACAGCCGAATTTTAGCGACGCGGTTGCGGGTATGTCTTTAAAAACGCCGGTAACTTTCGCATCATGCTGGTTATCTACGCGAATAGTTTTATACATAGGGTCGGCATTACCAAACAGCGCTTTGGCGGTTGATTCGTTAATGACAATAGAATAAACGTTTGCGAGCGCGTTATTCCGGTCGCCTTTGATAAACGGATAGCGGAATATCTTCAGAAATTCAGGGTTGACATTGCCGGCGTTAACCAATATCTTTTTATCGCCCACTTTCAAATCGCGCACGTTATATCCAACCCAATCGGTTTCGGCCACACGCCTGATGCCCGGGATAGTTGTGCGTAACACGTTGGCCAACGGAATGCAAACGGCAGGTTGGGTATGTGTGCCCTCCTTTGGGTCGGTAAAATTGAATTTCACCTGGTACAACCTGCTGTAATTGGGTAAAAAGCGATCGTACGAATACTGGTTAACTACCCAGAGGCCGATCAGCAAGGCCACTGCCATACCCGCTGCCAGGCCGGTGATATTCAGGGCGCTGTACACTTTATTTTTTACCAAATTGCGCCATGCGATCTTTAAATAATTGCGAAACATATAACTGCGGTTTAATTTTTCAGATGCCCAGGTTGGCGGGCTTTCCGAACGCAATATTACGGGGCGAATTCGCGGCAAAGTGGCCAACTTATCATTTGGCAACTCTTTTTTCAGGCTATTTTTGTATTCCGCCGGCGTTTTGCCGGTTATCTCTTTAAAAACGCGGTTGAAACTTCTTTGGGAATTAAATCCCGACTCGTAGGCGATGCCAAGCAGGGTGATCCGGTCGTAAGCAACGTCCTGCATTTTGATGATCACATCGCGAACTCTGTACTCATTGATAAAATCATTGAAATTCTTTTTGAGCGATGTATTGATAATGCGCGACAATTCATGCGGAGGTATATCCAGTTTTTCGGCCAGTGAACTTAAACCGAGTTCGGCATCCTGGTAATAGCGACTGGCTTTCATAGCTGCTTTAAGCCAGGCGCCTTTTTGTGCCAACTCAGATGAAATCGACAGTTTTAAACTCGGCTGGGCCTGCACGGGCACTGCGGCCAGCGGCCATGAAAACACTACTGCTGCAAGCCGGACGGAGATAAGAGCTAAAAGTAAATAAACTGCAAACCAGAGATGTGCCACCTCCGGATTGCGTTGGCTAAAACAAGTTGTGACAATAAAGGGCGCAAACAATAGCCATAATACGCCGAATCGCACCAGTAAGCGGCGCAGGCGCCAAAGCTCGTGCCGGCGCTTGTCGGTCAGGCTATCCCTTGGATCCTTTTGAAAGCGGGGTATCAGCCTATGCGCAAGAGAGAGGTATACGGCAACCGAAATAAAGACTGAAGTGAGTAACAACGTGGGTAACCAACCGACATTTTTCTTAATGTACCATGACAGCGTGAATAACACCGGCAGCGGGATGAGATGCAGTACATCCTGCCAATTCAATTTGCAATTGCGCCGGTTGATCTTCAGCACGCCGAAATAGATCATAGGACCAGTTGCCAGTGAACATTCAAGAAACAACCGGCTCCAAACCGGAAAGCGCGCGGCCACCCCGGTGTCTAACCCCAAAAGCCCGGCCAATGCCAGGGTAACGGTAATGAGCGCCAATGCAAAAAGCCGGTTAGCGGCGCTGTTGATGCTTTTGGTGAAGCCCAGCAGCAAAGCAAACGCAAGCGCGATGAATATCGCTGCGAGCGCAGCCAGGTCATAAAACGTAATATGAAGCGTAAATGAATTCACCTTAACAAACAGGCACAATCCTTAAGCCAAATGGCCAACATATTGAAAGATAGCAAATTGTGATTCAAATGCCAAAAGTGCCTGTAACAAAAGCGCACGTTCGGTTGTCCGGTTTTGAGTCTACCTCCTGGTCGAACCAAAATGCGTTCTCTGGCCGATCCGCGGATGCATTATTAACTAATCTCCAATCAACTAATCGCTAATCTCTATCTATTCCGATCTCAAACTCTTCACCGGGTTGGCCAGTGCCGCCTTGATGCTTTGATAGCTCACCGTGATTAAAGTAACAGCTAAAGCGCCGACCGTGGTGATTGCAAATACCCACCATGATATCGGTGTGCGGTATGAATAGCCCTGCAGCCATTTTGCCATAAAATACCAGGCAATTGGCGCTGCTATCAGCAGCGAGATAATTACCAGCGCCATAAAATCTTTGGATAATAATCTCCATAAGCCAAATACAGAAGCGCCCAGCACTTTACGCACACCAATTTCTTTGGTGCGCTGCTCGGCCATAAACATCGCCATGCCAAACAGCCCAAGGCAACTAATGAAAATGGCGAGACAGGAGAAGAATTTTGTCAGTTTGCCGATTTGCTCTTCGGCCGTAAATTTTTTGGCATAATCGTCATCTGCAAAGCTGTAGGTAAATGGTACAGACGGGACGATCTTTTTGAAAACGCCGGCTATTTTTGGCAATGCGCTGCTAAAACTTACCTGTGGATTGATCCGGATAAAAATCCAGTTGGGGTTGCCTCCAAGGCGGAAAACAACCGGCTTTATATCGTTATACGGCGATTCCATCACCATATTTTTTATTACACCGATGATCCTGTAGTCCTTGTCGACGTTGTTCCATTTACTCTTCCAATGGATAGTTTGGCCTACCGGATTTTGCATGCCCATGTATTTGGCGGCAGCCTCGTTTATGACGAAGCCGGAAGAGTCGGCGCCAGGTACGTTTGAAAAATCACGGCCAGCCACAAATTGCCAGCCTATTGCCTTTCCGTACTCGGCTGTAACGGTTAGTGTCCCGAACTTTTCTTCCGTGCCAGGATTCTTGCCTTTCCAGGTAAAACCCCCGTTTTGCGAAGATATGCCTGTAACCGGACTTTCTGATTCAGCCACTTCCATTACCGCGCCGGTATTTCTTAGTTCATTGCGCAGTATACGCTCTTTCCCCTGGTAGTCTATGGACTGCATCGGTACGATGACCAATCCATCACGGGAGTATCCCACCGGGCGGTTTTTGCCAAACATCAGCTGGTTATATATAACGATAGTACAAATGATTAATACTACAGAGACCGTGAATTGCACTGTTACCAATATTTTGCGGGGAAGAGCAGCCCTGCGGCCGGCGCGAAACGGCCCTTTTAAAACCTTTACCGGCTGAAAAGATGACAAATACAAGGCGGGATAAATTCCGGCAAGCAACCCTGTAAATAAAACAAAGCTGAGGCAGGCAAGCCAAAATCCCATATGGGTAAAGGGTATGGCGATCTGCTTTGCCGACAGGTCGTTTAACACCGGCACGGCAAATATGGCCAACAACAGCCCTATAGCAAAAGCCAAAAACGCCACCAGCAATGATTCACTAAAAAACTGGCTGATCAGCTGTGCCCTGGCCGAGCCGATAGCTTTGCGTATGCCTACTTCAGCTGCTCTTTTTTCGGAGCGGGCAGTACTTAAATTCATGAAATTGATACAGGCTAACAGCAATACAAAGCCACCGATAATGGCAACTATCCACACAAACTGAACAGGCCCCTTATCCACCAGGCCATCCTTGAAGCTGGAATACAGGTGCCAGTTCTTCATCGGGTTCAGCAATATTTCCGGGTTGGCGGCCACCTCCTGCTTCATATCGTCCAGGGGCCTGATCACCTTAAGCTCAGCATCCTTAATATGAGCCGACGCTTTATCAAAATCGACACCGGGCTGCATCTCCGCGTAAATTAAAAAACGATGATCGTCCCATGCCCTCGTATTCAGGAGCTGATCAAGCGTGGCATACAGGTCCCAGGGCATAAAAAATTGCGTGTCATGAAATTGGGTGTTTTGCGGCAGGTTTTCATATATCCCTGTCACTTTCACATCGGTTGTAGCATGTGCATCCCAGGTGTTGCTTACCTTCACAATTTTATCTAAAGGATCGGTATCACCGAAAAGGCTTTTTGCCGCGGTTGCTGAAAGCAGGATGGAATGCGGATCATGGAGGGCCGCCCATGAGCCACGGAGCATTTTCAAGGTCAGCATTTGTGGCGCGGCGGCTTCAATATATTGCCCGGTTTGTACTATTTTATTTTGCCCCTGCGACAGGTAATAATTATCGGACTCGGTAGCTGGTACAATGTGCTTAAAATAGCCCCGGTAATTTGTTTTGAGCTCGTTAATCAGCCGGTAAGGTATATGATCGGTTACATTGACATTGCCAAGGAACTTTTCCTTTTGTACCAACTGCACAATGCTATCATAGTTTTGGTGGTATTTATTAAACGATAATTCGTCCCAAATCCACAACCCGATAAGCATGGCCACTGCCATACCCACGGCCAGGCCGCCAACGTTGATAAATGAAGAAGCCTTGTTCATGACCAGGTTTCTCCATGCGATCTTTAAATAATTTTTAAACATAACGGTGCGATTTAATTTCTCAAAAGACCATTTGGGAATGGTTTCGTGACTCGAAATTATCGCGGCAGAATGGGAATAAGCACTCAAATTATAACTTGAGTGTTCTTTTTTCAAACCGTTCTTATATTCTTTCGGGCTTTTGCCTGTCATCTGCCTGAAAGTACGGTTAAAGGTGGCCTGCGAATTGAATCCCGATTCATAGCTGATGCCCAACAGGGTTAAATGATCATAGCTTGGGTCCTGCATTTTACGCACCACGTCTTTTACCCGGAATTCATTAATAAAATCGTTGAAGCTTTTTCTGAGCGCCGCATTGATGATGTGCGACAACTCATGGTGACTGATGCCAAGCTTTTCGGCCAGCGTGCCTAAGCTTAATTCCGGGTCTTCATAATAATGATTTTCCTTAACTGCCTTCTTCAGCCACGCGCCTTTTTGCCGTAAAGCTGCCGAAACGGGTGATTTTAATACTGGGTATACCCCCGCCGGCTGTCCGCCCGCAGACCTTAGAAACGCCGCGACCCCTGTCCAGGTAACGATTACCCCTAAAGTAACATACAGCGGATAATAGACAGGCCCGCCCAATGGCCGATGATAGCCAAAATAATTTATGGCGATATATGGTATCGCCATAAGCGATAACAGCCCAAAACCAGCAAGCAAATTACGCAGCCAGCGCAATTCGTACCGGTAGCGGTCACGGTCCTCATTAAATTCTAGCCCCCGGTAAAAGTGTTCTATCAGCCTTCGGGATAAATACACGTAGATAGTTAGCGAAATAAAAACCGGCAGCTGCACCACGACCCCGGTTAATGTATTTTCCCTCACCGTCCATATCCAGAAGTATTGCTGCAGCAGCGCGGGAATAAAATGCAACAGGTCTTTCCAATTGAATTTACGTTCCGGTTGGGTTAGCTTCTGCACATAAAAATAGATCAGCGGGCCCAGCGATAGCGAAAATTGGAGTGGCAGCCAACTTTCTATCCTGACCATCCATAAAACCACAACTACCAGGGCCAGCGCCAAAAACCGGTTTGCGGCGCGGTTGGTGGTTTTGGCGAATGCTAACAGCAGGGCAAAGTTTAGTGCAGTAAATATGATGCCGAGGAAAGCCAGGCCATATGTGGTTATATGGAAAATGTATGCGTTCAATCTGCTTTAACCGCTCAATTGGCATTCCAATTTAGCAAGTTGCTGAGAGATAGGCAATAGCATTTTGCTTGTGGGGATATTTGTAATGGAAGCGGACGGTGGGGTGTCCGGAAGTGGAGGGGGATGCCAATTGACTATAATACCCGAAATCCACCGCTTTTGCCCCCGCCTTTGCTTTGTCCTTTAATCTTACCTTGTAAATCTTTTGGCCGTAGGCCTCGCCGCAGTATGGGTCTTTTAGTAAATCGGCTATAATGTTATCAATCGACTCCTTTAAAGTATGGAACTTCTTGATTAAGGTTTTGGCTTCTTTTTTTAAGTTTTGAGACGCGATTACCGTATTAGTCATTCCACAATTCGGATACAGGGATACCTTTTGAAAGACCTTTTTTAATCAGCATAGCCTCTTCCGCCGCGTTTTTGAGCGACTCGAACTCACTTTCGCTTAAATCATCTTCCCCGTTATCGATACGAACTTTCAAACCCGCATTTTTGGTGAACTTGATCAGTTCGGAAAGCAACGGGTTATTGTCGTTGGGGATCTCTATCGTTAACGTTGTCATGCCTGATTAACTTTATATGCTAACACAAATATAAACAAAAGAGACATGAGGTCGGTTTCGATTTTTTGGCGTCAGCAAACAGGCAATAAAATCAACCGGGCCATTACACTCAAGTTCTCCGTCTCACGCGCGCGTCGGCGCGAGGCGTGTGTGGCTGCGGCACTCATGCCCCGCTGACAGGTAACAACCTATGCCGGGGGATTTTAACTACAGCAACCAAAATTAAAGAAAATACAACAATGCGACGGCGCACGCCCAGGCTTATTCCGTCCGCAAACTCTTCACCGGGTTGGCCAGCGCGGCTTTTATGGCCTGGAAACTCACCGTCGCCAATGCGATAATTATCGCCGCTAAGCCTGACAACAAAAACGGCCAGGGGCTGATACCGATGCGATATGCAAAATCCTGCAGCCAGTTGTGCATAAAATAATAAGCGATGGGTGATGCAATAACCAATGAAATAATGATCAGTACTAAAAAATCCTTGCTTAACATTGATACTATACCCGCCGCGCTGGCGCCCAAAACCTTGCGTATGCCTATCTCTTTTATGCGTTGCTGTGCGGTAAATGTTGCCAGGCCGAATAGTCCCATACAGGAAATAAATATGGCGATCAGCATGGCGGTATTCATTAACCGGACAGTCTTCTGTTCCTTATCATAAAAGCCGGCGATGGTTTGATCAAAAAAAGCATATTCAAATTTGTCATTCGGGTATACATTTTTCCAGGCCTTTTCTATCTGTACTATCGTTGCTTTAAAATTGCTGATGTTCCTGCCTAATTTTATGCTGACCGTCCGTTCATTTCCCTTTATCGAGCACATAAAAAACGGCGTTATAGCTTCGTGCAATGATTTTGAATTGAAATCTTTTATTACCCCCACTATTTGCCTTTTTGAGTCGGACATGCCAATTTCAACCCACTTGCCAACGGCATCCGCCGGCTTTCTGAATCCAAGCGCTTTGGCGCAGGTTTCATTTACCAGGTACTCTTTTAAAGTATCGGAAGGTGAAAGGTTGCGCCCTGCTATAATTTTCATGCCAAACAAGGGCACATAATTTTCGTCGCAAAAATCAAATGAGGCATCTATTTTAGCTCCGCCGGCGCCTTTGTAAGCTATGAAGGTTCCGCCATGTCTTTGTGCCGCGGGCGTATGCTGATGCCGGCTTACTGCCTGCACGTTTGATAATTCGCGCACCTTATTGCAAAAGACATTCAGCTGATCTACCGTATTATTCCAGTCGGTTTGTACGGTAATGATCGCGTCTTTATTAAAGCCCATGTCTTTATTCAGCATAAAATGGATCTGGTTTGCAACCACCAGCGTGCCTATGATAAATACCAGCGAAACGGTGAATTGGAACACGATGAGCGTTTTCCGGAGATAGCCTTTATGGCTGACCTGCACAGCGCCTGTCCCTTTTAAACTTAATGCCGGTAAGTAGGACGATATGACACGCGCAGGGTAAAAACCGGCAAGCAAGGAAGTGACGATCAGCATAGCCAGCAAAAACACCAGCACCGGCCCGCTAAATAAATTTAAGGTTACGCCCAGCGGAATAAAGGAATGAAAAGCGGCAATGATGGGATTAACAACAATTAAAGCGATAAGCAAAGCGGCCGTGGTTACCATAAACGTTTCCACTAAAAACTGGATGGTTAAATTGGTCTTAGTGCTGCCCAATACCTTTCGCACGCCAATCTCTTTTGCCCGGCGCAGCGACTGCGCCGTGGAAAGATTGACAAAATTAATAGCAGCTATCAGCAATATAAAAACCGCAATGGCCATCAAGCCGTAAAGCGTAGGTAAATGCGCCTGCCGCGAGTAAGAGTCCTGGTAGTTGCTGTTGAAGTGAATGTCGGACAAGGGCTGAAGCAATAATCGGACCTTCGTCGCGTCGCGCAGCCTGATATGAGCTTTGACGAACTGGGCGAACTGCCTTTCAATTTGGGCCGGCGTTACCCCTTTTGCCAGTTTTACATACCCCTGTGAGTCTGAGTCCCACATGGTCCAGCTTTGCAGATCGATATCTTTTTTCAGGAAGCTGTGTTGAACGGTGGCAAACGAAATAAAATCCTTAAAACCGAAGTCGGTGTGTTTATCCCAGTCTGCTACAATGCCGGATACGGTAAGCCGTAACGAGTCATTGTAAACAACTTCTTTACCTATCACATTCTGCAATGGCATTGTGCCAAAATATTTGTGCGCTTCCTGTTCAGAAAGCACAACTTTAAACGGTTCGTTTAAGGCCGTCGACGGGTTGCCCAGCAGCCATTTGTATTGGAATATGCCGAAATATTGCGGTTCCGTTACGATGACGGGCGACGTTTCTTCTCCCTCCCGGGGTGCGAGAAATTTTTTGGTGGTGTTATTCGCCCCCTGTACAGTAACCTTTGGGAAATAATTATAAAATTCCGCTACCTCTTCAAAACCGCTCAATTCATTTCTAACGGTCATGGGTAAAACCGTTATACCGGAAGCTCCGTCACTCTTATTTCCCTGCGGGTCCTGCATCGATGTTACGATCCTGTATATGCGGTCTCCGCCGGGATGGAAAGTATCGTAGCTTAATTCAAAGCTGGTGATCAGGTAAATGATCAAACAGGCGCAAACGCCAAGCGACAAGCCTAAAACGTTGATGGAGGTGTATACCTTATTCCTTGTGATATTACGCCAGGCGATCTTTAAATAATTGCGAAACATATAATGATAATTTAATTGTTCATGAGACCACTTAGGGACTTCAGGAACTAAAATTATATGTCTGATTCGTGAACGGGGTTGCAAATCATAAGTTGAAACCTCTTTTTCCAGTTCGCGCTTATATTCGGCGGGGGTTTTTCCCGTCAATTGATTAAACGCCCGGATGAAAGTGGCTTTGGAGTTAAACCCGGCGTCGAAAGCCATCCCCAGCAGGGTTATCCGATTATAAGCCGGATCCTGCATTTTGGCTATTACATCCCTGATTCGGTATTCGTTTACGAAGTCGTTGAAGTTTTTCTTCAGCGCGATATTGATGGTCCGGGATAATTCGTGCTGATGCATGCCGAGCTTCTCGGCAAGTGAGCCGAGGCTCAATTCCGGGTCTTCATAATAGCGGTTTTCTTTGATCGCTTTTTTCAGCCAGGCGCCTTTTTGCTTCAGCTCCGCCGGTAAAAGGGGCTTTAAGACTGATATAGTATCAGAGGCCGTACCGGGTCCCGGCTCTAAATGAGCCCTTGCCGCCATCCGGATCATCATTAACATTAACAAAAGATACAAAGGATAATAAGCCTGCATACCCGGCTGATAGTGGTAATAAAAATAGTCTATCGCTGTACAGGGTATCCACATCAGCCATAGCACTGCAAAACTTGCCAGTAAATTACGCAGCCAGCGCAATTCGTACCGGTAGCGGTCGTTCCCATTAAATTGAAGCCGTTGATAAAAATCCAGTATCAGCCGGTAAGACCAGTACAGGTAAATGGCAACTGAAACAAACGCCAGCAATTGCAATACGGGTTTCAACTGTTGAGAGGCGTGAGTATCATAAGTCGCTGCACCTGTCTTTATACTTTCTCCAACTGCTAATGCCTGTGCGCCCAATTCAAGCAACACCGGGCTGAAATGCAGCAGATCCCTGCGCCGGAATTTGTATTCGGGCCGGGTTATTTTAAGCACATAAAAATAGATGAAAGGCCCGAGTGCCAGCGAAAATTGCAAGGGTATCCGGTCCCAAAAAGGAACATAGGCATCCAGTTGAATGTCAATGGCCACCAGCCGGGCTGTCCACAAAACAGCAACCGCCAGTGCCAGGGCCAAAAACCGGGTAACGGCCCCGTTTGCTTCCCTGGGGAACCACAAAAGCAGGAAAAAAGTAAAGCCGATGAACAGCGTTCCGAAAAACGCTGCATCATAAAAGGTGATATGGAAAGTGTAGGACGTCAAGTAAATTAACACGCTCAATAGCTGTTCCAAACATATAAAATGTTAGCAGATAACGTGTTAACAGGTTAATTAAAATGGATGTTGTACCGAAAGCGAACGGGCGGGTGTGCGGTTTTAAACTAGTACTTTCAGTGAGCAGTTAGTAGCGAGTCCATATTAAATTTGTATCACTGACTACTTACCGTTCACCATTCACCTATTCGCTCCGCAAACTTTTCACCGGGTTTGCCAGCGCGGCTTTTATGGCCTGGAAACTAACGGTGATCAGCGCGATCAAAATCGCCGCAACACCGGCGACAACAAACACCCACCAGCTGATACCCACCCGGTAAGCAAAGCTTTGCAGCCATTTACTCATTGCCCACCACGACACAGGAAAAGCGATAACGGATGCAATGAGTACAAGTTTGGTAAAATCTTTTGAAAGCATTGCAACTATACCCCCAACGCTCGATCCCAAAACTTTGCGCACCCCAATTTCTTTTGTGCGTTGCTCTGCCGCGAAAGTAACCAATCCAAGTAAACCTAAACAGGCTATCAAAATGGCGAATAACGCAAATGTGCTGAACAACTTTCCGGTGCGTTGCTCGGCCTTGTACATGTTATTATAATTTGCATCCAAAAACGAATAACTAAACGCCTGCCCAGGCGCCATATTCTTCCATTCACTTTCTGCCTGGGCGATCAATGAAGAGGTATGTTGGGTGTTGATACGTAACACGATGTCTCCGTAATTTTTGCCCAATGCGATAGTTAAAGGACCTATTTTATTGTGCATGGAGCTGAAATTGAAGTCCTTCACCACTCCAATAATATGAAAAGGTTTCGTGGGAAAAACGCCGTTGCTTACGTTACCCGAAGGGCGATATAATTTTTGATTCAACGGATCTTTAAACCCAAGCAGTTTAGCCGCAGTTTCGTTTATGATTAAGGCAGATGAGTCGCTCGGAAAATCCATTGAAAAGTTTCTTCCCGAAGCCATTTGCATGCGCATTGTCGGGATATAATGCTCATCGGCAAAAAAATTTGTCATTATCGTAAGCTGCTTTGCATCCATCGCTGCATTTTTTGACCAGCCGCTCCGGTCACGCGTCGCTTCAGTAGGCAATGATTCAGCAACGGCGGCACTTTGCACGCCGGCTATTTTCGACATTTCCTGCCTGAAGATTTGGGTCCGGTCACCAAGCCAATTAGTGTTGTTGATCACCAGCACCTGGTCACGGCTATAACCTATCTTCTTGTCGTGTATATAATTAAGCTGGTTGAAAATTACAATGGTGCCGATAATTAAGGTAATGGAAATAAAGAATTGGAACACCACCAGACCACTCCGCAGCCAACTGCTTTTAAACCCGTTTGCAATGTTGCCTTTTAATACTTGTACCGGCTGAAAAGACGACAGATAAAAAGCCGGGTAGCTTCCTGCAACACAGCCGACCACTATGGTTAATCCCACAAGTATCGGCAATTGCACGGAGGAAAATATGGTAAACATGCTCATCTGTTTTCCCGCAAGCTGGTTAAATAATGGCAGCAGCAGCTCCGCAATACCGATGGCCAGCACTAATGAAATAAAACTCATCAGGATGGATTCCGTCAGAAACTGGATGATGAGGCTGGAACGCGATGAGCCGGCAACTTTTCTGATGCCTACCTCTTTTGCGCGGTTCGCAGAGCGCGCCGTCGACAGGTTCATAAAATTTACGCAGGCTATCAGCAAAATAAAAATGGCGATCACTGAAAATATATACACATAAGTGATATTGCCATTTGCCTCGAATTCATCTGTTTTGTTTGAATGAAGGTGGATTTCTGTAAGAGGAATTGCCGGGTGCGTAAAGTGGTTCCCTGCTTTTTTTAAGTCGCCGGAAGAAAGATGCAACACCTGCAGGGCCTGCTTTACCAGGTAGTTATCGATGATCGCGTCGACTTGTTTCTGTAAGGACGACTGTGTAACGCCCGGCCGTGCCAAAACATACGATGCATAAATATCGCTCAGCCAATCCCCCTGGTCATTACGGCGGATATCAACCATCGGCCGTATAAATCTAAAATGAAAATGAGACTGCGCAGGAATGTCTTTAAACACGCCGGTTATCTTGCAATTTAAGCGGTTGTCGACATATAAGTTTTTGCCAACCACATCGGTTGTGTTAAAATACTTTTGGGCTGTAGTTTCATCTACCACAATTGAATTGGGTTCATCCAATGCCGTCAAACGGTTGCCGGCCACCAGGGGAATTGAAAACACCTGGAAAAAAGTAGAATCGGCAAATACGGCGTTATGGTCTTGTATGTTCTGGTTGCCTTTTTTTATAAAGATATCGCCAAAACCGCGCAGCCGCACGTACTGTATAATCTGCGGATAATCCTGCTTTAGCGTGGGCGCCAGCGGCGCCGGGCTAAACATGGAATTAAATTGAGTGCCATTAAAAAGAATGTCGGTATCCAGGCGGTAGATATTATCTGCCTGCGCATTATATCGGTCAAAACTCAATTCATCCTTAACATACAATACGATCAAAAGACAAACCGCAAGCCCTGCGGAGAGGCCGATAATGTTAATGGTGGAAAACACGATACTCTTCCGCATGCTGCGCAACGCGACTTTTAAATAATTTTTAAACATATAATTGCCGTTTAATTTCTTTCCAGACCACTTAGGCGTGGTTTCATGGCTCGAAATTACCGCCGCAAACGGGGGGGGACGCCTCAAGTTATAGTTTGAGACCTCTTTTTTCAAAAGAGTTTTATATTCTATGGGGCTTTTGCCGGTCATTTGCTTGAAAATGCGGTTAAAGGTTGCTTTGGAATTAAACCCCGATTCGAAGGCAATGCCCAGCAAAGTAATATGACTGTAAGCAGTATCCTGCATTTTACAGGCCACATCCTGAACGCGGTATTCATTAATGAAATCATTGAAGCCTTTTTTTAGCGCCGTATTCATGATCCGCGATAGCTCATGGCTCGTCAGGCCAAGCTTTTCTGCCAGTGAGCTCAAACTTAATTCAGGGTCCTGGTAATACCGGTTAGTTGCCATTGCATTTTTGAGCCAGGTACCTTTAGCCCTCAGCTCAGGAGGAGGCGCCGGCTTGGGGGCAGCAGAATCCTGGACCATCATCCCGGCTTGCGGCTTCAGGAAAGCGGCGGCGGCGGTCCATATCATGATCACCGCGAAAAAGATATATAAAGGATAATAAACGTGTATCGCTGGTTGATGGCGGTAACCAAAATAATCGACGGCGGCATAAACCGTCCACAACAGCCACAACAGAGCTGTGGCAGCCAGTAAACGGCGCAACCACCTGAATTCAAGGCGCGACCGGTCCATCAAAACAGGTTGCAACCGCCGGTAAAAATCTTGAATAAGCTGATCAGACCGGTACAAGTAGCTGATGACCGAAATAAAGATAAGCAACTGCAATACGGGATTAAGTTGATGAAAAGTCGTCGTAGCATAGGTAGCTGCGCCGGTTTGGAGGCTTTCCCTGATCTCCAATACCAATGCACCCTGTTCGAGCAGCAAAGGGCTGAAATGCAGCAGATCCTTCCGGCTGAATTGGTATGCCGGGCGTGTTATTTTCACCGAATAAAAGTAGATCAGCGGCCCCAGCGCCAGCAAAAATTGCATAGGCAACCGGTCCCAGCCAGGCAGGTAAGTTTCCAGCCGGATATCGATGCTCAATATCTGCATCATCCACAAAGCCATGATGACCAGCGCAAGGGCAAGAAACCGGTTTGCCGCACGGTTGATGCTTTTAACGAATGTTAACAACAGGGCAAAATTGATCGCGATGAAGATCATTCCGAAGAATAACAGATCAAACAGGGTGATATGGAGTGTATAGGACCTCACGTAAATTAATCAGCTCAATCGTTATTCCAAATCTATAAAATTCTAATGGATAGGATATTAACAGATCAATTGAAATACGAGGTGTACCAAAACCGGACGACGTAATGGCCGGTTTTGACGTTAGCCACACTATGTTGTGCAACTGACGGTTCGGCTCGGTCAGTCGCCTGCTCCCGAATCCGGGGACGGGTGTACGCAAATAAAATCAGAAAATTATGCCCGAATTTCGTCAAACCGGTTTTTATGGCTACTTTAACTTTTTAAATACTGGCAAAACCTTAATGATTGTATCTCGGTTTGGGAATTTGATGCGATCTGCGGCAGCGGTCATATTGATATTGTTCTCCTGTTTGACGGGTTATGCCCAGGGAAACAGCAGCAAAGGAACTGATTTCTGGACGGCCTTTATGGCTAATACCAACCCCCCCGGGACGCCAACCGGAAGCCAGATGGTGTTATATGTTACCTCGGACGTGAACACTACGGTTACCGTTGCGGCAAACGGGTATGGCGCGACAAGTTACCAGGTAACCGCTAAACAGGTAACAACTATCACCGTTGACCCTGGTCTTTATCTCCCGGCGGCGGGCAAATCCAGTAAAGGGATACACATTACATCGTTAGATCCTGTCGCCGTTTACGCACATATTTTCGCCGATGAATCGTCCGGCGCCACCTTGTTGCTGCCGGTAAGTGCCCTCGGCAAAAATTATGAATCCATTAACTACGCGCAGGCTTCGGATGTTACACCCTCTTATTCTGCATTCCTGGTGGTAGCGACCGAAGACACTACTACAGTTGAAATAACTGAAAACACGGTGGCCCTATCAGGCGCTACCACCACCAAAACAGAGATCGTTTCCATGAAAAAAGGGGATGTATATCAGGTGCTATCGGCAGTTGATCTGACCGGCTCGCGGATACGGTCAATCAGCACCAACGGCAGTTCATGTAAAAAAATTGCCGTATTTTCAGGGAGTACCCGCATAGCTATCGGCTGCAACGTTGGTTTAATTTCCTCCGATAATTTATTTCAGCAGACGTACCCTACATCAACCTGGGGGAGAAATTATATCACCGTTCCGCTAAAGAGCAGGCAATACGATGTTTTCAGGGTAGTGCTGAGCGACCCAAATACCAACCTCACCGTTGGCGGACAGGCTATCGCCCCTTCGTCATTCGTGGCTGGATTATTTTACGAGTTTCAAACCCAGCAGCCGACTATCATATCTGCGGACAAGGCTATACAAGTAGTTCAGTATGCTGTTACCGAAGGAAATACATTGAATTGCAAAGATGACGTGGCCGACCTGGGCGATCCTGAAATGATTTATTTAAACCCCCTTGAACAAACCCTTGATCATATTACCCTGTATTCGGCAAGCAAGTTTAAAATATTAAGCAACTACATCAATGTAGTCATCCCGACCAGTGTCGTAGCGTCGTTTTTGCTGGACGGTTCGCACCCGGGCGGCTTTAATCTGGTCCCTGACAACGACCTCTATTGTTTTGCGGCGCTGCATGTACAATCCGGACCGCACGTTTTAAGCGCCGCCGGTGGCTTTGATGCCATAGCCTATGGTTTTGGCGATCATGAGTCATACGGATATTCGGCCGGCGCCAGCCTGCAGGATTTAAACTCCTTCATCGCTTTGCAGAACCCCGAAAGCAAGGTCAATCAGAACAGCGGCTGCGCGGGAGTGAATTATAACATGCAGCTCAGCTTACCTTATCAAACCAACAGCATAAAATGGGACCTTGGCGACGGGCGCGCTTTTACGCAAACCAACCCAGCAGTAGCCGGAACAACCACCAATGGCGCGCAAACTTTGTATATTTATAACTATCCGAAAAATCCTGTGAATTACAAGCAGGGAAATTATACGGCGATAGCCACAGTATTTAATCCCGTAGCCGACGATTGCGGCTCGGACCAGCAAGTTGAACTGGATTTCGAAATTTCTGAACCTCCGGTTGCTGATTTTAAGGTGGATGCGGCCCCGGGTTACGGAACAGCGTTTATCGACGAATCAACATCCACCGCTGAAATAAAGACCTGGGTATGGGACTTTGGAGACGGCCAAACTTCGGTTGACCAAAATCCTCTGCATAATTATGCCAAACCCGGTAATTATAAAGTGACCCTTACAGTGTCGGATGTTGATGGCTGTTCCTCATCGCGTACTGAAATTGTAAGGGTGAATATTGTTGCAACCGCAGCGGTTGGTTCCATAGCAGCCTGTAAGGGCCAGGCTGCAGCCAGTCCTGATATCCAGAATTTTACAGTTTTAGGAGGCGGCTTGTCGGCCGGCCTGTCGCTGACGGCGCCCCCTGGGTTTGAAATATCGCTTAGCGATACCGACGGCTATGCCGGCGCCCTGAACCTCGGCCAAACCGGCGGTTCTGTAAATAGCACCATTATTTATGTGCGCTCGGTTGCCGGTGCGCCGTTAGGCAACATTGCCGGCGACGTGCTGATTACGTCGGCGGGAGTTAACAGTACAAAAGTAGCGGTAAGCGGCATTATTAACGATTTGCCTGCCGCCAACCCGGTTTCGTCCGAAACTGTTTTTAGCAGCGTACCAACAAAGCCTATTATTTTTACCGGGACAAGCAATACGTTCAGCTGGACGAATGATAAACCGGCCATTGGCTTGCCAGCTAGCGGGCAGGGTAATATCAATTCATTTAAGCCGATTAACGGTGGCAAAAAACCAGTTACTGCTACCATTGTTGTTACGCCTTTGTCGCTCACTTCTGCTTATGTTGCAAACGCAAATTATAATAATGTATCGGTAATCAGCACCGCCACCAATTTCATCCTGGCATCCATCAATGTGGGCTCGAATCCGCAGGGAGTGGCGGCTACAGCCGACGGCAGCCGCGTTTACGTCACCAACTCCCGCGACAACACGGTCTCGGTCATTGATGCTCATACCAATACCCTGGTAGTGCCCAATATCAAAACACTGTCCGATCCATTCGGCATATGCGTAAGCCCCGATGGCAAATGGGTTTACTTCACCAGCGCGGGTACCGGGCAGGTTATTGTGATGAACTCTTCGACTTTTGAGCAAACCCCGATAAAAGTACAATCGAAACCTATAGGCGTGGCCATCAGTCCCGATGGCAGTATGCTCTATGTATCCAACTCCGGCACAAATAATGTGTCGGTTATCAACACGGCAACAAATTCCGTTTCATCTACTTTGACGGTGGGGACCAAGCCGGACGGCTTATTATTAAGCCCGGATGGGACTAAATTATACGTAGTAAATACCGGCTCGGCATCCGTTACGGTGTTCAATACCGTAACCGCGGCATTAATTACCACAATAAAAGTGGGTTTTGAGCCTTTTGGTATTACCCAAAATCCCGATGGCAGCCGCGTGTACGTAACTAACTCGCAATCCAACAGTGTTTCAGTGATTGATGGCGTGGCCAATAATGTGATCACGGAAGTGCCGGTAGGCGCCGTACCCTTCGGCATATCGGTAAACCCGGACGGCAGTGTGGTTTATGTCGCCAACCAATTTTCAAATGATATATCGGTAATCGATACCAAAACGAACAAGGAAATTAACCGGTTCGACTCGAACCCGGGGCCAACTTCATTTGGTAATTTTATCATATCGGGGACGGGCTGCACCGGCTTACCTATAAAGTTCACCATAACGGTCAATCCTTTGCCTGGTGAGGCCGGCATCAGCTACAATGAGGCGCCGGCCGCGTTAACCGCAATTTATGGCAACGTTTCGCCTGCTGCAACCTTTACCGTGTCGGGCGAAAATCTGCCCGGCGGTATTTCAGTAAGCGCGCCAAAAGGATTTGCAGTAAGCGCGGATAACCGTATATTCAGCAGCTCGATAACCATTGCCGCGGATACCAATGGCAGAACGGTTTACCTGAGGCTCACCACCGGCATCCCGGTAAATACCTACACTGATAAAATTAAGCTGACCGGCCCGGGCGCTACCGAAGTCGATGTCCCGGTAAGCGGCACCGTAACGCCGGCGCCATTAATGATTACGGCGGATAACAAAACCAAAGTTTATGGTTTCGCAATTCCTCCGCTTACCGTAACCTATTCGGGGCTTGTAAATAACGACAACGCTTCCGATTTAAAGGCCAAACCCCAGGTAACCACCACGGCAACCCAGGGCTCGCCCGTTGGCGAATATCCCATTACCGCAGCAGACGCAGCCTCGCCGAACTATATCATCTCTTACACACCCGGTGAGCTTACCATCACCGCGGTTGTACCCCCAATATCGGTACCGAATACTTTTACGCCAAATGGCGATGGTATAAACGATGCCTGGAATATTAAATATATCGAAGACTATCCGGCGGCCAGGGTGATGGTATTTAACCGCTACGGCGGAAAAGTATTTTCATCGGTAGGCTATGCAGTTCCCTGGGATGGTAATTATAAAGGGGGCGCACTGCCGGCCGGCACCTACTATTACATTATCGATACCGGCGGCGGCGGCAAATTGTTGACAGGGTTTGTAACAATTATCCGGTAGTGTCCGGCGGTCTTAGTGGTATGCTTCCGACTGTGCCTGTGGGGCCGCCCTCTCCCTGTTCGCGCATTCTTTTGAATGCTGAAATTAAGCACGTATTTTTAGACGATGAGCAACCGGATTTAAAACATGAGCTATAATGTGTGCCCTCGTGATGATAAGGCAGGCCGGTATCGCATGCGCCGGCAAAAAAAACGGCCAGCTGATTGCATGGTTTCCGCGCCCCTGCTTTCGCCGGCAGCCGGTCTCATTACACTCATTTTTAATCTCCGGTCGGTTGTCGTGATTCTTCTTTTCATTCTTTTCGGCCCCGGCGTTGAAGCAAAAACCGGCGGGCCGAGTTATGGCAACGACAGGGCGCGCGGCACCATCATTGCTTGCGCCGGCACACCCTCCGCAGCCCCGAACATACAGCAGTTTACCGTATTTGGCAATGGGCTGACCACGCCGATGGAAATCACCGCCCCCGTAAATTTTGAATTATCGCTTACGCCATTGAGCGGGTACCAAAACGGTGTTCAAATAACGCCGGTTAACGGCACTATCGACGTTACAACCATTTATGTGCGTTCGTCACTATCCGCGCCGCCAGGAAGTATTTCGGGCAAATGCATTATTCAAACATCCGGCCTAACCTCTCTTGCACCTAATTTATCGGGCACCATTTATACACTGCCGGTAGTGGATACCATCCCGTCCCAGGTGTTGCTGAGCGGTAAGGTTACCCAGCCTGTAACTTTTAGCGGCACAGGCAATACTTACGCGTGGGTAAACGATTTGCCATCCATCGGCCTTGCTGCAAGCGGCGATGGCGATATCGCCCCATTTACGGCGGTAAATAACGGCGCCAACCCGGTTACGGCTACTATTTCGGTAACAGCTGCTGCTGCAGGTTTCGCATATATCCCCAATTCGGGCGACGGTACAGTATCCCTGGTCAACACCTTTACCAATAAAATTGCCGGCGCCATTCCGGTCGGGTCACAGCCTTTTGGCGTCGCTTTAAGCGGCGACGGGTCAAAGGTGTATGTAACCAACAAGGGTTCCGGCACTGTTTCAGTCATCAGCACGCAAACCAATAAGGTTGTTAATTTGATCAGGGTGGGATCGGGCCCGTCGGGCATGTCACTCAGCCCTACCGGCTTGCTGTATGTGGCGAATGAGAACGACAACACCATTTCTGACGTGAATACTGCCACCAATATGCAGGCCGCGGCCATACCCGTTGGCATAGCGCCTGTAAATACACTCATCTCGCCCGACGATGCTAAAGTTTATGTGGCAAACTCAGGATCGAACGATATCTGGATAGTGAGTAACAGCTTTCAATCAGTCATCAGCAAGATACCCGTGGGGCAGCACCCCGACGGAATGGCGTTAAGCCCCGACGGCAACCAGTTATATGTGGCAAATACCAACAGCAACACTGTATCGGTAATCAATACGATTTCTAATACACTGTCCACCAGCATCCCGGTGAGCGGCTCGGTCGGCCCAAGCGGCATCGCCATCAGCCCCGATGGCAGCCTGTTGTATGTTACCAATACCGGCTCGGGCACTGTTGCCGTAATCAATACCGCGACCAACAGGGTCGACGCCACCATTTCCGTAGGCCAAAATCCCTGCGGCATTACCATCAGCAACGACGGCAGCCTGTTGTATGTGGCTAATAGCGGTTCAAACACCCTATCAGTAATCAGCACTACTACAAATACCGTAACCGCTACCGTCCCGGTCGGCCAGGCGCCGTTTTCATTCGGCAACTTTTTAAAAACAGGAACCGGATGCGAAAGCGCCGTTATGAAATTTACCATCACGGTAAACCCTCCGACATTCCCCACCATTACGGCAACGGGCAAACCAGCTGCACTGACTACCACCTACGGCACAGCCTCAGCCACAACAACGTTTATGGTTACCGGCGCTAACATGACTTCCGGCATCCTGGTTACCCCGCCCACAGGGTTCGAGGTGAGCACAGATAATATTAATTTCAGCAGTACGGTTACCCTGGGCGCCGTCGGCAATGTTGCTGCAACAACAGTTTACATCAGGCTGGCATCGTCAACCGCAGTGGGCAATTATGCGGGTAATATTGTGGTAAGCAGCGCACCGGCGCAAAGTGTTAACGTTATAATGCCCCAAAGTACGGTCACGCCTGCACCATTAACCATAACGGCTGATAACAAAACCCGTATCTTCGGCGCGCCGAACCCTGCTTTAACCTTAAGCTACAGCGGCTTTGTAAATAACGATACACCTGGACAGTTAACGGCATTGCCCCAAATAAGTACCGCAGCAATTATTACATCGCCGGCGGGGCAATATCCCATTACGGTGTCGGGCGCGGCATCGCCAAATTATACATTTACCTATGTCCCAGGCGTGTTAACCATTTTGCCGCCGCTTTTTATACCCAATACATTTACGCCAAACGGTGATGGCGTAAACGACAAGTGGGACATTGACCGGCTCAGCGATTTTTCCGATTGCACAGTGCAAATATTTAGCCGGTATGGCCTGCCCGTATATTCGTCTGTGGGCTATGGGGCGCCGTGGGATGGCACCTATAAGGGAACTTTATTGCCCACCGGCACCTATTATTATTTGATCGACCTGAAAAACGGTGGCGCTTTGCTGTCGGGGTTTGTGACGATTGTGAGGTAAATTATTAGAGATTAGAGACTGGAGGTTAGAGATTAGTTGACAGTGCTATTTGGCCTGTGCCGGGCATTAGCGCACGGTTCAGGTAATTGAATAATATTTTTGCGATGCCTTATATTTTAATGTTTATCGGGACGATTTTTATTTACTTGTATGAGGTTGTTGCTGCCATATTGCTGCGGAAAAAAGCTCCTTCATTCAAGAAAGTATTGTCGAAGGGAAACGAGCTCCGGCAAAAAGGGGTGGGATGTATATTCATCATGCTTTTGCTGTTACTAATTTATTTATTGGGATCGAAACAGTGGTAAAAAGTATCAAAGCATTTGTCATACTTCTAACCACCAGTTTACAATAACCGGGTACCCCTATTGCCGCTTTTTGATCAAACCACCCTGGTTAATGATTTGGTTATCGCGTTTATAATATGCTGCGGGATTTCCAAACCGGTGGCATGGGCAACGCAAACATCAATGCCGTCCTGTATTAATTTATTCAACAATTTTCTAAAAATTATACCTGCTTCGATTTGTTGAACGCTGCAGATTTGAGACAACTGACACTTCGGTTCAAAACGTCGAATTAGTATAACCGTGCGAACCTTAAAAACACGCCCAGGATCACATAGTGAGGTCGGCCAAACGCTGACCGGCGTGCCGGTTCAAGCGGGACATTTGAACCGGCGGGTAAGTATGAAAGTTTTTAACTTTTGAACGCCGCGGCAATATTGCACACAGTATTAAAGTTATTTTTTTGCAGACTTGCTTAATTGAATGTCCCCAACATTTTCGCCGTTTTCTGCGAGGCCTGTCAGCAGATTTCCAGCCAGGTCAGTTAGTACATGCATATTTTGCTCCCCTATAATAGCCGCATATTTATTATAAAGTTCCTGTGTTTTAGTGCCGAAATAAATCATAAAATCTATTCCATATTCCGAAAGTGAAATAATTTTTGCACGGGAATCAGACAGGTTTGTTTCAACGGTAAGCACGCCGCGCTTTTCCAATAGTGTTATCATTTGGCTCATGGCCTGCTTGGTTACGCCGACAAGTTTGGATAGCTCATTATTCGTAGTTTCTTCGAGTCTTGCTACCAGCGAAATTACTTTGAGATGATCGGTAGTTATTTCGGTCCAGCCATCTGCTTTCCATTCTTTCTCCGACCATATCATCATATGCCAGTATATCCGGTACAAATGGGTGCCGAAGTTATTCCGGTACAGATTTAGGGAAGACTCCAACTCGGATTTTTTGTTTTCGCTCAGCATAAAAATTTTTGTCGTCTATGTAACACAAAGCTAAATAATTAGTCAATACACTTGACTATATAGGTAAAACCCTGTACCTTTATTTTACCGTTGATCACCCAATAATAAACAAAAATAAATAGGTAAAATCATACCAAGTTTAATTTGAAAAAATGAAGAAACTATTTTTTACGCACCTCGCGGCCCTAATCGTATTACATACCGGCCAATCTGTTTTTGCGCAGGAAAAGGCGCCCCGGTTTGGCAAAGACCCGGTAAAGGATATCGTAAAAAAGATGACCCTGGAAGAAAAGGTGAAGGTACTGGTAGGCAAAGGTTATAATTTCCAGGGAATGCCATCCAATGACCGAAGTCCTGATAAAATACCGAACATAGCAGGCCATACGCTGGCGATCCCCAGGTTTGGTATACCATCGATCAGTTTGGCTGATGGGCCTAACGGCCTGCACAAGCCCCTCACGAAACAGGATTCGACCAATAATTTATATTCAACAGCCTGGCCCGTGGGAACTTTATTAGCATCCAGTTGGGATACGGCGCTGGTAAAACGTGTGGGCGTAGCTTTCGGCGGAGAGATCAAAGCATATGGCATCGACTTCATACTGGCCCCTGGCGTTAATATCCAGCGTAACCCATTGAATGGTAGAAATTATGAATATTTTTCAGAAGATCCCCTGGTTTCGGGTTCAATGGCCGCGGCAATGATCAATGGTATCCAGTCGCAGGGCGTTGGCGCCACCATTAAACATTTTGCTGCGAACAACGAAGAAACTAACCGTCGTTCGGTCAATGTCATTGTAAGCGAACGGGCATTGCGCGAAATTTACCTGCGCAACTTCGAGATTGGCATCAAAAATTCGCACCCCTGGGCGGTGATGAGTTCTTATAACCTTCTGAACGGAACCTATACATCGGAAAGCCACGATCTGCTGACGAGCATTCTACGGGAAGATTGGGGATATAAAGGTTTCGTAATGAGCGATTGGTTTGGCGGGCAAGACGCGGTGGCCCAGATGAACGCCGGGAACAACCTGATCATGCCTGGCATGCCTGCCCAGGTAGCGGCAATTACAGAAGCTGTAAAAAGCGGAAAAATTTCAGAGGAACAGTTGGATAAGAATGTGGAGGAAATTTTAAATGTAACCTCGCACACGCTTACCGCAAAAGGCTATGATTATCCAAACAAAACCGACCTGAAGGCGCTTGCCCAACTCTCCAGGGAGGCCGCCGCTCAAAGCATGGTTTTATTAAAGAATAACGGCAACACGTTGCCTCTTCGCAACGGCGGCGCAAGCATCGCACTATTTGGTAACCACGGCTATGATCTGTTAGTAGCCGGGATGGTCAGCGGTGACGTAAATAAACCTTACGCAGTTTCTTTAGCAGAAGGACTCGCGAATGCCGGGTATAAAGTGGATAATGGCCTGGCACTGACTTATAAAAATTACGTGAGCGATTATGCAGCGAAACATCCTAAAAAACCTATACGGCAGGAAATGGCAAACCCAACGCCACCTGCACCTGAGTATCAACCAGGCGAAGCCATTATAACCAGCAAAGCGGATTCCCTGGATATGGCTATTATTTATATTGGCAGGAACGCAGGCGAAAGCAGGGACCGCAAAGTAGCCGACGATTATGAGCTAACCAGCGCCGAAAAGGATATGATCACCGGTATTTCAAACGCATTCCATGCTAAGCATAAACCTGTGATCGCGATATTAAACATTGCCGGGGTGACCGATGTCACGGCCTTCCGCGATAAGGTAGACGCCATCCTGCTTGCCTGGGAGCCGGGCGAAGAAGGCGGTAACGCCATTGCCGATGTACTAAGCGGTAAAGTAAACCCTTCCGGCAAACTCGCCCAAACTTTTCCAATGGCTTATAACGATCTATCCTCTGCCAAAAATTTCCCTGGTAAAGAATTGCCCGGACCAGCTACTACAAGCATTGTGGGGCGTGCGGTGCCTGCTGAAGTTACTTACCAGGAAGGCATTTATGTCGGCTACCGTTATTTTAATACGTTTAAAGTAAAACCAGCTTACGAATTTGGTTATGGCCTTACCTATACCAAGTTCACTTATAGCAAACTCACGTTGAGCAGTATGTCTTTCAATACTAAGCTTACTGTCAAAGTAACCATTACCAATTCAGGTTCGGTTGCTGGCAAAGAAGTGGCAGAATTGTACCTGGGTGCACCCCACAAAAGCATGGACAAACCTTCGGAAGAGTTAAAGGCCTTTGCTAAAACAAGGTTGTTAAAGCCAGGCGAGTCGCAAATATTGACCTTTTTCCTGGATGCAAAAGCTTTGGCTTCGTTCGATACTGCCCAATCGGCATGGGTTGCAGATGCTGGTGAATACCACGTTAAAATCGGCGCCTCAAGCGAGGATATCAAGCTGGAGAAAGCCTTCAAGCTTGGAAAATCGATCACAGTGGAGAAAGATCATAAAGCCCTTGCCCCGCAGGTGAGTATTGATGAGTTGAAGGGCACTAACTAAAATTATACTATTCCTCCGCCGTTAGAAGAGCTTTATGGTTCTCAACCGGGATTTCTCTGCCAAATAAGCACCCCGGGGCACGCCGCCAAATATGGATAAGCGCAATTTTGTCGCGTTTTTGGCAGGGGTACGGCTTTTGTACCGTTGATTTTGAAAGGCTTAAGATGGATCACTATTCATCGCTCATTATTAACGCCGTTGAGCAGGTAAAAACGGCGGTTGTAAAAGTTGAAATACTTCAAAAACAAAAAGATAAATTAGTTATCGCCGGCACCGGTTCGGGGTTTATATTCTCATCCGACGGCTATCTTATTACCAACAGTCATGTGGTTGGCAATGCGCACAGCATACAAATCAAGCTTCATGACGGCAGCACCATTGGCGCAGCTTTGGTTGGCGAAGACAAAGATACCGACCTGGCGCTGCTGAAAATAGAATCGGGCAATTTTAAACCGGTTAAGCTGGGTGTTTCGGCGGACCTGAAGATCGGGCAGTTGGTTATCGCAATCGGCAATCCCTTAGGTTTTCAGCATACTGTTACCGCCGGGGTAGCGAGCGCTCTCGGACGCACGCTGGAAAGCCAGACCGGGAGAATGATGGACAGCATGATCCAAACGGATGCCGCACTCAATCCGGGTAATTCCGGCGGCCCGCTGATCAATACCGGCGGCGAAGTGATCGGCGTAAATACGGCAACCATCAAAGGTGCGCAAGGGCTATGCTTCGCTATCAGTATCGATACGGTAAAAGATATTGCGGGACAGTTGATCCGTTTTGGAAAGGTAAAACGGGCCTACCTCGGGCTGGTGATGCAGCAGATCGACCTGGTGCCTAAACTGCGCTCCTTCCATGCCCTGGCAAACAAACAGGCTTTATTTATATCACAGGTAGCAGACGGCAGCCCTGCTGAAAAGGCCGGTGTTTTAAGCGGAGATATCCTCGTTTCTTTTAACGACCAGCCGGTTGAAACGTCCGATGCGTTGTTTAAACTGCTTACCGAGGACAAGATCGGTCAGTTTCAATTCATCGGCGTGTTGAGGAATAACTATAAAACAGAATTCCGCATAACGCCGGCGCAGAAAAATTAAGGGAGGTGATATTTTATCAGGCCAGTACCGGGCCGCCTTTTCACGCATCCGCGCGGGAACGGTCAATACGGTATACTTATTGCCGGGCCATCGACATTAACACCGCTGATTTAAAATAAGAAGATCACTTTAGTGATGTACGCGGGGCGCTCACAGCGGGGGTAGTTTCAAGCGAAGCGCTTAACCCGTCAGGCGGGGCCAGTCCCAATTTTTTCCCTGTCTCATGCACTTTAGTTTTTCTTTTCAAAACTGCATTTACTTGTTTTACTACCGGTTTTTCAACCCATATATGTACCAGCCAGCTGCAGGCAACAACCATGGTAAACAATACTATGCAGCCCGGCAAATTCCCAAGGAGATGGGTGAGATGAAACTTAACCGTTAATTTCAGAAACAGGGACAACAGGGTGCCATGTATAAGATACAGGGAATAAGAAGCATCGCCGATGGCCGTAAAAATTTTTGCGACGGCACCCTTGTAATATATGGCGCCCAACACAAGTAGAGCGGATGGCAAACCGAACAGGTACACGCGGTCGAACGAACCGGAAAATGCAGCATCCCGGCCGTATTTGCCTGCTACGTACAGGTAGATGCTCCAGGCAGCAATAAGCAGGACCGTTCCCGCTACGAATACCGGTTTTGCATATTTAAAGGCAGCATGCCGGAAAAAAAACCAGGCAATGCAACAGCCAAAACCAAACTCGAGCACGATAGGGTTTAAAAATGTCCGCAACGATATCGAGGATGGTTGAACCTTAAACAGGTAACACGCAATAATAACCGCGCTCCAGCCCATAAAAGCCCTGAAAAAAACTTTTGGGCTAAATACAAATGTAAAGGCAAACACCAGGTAGAAGATTATTTCGTAGGTCAGTGTCCATGCCACTCCTAAAACATATGTTGTACTGGGCAGCAAGGTAAACGAACGGAAAACTACCCCTAAGTCAGTTTTGTACGATTGGTTTGCCACGGGTGCAGCCAGATATAATAATATCAATAAAATGGTTATTATCCAATACATGGGATAAACGCGCACAAATCTTTTTTGAAGGAATTTTGTAACGTCAAACAGCCCTTCACATGAGGTATAATAAATGATAAAACCGCTGAGAACAAAGAAAATATCCACGCCCATAAAGCCCGCCATGAACACGTTGCCGGCAAATGTGAAATGAAAAGTTTGAGCGATCATTTGGGTGCCGTGAAATAACATCACACAAATAGCCGCAAACGCCCTCATTGCCTGTAGAGTCTCTATTTTGGTCTTTCGGGGAGTCATTCTTTGGATCAAAGGAAGTAAACTTTATCGTACCTATCAGACCTAACCTGACGCAGCTTAAAAATGTTTTGATGCATAGTATTATTTTGTTGGCCCCTTCGCCGGTTCGCGTGTCCCGCTTGAAGCCAAACTAGTGTAAGCGTGCCGCTTATATTCACCGTTGGCTGGCAAAGAAATATTCAACAGATTTAAATCCGGTCAGGGCGGGTAGTTGCCTGCTCAACAAACGGGTATTAGTACAGTTGCTGGCATCCAGGAAGTACATTGAGGATCGTTTGGCAACTTAGCGGGACGCTGACGATGGTTTGGTACTGAACATCCGGAACAAAAAAAACTTATACCTCGAAATATTTTTTATAACTTACGGCCCCCAGCCATGATTATTTAAAAAATTTATTCATCGTAAAAACTTAAAAAGTCATGAAAAAAATCTTCCTGCCTGGGGCAGCCTTTGTGCTGTTCACAGCGTTTGGCGCGTTTAAAACTGCCAGCCACACTACGCATTATTCAAAGGTTTCTGCCGTTAAAAGCAAGCCTGCCGTGGGCACACAGATCACCGTAAAACTTACCGGCGGCGCTAATCCCGGCACTTTTACCGCTACATCCGCCGAGCCTACCTGCAGCATGGGGCTTACCGGCCCAAAATCCTTTGGCAACCAATATTCGGTAAGCGGCAAAAAAGACAATGAGTTTAGCAGCCTGCAATTAATTGTCGACGATTATGCAGCCGCCAAATCGGGCACTTCAAAATTTTATATCAAGGTGGCTTTTGGCAAAAGACTGATGGGCAATGCCTATATCATTAACGGCAGCGATAATTCAATTGCAGGCGCTAAGGAAGGCGCGGGCAAACTCACCATAAAAGAAACGCTAACCAGCCGCACGCACACGTTGAGGGGACCACAAAAGCCGGCGTTGCCATCGTTGCCGACCTTACATGTTATTCGGTGATCACTAATCATTGAGTTGAAAGTCTTAATACGGAAGTCTGAAGTTCTAAATTATTCTGCGCTTTTTGATTCAGAACTTCAGGCTTTCGGCTTAATCGAAGCGCCAAAGTTATGAACGTTATCCAGTTTGCAGCTTGACGACGCAAATTACGACCTCAGGTTTGGTGGCAACGATTAACGGCTTCAGCCAAAACTAGACGAATGTTTCAAAATGGCTTACGAACTTTTAAAGCTTTGTGAGCTTCGCGTGTTCTATCTTTGTGAGCCCCTATGATGAAATATGCAGTAGTGGTAGTTCTCGAAGCGAAAAGGATTGCATAAAGTTATATTTTAAAAATGATTTTGCAAAGCGCGGCCCTGTTTTCTTAACTTTCACGTGCAGATCAGAAGAGGAAACAGGCGCTGCTGAGGAGCAACCTGTCAGCAATATGATCTGTTGAATGGAATAGGAACTGCTCCGGCCTGCCGGGGCTTTTTCATTATCTATTCTTTTCACCAATGGCTAAGAAAACCTTCACCGACTTAGGTATGATTAATGCCGATAAAAGTTACCAATCAATCTCCTATAAGCAGACACCATTCGGGCTGCAGGATCGCGTTCAGATTATTTTGATAAAACGGCAACCGTAATCTTTGCAAAACAGACACCACTCGGGCTGCAGTCACAAACCTCGGGCTGCAGTCACAAACCTTCGGTTTGCCAGTTAATAAACAAAACAGATTGAGTATTTATCTGCATCATTTATTCCTTTTTATTGCACAACTGCCATCACATATTCTTTTTGATTCTTTAAAACGTAACGGACCCTGTTGAGTAATTTTTTGGCTATCTTGATAATGGCTCTGTTTTTCTTCATCCTTTTACAATATATATTAAAAGCCAGCGTCATGGCCGGGTCTAAACGGACAGCTGTCCAGCTGGCTTCGATGAATTTTTCCCGCAGCGCATGATGCGCCCTGTGGGTAAGACCCAATACCGTTTCTTTATCACCACTTCCATGTACCCTGGGAACAAAGCCCACATAATCACATAAGTTATCAAGCGTTTTAAACCGGTTAATGTCCCCTATCTCTGTTGTAATCAGCAAAGCCGCAATTTCTCCTATTCCCGGCACGCTTCTTATCAGTTTTATTATTTCCCGGTAACGCTCCTGCTTTGACAAAACTCGCACCTGCCGGGTCGCTGTAAGTACCATCGCCCGGGCCTGCTCATACCCTTGTATCAATATATCCAGGTTGATCCTGGCCGATGGGGTTAAAGCAAGATATTTAAGCCACTGAACAAAGTTATTTGACCAGTATTTGTGCTCATCGTCACCCGGTATAACGATACCCTGAAAGGCAAGCCAGCCTTTTATCCTGTTTTTAAAACGGGGTTGATCCTTTACCAGTTGCTGATAAACCCGGATAACACCACGGTCATCCTGTCGCTCTACACTTGGTATAAAGATGCCCGTAAGCTGTCCTTTACTTAATGTCTGACCAAGTTTCCTGCAGTCTACTGTGTCCGACTTCCGCTGCTTGTCTTTATCACTTGTCGGTACATCGGCCGGGTGTACAATAATGCAATTGATCCCCTCCTCTGTAAATTCCCGCTGAAAGCCAAATCCGCAAAATCCAGCTTCGTAAACCACATGATAGTTCGCTGACGGATAATTCTGTTTTAAGTGATTGCTTAACGTTTTAACCGATGGTGTCTGTGAGAACGTCCGTAACTCCATCTGCTCGCTGCGAATGCTGATTTTCCACGAGTTCTTGTGAACATCCATACCGACAAAAATCTTTTGGCCGGTAAAATCTAATTGTGTACCTTGTTTCATGAGTTCTTGATTTAAAGTGTTCGTTTCTTTGATTTTAATCTACGACCTTTTCTTCAAGAACTCTATTTTTTGCCTACCACGATTTCATACATACGATCTTTGTGGTTAATCAACTGTGAGTGGTTGGGCTCCCTAAAATCCTACTTTGCACCTATCGTTTAATTTCCTAATTTCACAACGGCTAAATGCCGCTTAATACACTATATTTTATCATATTTGCAACCGCTTTATAAAACAGGCCTTTATTTGTTAAAAGTTGTTAAGGCCGAAGCGCAATTGTTAAATTAAATACAAAAATCCTGATATTTACCCTGCAATAAACCATTTTTTATTGATCCATGCAATACAAAAAAATAAATAACCTTTTGGGCTGGCTTTGTTTCGGCATTGCTTCCATCACGTACATTTTAACACTCGAACCGTCTGTCAGCTTTTGGGATTGCGGCGAGTTTATCTCCTGCGCGTACCGCCTGCAGGTGGCACACCAGCCGGGGTACCCGCTGTTTGCCATGCTGGGCAAGGCATTCTCGCTATTGTCATTCGGCAATAATGCCAAAGTGCCTTATTTTACCAATATGATGTCGGCCCTGGCAAGCGGCGCAACTATCATGTTCCTGTTTTGGACCATTACCGCCCTTGCCAAAAAAATGCTGGCTAAAGCTACCGATACGGTGGTTGAACAAGGCCAACTGTTCCTGATCATGGGGGCCGGCCTGGTTGGCGCGTTAGCGTTCACATTTTCGGATACCTTTTGGTTTTCGGCGGTTGAAACTATCGTGTTTGCAATTTCGTCGCTTTGTACTGCCTTGGTTTTCTGGGCTATCCTTAAATGGGATGCGCATGCCGACGAACCCGGCGCCGACCGCTGGCTGGTTTTTATAGCCTATGTTATTGGTTTATCCATTGGTATCCACCTGTTAAACCTGTTAACTATCCCTGCTTTGGCCATGGTTTATTACTTCAGGCGAAGCAGCAAGGTTTCGGTTGGCGGCGTCATAGGTACTTTGCTCATCGGCGCACTGATCCTGGTAATCGTACAGTACGGCATCCGCAGCTATACCATCGCTATTGCCGCATATTTCGACCTTTTCTTTGTAAACTCGCTGGGCCTGGGGTTCTGGAGCGGTGCTTTATTTTTCTTCCTGCTCATTGTCGCCGTCCTGGTTTTGGGTATATGGTGGGGCACCAAAAACAAAAAGCCGCTGTTAACGCTGTCGCTGTTATGTGTCGCATTCGTGTATTTCGGGTATAGCTCATTCGCTTATATACCCATCCGCGCCACGGCTGATACCGACCTGGATAACTCGCACCCGGACAATGCGTTTATCCTGTACGGTTATTTAAACCGCATCCAGTACGGTGAAACCCCGTTGTTATTCGGGCAGTACTTCGATGCCAAGATCGTGGATCAAACTGAAGGCAAAACGCTTTACCGCAAGGGCAAAACCAAATACGAAGACGCCGGCAAGCAGCAAAATTATGTTTACGACCATACCACTATTTTTCCCCGGATGTACAGCAGTGAAGGCCAGGACCCGCAGTTTTACCGCCAGTGGCTGAATATGAACGATACCGATCCGCCGACAATGGGAGATAACATACAATGGATGTTCACCTGGCAAATTTACCAGATGTATGTGCGCTATTTTATGTGGAACTTTGTGGGCCGGTATAGCGACGCCGATGGACAGACTGACGCGTATGGCATCGACGGCAACTGGACAACTGGCATCCGCGACGGTGGCCGCCATCTGCCAAAGTCAGTAGTAAACGCAAATACTTATACGCCGCTTTACGCGTTGCCGCTCATTATCGGCCTGCTGGGTTGCGTTTATCATTTCCAGCGGAAAAAGCGGGATGCATTGATCGTGCTGTTGCTTTTCTTCTTTACCGGCATTGCTATCGTACTGTATGTAAACCAGCCCAATATCCAGCCGCGCGAGCGCGACTACTCCTACGTGGGCTCGTTTTATGCCTTTGCCATCTGGATAGGTCTGGGCGTAATTGCCTTGGCCGAACTGATACAATATAAACTGAACAACAAAACCGCGGCGCTGGCGGCAACGGCGATAGGCCTGCTGGCCGCGCCTGTTTTAATGGCTAGCAAGGAGTGGGGCGACCATGACCGTTCGACAAAAATGACGCCGCATGATATGGCTTACGACTACCTCATCTCGTGCCCTAAAAATGCCATCCTGTTTACCTATGGTGATAACGATACCTATTCGCTTTGGTACGACCAGGAAGTGGAAGGCATCAGGCCGGACGTGCGCATTGTAAACCTGAGCTTGTTTACCGGCGACTGGTACATACAGCAGATGCAGAAAAAGATGAATAATTCGGCCCCGCTGCCCATTACCATGCCTTATGACAAATACAAGGAAGGCGTGCGCGACATTATTTATTTTGACGATAAGAAGCTGCCTGGCTTTACCGAACTGAAGGACGTATTTGACTTTGTCACATCGGACAACAAGGCCATGATGGAGCCCTATCAAAACGGGCAGCTGGGCAACTACCTGCTTACCAAAAACTTTAAGATAACGGTAAACAAAAACGACGTTATTCAAAACAACGTGATAACGCCTGACCAGCAAAGTAAAATGGCAACGGAGATCGACTGGAAGTACCCTTCGAACTACATCACCAAAGAAAGCCTGGCCATGATCGATATTTTGTCGCACAATAACTGGGTACGGCCGATATGTTTTACCACCACCATCGGTACCGAAAACCTGATCGGCCTGCAGCAATATCTTTACCGGGAAGGATTTACCTATCGCCTGCTGCCGCTTAAACCTGATTCGGCAAACAAGGACCAGCTGGATAAGATCAATAGCCTGGTGATGTACGATAACATGATGAACAAATTCAGGTATGGCAATTTTAAACATGCGCGTTACCTGGATCATGAATCAGTCACCATGTTTTACCCGGTGATGGTAACTACTTTTTACGACTTGATCACCGGCCTGGTACAGGACGGTCATCCTGACCTGGCGAAAAAAGCGCTGCAAAAATACGACGAAGTGCTACCTGACCTGTATACCGGCCTGGATGTGGTTGACCGCAAAATGTTTTTGGCGAAAACCGCTTACGAATTGAACAACATTGTTTTGGGTGATAAATTTTTAACGGGTATTGATAACTATCTCACCGACCAGCTGGATTACCAGTATCACTTATCGCAGGATAACTCCGGGGAATTGAACAGACGTGACGCGGGTTATATGATATCATTTTTAAACAACATGCAAAGCATTGCCGCGGACAATCATAGGACGGCGCTAAGCAAAAAGCTGCAGGACGACGTAAAGAAATACGAAAACGAACTTGGCGCTGTGATTCAACAACAACAGCAACAATAAACTATTCAGGCATATCTATCAAAAGCGGCTTCACCAAAATGAGGCCGCTTTTTTTGGGCGGACCCTTTCAAAAAAAGTTTAAGGATTTCTTGCGAATATCAATCTTTATATCGTAATATTGCAATATATTTATGGGACTTACCAAAACGGAAATATTTTCAAGCGAACAAAACCATCTGGCGGTTATGTTGAAAGCCTTGGCGCATCCTGCCCGCATTGCCATTTTACAACAGATCATCAATTCCAGTGCCTGTATCTGCGGCGATCTTTCGACGGAGCTTGGCCTGGCGCAGCCCACCATTTCGCAGCACCTGAAGGAACTGAAAAACGCCGGGCTGATAAAAGGCACTATTGAAGGGGCAAGTGTATGTTATTGTATTGACCAGGTAAAGTGGGCCGGATTAAGAGAACAGCTCAATGCCTTGTTAAGCTTAGCCGATTTGAATAATTCCTGCTGCTAAAAAATTTGAATTAAATAATCGCAATATTGCAATATAGTAATTAAATTTAATCGAAATGAATCCTTTTCCACGCATGCATGTTAGCCTTTATGTGAGCGACATGAGCAAAACCACCGCCTTTTATACTACCTTTTTTGCCGCAGCTCCTGTAAAAGTGCGCCACGGCTATGCCAAATACGTTTTAAACGAACCTTCGCTCATTATTTCGTTTGTAGAAAACCCAGAGCGTGTAAAGCAAAACTTTGGACACCTGGGCTTCCAGGTGGAGACGATTGCTGAATTAAACGCCCGGCTGAAGCAGGCACAGCAATCAGGCCTGGTAACCCGCGAAGAGTCGGGCGCCAATTGCTGTTATGCCACACAGGATAAATTTTGGGTGACCGACCCCGATAACGTTCAATGGGAGGTTTATTACTTCCACGCGGACGCGGAATTTAACGACCCGCATTATGCGTTGGAGACCGCCCCTGCCTGCTGCATGCCTGCCACGGAAGAAAAAGCAGAGCACGGATTTAAAAATCTGGTGGCTGCGGCCGAATGCTGCACGCCGGGAGTAAGTACTTGCTGCTAACGTGTAACGCAAAACCCACGCGCTGCAAATGAAAAACAGGATAGTCGTACCAGGAAATTTAGATATACTATATGAGCCGCATTATAGCACAAATACCTGCCTGGATGCGGTCATGAGCAATTCGATCGCGAATGGATCCTCGCCGGGCTCAGCGGCCTCCACCCGATCTTGTCAGCATTTTTTTAATCCGGTTGAAAAAAAACGGCCGTTGTTTGTTAGTCAGCCATATTGTTAATTTTACCGGATGGAAATACAACAGCTAACCGTTGAGCACTGGCCGGAGGTACGCGCAATTTATCAAAGCGGTTTAGCTACGGGAAATGCCAATTTCTCATCCCAGGTTCCGGGATGGGAAGAATGGGACAACGCCCACCTTAAAAGCTGCCGCCTGGTAATGACCGATGATGACAAAGTGCTGGGCTGGGTAGCCCTAACTGCTATATCCGACCGTTGTGTTTACGCAGGCGTGGCCGAAGTGAGTGTTTATGTAGACGAGAGTGTGCGAAGTAAAGGGATTGGCAGGCGATTGCTTAACGCCATAGTGGAGGAAAGCGAGAAAAATAACCTGTGGACCCTGGAGGCAAGGATATTCGCTGAAAACGTGGCCAGCATAAAAATTCACCATGCAAACGGGTTCCGTACCGTGGGGCGCCGCGAGCGCATTGGGAAACTAAACGGCGTTTGGCGGGATATAGAGCTGCTGGAACGAAGGAGTGATAAAGTAGGCCTATCGACTGTTTAATATGATTTTGTACAAATAAACCTGAGCAGCTATACAGCCGAATATACCCTGAAATTCGGATTTGCTGAAAGACGGTTAGGCTGGATTGATTACAACACCAAAAACCTCACCTCGATAAAGTGATCTTGCGCCCAAACAAGCCGCCCGGTGTAGCGACCACGGGTGCGGAGATGTTCATTGTATTTGATGTAAATAAGAAATGACTCGTCGCCGGTACGCCATTAAGCGTTACTCCGAAGGACGAGACGATCATGGTGGAGTCGGTTACCAACTGGTAAGTCAGGGTGTCCATTACCGCGCCCTCCTTTGTGTAAATAACGCCGTTAGCCGTCACATTAAAATAATCCCCGGGCTGCCCTGCATACGCCACCGCGTGGTTGTTTATGCCTACGCCGGTGTAAGTGGAGTCGCTTACAATATTCCAATGATGAAAAATGGAGACATCTGGCGGATTGGCGCCGCAGCAAGGCGGCGTGGCCGGCTTTTTACATGCCGCAAACAACAACAAACAACCAATAATTATTAGTTTATATTTTTTGCTTTTCATGTGGGTTTAAATCAAGCTTGCAATATAACCTTTACGGATTTAGCAAGCTGATTGCAACAAACTAAGAAAGTTATTTTTTCGGCGTATACACCTGGTTCGTGATCGGCGGCACATCCGGAATTTTTATCACGTTAAAGCCGTGGCGGCTAGTTTCGTGGCAGTCGTTGCAGCTTCTGGTTAAAAAAATAAAGCTCTTTTCAAACTGCTGCGGGCTTTTGGCTTTTATCGCGGCGGAGAGGCTGTCAAGTGCGGGGTAAATTATCGGCAGCGATTTTATCTCCGGCCTGTCTGTGCAATATTGCTTTACATCATTCAGGGTTTCTTTTATCTCGCCCACCTCGAAGTCGGCCAGGTCCCAGTTTTGGTTTTTACCCGCGAACCATATCTTGGCATGATGCACCTGCACCCCCATCATAAACTCACCCAAACCGGGCCGGTATGACCGGTTGACCTGGTTACTCAGACTGTCGATCTTGGCCTGCATTGCCGCGCTGTCGTTAGTACCGCAGGAAGCAAGCCAGGTAACCAGGAAGGCGCTCATGAGCATCACAATCAGCAAGGTAATTTTCATTGGGGCATGTTTTATGATGTAAATATCAGCTTAGTTGTGCTTATATTCAACACGTTTATTAAATTCGTTTTAACAAACCGACACTAAACAAGCTTATGACAACCGCCGCCGCAGAACCATCAACCTGGTCGCCAGCACAAAAAATCGCATTCCGTTTTTTTGCTTTACTATTTGTGTTGTACATCTTTTTTAATCCTAATGGCGTTTTGCCATATACAGATACCCTTTCGGGATATTACCTTATACCATTTCATTGGCTGGTGCCCTGGATAGGCAAACACATACTGCACCTGGCGAAACCCATCACTGTTTTTACCAACGGCAGCGGCGATACCACATACGACTATGTTACTGTGCTCTTGCTGGCCTCCGTGGCCGCTTTGGGAACCATCGTCTGGTCAGTAACCGGCCGCAATACCAAAAATTATAATAAGCTGTTTTACTGGCTAGCCGTAGTGATACGTTATTACGCAGGCATCACCATGGTAGCCTATGGAAGTTTCAAGGTGATCAAACTCCAGTTCCCATCGCCGTCGCTTGGCAGATTGCAGGAGCCTTTGGGCGATATGTCGCCGATGGGCCTGGCGTGGACTTACCTCGGCTATTCAACCGGCTTTAACTATTTTGCGGGCATTGCGGAGTTAGCAGCCGGCGTTCTGCTCTTTTTCCGTAAAACAACCACGCTTGGCGCCATATTATTACTGGTAGTTGCCGGCAATATCATGGCGATCAATTACTGCTTCGATGTGCCCGTGAAATTACTGGCGACCACCCTGGTAGCCATGTCGCTATTTTTATTGGCCAGGGACACGCAGCGGCTGCTTAATTTCTTTTTCCGCAACCGGGAAGCGCGTCCCGCAAACTTAACACCACATCGCTTTAAAGCAAACTGGAAAAACATCACTTTAACGGTGGTTAAATGGGCGTTGATCATTTATACAATCGGCGGTACCTTTTTCGGCGCAATACAAAGCGCCGCGCAATATGGCGACAGCGCCAAAAAGCCGCCCCTGTATGGTATTTACAAGGTTGAAAGTTTTGTATTGAACAATGATACCCTGCCGCCGCTCACTACCGACACTGTCCGCTGGGCAAAAATGACCGTAAGCTATGCAGAGGGGGTGCAAATAAAAATGATGAATGACAGTATCAAATTTTTTGCTTTTAAGCCCGACACGGTGAGGCACAAAATTACAGCATATACTTATGCTGATACCGTGCACAAATTTAACTTGACTTATACCGTTCAAAAACCCGATATCATGGTCTTGAACGGCCAATGGAAAAAAGATTCGGTTCGTGTTAAACTGCGCCGGCTGGACCCCAATAAATTCAAACTGGTGAGCCGAGGATTTCACTGGGTGAACGAGTATCCCTTGAACCGCTAAAACAAGCCGTTTAGTTACCCGTGGCGGCTACAGGCGCCTTTTTCGCGGTGTCCTTCTTTTTCTTTTTGAAAAGCCCCAGCGGACCCGGCGGAGGTGGCGGTGGACCGCCGGCGGGTCGGTTTAGCCGGCTTTGCCCGCTTTTTGAAGAGTCTTTTTTGTTGACCGTGTCCTTATGCTTTTTAAAAGGGTTGATCTTTTTTAAAAGCTCACCTGGTGGCGGCGGTGGCGGCGGAGGCCCCGGCGGACCTGATTGCGAAAATGCCGCGGACGATACAGCGATCAACCCAAATGTCACGGTGCACATTAAAAGGAATTTCAGCCTTGCTGAATATCCCTTGCCTTCGCGGATTGGCGCCATGTGTGTTCAGTTAATTGAGTGGCTTTTTTTAAGCAAGTTATCATTTTTTATAAAAACAATACTCAAAAACCCTATAAAAAAACAAAGGCGGATAAATCCGCCCTGTCCTCATGTAATCAATCAATCGAAACCTAATTAATTATCTTATATATTTTAATTCCAAATTACAACCTAAGAAATCCGCTATTCTGCATTCCGAAATCTGAAATTGAAAATCCCAAATCCGAAATCCAGCTACTCCTCCCCTTCCAGCTTCCGGTTGCTGCTTTCCAGGTGTTTCAATATTTTTGCCTCCACATAAAATATGATTTCCTCAGCAATGTTTTTTGACTGGTCGCCAACGCGCTCCAGTTTCCGGATGATGGATAGCATGTAAAGCGCCTCTGTCATGCTATTCAAATCCTGGCGTATTACGGCGCTAACGGTCTCTACGGCATTCTCATTAATTGCATCTAAAACATCATCCCTCTTAAAAATGCTACGTGCCAATACGGTATCTTCCTTTTCAAAAGCCGTGCGGGTGTCGATAAAAATATTAGTCGCTTCGTCAAACATCCGCAGTAGCGACGTGCTTTCCAGCGCGCTGGTATCAAAATTCACCGTCGATTCCACCACGTGCAAGGCGACACCGGCGGCTATATCGCCAATTCGCTCCAGGTTGGTATTTATTTTAAGGGCGGCAAGTAAAAAGCGCAGGTCAATGGCAACGGGGCAATAAAGGGCGAAAATGTTTTCGCAATCCCGGTCAATTTTCAACTCGTATGAGTTTACTCTTTTTTCCTTTATCAAAACTTCGCGTGCAAGGTCTTTATCAAACTGAACCATAGCCTCTTTAGCCTTGTTCAGTTGCGATTGAACCAGTATCCACATGTTTACCAGTTCTCTTTTTACCCCGGCAATTTCGTTTTCTAAATGTGTCATTTTAACCCCCTAACCCCCTAAAGGGGGCATTTTAAAGTTTATACAATATTTTTCTCTGTTCGGTAAGCCCAACCTGCTTTTCCCCCTTTAAGGGGCCAGGGGGTTTAACTAAACCTTCCCGTTATATAATTTTGCGTCCTGGTATCCGTTGGCGCCGTAAACATTTGTTTGGTTTCATCAAACTCCACCAGCTCGCCCATGTAAAAAAATGCTGTTTTGTCGCTCACGCGCGCGGCCTGCTGCATGTTATGCGTTACGATGATCAGCGTATAGTTTTCTTTCAACTCATGAAACAACTGCTCCACGCTGGCTGTTGAGATCGGGTCGAGTGCGGATGTTGGCTCATCAAACAGAATCACTTCAGGTTCCATCGCAATAGCACGCGCAATACACAAACGCTGCTGTTGTCCGCCCGAAAGAAAGGTGCCCTTTTTGTGCATCGCATCTTTTACCTCATTCCAGAGCGCAGCCGATGTAAGTGATTTTTCAACTATCCTGTCAAGGTCAGCTTTAGGCATGCTCAGGCCATTCAGCTTATAACCGGCGATCACATTATCATAAATACTCAGATTAGGGAATGGATTGGGCCGCTGAAATACCATGCCTATTTTGTAGCGCACATAAATCGGGTTCATGGTATATATTTCGTCATCGTATAACTTTAACGACCCCTTGGCTGTTGCGCCCGGTATTAACTCGTGCATGCGGTTTATACAGCGCAGAAAAGTGGTTTTACCGCAACCGGATGGCCCCATCACCGCCACGCACTGGTTTTTCTCGATCTTGATGTTCACGTCTTTCACCACGTGATTATCGCCGAACCAGGCATTAAAATTCGAGGCGCTTACAACTGTATGTTCCATTTTCGTGTGAGTAGCTTTGTAGTTATGTTTAAAAATAATACGAACATTAATAATATAAATGATGCGCCCCAGGCCAGGTTAACCCAGTCTTCATACGGGCTGGTGGCATAGTTAAATATCAGGTGAGGTAAAGTCTCAATTGGTTTAGTAAGTGAAGTAGATAGATACGGGTTACCGAAGGCGGTAAATAATAGCGGGGCGGTTTCGCCTATGATGCGGGCAATTGAAAGCATAATGCCTGATAATATCCCTGCAAAACCACAGGGTACGATAACTTTTAAGATCACCCGGTGATATGGCACCCCTAATGACAAGGCTGCTTCCTTGAGCGAATCCGGCAATAAAAGAAGTGTCTGTTCAGTTGATCGAATAACGATAGGCAGCATCATTATGGCCAGGGCGACGCTGCCCGACAATGCCGAAAAAGTCCCTAATGGTTTTACGACCCAGAAATAAATCACCATACCAACCACTATTGATGGTACGCCCTGTAAAATATCTACGCATAAACCGCTGTAATAAGCCAACCTTGTTCTTGAATTTTCGCTAAGATAAATACCCGCCAATATGCCTATTGGCACAGCTATGACGGATGCCACGGCTACGATAATTAAACTGCCTAACAGCGCGTTACTGATACCGCCGCCGGTTTCGCCAACAGGGGCCGGTATTTTGGTTAAAAAATGCCAGTTAACCTGCGTTACCCCCATCTTAATAATATAAAGCAACACCACTATTAAAGGGAGCGTGATAACAAATGCCAGAAATATGATCACCGATTTAAACAAAATACTCTTGGTATTTCTAATTTTTATTCGTGCATCCATTTGATTATTTGTTTGTGAACCTTGAAATTATCCTTTTCCCTATCAGGTTAATAATAACCGTAACCAAAAAAAGCACTAAACCAAGTTCAATAAGGGCAGATAAATATACGGTATGATCTGCTTCCGTAAACTGAAGGGCTATTACACTGGCCATGGTATTTCCGGGGCCAAAAAAAATCTCTTTAAACGTGTTGGCTATTGTGGTAGTATTACCGATCAGCATAGCTACGGCCATAGTTTCGCCCAGCGCGCGGCCAAGCGATAAAAGGATGCCGGCAAATAATCCGCTGCGGGTATACGGTAAAATTACGCTCCTGATAACTTCAAACCTGGTTGCGCCAAGTGCGTAAGCCCCTTCCTTTAATGGCGAAGGCACCATGCGTATTAATGATATGCCCAGCGAAGCGCCATATGGGATGACCATTACAGCTAACACCAGCGACGAAACAAAAACACCAACCCCGTAAGGCGCCACCCCAATTTTTAATTCGAAAGTACGGACGATTGGGACCAGAACAGCCAGGCCCCAAAAACCGTAAATTACAGATGGCACGGCGGCAATCAGATCGATTGTGTTTTTTAACAGGTTAGATAGCCAACCCTTCGGGTTATATTCGCCCAGGTAAATAGCGACGGCATACGAAAAAGGAATTGAAATAATAAGGGCAGTAAACGAAGTGAGCAAGGTGCCCACCAAAAATGGGTAGGCGCCATATAAATTATTAACGGGATCCCATGATTTGCTCCACAAAAAGCCAATCCCCAGGGATTTAATAGACGGCATGGATTGAACGATAAGCGTTATGAGCGTGCCCGCAACAATTAACAACAAAATCACGCTCATTACTATCAATATACGTTTAAAAATGGTTTCCCATTTCATCTGGCTGTATGACAGGTCTAATCTTTTGTTTTTGGTCGGAGTCATTGATGGATCCAAATTTGAGTTTGGTTATACAAACACAATTACCAGTCCCTTTTGTTGCAGGAAACTGGTAACTGTCTTTATTTATATTGAAGATTGACTGATAATTCAGTAATTCAATAATTATTTTAATATTGGTTTACCGTTGTATGTTGCCGACTTCAAATTATTCTCGGCAACTTTAACCGCTGCTTTTGAAAGCGGTGCATAATTTAACGGCGGACTAAATTTCTGACCATCGTGTATTACGTACCAAAGCAATTCTAATACTTCTTTTGCCCTTGCAGCCGAACGGCCGCCGTAATTTTGTTCTTTGTAAATAAGCCCCCAGGTAAAGCTTGCGATTGGATAACCTTTAGGATTATCTGTATTAGTTACAGAAACTTTTGCGTCAGCGGGCAATTCAACATTACATGCTAACGTAGTTGCGGCAAGCGTTGCTTCAATGAATTTACCGGATTTGTTTTGCACTTTAGCGTAACCCATTTTATTTTGAACTGCATAAGCCAATTCATTATAGCCAATTGCTCCCGGAGTTTGTTTAACGAGGCCGGCAACACCTTCGTTGCCTTTGCCGCCTAAACCTACCGGCCAGTTAACCGCGGTTGCTTTACCAACCTTTTTAGCCCAGTCTTCGTTTACTTTCGATAAAAAATCCGTAAATATAAATGAAGTGCCACTACCGTCAGAACGATGAACAACTACGATCGGCATATCAGGCAATTTAACGCCCTTGTTGGTAGCTTCAATTTCGGGACTGTTCCATTTGGTAATTTTGCCGAGATAAATATCGGCAATATCTTTACCAGTCAGGTTTAATGAAGCGGTAACACCCGGAATATTATAAGTAATTACCACAGCGCCTGCAGCCACAGGAATATGTAAAACAGGCACGCCCAGTTTGGCAGTTTGGTCGGCGTTTAAAGGTGCATCCGATTCACCAAAATCAACAGTTTTGTTTGTCAGCTGCAATATCCCGCCTCCCGATCCTATAGACTGGTAATTAACTTTTACATTATGCGTGTTACCGTATTCGGAAAATATCTTCGAAAACAAAGGGTACACAAATGTACCGCCGGCGCCCAACAAGGTATTGTCCTGCGCCGAAGCTGATAAGGTGATGCAGCTTGCAGCTATGGCTACAATCGCTATCTGTAAACTTTTAATTACTTTCATGGTTTGTTTATTTATTGTTTGTCTTTAACACTTTTTATAAGCCCCCTCCGCCCCAGGGGCGACGGCGGAGGGAGCTTGTCTGAAAAATTCCTCCAGAGCAGGGTTCTTATCCTTATTTACCGAAAGTAAAGAAGAAAGTAAACCTGTAAACCAAAGTATGGTTGTTTGGCAGATAACCCGATACAGTCGAGCTAGCTTGGTCAACATATTGGATATACCAGATGTTTGGGATAAAATGCACGTTCTTGGTCGGGTTGTAATCCAAGCCGAATGTGGTAAAGTGCGATTTAGTGGTAGGATCATAAGCGCCATAATTCGTATTAACCGAATATGAATCCGTGCTATTGAAATCAGTATAGGGATTATAAGTATCGTATTTTGCAAAATAATTCCAGGTTGGCGATATGGCACCCCTTACCCAAATCGAAAAAGCGTTAAGAGTGGGGCTTTCAACTGTATTAGTGGTTTTATTGGTTACGCCATTTGTAAATGTTTGCGTATACGGTTCGAAGCCTATATTAAACGGTTTCGAAAGGTAAGCAATAAATATTTTGTACATGGTATTGCTTTGGCCTCCTACAGCGGCAGTCGCAGGAGCTGTTCTTGCAGTATGAAAATAAAAATCCGCGTATATATGATTGTTGGCAAATTTACCCCAAAGGTCACCGTAAAATATTTTGTAGAATCCGGTAGCAGGGTTTGAAGCGTTTAGTAAGCCTGCCGAGGTGTTGTTCGACATCATTAATACGTAACCGAAGTTTTTGGTAGTCGGGTCAAAAGTGCCCTGTAAGGCAGCGCCAACGTCGAATGAGTTGTTTTTGTGGAAATCGGTGATGGTTCTTTCAACTGAGCGATATCCCCAGGTGGTTTCCGAAAGGCTGGTTGGCGCGTTGGTCCCCGGCTCATTCAAGGCGAAACCAGGGGTGCTTAATTCACCGATAACGAAGTCGGTACCTGCCCAAATGTCCCTTGCACGTATATTGAAGTTCTTAATAAAGAATGACATTTTGTTGTCAACCAGGTTGTCGCTGTTTTGGATATTGGTAGTACCGTTAACGCCTGTGTTGGCTGTTGGTTCAGAAGCCAACAACACTTCAGCTTTAAATTTTTTGCTAATTTCATAATCATATCCTAAATAAAGACGACGAAAGAGAAAGGCATTTCTGTAAGTTGGCGTCTGATAGTAACTGTTTTCTTTACCCTGGGTAGATGTCAACGCCGGAGAATGCGCGTCATAGTAGAAATCGCCGAAAGAGTAGCCCCAAACTCTCCTTTGTGGTTTCCACGAAGTGTCTTCAGCAGCTTTGCTGGTGCTTGTCTTTTCACCCGTAACTTTGTCAGCGGGTTTAAAGTCATTATTTGGCGCATAAGGCGCAGGTGCTGCAGTCTGCGCAGCAGGCTGGGGGCCGTCATTATTAGTTAACGAAGCGGTCTGCGCTTTTACGGCAAAACCTATGCACGTTAAACCCATTAGTAAGCCGGTACTAAAAAGTTTTGTAAATGTTTTTTTCATAATCAGTAAGGATTAAATAAATTTTCTGCGTCAAAGGTGCGGCCTCAGGATTATGTTAATGTTAAGAAAAAATTAACCTTTGATGATATTATGGAAATGTTAACTTCATAGTAACTTCAAGCCTTGCGCGAAAAAAATTGCGTTTTTAGAATGTACTATAGTTATACTATATTGATATTCAACGTATTAAATTATAGGTTAAACGCCAATAGATGGGTAACATTTAGTTAACATTGGCAATTGGCCGCGGTAAGCGGGGTTGGATAATTGCGTTCCGCTGGCCGGACAGCCCCGGGAAAGCATCAGTTAGCAAAAATCAGGATGCATCATTTTTTATGCTAAATGGCCAGCCTGGCAGGGGTGAAAATAAAAAGGCGGCAAATTCCTTTGCCGCCCTCTAAAAAATTAAATTCTATGTTACTACTGGTCGCCTTGATCGCCCGAATCAAGCGCTACAATCTTGTACGCTTTATTGCCATTCGCATCCATGGTTTCCTGGTAGTATATACCATCTTCCGAGATGTAGTACGTAGCGCCGTTAAGCCGAACCTTCCTGCAGTCTGCCGGCAATTGCGGAACAATGTCGCCCACTTTGGGCATAACCGAAGCGACACCTGTTTGGCCTGTATTCAATTCGCCGTCTTTACCGGCAACCTGGTAAACTGTCGTCCCATCGTCCTTTGTTACAGGTTGGTAATAAACACCTTTTTCTTCATAATACTGTTCCCCGTTTATCATGATGGGTTTTGCGTCATCGGGCAGGCTTTTTACCTCGGCGCCGATGGGCGGATCAACTACGGTATATTGGCTGCCGTCGTACTGGTAATAAAAACCATCGCCATAATAATACTGGTAGTTGCCCCAATAAAACGGATAACAGCCATAGGGCAATGTCCAAAATCCAAATCCCAGCCATGGGTAGTACAAGCTGCCATAGTAACCGCCGTGGAAAAACCAGCCGTTATGATTACCCCAGCCATAATGTCCGTAGCCGCCTCCGTGGCCATATATACCGGCGCCATTGTTTCCGCGAATATATGGCCTTACTCCGGTACCCCCGGTTACTCCTGCCCTAACGTTTCCGCGGTATCCAACGCCTCCGCGATATCCCACTGCACCCCGCTGACCACTAAATCCTGAGCGGGGAGCCATTGATGGCCGCATCCCTCCAGACGGCCGCATGCCGGCTGAGGGCCGCATACCGCCCGACCGGCCGAACGATGGTGCTACGCCAACGCGGCCTCCGCCGGAAAATCCACTTCCACCGGCGCTAACATGACCGCCGCCACCGCCGCCGCCACTTACATGGCTACCACCGCCGCCACCACCGCCTGAATGACCGCCACCGCCCCGCTGGGCCATCGCCGGCAGCGCCATAAATGTGCACAATGCTGCCGCAAGGCCGATCTGCGCCAAATTTTTAGCTAAACTCTTCATATCGTTAGTATTTATATAAAATAGATAAACTATCCGGAACAATCAGGTTATAGTATGCTTTATAAAGTTACGTGTATTCAGCGGCAATTTATCATCGTTTATCAATCATAACGCATTTTTTACCTTCCTGGCATAAGCAGCTGGCTTTTTTACACAATTTTTACCGCTGATCTGTTTAAATGGAGCGCCGTTGCATTACCATGAATTCGTCTTTTCTGATTCCTTTCTATTTATTTAGTCTGCCAGGGTAGTTTAGCGTTCGCTTAATCATTAGTTAATACTCGCCGTATATTTTTGATATAAACGCGGTGATGAACTTAAAGACGGCATATTTTAGCAACTTTTTAACCAAAAGGGCATTATTTTCTGACCAGTTTGTGCTTGCAGCAGATAACCTTGTCGATATGGCTTCCGTACTTCAGGCTGCGGTCCACATGGAAAAACCTGCGGCATGTGAACATCTGTTCAGGCAAATTGATAAAAAACAAACCCTTGGCGATGATATTACCCACAAAATATACCTTTATTTGAATAAGATCGTATTTCCGCCATTGGACCGACCGGACATCCAGGCTCTCGCGTCGTGTATCGATCATGTCGCTGATGCTATCCGCGAAGCCGCTGGTCGCATGTTCCTGTATAACATCGAGGAATTCTCCGCCCCGATAAAACAACTCGCCGCTATAATATTAGATGCCTGCATCGAAATTAAAAATGCCGTCGCGCTGTTGTTTGCCAAAAAAGTCAGCGGAGTCGCCGTAATATGCTGTCATATAAAAAATTATGGGCGCGAGGCGGGCCTGGTGTATGATAAAGCCCTCGCAAATCTTTTCGCGCATGAAAATAATGCGATCAAACTGCTTAAATACTATGAAATATTATCATCCCTCGAAATATCAGTAAATAAGTGCAAAAACGTGACGAGGGTCTTTAACACGATAATTGCAGGCCGGTAGGTAATTTAAGATTTTAGGTCAAGATTGATCAATGTCCGTCTTAATTCCGAAATGGCAAATCCGAAATCACAAACTACCCCGCTTTCTGCTCAATGACGGGCATCTGGTCTTTCAGTTCCTTAAGCTCAATTTCGTAGGCACGCATGCGGGCATGCAAAATATCGAGCTCGGTTCGCATCATCTGTATTTCGGTGATCAGCTTAGCCGATTCAGGTTTATTTATCTTTTTTTCGCCGGTGCCAAGAATAAGCCATTCAGGGGAGTATTTTAACTGGAAACAGAGCTTGCGGATGAGATAATAACTGATATCCTGTTTTTTATTGATCACTTTACTGATAAAGCCCTGGTCTACGCCTATCGCACCAGCCAATGCCAGTTGCCCCCCGTGTTCCTTTACGATAATTTTTAATCGCTTTATTATTGCTTCATCAGACATTTGCCTGCAATAATAAACATTGTAGCGGAATAGTCAATAGGGATAATCATTATGTGAAAGGGTTATCGCGAACTAAAGGACCGGCGGCTGGTAAATTAAAAAGGTTGCGATGCTTTGCCACCACAACCTATAAACTATGAAAACTATTAACCCACAAATCTCTTAACAGGCAAGCTCGAACGAACCGCCCTGGCTTTGCACCTGTTCAAGTAATTCGTCAAGTTTTGTATTATAGGCTTCGATGGAGATCAGCCCGTTGTTGTACCTGGACGACAACAATTTAAGCTCCTGTACCTTTGACAGGCGATTTGATTCCGACTGGTTGCTGTAAATATTTGACAGTGATGCAGCGGCCGCCATATTTTGCGGAACGTCGTCAAAACGCAATGCGGTTTTTAAAATGCTTATTTTTTGCTCAGTTGATTTTAGCATAAACAGGGGCGGAACGCTCCTGCTTTCCTTTAAAACAGCGTTTACCTTTACCGCTTGTTTTTTATCAAACTTTAAGATCAATGACACGATAACAACGCCGGCCAATGAAAAGAAAAATAAGAATTCCATAACAGCTTGAATTTTACAAAGTCAAACCTCTTTTTGACTTTAACATTCTTACGTTATTTATGTGCGCCGGGTTACGGATTTTTCAATTTATTTTTCATGCAATATGCACTTGCTCAATGGGTTCACCTCCAACTTCAGACCGCATCTTTTCATAAAGCTATCTGGAAGGACAGATTGTTGCTATAATACCTTTTGGTAACAGTAAAACCGGAGGTTTGGTCTGAAACCCAACCCGATTTCACCTGCAAACACATAGCCTGACTTAGGGAAAAGCCGTTGGGTGGCCTCATTAGCCGTATTAGTGTCAATCCGCAGCAGTTTAATGTTTCGCCGCCTCGCTTCCAGCTCAGCTTGGGCCAAAAGAGCCGCCGCTATACCTTTTCCGCGGTGTTTAGGGCTTACCGCCAGGCGGTGTGTTACAATTGCGGTTTCATTAATATCCCAACCAACTTCTGCATATTCTGGTTCCTGGTCGGTGGTAATCGCCGATATCCCGCATATTTCGTTGCCGACTACCGCTACCCAAAGCTGGTTTCGCTCAATATCGGCGGTAAAAACGCCGGCATTAGGATAGCTATCATCCCATTGAAAATTGCCGGCCGCATTCATTGCAGGCACTACTTCTTTGATAAGAGACATAATTTCCGGAATATCGGTTACTGTTGCCTGGCGAACGATCATACCGGCGAATGTAAGAATTTGACCGAAAACTCTGTTCTTCCATTACCTTAACCATTCCTGTTCAAAACAATTTTGTTTTTAACCGCTTTGTGCAATACGTTTATAATTTTTGCGGGGCTTTTCCATTCAAACAAGTGAATCAGCCAAATGGTAAAGTTCATAAAGCCCGTTGTTCGCACTAGTCCGCCGCCCAGCCGGTAAATAGTTTGATCGCGTTTGGCAATACAGGCCTGATAATCTGCGCCCTTTTTGGTTACCAGCTCTTCCGCAAAGCACCAGGCGCCGTCCCTGGAAGGATGGACGAACTATCTCCCGCATGCAGGCCAAGCAGTGATAATAGCGGCGAAACGCGGTCAATGTCATTTAAAACCTGGTAGGTTAAAGCGGAAATGATGGTATTTATCTCATCAAAATCATTGTGAAGGCCTTCAAGATTGCCCCCTGCCACTTCAACCGCAGCAATACCCAGGTCCAGGTTAATATGCACGCTGATACCCAGCAGCAGATGTTGTAAAACAAGCAGATTGGATTGCTTCGATGCGTTGAAAGCCAAACGCCACGATTCGGTAAGCGGCTGCCCGGCCCGCCAGGCAGCCAAAGCATCCAGATACCTGCTTGCAAAAACGATATCCAGGTGTTCCATTCGCCGGCCATCCTGGAATCGGCCTTTCGCAATACCGTCTTTTACGCCGGCTGTAACCTTGTAGTAAAGCGCGGCGAAATAGCCGGGGCGGCAGCCTGTTTTTTCGCTTTCAACATAATCGTTTCCAGCTCCTTCAGGATATTATCAATGGTTATGCCCGACGCTTCCACGTTAGCCATGTGCCGGCAGATAACGTATGTAATAGCTGCTTCGGCAGTTGGCACAGTAATAACGTCTTTTTTTCATCCAGGGTAAAAAAAACTTCCTTAAAAAACTTCGGTGAAGCTTTTTGGTGCACGGAACATTACATTTAGGGCAATTTGGGAAATCCATAAAAATAAATCAGGCAGATAAAGCTAAAATATTTTTTGCAATGAATTTTTAAACTTCACCAGGTTGAGCAAGATTTAATAGATTTCTAATGGTTCCATGACAGAAGGCACAATTCCAGCCGCAACAAACCTCACGGAGACTTTCTATGTTACGATCAGGGCTTCAGTTTACACGATATTTTTGCGGCAGCTGCTTAAGTTGAACGGCAACTACCCACACAAGCAGCACGACCAATGTATAAAACCCAATGTTTTGTATAAAGTTTCCGGCACTCAATTCCCGCAAAATAAAAGCGCTGATTTGTTTTAAGGTCATTCCGTTTAACGTAAATACAACTTTAACGAATATTATTGATGAAAGTTTCCTTTTCCGGGCAAAAAAGAACAAAATAGTTGACCACCAGGAACATATTTTTAAAATTTCAGTGATGATCGTCGTTTGCCTTACTCCTCGTCAGATTTTGTCCCATAATGCTCAAAATAGGCCAGGATGGTTTCATAAATTTCCTGGTCCTTTCCTTTTATCCATCGCAGGTAAATTGCTATCTGGCTGCCATAGTTCGTCTCCCATTTTAAATCCACCCGTATTATGGACGCGCTGCTGCCCCGCACCAGGTGAATTTCTTTTACATCCTTCCATTCAATGCTTATTTCCTTAATAAAATCACTTATCCCTTCGTCATCCAACTGGAGCGCTACATTTCCTTTAATAGCCGGAACCAGGCGCTTCATAACGATCACCGCCGCAAGCGAAATAAAAACCAGGCTGCAAAAGCCAAGCAATATCCAAACCAGATCGGCCTGGTAACCCCAAACGTTATGCAATACGATCGCCATTAAAATGGTCATCATGGCAAGTGTAGCGAGGCTAAATTTCAGGCTATATGGATATTGCACGGGTTCAGTCACGGGCTAAATATAAGTAATTGGTCTAAGAGTGTAAATAACTGTCGCAAGTCCCTTAATGGTTGTGTTTTTTGTGGATATCCTTCACCAGGCACAGTTTTTTTATCTCATTTATTTTTATCACAAAAGGCGCGTATTTAAGCCGGTTACCCACCATTTCAGTAACATTGTCTGAATGGGCGATCACCTCATCTGCCGTATCGCCGGCAAGCAGCCTTTTGTACATCCTATAATCCCCCCATTCAATATAGTACACCTCGCCGGGCAATATCTTTTTATCATGTATCACCTTTAATGCCACCCAACAGCCATTTTCCAGATAAGGGTACATCGAATGCCCCCAAACCGGCAAAGCGAAATCGCAATCTTCTATCCCGGGGAAATTCATGCGCCCAACAGGCTCTTTATCATTAATGTCGTTGTATACTTCCACACCCGTAGCGGTTGCAATTATTTCATACATCGGTATACCCTCCGATGGTCGTGCCATCATGGTATTTTCAGAATTTACTGTATTTCTTCTTATAGATATAAAATCTTTGTACCTTTCTTTAAAAATTCTGAATTTATCTGGATCAATATTTTGCCGGCTCTTTATAATCTCTGTAATGGAGCTGGCTGAATTATAGCCAAGTGCTTCGGCCAACTGTGCATTACCATCAAAAGCTCTGCCTTTCAGTTGATTATAAAGGATAATGAACTCCAATGTCTCCGGACGAATTGTCTTTATTTTGTTCGGCTTTGATACTTCCTCCATGATCTGAAAATTTATTTTTAAATTTTTCTTGATTTTAATAAAGAAATTTCTTTATATTTGCTTCGTAATCGATAGCTAAAGTAAATCATTTTTTGATAAAAACAAATATGCCTGCTAAAGAATATACAGAGGATTTATTTATCGGAAGAGACCCGCCAAGAGTATCTGCCTCTGTTCTGAATAACCTGTTTGATCAATACCCTCAGCCGATAATTAAAAATGCATCTTGTTTATTCCGCACCGCGACCAAAAGATTACCTAAATGCCGGAGACGCAGAAAATGCTGTTCCCGAAAGAGCGCTTCGTTACATGGCATACCTGCAAACCTGTGAAAAATACAGGCGTGAAATTGACGCCATAAGAAAATATTTTCCGGGATGGACGCCTGAATTCAGGTGATGCCCGCCTGTCTGATGTCGCCCATCTTACTATAGCACTAAAAATAAACGCTAAAAATACCACAGTTGGTGCCTCATCGACTGTAAACTAAAACTAACCAAAAATGATACGTATTAATCAAAAACTAAAAGACAAACTATGGTGGCTGATCATATCGGTAGACTATGACTACAGCCGGATCACCATTGCCGACCATGACATTAACGAGGATGTGTTAACCTTGTGGCTCGAAGACAAACACGACTTTAAAAACACATTGGATGAATGTCTGCAACTGGAAATTCCGGCTAAGCAGTTTGCCAAACTGATAAAGACCGAAAACCTTAACACTTACGAGGGCAGCAAAATGCACCCCACCAAAAATTATGTGTACAGGGCAAGGATAACCATCAATGAACCCATTGCCTGGTACATCGATGATGCAACTCCCGCCGAGCAGCAATGGGCCCGAGAGGCCGTGCTTAAACAATTGTTAACCGAGCTGATTGAAACTGAAGCTCATGGAGTTGAAGAGTGGGTGTGAAGAAGTCCGGAAGTTTGGCAGTCCGAAAGATGAATATTGATTCGGAATATGTCAGTTGTCATATTGTTCATAGGCATTACGTATGCCCGCCGTCGGGACTTCCGACTTCCCGACTTCCGGACTGCCTCACCCCTCTTCGGCAAATATCAGCAGGTCCTGGTGAAAACTGTCCCGCTTAAAGCTGTCGCCGGCAAAATAAACTACGTTAACGTATTCGTCGCTTTCAGTGAATGTGCCCGGCGGGTCTTCGTCAACCGTGTAGCCTTCAACAACTAACCTTGGGCCATCGGCAATCATCAGCACAACGTCGCCCATAACAAATTTTCTTTCCATAGTTCGGTGAAATGTATTCCGCAAAATTAATAATAACCATTTTTTAGCCACAATAAAAACCACAAAAATGACCCTGGTACAAAATCCCAAAAACCTGTTCATCCTGCTTTTTATCGTGCTCATGATGGCATTTGTTTGCATCATAGCCGGGCATTGCCGTGCTTACGCTGACCAGCCAAAAAGTCGACGTTCGCTCCGGAATAACCCGAATTGTTTAAGCCCTGGTTTTGTAATTAATTGCCTATTTTAGCTCGTTATGAAACATTTGTTCGCACGCGGATCGATCATCACCCCGGTTATATATTTTATACTGGCGGGTCACTCGCTGGCGCAGGGACTATCGAAGACCAAACAGTTAAAATGCACAGAGTTGCTTGTGGTAGTCAATGCAGGCTGGGATAGTCTCCGGGGAAATCTTTACGCTTTTAAGAGGGAGAATGGTAAATGGCGGCTGCAGTTCAGCAATGCAATTGTTCTGGGCAGCAAAGGCCTGGCAGTTGGCGACGGCATTGCCAAATTAAACATACAAGGCCCCATAAAACACGAAGGGGATAAACGGTCGCCCGCCGGCATTTTTAGTATTGGGACAGCCTTTGGTTACGCCGGGAAGAAAGACGCCGCCTGGATAAAAAACCGGTATGTGCAGGCATTTGATACGCTGATCTGTGTTGACGACGCCAACTCATCCAACTACAATAAAATCGTCGATAAGGATACTGCGAAGCACGATTACAACAGCTTCGAATACATGCACCTGAAAAAGGATTACTACAAATGGGGACTGTTTATCAATCACAACAGCGGCAAATCAGTTCCCGGCGATGGCTCCTGCATTTTTATGCATATCTGGGAAGACGACCATACCGGAACCGATGGTTGTACCGCAATGGCGGATAACAATATGCTGCGGATTTTGCGCTGGATAAACGCAAAAAAAAGGCCGCTGCTGGTGCAAATGCCATTGAATATTTATAAAAAGCTAAAGCGACAATTTGGTCTCCCGGCTATACCTGCTAATGCTGGATAATATGATGGCTGACCTTATATGCCTCAACCCAGCCGAGCAATAAAAACGAAACCAAATCAATTACTGCATGGGTGATGATCAGTATGCTGATATTACGATACCACTGATAGTGTATGGCGAAAACGATACCAAATAAAAATGTAAACAAAAGCTCGTGCACGCTTAAATACCTGAAATGCAATGCAGAAAACAATAGCGCCGAAACAATGACCGGCATGTACTTATTTTTAAACAGCAACTCCAGCCGGGGTACCATGTAGGCGCGGAATATCAATTCCTCGGTAACGCCGGCTGTTATCGCGCTAAATAGCATCAGGGGTATGCTTTTGTTCAGCGTATGTACCATTTGTTCCATTACCTCCCTGTTGTCGGGGATGCCAAACAGCTTGGGGATATTTGAAACGACCCCTGCGGCAATGGCCAGCAAATACAGCGCCCCGAAGGACGCGGGGTAAAACCAAAATTTCTGTTTTTGGGGGGCCCAAAGAAAAAAGGGACCCTTTTCAATCCATTTTGCATAACAGAGCAGCACCACGATCTCGAGCCAATAAAAGTATCTTGAAAAAAGAACATAGTGCGTATTGTAACCACGCCCGTCAAGCGCTAACCGGCCCGCGACAGGAATCAATATAAATGCTATAACAACACCCGCAGTCAGCCTGGTTTTGTAATCTTTTGCAGTCGCAGGTTTCATTTATAATTCAATTGCCTAAAGGTCCGGAAGGCAATATAGTTATTTTTTGAACCCGACTGGCAAAACCCACAATAGGTATTAATAGGGACAACCCACAGGTTATGCAGCGGACTAGCCTACCAACTGTCCAATCCCAGCAACTTTTTGCCAAGCAGGCTCAGTTCAGCTGTTTTGTATTTGGTTTGCTCCCATTTCCTCGGATCGCCGGGGAAGGCATAACCTTCAGGCGCAATGCGGTTGCGCCACGAAGCTATGCGCCATTGCCGCAATTCTTCGTTGTCCTCCTGGGCGGGCATCATCCCAATATATTGGGCAATGCGTACTTTATCGCCGCTTTTGTTTGGCCTTATACCGTGCGGTTCAAGGCTGTTGAATATCAGCAGGTCGCCGGCTTCCATTTTTACTTTAACCAGTTCAAGCCCGGTAACATCAGGTTTAAAATAATCGCGGTCCGTGGGTTGGGTCAGCTTCCAGGTATCGTAGTTGCGATATAATTCGGGTATGCATTGAAAGCCGCCCATGTTTTCGTCGGTCTGGTCGGCAAGCGCCAAAACGCCCTGCACATTTTGGGGCCGGGTTTCAGGATCATAATCCCAGTGGATAAACCCTTTATACTCAAACCCGGGCCGCATCGGGAAGTTGAGATTAGCGCGGTCAATGGTCACCCATAATTCGTCGGTTCCCCAAACGTCGCAAAAGGCGTCATAAACGCGCTGGGTTTGGCGATTATCCCACAGGTACTGGTGGTTATAAACTTCCACCATACCGGTGTTGGTCAGTTCTTTCATCTGTATCTCGGCGCGGGGCGGTGCGTACCAGGTTTCGGGGTCGTTTGGGTCCTTTTCTTCAAACTCCCATAAAAAGCGGGCAGTACGTTCAACCTGTTCCCTGGGCACGGCATTTTTAATAACGATGTAGCCGTTCTCCGTCCAGAACGTCCAGTCGTCTTCGGTTAAAACTTTCAGCGGTTTGCCGTTGCTCCGGTCGTTAAGTTTAAGATGACTGCTTTTAGCGGTTGACGGATTGCCGGGGATCACCTTATGGGCGTTGGCTGGCGCCATTGTGGCCATAGTCGCCATTGTGCCTTGTTGGTTGGTATTCATCGCATTTTGTAATTGGTTATTCAAAGTTATGACAGAAAACAGCCGGTAATGATACATTCAATGACCAGTATTTGCACGCTATTGATATCTTTAAATATCTTTTTGATAAATTTGGTTAATAGGCGTACAAAATGAGCAAATTACAGCTGGAAGAAGTAAGGCCCGACGCAGGCAGTTCATTCAAAATACTCAACCCCAGGTTGAGCACCACCTTCCTGTGGCACTTACACCCTGAATATGAAATTGTTTATGCAGAGGCACTTGCCGGGCCAAGGCATGTGGGCGGTCATATTTCGAGATATGAAGGAAGCGACCTGGTTTTTATCGGCCCCAATATACCGCATCTGAATTTTGATTTCGGCGTGCATACCCGCTGTGAGCAGGTTGTAATACAAATGCGCGAAAACTTTTTGGGCGAGCCGTTTTTTAACAACCCGGAGATGGCCGCAATTAAACAGTTATTTAAAAATGCATGTTATGGACTCTCTTTTTTTGGCGAAACTAAAGATAAAGTGGCGGTATTATTAAAAGGGCTCCGGCAATTAAACCGGTTTGACCAGTTATTAAGCCTATTGCAGATATTTCAGCTTTTGGCTACCAGCGCCGAAGTGGAAATATTGAATAGTTCGCCGGCGAGTAATAAAGCGTTTGAAAAACAACGTACCCGTATGGACGTGATATACCAATATGTAGAAAAAAATTATAGCGGGCGGCCTGACGTTAATGAACTTGCCGAAAAAGTAAGCTTAAGCACAGCTGCTTTTTGCAGGTATTTTAAAAGGCAAACCGGCAAAACCTTCACCGATTTTGTGAACCATTACCGGGTAAGCGAAGCAAAAAACCTTTTGATGCAAAATAAAACCGTAGCCGAAGCTTGCTATGCCACCGGATTTGAGCAACTATCCTATTTTAACAGGACGTTTAAAAAGATAACAGGCGAAAACCCCTCCGGCTTTAAAAAGCGGATTTTAGGATAGTCGGTAAGATCGGTTGAAAATTATGTCAGGCCATTGGCGGGTGAGCCTATTTAAGCTTTAGGTCAAAGCTGCCTTCAACACGATAATAGGGCGAGTTGGGTTTATCATCCGTCGCCATAAAAGTATAAAAGGTCCCTTTTGCAAGTTCATTGCCGTCTTTGTACCGTACCAGGTTCAGATTACCGAGATCGGGCTTCGTGTCAGGCTGGTTTCGGCTTAGTGACAACTGAAGCACCGGCTTTTTACTGTCGACGCTTAACAGCAACTGGCTTCCGGCAATACTGCGGTTAATATTGCTGAAGGCGAAACCCGCGGAACTGATGCCAAAGCTTACGGAATGTGCCTTGTTAATGGCTGTAATGCCAAAATAACGACTCTGGTCGTCTCCGTTAACATTTATAAAAGCAATGGAATCGCGTGAAGCATCAAATGTATAAACCGAATCGTTGAATTTTACTTTTAATGTACCGGTAACGGCCAGGAAATTACCTGGTGAGGAAATAATCGAACTATCCGCATTTATGCTGGTGGTGGATGGGCCGGGGCTATTCACAGCGGGATCTTTTTGGCACGCGGAAACCGTTGCCAAAAGGAATATTGCTGCCGCCAATAAAAAGTTAGTAAACGTTTTGTTGCCCATTTGATACTGCAAACGCTAAACTTATTAAATAATAAACGAAGATAGTGAACAAATAGTTGCTTAACGTGCTATACAATTAACATTTTAACAAATTTTAACTTACCTGCCTAATTTAACCCATCTTAGATGACCTTATGGGTTTAACCAACATGCCGGATAAAAGTTTAACCATAAATTGAAAATTAAAATTTCGGTTTGTTTGTTAAAAAAAACTTGCGTTTAACAGGATTTTTTTGTATCTTTACATCTGATATATGCCAATCGGCATTTAATTCATATTTATGCTACCGCCTTTCTTTAAAACAGCCAGGAAATTAACCAATAAAATCGAAGCTTATTTTAATTATATTGAGGGTGAATATCGTACTGAAACAAAATCGGGTAAAGAAGAAAAAAAATATAGCAGAGACCCTGAACCGGCCACCGTTGCCGGCCTGGCGCTTTATATTGGCCTTACCAGCCTGCAGGAACTGGATGACTATGAACAAAACGGCGAGTTTGGGCACATCGTGAGCCGGGGCCGTTTAAGGGTAGCTGCGGTGTACGAAAAAATGCTTCACAACCCGTCGCCCTCGGGCGCGTTGTTTGCCCTTAAAAATTTGTGCCCGAATGGGAGGCCAGGTGATCGCCGGGCAAATGAAGATCAGGTTAGGTACATCAAATTAATGGACGCTGAAACCGGGCCGGCGATAGCCGCAAACGAAGCAGACGTAGTTACATGATCTTATTTAGTATAGGTCAGATCATCTATCTCGGTATCAGTCACCGTGGGATCATTCGGATCCGGCACCAATTGAACGATATGAACCGACAACCCGGTTGAGGTAATATTTTTAATGGTTTCCGGCACGCCGCTGTTCTGCGCACTTGTATATTGTGTAATTGTGGACCCGCTCAGGCTGTAGGTAAACTCACTCAAGCTGGGACCTGTTGAGGTAGATTTGGAATAATACCCTGATCCATCTTTATAATATTCAATAAAATCGTCGTTGGTAAAATTTGTTTTGTTGAAAGTGGCGATTTCTTTGTCGTTTCTATATAATACGGAAGCCTGCGTAGCGAAATACCATTTTCCTACAAGCAGCGCGCTTGTAGTGGGAGCGGGGTTCTGTTTTTTGCATGAATACAATGAAAATATCACAGGGCAGATAAGTACCAGCAACCTATATTTCATAACCGCAGCATTAATCGATTTAAAATTAACATTTGTTTTTTAAATATTCCAAGTCTTTACGTAAACTATTGTAAAAGTGTAACATGGATAAGTTATCCGCCACGAGGCTTTTTAAACACAATTATAACACCGATGCCCATGTGGTCATCAACCAGGGCGGCACCAATTCGGGAAAAACCTATGCCGTTTTACAGGTACTGTTTTGCCTGGCTTGTGAAAGTGAAAAACAGGTAATAACCGTTGCCGGGCAGGATATTCCGAACCTAAAGGGCGGGGCATTGCGCGATGCGCTGGCAATATGTTCAGCGTCAGAAATATTTCAGCCTGCATTAGAAAGTTATCATAAAACTGACCGGGTATTTGAGTTTTATAACGGTAGCATCATCGAGTTTAAAAGCTACGCAGATGCCCAGGATGCCAAATCGGGAAAACGTGATTATTTGTTTGTAAATGAGGCGAACGGCGTAAAATGGGAGATCTATTCGGAACTCGCGCTTCGCACGCGGAAAAAAATATTTATCGACTTCAATCCAAATTCATCCTTTTGGGTTCACGACCACCTGGTAGGGAAACCCGGCGTAGGCCTCTTCATTTCCGATCACAGGCACAATCCATTTTTGTCGCCGCAGGAAAGGCAGAAGATAGAATCGTTAAAAGATGAGGACGTGGAATTATGGCGGGTGTATGCAAGAGGACTCACGGGAAGGGTTCGCGGGTTGGTATTTACCAACTGGCAACTGTGTGAAGCTATCCCGGCAGGCGCAAAGCCCCTGGCCGCCGGGCTCGACTTTGGATTCACCAACGATCAAACGGGCTGTGTGATGGTTTATAAGCAAAATGGCATGATCTGGGTAGATGAACTATTATTTGAAACCCATTTAACCAACCCCGATATTTCGGCCAGATTGGCAGAGGCGGGTTTAAATAAAAACATGGAGATCATTGCCGACAGCGCCGAGCCAAAATCCATAGAAGAATTGAACCGGCTGGGGTGGCGGGTTACCGGCGCAAAAAAAGGGCCCGACAGCATTAAAAACTCTATTGACATATTAAAACGTTATCGCATAAACATAACTACCCGGAGCGTGAACCTGCGCAGGGAACTGGAGCGCTACAAATGGCGAACCGACCATTCAGGTCGGGCCATAAATCAGCCAGTTGATGTTTACAACCATTTGATAGATCCTCTGCGTTATGTGGCGCTGCACAAGCTAAACATTTGTGGAAGCGGCCGGGTGAGCAGCCGGCTGCCGGTCCGGTCGGCGCCGACGTTCGATTTCGCATCGTTCAACCTGTTAAGATGACGAACGATAACAATTCAGACCGAAAAAAAAAATCAAATCATTATGATCAATAAGTATGATTAAAAAAACAGTAACTACCCTGGCGGGAAAGCTGGTGATCACTATCCCTTCAACAATCGACGAGATCACACTGGGACAAGTAATGGACATGCAGGAAAAACCGATGTTAACCGACCTCGAGGCCATCAGCATTTTGTCGGGGGTTCCATTACCTGAATTGCAAAACGTCAAAAAATTGGACGATCTGTATATCTTCGGTGAGGTCATTTTACTGCTATCGAAACAGTTGAAAAGCCTTTATGGTAACGACCGGGTGCCAAAACGGCTAACCTTCCCTCTGGCTGGCAGGACCAAAACTGTAACTGTCCAGCATAATTTATCCGTGGAGCCGGTGGGCGCTTTTTTTGCGGCCAGAGAAATAATTGCAGAAGAGATAAATGAACATACCCGCAAATATGGTAAGAGCGATTTGCAGTCAACTTTTAATCCATCGTTAAAAGCATGCTGCCAGGTATTGGCCCATTACTTTTATTGCGGCGTCACCGGTAAATTATACAATGAATATGAGGCGGAAAAATTTAGCGTGGAAATAAAAAAACTAAGGGTCATGGAGGCGCTGCCCATCGCCAAACATTTTTTTCGGATTTATCCGGTCTTATCGCAGCCGAAAACAAACTGCTTGGAACGGCTTCGACAGCGGTGGAAAAAAAAGCGGGAATCAGCGCTTTTGAAAAGTTTAAATATGTTAACACCTTAAATTCCCTTTCGGGCGGTGATATCAGCAAATGGTCTGAAATATTAAATATGCCCTATGAACGCATATTAACCAAACTGCTCCTTAATAAAACAGAGGCCGAATACCAAAAACGCTACAGCGACCTGATCCGTGGGTAAACAATACCCGCCACTACGTCCGTACACCCATTCACTAATTCACAAACTAAAAACCCATAACTCAATAATTCAATAACTCAATAACTATCCCCATGCCTATACGAAATCAAATCGAAGCGATCACACAAACCCTCAGTACCCCGGTGACTTTTGTGTACGGCACCGCCAATGAGCTCAATCAACTGGCTGATGACGCCGTGTTTCCCGTCGTTTTTATGTACCCCCTTCAGCCCATCGGCGTATCGCCCCAGGTGAATGGCTCGGTAAATAACAGTTTTTCAGTTTATCTCGAGTTTTTATTTAAGACAGATTTCGACCAGTATACCTCAGCAAACGAAACCTATGTAACACAAGCCCTTTCGCTGGCTAATGAATTTATAGTGAAAGCCTCGAGTTATCGCGAAGGCGAAGGCCGCTATTTCCGCGTCAAAGCCGGCGACCGGGCAAAATGCCTTCCCGTATATAATAAATTCGATGTTAACACCACCGGGGTTAATCTCAGCATTACGCTCGCAACGATGTATTTCGACAGTTTTACAGGCTAATCGTCAGCGATTAGTTCATGTAAGGAGTGCTTATCGCCAATGCTGCCTCCGGCTTTTACATAACCATAAACTAAAGCCCCTTTCCACACCATGAACTATGAACTATGAACTATCAAAGAACCACCAGCAACTATGAATACCGAACAACTTATTCCCTTCCTCGAATCCCTCCGCACGGACATCATCAACTCCTTGCAGGCAGCAGGGAGTAATTCAACCGGACAAACCGCCAAGTCGCTGACGATCGTCAAAGGAAATGCCGGTCTCCGGTTGCAAATGCCGGAGTATATGCAGCTGCTCGAAACAGGGCGCGGGCCAACAGGCAAAAACCCTGTGGCCGGCAATCCGCCGATGATTGACAGGATCCACGCATGGTGCCGGGTTAAAGGTATTCCTGACAAAGCTGAATGGGCCATCAAAAAATCGATAGACAAAAAGGGCTACAAAGGCAAGCCAGGGATTCTTTCTGAACCGCTTGACGAGGCAAATATCGCCCAACGGCTAACACCGGCGTTGGAGACAATTGCTGACGAGATCGGCAGCTTACTGATCGATATGATCGCCTAATATTTCCGGAGGGCATTCCCAAACTAATCAACTTATCCAACAAACATACTCAAACAACCCGATACAATGGCATTGATAGCTCAGGTAGACTACTCGCACACCTATCTTACCGGCACCAAACGCAGCGGTCAGATATTTATCACACTTTATGACTCAACAACCTTGCAGCCCACGAATGGCAACAACGTTGTCGTTACCTATATTCAAAACGTCGACGGCAGTATCGTCAATGGCAGCGCTGTAATTTCCGGCCAAAGCGCCCCGATCTACAGTGGGACCATAAGTGACTCGGACCCCGGCGACTTTCATTATAGTTCCTGGAATATAACAGGCATCAGCGAGACCCCTCCCCCGCCACCGCCGGTGAACCTTTGCGATTTAGCCATCAATTTTATTACGGTAGATCAGGCTGAATCGGCACCCGGCGCGGCGGATGGGCAGATAACAGTACATGCAAGCTCAAGTTACGGCCCTGTTCAATACAGCCTTGACGACGTCACTTTTCAATCGTCGCCTACATTCACGGGGCTTACCGGAGGTACAAAAAGCATCTACGTAACCGACGCCAATGGTTGTATGGAGTATAACGCCATCATTGTACCCATTATAACCAACTTATTGGTAGGCGACCCATCGGTTGCACTAACCGGCGGCAACATATCCCGATGGAATGCTGCTTTTAACCCCGTTGTATTTACCTACCAGCGAAAGGATTTTGAAATTACCGGCATCACGCTGGATACTTTGAGCGGAAACGCTGCTGTTGCAATTAACACCAATACTACCGTCATCGCAAATGCCATCTCGGCAAATAATAGCGCGATCAGCAACGCCGCCCTGCTTAATATCGTTTTAACCAACGTTACGCCCGTAAATATATATATAAATGCAGGCCCGTATGTGGGTGTATACCAGGTAAATTCTGTGCAAACCAATGGCAGCCTGGTTATCAGCACGCCTTTCACCACAAATGCTACCGGCTTTATCAACATTAACCTGTTAAGGCCGTACTACCAGGTACGCACACAGATCACTTACCAGGATCCGGTCTCGGGGCAGCAAAATACCATCATCTCGGCAAACCGACCCGACAATACCGGCCTGGTAAAAGCTGACATCAGCAATTTTTTGCAAAGCCTGTTACGTGCAAAGGACAACAGCGATTTCACCCAAATCAATTATCGCGACAATGATCTAAGCGCTAGTTACCAAATCGCTTATGCTGAGTATTGGGATGGTAAGTTAAGCGGCGCCGAAACGCTGACTTATATACCGGTTACCGATCCCTATTATGTATTGTATGCCGCAAAACAGCTTGGCGATGCCTACGGAGGTAACCTGGCCGCCTATGTACCATTTCAATCGGTAACTGATAGCAGCCAGCGCGCAAAATGGATAACCGATTTTGCGGAGCCGGCGTATTCAAACGGCTATCCTTTTGATATTGGTTTTATTTATAGCGAGAACCTGGCAGGCCTGCAGCTTTATTGCCAGCTTACTTTACTCGATATAAACCGGAACGCGTTACCAGGTGGATCGCAAAATAGC
>Ga0207702_10000120_pt1 | contig 91853 bp, 85 predicted proteins | sample KBSCornC62_FD_184302 | JGI IMG/M metagenome (GOLD analysis project Ga0207702, IMG submission 184302) | Corn rhizosphere microbial communities from Kellogg Biological Station, Michigan, USA - KBS Corn C6-2 (SPAdes) (version 2) | ecosystem: Host-associated > Plants > Roots > Rhizosphere > Soil ...
CGCTGAACCCGTGGTGGGGAAGATTCTGGCTGGCTGGCGGTACGACATTTCCGGCCTCGCTCCGGAGATGCGCGGTGACTACGAGGCCCACTTCGCTGAATGCGAGCATTGCCGGTCGCGGCGAACTCTCCATCGCACGATTGATGTCTCGTTGATCGCGCTGGCATCGGTCTCGGCGGGAGTTTTCCTGCTGGCGTTCGGCGTGATTCACCATTTTGCGCCACGCCATACGCTGATCCTTGAATTGGCGGCCTTGGGTGGGTTCGCTCTCTCCGCATTGATTTGGCTGATTGTGGCAGTGGCTACGCCAGCTCCCATGACGGTGGTGGATGTCGCAAGGCTAGGGGCGCGCCACGTGCATGACCGCTTGCCGGAAGAAATCCGTCAACGATTACCGGAAGAGTTGAGAATGAAGCTGACGGGCTCGTAAGCGCATTCTTTTATGGAATCTACCCGCCGTCAACTGCAGATCGTTCGGTTCGCGATGCTGATCAGTATTCTCCTCTACTTCGTAATCGCAAGCAGGATCCCCTCTTCTGCCCTCCCCAATCCAATGATCTTTCGGGTTATCGCCCTTTGGGCCTTGGCGAACTTGGGGGTGCTTGTCTTCTTGCGGAAGTCTCTTGTCGCCAATCCATTGCAAGCGCTGAGATCGCATCCCGAGGATTCCGCTGCCCTGGCGAAATGGAAATCCGGGCAGGTGATCACATGGGCGGTCAGTGAGGCGATCGCCCTTTACGGCCTGGTGCTGCACTTCATGGGTTTCCCTACGGTTCAGGTGGTCCCGTTTTTCCTGGCCGGGGCGCTGTTGATTGTGATCTTCCCCCCAAGTCTAGGTTGACCGAGGAGGCGGCGAGTCACCGAATGTGGCAGCTGGCCAGGCCACGCTTTTCCAGGTACTGCTGATGGTAGTCCTCGGCCTCATAGAAAGTCACCGCCGGAACAATCTGCGTCACGATGGGGCGATCGAACTGGCGGGATTTCTGCAACGTTTCCTTGGACATGCGCGCAGATTGCTCCTGCTCGGGTGAATGGAAGAAAATCGCCGAGCGGTACTGGGTGCCGTAGTCCGGACCTTGGCGGTTCAATTGTGTGGGATCGTGGTTCTCCCAAAACACATTCAGCAGTTGCTCGTAGCTGACCTTGGAAGGTTCGAATTCCACTTCCACGGCTTCCGCGTGGCCGGTACGGTCGGTGCAAACGTCCTTATAGGTCGGGTTGATGGAATTGCCGCCAGTGTATCCCACCCGAGTTGAGGTCACGCCGGGAATTTGGCGGAAACTCGCTTCCACTCCCCAGAAACAGCCCGCCGCGAATGTCGCTTTCGCCATAGCACGCTCCCTGATCCGTACGTTTGATTTCGCTGATTGGATGCCGCGAGAAGAAGAATTGGCTCACCTCAAACAGCTGAGGCTTCCTCCTGGAATTGGATGCCCCGGTCCGCGACCTGGGATGGCGGACAGGTCGGAAGCCTAAACCTGAACTGCCCCCGTCAATTCGGCGATCCGGGCTACCTGATGTTCCTTGCACCAGCGTTCGAGCTCGCCGACGATCTTTTCGGTAGCACGCGGGTCCCAGTAGCTGGCGGTGCCGATCTGGACGGCGCTGGCGCCGGCGAGCATGAACTCGATAACGTCGGCGGCGGTTGAGATCCCTCCCATCCCGATCACAGGAATCTGAACCGACTTCGAGGCTTCATAAACCATGCGCACTGCAATCGGCTTAATGGCCGGGCCGGAAAGGCCGGCTGTGACATTGGCAATCCGCGGCTTGCGGGTTTCGACATCGATGGCCATGGCAACGAAGGTATTCACGAGCGAAAGGGCATCGGCGCCGGCCTCCTGGGCGATGTACGCCATCTGGCCGATGCTGGTAACGTTCGGCGATAATTTCACAATCAGCGGCCTCTTGGCGAAGCGCTTCACGGTTCCTACCAGTTCATCCAGGGTACGAGGATCGCTGCCAAACTGAATCCCGCCGTGCTGAGTGTTCGGGCAGGAGACATTCAGCTCGTATGCGGCGATGTGCTCGCCTTGGTTCAGGATTTCGATGGTGTGCTCGTAATCCTCGCGCGTGTAGCCGAATACATTCGCAATTACGACGGCGTCTTTCAGTTGGCGGAGCTTGGGAAGTTTTTCGTCGATGAAGGCGCGGGCCCCGATGTTCTGCAGGCCGATGGCGTTCAGCATTCCTGCAGCGGTTTCAAACAGGCGTGGCGGAGGATTGCCGATCATTGGCTCCTTCGACAGGCCCTTCACCACAAAGCCCCCCAGGCGATCCAGATGAACTACATCCTCGAATTCAAGCCCATAGCCGAAAGTGCCGCTGGCGGCGATGATCGGATTCTTGAATTCGATGCCAGCGACGCTAACGCGAAGATCGGGGGTCATGTGGCGATCCTGAGCTTGGGATGCACGCGCTGCTAGTGTACACGCGCATAATAAACGGAAATCAATCACCGGCCGTGGTTCCGGGGATTGTGGTCCGGCTAGGAGCCCACGGGCACCGATCGAACAGAATCTCACCACAGTCCGGACAGGAGAACGAGCCATCGCAATCCATGGGTTCGCCGTGCAAATGCCCCACAATTCCTTTAAATTAAGTAAATTCCATGCTCGACTTGAACTTTGTTCGCGACAACATTCCAAGAATTGAACAGATGCTGCGCAACCGCGGCATGAACCCCGACGCGGTGCTGAAGGATTTTCGAACCGTCGATGCGCAGAGACGACAGGCCATTCAGTCCGCGGAAACCGTCCGCGCGGAACGGAATCGGCTGTCTTCGGAAATTCCCAAGATGCAGAAGGCAGGCCAGGACGTCGGCCAACTCATTGCCGACGCCAAGGACATGCGGGTGCAGATCCAGGAGCTCGAAAAAGCCGCGGAGGAATATGACGCGCGCATGAGCGAGGTGCTGGTCGGCATCCCCAACCTGCCGCACGAATCGGTCCCGGTGGGAAAGTCGGCCGAAGAGAACGTGGAAGTTCGGCGTTGGGGCGCTCCTCCGAAATTTGATTTCACGCCCAAACCGCACTGGGAGCTTGGCGAGCAACTCGGGGTGCTCGACTTAGAGCGCGCGGTCAAGGTGACCGGCGCACGCTTCGCTGTTTATTGGGACCTGGGCGCTAAGCTCGAGCGCGCTCTGGCGAACTTGATGCTGGATGTTCATACGAAAACGCACGGCTACACTGAAGTGCTACCGCCCTACATGGTCAATTCCGAGTCGATGTATGGCACCGGACAGCTGCCGAAGTTTTCCGCCGATCTTTTCCGGGTGCCGCACGGAGAGAAAGATTTGTGGCTCGTGCCCACGGCGGAAGTGCCAGTTACGAACCTGTTTCGGGACGAGGTGCTGGACAGCGCGAAGCTGCCTATTTCGCTCACCGCCTACACACCCTGTTTCCGCAGCGAGGCAGGATCCTACGGCAAGGACGTACGCGGCATTATTCGCCAGCACCAGTTCCAAAAGGTGGAACTGGTGAAGTTTTCGCGGCCGGAGGAATCCTACGAGCAACTAGAAAAGTTGACCCATGACGCAGAAACCATTCTGCAGAAGCTTGGGTTGCACTATCGAGTGGTTGTTTTGTCTACCGGGGACATGAGCTTTTCTTCGGCGAAGACCTACGACCTGGAAGTCTGGCTTCCGGGCCAACAGTTGTTCCGGGAGATCTCTTCGTGCTCGAATTTCGAATCTTTTCAAGCGCGGCGTGCGAACATCCGTTATCGGCAGGAGGAAAAGAAGAAGCCGAGTTTTGTGCACACGCTGAACGGCAGCGGTTTGGCCGTCGGTCGCACGTGGCTGGCGATCCTCGAGAATTATCAGCAGGCGGATGGGAGTGTGTTGGTGCCCGAAGCTCTACGGCCATACATGGGAACCGACCGGATGGTACCGCGAACGCTATAGAAAGCAACGCCTGGAGCACCAGAAACGATCTACACTGTAGGCAGATCCAGGCTCAGGTTTCCTGAAGTTTGACCGGCCTGAATGGCAGCACCTATCTTTTTTAGGGGGAACGCGCGATCAAAGCAGATTCTGCAGAGTTGAACAAACCCGCGACCGTTCAGGCGCCTGTAGGCGGGGTGTGGCGAACCATCCGCAGTTTTATCCTTTGGTCTCACGAACGTGGCACCATTCAGTACGACGTAATGGTGACGTTAATCCTGCTGTTTGTCTTTTTCTCGCCCAAGTTCGTTAACTTCAACGACCAACCCGTCGAGCGCAACCCGCACCCAACCGCGGTACGCGTGTATCCCGAGGGCAAAGATCTGGTGTATGAAGTGGATGCAGTTGCGGTGAAACCCGGCGATGATTCTGCGGTTCAGGCTCAACTCCTTAGGGTTATTGAGCCAATCTCGGGGGAAAGTAGCATCTCAAGATACGAAGCCATCAAGGACAAGAAAGGCAAAGTGTTGTCCTATAAGGTCTGGGTGACCCGCGAATGAAAACATGCGACGAGCGAGGCCTTTGGATTCTTGCGATCCTACTGGCCGTGGCAGCACCCGCCCTCTCCAAGAAGCGGCCTTCCCCGCAACCCACCGCCCCCAGGCAAGAATCGGGGGCGAAGGCCAAGGCCGGATCTCTTGACCAGGTGCTTCGCCGGATGGACGAGAATGCTGCGAAGTTCCGTAGCGCCCAGGCGGATTTTGTCTGGACTCCGTTTAACTCCGTCATCAATGAAACCGAGACTCCCGACAAAGGAAGGATCTACTTCCGCAAGGTCGGGAGTGAGATTCAGATGGCTGCAATCATTCAACCCCCGGATGATCGGCAGATCGTTTTCAGCGGTGGAAAAGTTCAGGTGTACCAACCTAAGACGAGGGTGCTCGACATTTACGACGCCAGCGCTCACAAGGACGAAGTGGAGACCTTTCTGGTGCTGGGATTTGGGAGCAGCGGCGAAGACCTACGCAAGTCATTTACGGTGAACTATCTTGGTGACGAGAAGATTGGAACGGTCGAGACGGGACATCTGCAACTCACCCCGCTTGCCGAAAAGGTGCAGAGGAGTTTCCCCCGAATTGATCTTTGGATTGATCCCCAGGGCCTCTCGCTTCGCCAGCAGCTGTTCCAGACCGGAGGGGACTACCGCCTGGCAGACTACTCGAACACCCGGTTGAACGAAAAGGTTCCAGACAGCGCTTTTAAGATTAAAACCTCTGGGCCCACTAAGACCGTAACCCATTGAAAAGTAAGTGAAAGAGTCAATATTGCTGCATGATTTTCTAGCTGCGGAAAACTGGGGGCGGCGCTATACTCGAATTGGCGTCATCCAACTTCCGTCTAATACCCTGCTACTACGGAGTGTCATGGCCAAGGTTTTTACGATCCCCGTCCCGCCCGATGTAACCCGCAAGAAAGAGCGCGAACGCACCTCGGACCCCCGTTACGTAGATGGACAGCGCTTGCTCGTTGAGGCCATGCGATATCTGGCGCAGAGCGACCCAATCGCCAATCGCAATGCCATCGAACTGTTATCGGAACACGTGCGCACCCGGTTTCGCATGAGCGACTCCCCCTTGATGAGCGAAACGCCGCTGCTCTAGGCTTCCGGGCCTGCGAAGTGGTTTCGCAGCCGCACCAAAGGCACGGCTGCGAAGATAATCAGAATTGGATACATCTCGAGCGTGTAGCGAGGTTCGGGGTTTTCTAGCGTCCCGAGAAACAGGGAACGCAGTACCACAAAAAGCCACAAGGCTCCGCTGCCGGAAACCCGCAGCATCCGCAGCGAACCGACAAGACCACACAGCCAGTAAAAGAGACTCACGACGCCGAGAGAAACCGCCAAGGCAGACCACTTTGGATCGTCGTTGAATTCCCACCAGCGGGTGTCGCTAGGAAGCATTTCTGTCCTCGGACGGAGCCACATGTCCGCGATGCGCAGAGTCGGAAGAACGACATGGGTACGGATTGGGTGTGCCTTGGCCCGTTGACGGGCAAGGGCGGCGAAGCGCGCGTCCAAGGCCGGAGTGATGTGAAGAACCTGGTTGTAGTCTGCAAGCAGTCGTTCGGTTGCTTCGCGCTGATCCTGGCTGTCGAAGGCGCGTTTGGGCAGTTGCTCCACGTCCATGGGATTGCCCGGAACCGCCCAGTAGATTTCTTCGGTTGAGGCATAGTCTACGATCCAGGTCTTCACCCAGCGATTGAAGCCGATCGGCACGAACTCGGCCTCTTCATTCGCGTAGCGTGGCGCGAGGGGCTGAAAACGGTGTAGGACGTACCAATTTCGGATGGTCCATGGAATGAGAGGGAGCACAGCCATCATGGCGACAAGGAACGCCGCCCGCACTATTTGGGTGCGACTCGTGTTCCTTTCTTTCGGGAATAGGGCGAGAGAGAGCAGGTAGAGCACAATCACCAACGGTAAAAGCGCGCCATCGGGACGAAGAAGCGTGGCCGCAGAGCAAGCAAACCCGCAGAGGATCCAATCTCTGATCACCCCACTCGCTAAAGCACGGAGGAGGGCGTCAAACGCTAGCGCAGTGAAGAACACCTCGAGCGTTTCTGTCAGTGCGGCAGCGGAGTAATTCGCCAGAAATGGGCAGAGAGCCGCTAGCAGAAACGCCGCTTTCGCGCTCCGCTCGCCAAGAAGGCGGAACGCAATGCTCGCACACAGCAAGCAGGTGCCAAGATCCACAAACAATTGCAGGATCAAGACGGCGCGATAGTGCTCGAGTCCAAAGATCGCAAAAACAAACGCCAGGAAGGCGGGATATCCAGGCAGCCGAATGAAGGTCGGTACAATTCTGCCGGCATCGGTGACTCCGTAAACGCCGTGCTGCAGCCAATTCTTCGCGATGTCGCCATAGATGAATGAGTCGTTCACCACGCTGGGGGCGTAAACCAGGAAAAGAATGCGGAGGAGGAGGCCCGCGGACAGCGCAATCGCGAAAAATCGAGGGTTTCTGCGGAGCAAGTCGAGCATGGTGGGAACTATACCCTGTTTGCCGGGTGACACCTTGGAATCAATCGCTCGTAGTATGCATCCAAGTGAATAGAGAGACACTCCTTTCGTGGTTTGACCCTCCCCAGTCCTCCCGCTAGGATGTTTTTGGTCTAAGTGGCATGGCACAGCCGGTTTTCTACGATCCGCGACGCGCGCGTTGGCGACGAATTCGCACGCTGCTTGACGTTCTAGGGATTGTCCTTAGCGCGGTTATCGTTGTTTTCATCTACACCGCCCTACGTGAACCGCTTCCAAAATTTTTGCTGCCCTTCGAGAAGCACCCGTACCACTCGTTGAAGGAAACCGAGCGGGACAAGGCGCGGGAAAGGCGCCGGCAGCAACAGGCCCGGAGCACTCACCGCCGCACCAAGGTCGCGCCTTCCCAGGTTGCGTTGAACACGGACGAGGGCATTCGCGCTGCATTTTATGACCCTAACGACGCCGCTGGCTTTTCGTCCTTGCGTGAATACGCCCGGCAAATCGACCTGCTCTATCCCGAATGGCTCCATCTGCTCACGCAGGACGGCCACATCAAGGCAATCAATGATCAGGTCCTCCCTCCAAAACCATACGACCTGATCGAGAATGGCACCGTTCATCAGGTCGATGATCGGGTCATGCCATTCCTGAAGTCGGAGGATGGCGGCCCTGAAGTCTTCCCCATGGTGAACAACTTTGATGGGACCAATTGGGTGCAGATTCTGGATTTCCTGAACGATTCAGACGCGCGCGCGGAATTCCGGGGAGAGATTACCGCATTTTTAGCCACCGACAGATATCGCGGTCTGATGGTGGACTTTGAGGACTTCGACTTAAGAAAAGGAAAAGATGGATTTGTGGCGCTGCTGACAGGCCTATCACAGGATCTGCACGCAAAGGGCATGAAGCTCTATGTGAGCGTTCCTGCAAGAAATCCGGAGTTTCCCTACCGCGCTGCGGCCGAGGTGGCCGACGGCCTCGTCCTGATGAACTACGACGAGCACTTTAGCGGGGCGGGAGGGGCCCCGGGACCGATCGCATCCCAGGACTGGTTCACGAAAAACCTGGTCGAAGCCAAGAAACTTATCCCCCTCGACAAGCTGATCTGCGCACTGGCGAATTATGGTTACGACTGGCCAGAGCGCAAGAAGGGCAAGCTTCCCCCGGGCGAAAGAGACGCCGTGGTCTCAGTTCAGGAGGCATGGCTTGCGGCGCGAGACTCAGAGGCAGACGTCACCTTCGACGGTGCGAGTCTAAACCCCCATATCACCTACCTGGACGAGCACGATGACCGCCATGACATCTGGTTTATGGATGCAGTGACGGCGCTCAACGAGATGCGGGCTGCGCGGCAGCTCGGAATCCGCACGTTCGCGCTGTGGCGGCTAGGTTCAGAAGACCGGTCGCTCTGGAAGATTTGGGATTTCCCTCTCGACTCCTCGTCCCCTTCGAAGCTTGCCGACATCCCGCCCGGACAAGACGTGGACATGGAGGGCAATGGTGATGTTCTGAACATCGAGGCTACGCCCACGAACGGAAGCCGCAACATTGACCTGGATTCGTCCACCGGATTGATCATGGATGAGACCGTCGATTCTCTTCCCGAGCCCTACCGCGTAGGCCGCTATGGCGGCAGCCCTAACAAAGTAGCGATCAGCTTCGACGATGGGCCCGATCCGCAGTGGACTCCGCAAATTTTGGACATCCTGAAACGGGAGCACGCAACCGGAACCTTCTTCCTCATCGGAAACCAAGCGGACAAGTTCCCTTCCCTCGCGAAACGAATTTATGACGAGGGGAATGAGATTGGCAATCACACCTTCTTCCATCCCGATATCAGCGAAACGACTCCAACCCTGGTAAAGCTGGAACTGAACCTCACGGAGAGCTTTTTTGCGAGCCGACTCGGTGTCCGGACGGTGATGTTCCGTCCTCCTTATTCAATCGATGCTGAACCGGACACGGCCGATGAGGTAAAACCTCTGGAGTTGAGCGAGGGCCTGGGCTACATCACGATCGGCGACCGGATCGACCCGAATGACTGGCGTCCAGGACGCAGTGCCGAGCAGGTGGCCGAACATGTTCTCGAGAACCTGCCTCCCTGCTCTCCCGCCAAGCGGCTGACCTGCGGGAACATCATTCTCTTGCATGATGGTGGCGGAGACCGCCGGGAGACAGTGCGTGCGCTGCCGATCATCATCCAGGGCATCCGCGCAAAAGGCCTCGAGATCGTCTCCGTTGCGGACTTGCTGCACAAGAGTCGCGCCGAGATCATGCCCCCGCTCAAGGGGGCGGAGCTCTGGTATGCGCGGTTAGCCTGGATTGGCTTTTTCCTTTACGGCGCCGGATTGAAGTTCATCGCGCTGGTCTTTTTCGCGGGCGACTTGCTGATGACCGGCCGGCTGTTGTTTGTTGGCCTGTTTGCCGTGTACGACCGTCTGAGGAAGCGCAGGTGGGCTTTGCCGGGTGCGGAATACTGTCCCGCTGTCGCCTTGCTGATCCCCGCATACAACGAAGAGAAGGTCATCGAGCGCACCATCCGCTCGGCCCTGCGTTCGACTTACAAGAACTTGCGCGTCATTGTGATTGACGATGGATCGAAGGACAGAACGCTCGAAGTCGCCCGCGAGTGCTTCGGCCGTGAACAGGCCGCGGGCAAGGTGCTGATCCTCACCAAGCCGAACTCGGGCAAAGCCGAAGCCCTGAATTTCGGATTGAAGCATTTGCAGGCCGATGAGGAGATCTTCATTGGAATGGATGCCGATACCGTCATTGCCAAAGAGGCAGTGGCGCTGTTGGTGCCGCACTTCCAGAATGCAAGAGTGGGCGCCGTGGCGGGGAATGCCAAGGTCGGCAATCGCGTCAATCTCTGGACCCGTTGGCAGGCACTCGAATACATCACCAGCCAGAACTTCGAGCGGCGCGCCCTGAACACCTTGGGAGCAGTCAGCGTGGTGCCCGGCGCGATTGGCGCGTGGCGCGTATCGGTGGTTCGCGATGTGCACGCCTTCCAGACCGACACCGTGGCAGAAGACGCCGATCTCACCATGGCGATCCTGCGCAAGGGTTATCGGGTGGAATATGAAGACCGGGCGCTCGCCTACACCGAGGCGCCGATCAACGCGAACGGGCTGATGCGGCAAAGGTTCCGCTGGTCTTTTGGCATCCTGCAAGCGGTCTACAAACACCGGGAGGTGTTTGCCCGGAAGGGTGCGCTGGGTTGGGTAGCGCTGCCAAATATCGCCGTCTTCCAGGTTCTGTTGCCTCTGGTCTCGCCCTTCATCGATCTCATGTTTGCCGGCGGCGCCATCTGGTATGGCATTCAGAAACACTTTCATCCGGAATCGGCGAACCCGGCGGATTTCCGTCGGCTGGTGATTTTCTTCCTTGCGTTTCTGATTATCGATTTCATTACTTCGGCAATCGCATTTGCCTTGGAACGAAGCACGCCCGACACGCGCGAAGATTCCTGGTTACTGAGTCAGGTCTGGCTACAGAGATTCGCCTATCGGCAATTGTTCTCCATCGTGCTTTTCAAGACGGTCATTCGCGCCATCAAAGGCGAGCCGTTTGCCTGGGACAAACTGGAACGCACCGCAGCTGTAACCTTTGAAGAACAAGAAGAGTCGGTCGAAGTCCATTAGCGGTGGTTTTGAGCGAGGCCTTATGCCGCGGACCATCATTGAGCCCTTCCGGATCAAGAGCGTCGAGCCGATACGCTGGACTACTCGCGCCCAACGCGAGGAACTGCTTCGCGCAGCCCACTACAACCTTTTCCTGCTTCCCGCCGACGATGTACTCATCGATCTGCTAACCGATTCTGGCACCGGCGCGATGTCCACCGAGCAATGGGCCGCAGTGATGGAGGGCGATGAAAGCTATGCAGGAAGTCGCAGTTTTGTGCGTTTCAGCGATTCTGTACGCCAGATTTTCGGATACAAGCACGTGATTCCCACCCATCAGGGCCGCGCGGCGGAACGCATTCTTTTCGGGATCACCTGCCACAAAGGAGATGTTGTTCCGAACAACACGCATTTCGACACCACGCGAGCGAACGTCGAGTTTGTTGGGGCAGAAGCGGTGGACTGCTTGATCCCGGAAGGACACAACCCCAAGTCCACGCACCCGTTCAAGGGCAATATGGACGTGGATGCTTTGGAACAGCTGGTTGCGCGAGCTGGTCGCGCACGGGTGCCGCTGGTGATCTTGACCGTCACCAACAACTCCGGCGGTGGTCAACCGGTTTCGATGGAGAACGTCCGGCAAGTGAGTGCCGTCTGCAGAAGTCATGGGATCCCGCTCTACTTCGATGCCTGCCGATTCGCCGAAAATTCCTATTTCATCAAGTTGCGCGAAAAGGGGTACGAGTCGAAATCGCCGAAGCAGATTGCGCAAGAGATGTTCGGCTACGGCGATGGCTGCACGATGTCGGCGAAGAAGGACGGCATGGCGAACATCGGCGGGTTTCTGTGCACCAATGACGACCTGCTGGCGCAGCAAGAGAAGGATCTACTGATCTTGACCGAAGGCTATCCAACCTACGGCGGCTTGGCGGGGCGGGATTTAGAGGCAATTGCCGTCGGATTGCAGGAGGCTCTTGAAGAAGACTACCTTCGCTACCGCATCGCCTCGACGGCCTATCTGGGGAACCATATCGCGTCCCAAGGCGTGCCCATCGTGCAGCCGCCGGGAGGACATGCCGTCTATCTCGATGCGCAAGCTTTCCTACCGCAGATTCCCGCGAAACAGTTTCCGGCGGTGGCACTGGCGGGAGAGCTTTATCTGGAAGGTGGAATTCGGTCGGTAGAAATCGGCACGCTGATGTTCGGCGCCGCCGCGAAAATGGAACTCGTCAGGCTCGCAATCCCCAGGCGCGTCTACACCCAGAGCCACGTGGACTATGTGGTGGAGATCATCCTGGAGGTCTGGAAGAAACGCCAGTCGATCCGGGGCTTAAAGATTTTGTATGAGGCACCGTTCTTGCGCCATTTCACCGCGCGGCTTCAACCGCTATAAACGACAAGGACACTGGGCCGCACCCAGGAAGATCTCATTTCCTGGGTGGGTACCTGGTGTCCTTCGGGGTAATTCTGTGGGTGAGAACCGCGTTTAGGCTACCCGCGGCGGATCCCGCGTGCCAGCGGTTTCACACGGTCGCGGACGTCCTCGGCGAAGTCGGATCCTCGTTCCATGGCTTCCTCGGCGAAATCGCGGGCGTTTTCCTTCCAGTCTTCGAAAGTCTCGCGCGCTTGCTCGTATCCCCGGCGAAGATCACGCCGCATGTGACGTCCGGCTTTCGGCGCAAACAGCATGCCGACCACGGCGCCGGCGCCGAGTCCGATCAACAAGAATGTAATCGCTGTGCCAACTCTGCCCTGATCCGGTTCATATCTGCCTTCGCGCATAAAAGAGCACCTCGTAGTGAGAATTGTGAGTATTGTAAGCCTTGGATTCCTCCAAGCGCCGTTGAGCTGTCTTGCGTCTGATGCAGGGGGCGGGTTTTCCCCACGGGTTCCCAAAAGACCTCGAGCCGTATAAAATGTTGATTTCAGGCCAATAGCACTGATGGCGGCTGTCAGGTTTCCTGCTGATTCGCTCCGCTCAGGCACGCCGCAAATCCTAGAAGGAGAGCACGTCCACCAATGGCAATTCCAGCGACCCAGCTACGCCCCGGGATGATTATCAAGCACAACAATGACCTGCACTCGGTGTTCAGCGTCGAGCATCGCACGCCCGGCAACCTGCGCGCCTTCATTCAGGCCAAGCTGCGGAACTTGCGCACCGGCGCAATGTTCGAGCACCGCTTCCGCTCGCCTGACCCGATCGAGAAGATCACCGTGGATGAGATACAGATGGAGTACCTCTACCAGGACGGCGACGACTACTACTTCATGAACACCGAAAACTATGAGCAGCTCCATCTGAACAAGGGCACGCTTGGCGACTCGGTGGACTATCTCACGCCAAATCTGCAAATCCAGGTGGAGTTCTTCGATGGCAAGGCGGTCGGAATTGAACTGCCGCAGACAGTGGAACTCACGATTGTCGAGACCGAACCGGGGTTGAAGAGCGCGACCGCTTCCTCGGTGACGAAACCGGCCAAGACCGAAACCGGGCTTATCGTTCAAGTGCCGCCATTTATCAACGAAGGCGAACGCATCAAAGTCGACACCGCCGAGGGCGTCTATCTCTCGCGGGCGTAATCTCAAGTTTCAAGTTCAAGGTTTCGAGTGAACCGCTTCTCCGAAACTTTGCGACCGGGGAAAGCTCTAAACGATGGCACCGACAGAGAAGCAAATCGAAGCTCGAACATTTGTAGTGCGTGGCCGCGTTCAGGGCGTTGGGTTTCGCTGGTTCGTCGAACGCGAGGCGCACATGCTCGGGGTTGCGGGCTGGGTGCGTAACAATCACGACGGCAGTGTGGAAGTTCTCGCGCTGGGGACTCGCGATCAATTGTCAGGCCTACGCTCGCGCCTGCATCAGGGGCCGCGGGCAGCGCGAGTGGATGATGTTCAAGAAGCCGAAGCAAAACCGGTTCCGGGTTTGACCACATTTCGCATTGAAGGGGCATGGTGATGGCAAATACGTCCGTGAAGGCAGAAACAGCGAATTGCGAGCACCTGAAGGAATTGATCCGCGAAGTGCCCGACTTCCCTAAAAAGGGAATCCTGTTCTATGACATCACCACCCTGCTGAAAGACAAGACCGGGTTCGCTACTCTGGTCGACGCGCTGTCGGAGCACTACGTGGGCAAGGGTATCGACCTGGTGTTGGGGATGGAAGCGCGCGGTTTCATTTTTGGGCCCGCGGTGGCTTATCGGCTGAACGCCGGATTCGTGCCCGTGCGCAAGCCAGGAAAGCTTCCGGCGGCAACCAAGAAATACGACTACGCCCTCGAGTATGGGACCAACACTCTCGAGATTCACGAAGACGCGATCGTAAAGGGACAACGTGTGATCATCGTCGATGATCTGCTTGCGACCGGAGGTACGGCCGAAGCGACCGCGCGACTTGCCGAGTCGCTCGGCGCTGAAATCGCGGGATTGGGGTTCGTGGTCGAACTCGATTTTCTAAATCCTCGCAACAGACTCCAGGGATACGACGTGTTTTCGCTTCTCCATTACGACAAATAAGTATCTTAAACACCTCGCGAAGGCTCGCTCCTGCGCGAGGAAAGCCCGCCAACGCCTAGTGGGCCGCGAAGCGCTCTCTCCCTGCTTTCCATCAGTAGAGCAGCTGTTCTCGCCTGAGTTGCTGCGGAACTTTCCGCTCGCCCAGGGCAGGAATGCGCGCAACCTCACCTCCGCCGGTTGTCATCGAATTCCAGGAAGGTAGGAGGAATGAATCTATGAAAAAGCTCGGACTTTGTCTGCTGATCGCCTGTTTCATGTCTGCATGGGCATTTGCCGCGGACAGTGACAAAGACAAGAGTGACACTCGCACGATCACTGGATGCCTGCAGCAGACCTCGCATCAGAATGAGTATCTGCTCAAAGCCAATGACGGTAGCTCCTGGGATGTGAAGAGTGACACGGCATCGCTCGCCGAGCACGTCGGACATACGGTAACGGTAACCGGCGTTGTCTCTAATGCGGGCATGCACAATCTGAAGGAAGACGCCAAGGATGCCGCCCACGATACGGGTGTGAAGAAATCCAACAATGAACACGGACACCTGAAGGCGACTGAAGTCCAGATGGTCAGCACTTCCTGCTCGCAATAGAGAGCCTAGCCAGGCATCCTCGGGAGCCCTTCCGCAACGAAGCCTGGCTAGTCTTTTCCTTTTCCACAACCGGGATCCGCAGTGCGCCGGCCCCAGGCAAGAGTTAAACTGGCGCCGAACATGCGGCCGCGCTTGGCCATCCTCGGGTCCATCACGTTTCTTTTTGTCGCCCCCGGATTCGTTGCTGGAGTTGTTCCCTTCTGGCTTACTCACTGGCGATTTCAGCCCCCTCTGCTCGGCCTCGACTTCCTGCGGCTTATCGGAGCTGCCCTGATCCCTTTTTGGCGGGGTAATCGTCCTCGACTCGTTTGGACGGTTCGCTTTTCAGGGAGGGGGAACGCCTGCTCCCGTGCTGCCGACAAAGCATTTGGTCGTGACCGGCTTATATCGCTATGTTCGTAATCCGATGTATGTGGGGGTCGTTGCCGCAATTCTCGGTCAGGGTTTGCTGTTCGCCAACAAAAACACGCTTGTCTACGGCGGGCTGGTCTGGCTCGCATTTCACCTTTTTGTTGTGTTTTACGAGGAGCCTACGCTGCGCGGGACGTTTGGCAGAGAGTATGAAACCTTTTCCGGTAACGTTCGGCGCTGGATCCCGCGCGTGCGGCCGTACGGGGAGCTGAGAAATTCAACGGGAAGCGATAGTGCCTAGTTCCACATCTTGCGCGCTTTCGCCTCCAGCTCTCGACGCAGAAGAACATGGTTGAGCTCTTCGACGAGCTGAATGAGCTTTTCCGGATCCTGTTCCTGGCTGGCGGCTTGGGAAAGAGCACGCCAATCTTTAGGTTCGACTTGCATCACCTACCTCCAGAGCTTTCGTTATTCCCCAATGCATCCACCGTGCCAAGCCAAGCGGGGCTTGGTTTTCAGTCATTTAGCCGTATTCCCGGGAAAGGTGGTTGCCCGAACCGGGTAAGAATTTCACGCCTTATCGACTCCCGGGCTTCCCGGGGCGGCATTTGCTTAAACTGCTGCTCGACTTTACTCTGCTGGTGCTGAGCGGTTGGCTTATGCTCAGCGAAGCCGCACAATTACATTCGAAACGTTTGCTTCTAAGCGCTCGCTATGCCGACTAACCCAGCCGGACCTACGCCGACCAGGCGATATCCTCGCTACCCCATGGACATACGAGTCTCCGCCAAAGTATTCCGAACCGACGCACCCATCGAGCTTTGGGGCCGTTCTATCGAATTTGGCCAAGATGGAATCGGGGTAACCCTGACCGGGGAGCTACAGGCCGGAGAAGTCGCCACCCTCGAACTCACGCTTCCTGCAAGTACGACACCGCTGAAGCTTCGTGCGCTCGTGCGCTATCGTGACGGCCTGCGTCACGGATTCGAGTTCCTGGCCCGAGACGAAATTCAGCGTGAGGTCATTCGGCGGGCCTGCGAAGTGCTGGCCGCCGGACGCTAAATCCCTCTTTGAACGTAACTTTTGACGCCCTTCGGGAATCTCACAATCTAGAATCGTGGCGGCCACGTACCTATCTTGGAGAGTTCCATGCTGATCAAGAAAGCAGACGACATAGCTTCCTCGGAGATCACCCCAAAATCTTTGTATCTCAATCGCCGCAAGTTCTTGGCCGCGGCCGGTCTAGCGGGAGCTGCCGTGGCTGGGGGTAAAACCTTGCTTGATTTCTCGGGAGCAAAGGCGGCGTATGCGGCAGAGACGATCCCCAATCTGCAAAAGAGCGCGTCGTCCACATCGGAAAGAATCACTCCCGCCCAAACCGTGACGCATTACAACAACTATTACGAGTTCTCGACCGACAAGGAAGAGCCGGCCGGGCTCGCGCAAAGCTTCAAAACCCACCCATGGACTGTCACCATCGATGGCGAAGTGCAAAAGAAATTGAAGTGGGACATCGACACCATCCTCAAGTTCGCTGCTCCCGAAGAGCGCATTTACCGGCATCGCTGTGTTGAGGGATGGTCGATTGTCGTGCCCTGGGTTGGATTCTCGCTGAGCGAGTTGATCAAGCGTGCTGAACCTACAAGCAAAGCCCAGTATGTTGAGTTCACAACCGTCTATGCGCCCTCGGAAATGCCGGGGCAGCGACGGGACGTTCTTGACTGGCCTTACGTGGAAGGACTTCGGATGGATGAAGCCATGCATCCCCTGGCCCTGCTGTGTTTTGGAATGTATGGACAGACACTTCCAAACCAGGATGGAGCTCCCCTGCGCCTGGTTGTGCCCTGGAAATACGGGTTCAAAAGTGCGAAAGCCATCGTTCGCATACACTTTGCCAAGAACCAGCCGACGAATACCTGGTCCAGGTCGGCCCCGAATGAGTACGGTTTCTATGCGAACGTGAATCCCACTGTGGACCATCCCCGTTGGAGCCAGAAGACAGAACGCCGGCTCGGTGAATTTACCAAGCGGCCAACTCTGATGTTTAACGGATACGATCAGGTGGCGAGCCTGTATTCCGGGATGGATTTGAAGAAGAACTTCTAGTTTTGCGTTTGAGCTCGACGGGGCATGATTCGTTACTTCAAACTCGTCATTTTCTTTGCCTGTCTTGGCCCGCTGGCCTATCTGCTGTGGGGTTTCTTCGGACCCACGCCTTTTGACAGAACCGCCTGGGGAGCCGGTCTCGGCGCAAACCCCATTGAGAAAATTACCCACACCACCGGCGATTGGACGCTGTGGTTTCTGTTGATCACGTTGGCGATCACTCCGGCACGAAAGCTGTTGCGCCTGCCATGGCTGATCAAGTTTCGGCGCATGCTCGGTCTATTTGCTTTTTTTTATGCGTGCCTGCATTTCCTCACCTACGTGTGGTTGGACAAGTTTTTCGATGTCCATGAAATGCTCGCCGACATCGCCAAACGCAAGTTCATCACCATCGGTTTGACGGCGCTCGTCCTCTTGGTTCCACTTGCCATCACCTCCACTTCCGGGTGGATTCGTCGGCTGGGCGGGAAGCGCTGGCAGGCACTCCACCGGCTGATCTATTTCGCCGCGATTGCCGGCGTCATTCACTATCTGTGGCTGGTCAAGGCGGACATTCGCAAGCCGCTCGAGGACGCTATTGTCCTCGGAATCCTATTGGGATTCCGTGTACTCGTTTGGGCAGCCGCGGCGCTCAACAAGCGTCCTCCGTTAGCCTCCGTTTCCCCAAGACCAGTAGAAAGACGGGTCGAGCAGTGAGGGCGGAAAGGGCGAAAACTGGGGGTTAACTCTTTACTTTCTTTTACTTTCCGGAAACAACTTTCCTCCCGCAAGCGGGTTAGAATCCCGAGCAGATCCAGTCATTTGAATCTGCTTGCAAGGAGCGTTGTGGTGACCTCCCATCGTGTTGTGTTGTCTGCCGTCGGGTTGATGGCTTTGGCGGCCACGGTCGCCTGTGGAACGGGCGGCGGCGTGACCTTGCCGAACCCACAGGGCAACTTCTCAACGGCCAGCCTCAATGGCTCCTATGCATATGAAATTCATGGGTTCGATGCCTCATTCAGGCCCTATCGCCAAGTCGGAGTGTTCACCGCGGACGGCAAGGGAAACATCACCGGTGGAATTGACGATTCCAGCTTTTCCGCTGCTGGAACGACGGTAACTGGCAGCTACCAAGTCGGGCAGGATGGCACAGGCCTTCTCTCCCTCAACACCTCGGCGGGGCCGATTACTTTGGCCACAACCCTTGTCAGCTCTTCAAGACTCCAGCTCATTGAAGCCGATGCCTTCGCAAATGCCACCGGATCCGCAGACCTTCAATCTTCAAGCGCGCTCTCTACCACACCAACTGGGACCTACGTGTTCCGCATACACCAGGAACAGAGCGCCCAAAATCAAGCTCCGGCGGCGGCAGTAGGAAGCTTACAGATTTCAGGTGGCGGGGCAAGCGGAGGCATGGACGAATATTTGGCCGGCACATTTACCTCGCCAAGCATTACGGCGACTTTCGGAACGCCCTCAGGATCCGGTCGTGGGACAGGAACTCTGGTGAATTCGACCACCAGCTTCACCACGAATTTCGTCTACTACATCGTCGACGCGAGCAGATTCCTCATGCTGGTGACAAATGCAAGTGCCGTGGGCTCGGGCAGCGCTGAGTTACAGAGCGGTTCTGTTGCTAATGGCCTTTCTGGCAATTACGCATTCGGCAGCCGTGGCGATGATCTGAGTCTTTCAGGATTTTTTGCCGGGGTTGCCACCGTCGGCCAATTCAACGCAGCATCTGGAACCATGACCGGCACTCTCGACGCAACGCAGGATGGAACGATCACATCGAACGCGAATTTCTCCTCCTGCTACACGCCATCAGCCAGCGGTCGCGTGGTAGTGAGCAATCTTTCAGGGAACACGTGTTCAAGCACTGCGGCGCAAGTGTTCTGGATGGTGAATCCCGGTCGGGCGTTCTTCCTCAACGCTAGCGGCGCGGCGGTTGAAGATGGTACCGCGGACCTGCAACCAACCCAGAATTTCTCGATCCCAACGTTTTCAGGTCAGTTCTCACTGGTCATGGCCGGGTTGGACGGGACTCCCGAATTGTTGTCGCGCGTAGGCACCTTACAGTTTGATGGCACCGGCAAGCTCGCACTCAATGAAGTTGTCAATGCTTCTCTAACGCAGGCCGGTGCCCAAATCCCTGCCGGAGGAATCCTGACAGGAACCTACAGCGTTGGCTCCAACGGACGAATCATAGGCACGCTGAGCAATAGCGGAGGGGGGCTCGGCCTGGTCATGTACGCGGTATCCGGGTCCGAGGCCTACGTGTTGCAATCCGACCAGGGAACCTTCACCTCTGGCATGGCGCAACTGCAGCAGTGAGGGCCTGTTCAGCGATGCTTCAGATAGAACTCGGCGAGTTCGAAATCCGCCGGAGTTGTGATCTTGATATTGCGAGGCGTGCCCATTACGACTGCGACCTGATGACCCGAGCGCTCCACCAAGGATGCCTCGTCCGTCCCTATGAAACCATCCGCTGAAGCCTCATCAAAGGCCTTCTTTAAAATCTGATAGCGAAAGCCTTGCGGTGTCTGTGCGAGCACGATCTGCTGCCGCGGGATCGTCGCCTTAATCAGGGCGCCTGCTGCGGTACGTTCCACCTGTTTCACTGTGTCCACGGCAGGAACACCAACAATGGCAGCGCCGTACTGCTCAGCAGCCTGAATGACATCGTGAATGATTTCGTGGGTGACAAAGGGCCTTACTGCATCATGGACGAGCACCACGTCCTCAGGGGCGGCGGAGATCTGGGCTAAGGCATTTCGAACCGACTCCTGCCGATGCTCACCACCCTCCACCAGTACAGGTTTTTTCGCCAGAATCTGAGGGAACTCCCCCTCGATGCGCGCGCGAAAAGGCTCCATTTCCGACGCTCGCAGCGCGACATGAATCTCGGAAACCTCTGGACTGCTGGAGAAATTCTCGAGAGTTCGCACCAGGACGGGAACTCCGTCGAGCTCCGCAAATTGCTTGGTGGCGGACGGTTTAGACCGTTTGGAGCCGCTCGCCGAAGACATGCGCGTGCCCAAGCCAGCGGCTGGAATGATCACAATGACCTTCATGCGGGCGATCAGTATATACGACTACGGTGATTTCCGCCCGCGATCCGATGCAACCACGTTTTCGGCAGCAGCAACCAAGATTTGCCTCGTCAACGCAGCCCGGGAGGACGGCGTGAACAAGCAACGTTCCTGGATTTCCCTGATCGGATTTTGCATGGGCGCAGTTCTACTTGCGTCGCTGGCACTCGCGGCAATCCTCGGCGGAGCCTCGGTCGCCCTCGCAAGTCATAGCCCGGAAGGCATTGCCGAAGAAGGGCGGGGACTGACTCCAGCCACTCCCGGGTCTCAGGAAGGCACGACATTCACCGGCATGATCACGGACTCCCATTGCGGAGCCCGCCACGTGCGAACCTCTCACCAGACTGCCGCCGAGTGTGCACGCGCCTGTTTTCGTCGCGGCGCAAGCTACGTGCTGGTGGATGGCGATCGGCGCTATACGCTCATCGGGGGAGAAACGACGCTGAGCAAGCTGGTAGGAGAGCGAGTCAATGTCGTCGGAACCCGTCAAGGCGACACGATTCTGGTCAATTCCGCATCGGAGGCTGTCTTTGAGCCGGTTACTCCGCAGGGTGCTCGGCCGTAACCACCGCTTTCTTCGGATCGCCAAGCGGGGGGGAAACCGCATGCACGGGCCGCGAGTCATTCTTCGGCACTGAGCGTTCGTCCCACTTGCCGAAGATCATCTTCCCGGCTGTGGTTTGTAGGACAGATGTGACCGAGATGTCGATTGTCTTACCAATCATCTTGCGCGCGTTGTCGACCACCACCATCGTCCCGTCATCGAGGTAAGCGACTCCCTGGTTGTACTCCTTGCCCTCCTTCAGGATAAAAACGCGCATGACCTCCCCGGGCAGAACGATCGGCTTGAGAGAGTTCGCCAGTTCGTTGATGTTCAGCACATCGACGCCTTGCAGCTGAGCCACTTTGTTGAGATTGAAGTCGTTGGTGATGATCTTTCCCTCATATAGCTTCGCCAGCTCGATAAGTTTGAGGTCCACTTCGCGGATGGCCGGGAAGTCATCTTCAACGATCTGAATCTGTAACGACGCTACCTTCTGCAAGCGCTGCAGAATATCCAGCCCGCGACGGCCGCGGTTCCGCTTCAAGGGATCGGCCGAGTCGGCCACTAGCTGGAGCTCCCTCAGTACGAACTGTGGGGCGACAACCACACCGTCGAGAAATCCGGTTTCCGCGATATCTGCGATCCGGCCATCGATGATGACGCTGGTGTCGAGGATCTTGTACGCCTTCTTGAGCTGCTTTTCCCCGCCGAAGATCCCACCAAGCGCTGCCAGGTTCAGCAGGTCGCCCTTGTTCGCTCCCACAACCAGTCCGACGTAAGCCATGAGCAGCATCACCATGATCTGTAGAAAGCTGCGCAAGCTACCATCTGAGAAACTGCTGTGAATGACGAGGGCAAAAAGGTATGCACCGAAAATTCCCAAGATGCTACCAATCGCCGCGCCGATGAGACGTTTCAGGCTGATGAGCCGGAGACGCCATTCAAACAGGACGATCGCTAAGCCGAGGATCGCCCCGATGACGGCGTTCAACTTGGGGCTGACTCCAAAGGGGCCTTGGTAATAACAGGTAGCAGCAACAAAAAGGACGAAAAAAAACCGTATGAAGGCTAAGTCCACAGCAGTACCTCCGGGGAAGGGCCACTCACTTACGGCCATCCCTGCCGGCCTCTATAAAACCTTCCGTGCTGACGACCGGCGATCTATTCGGGGCAAATATGAAAATTAGAGGCCCCGTGCCCTCGGCACTGCTCGAGGGCCTTCGCTTTACGAGGAAGAGTATATACCTCACGCGCAAGGCGTGTTCCGGACGGGCACAGGACTCACCGAAAGAGCACCCGGCGAGTCCACAGAACCCAGGTCCGACTCGGCTAGACTGATGGGCATGAAAGCCGTGGTAATCAGCCGATATGGCGGACCAGAGGTTCTGGAAGTTCGCGATGTCCCAGAACCCGGTCTCGCGCCAGGAGAAGAACTCATCCGGGTCCGCAGTGGCGGGCTGAATTTCGCCGACACCATGAGCACCATGGGCCGCTACCCGGGGCTGCCCCAGCCCCCGTTCGTTGCTGGACGCGAGCTCTGCGGCTCGCGCGCAAGCGACGGACAACCGGTGATGGGTTACAGCCAATATGGCGCTTTCGCGGAACTGGCGCCGGTTCGATCCACACTGCTCTGGCCTCTGCCCGAAGGTTGGAGCGCACAACAAGGGGCTGCATTTCCTGTAAACTTCTTCACCGCATATCTGGCTTTCTGGAAAGCAGGACTGGTCGAGCCCTACGCGGCGAAGAACCGGCCGAAAGTTCTCATCCATGCCGTGGCGGGCGGCGTGGGCACTGCTGCTCTACAGATCGGGAGGCTGCTTGGTGTCGAGATTTTCGGGACCTCTTCCTCGGATGAAAAGCTTGCCCGAGCAAAGTCACTCGGCCTACAGCACGGCATCAACTACAAGCAGCAGGACTACGAGCAAGCCATTCGCGAGCTCACCGAAGGCCAGGGCGTGGATGTCGTGTTTGAAATGCTAGGAGGCGAGCACACCGCCAAAAGCGTCCGTTGCCTGGGGGACTTTGGCCGAGTCATCGTCTACGGCAATGCCACCGGTCAGCGCGCGCACCTGGATCCCGGGATTCTGTACCCCAAGGGAGCCAGTATCCACGGACTCTGGCTCACTTATCTCGTCTCGAACCCTGCAGTGATGAAGGATGCGTGGGAGCACCTCTCGTCCTGGATCGCGCGGGGCCAGCTTCATCCCGTGATTGGACGCACTCTCCCCATGGCAAACGTTGCCGAGGCGTACAGGTTATTGCAGGAGGGTAAAAACTTCGGCAAAGTGGTCGTGAACATCTTGTAAGGCCCCCGAAAACCCGCCAGTACACCATCTTCGGTACCCTAGATTGCGGTTCCTTCCCGAGAGAACATACTCAAACCGGCGTTCCACGGTTGTGATTCCGTGTTCTCGTGCCTTTTCCCGGAACACCAGACGCCGGAGCGGAACCGGAATGACGCTCGACCATCTTGTGCCCGAAGAAGAACCGGTTTGCGGCGCCTGGCAGAGATTCCTCCAGGGCACGCTCATTGCATTCCTTGCAATCACTTTGTTGCTGCTCTTGCATTTCCTTTTGCCGTCACACACCGGACAACTGCAGGAACAGGTCCGCTCTTTGACCGCGCAAGTAAACGAGTTGCAGCAGGAAGAGGCGATGCCCTCGCTGGTGCTGAACCGCTACCGCAATTCGATCTGCTATATCTTTGGCATCTATCAAATCGGCTTCCCGGGCGAGAAACCGTTGCAACGCACGCGGATTTCTGGCAGTGGGTTCCTGGTAGCGGGCGGGCTGATCGCCACCAATCGCCACGTCGCAGAACCCTGGTATGGAGATCCCGATTCGGATGGGCTTCTTGGCCGCGGAGCTACGGCAACTTTGGAAAAACTGGTTGCCTATTTCCCGGGGTCCACGGAGCCGGTGAATTTGAAAACCGCAGTCTTATCCTCGGACGGCGACCTGGCGCTGGTCCGTGCCACAAGCGGCACCGCTGGACTGGAACCATTGCCGCTGGCGAGCAGCAAACCCCAGCCGGGAGAGTTGGTTGCAGTCGTAGGCTACCCGATGGGCGTTTTGGGGATGATGGCCAAAGCCCCGAGTCCAATCTATGCCCGTCTGGCTTATCGACGCGACGATCAGGTAAATGCCGGGGAACTGGCAGCCTTGTCGCTGATTCGGCCTTCTGCCACCTGCGGCCACCTGGGTGATGTGGTTGGAGACAAGCTGATCTACGATGCGCCGACTGCCCACGGAGCGAGCGGCGGCCCGGTCTTTAACTCACGCGGCGAAGTGATCGGAGTCAACGCTGCGTACATTGACGGATTCTCCGGGGGAACGCTAGGCGTCTCGTCCGAGTCACTGCGGCCGCTGATCAAGGAAGCGCTTAGGCCTCGTTTCTAGGCAAATTCCCTTTCACCCACCACTTAGGCGAACCTGCAGGAAGGAATTCTGTTGTCCTGCGTGCATTTTCCTGTCTCTTGCGGCAAATGGGGTTTAGGTTTCTGTGCGGCGGAAACCCCGGAACCATCCCGGCTCACGCACGTACTCCTCGTCGATTCTTCGCAGACGGGCGGCCATGATTCCCGGCCGTCCCAGATATCCGATAACCCGCCGATCATCCGCGCGCTCGACAACCGGCAAGCGCCCGACGTTATAGCGCAGCATCTTTTCCGACGCATCGTGAAGAGTCTCGTCGGGATAGGTAACCACCACGTTGCGTGAGCAGGCGTCGAACACCATCGCTGTGGGATTCTGCTCGAGAGCACGAAGGACATCACCGCGGGTGATCATTCCCGCCAGTTTCCCTTCGGAATCGAGCACCAGCATTCCTTGATGGCGGGCAAGCTCGGGATCACCACTACCGATGCGGTCGGCCAGTTCGCTCAGAAGCACACTGCCGGCAATGGTAGGGGGAACGCGGTCCATGGTCTCGCTGACCAGGGTGTGCTGCAGCACGTCAACTTCGTATTCATGATGGATGCGCATGCCGCGGCGTCTCAGTTTTTCGGTCATGATGGAAGCCTTGGGCATGAGCAACATAGAGATGCCATCGGCGATAACGCTGACCAGCATCAGGGGCAATACGGAGTTGTAATCCCGCGTTATCTCAAAAGCGAAGATGATGAAGGAGAAGGTGGCTCGGGAAGCTGCTCCAAAGACGGCGCCCATGGCAACGAGAGCAAAAGCTCCAGCGGCAATGTGAGCAGAGGGAAACAGGTGATTCAGGCCGAGTGCCAGAGCACCTCCCATGGCGGCGCTCGACATGAACATAGGAGCTAGCAGCCCGCCGGAGGTTCCCGATCCCAGGGAAAGCACCAAGGCTGCGGCCTTGGCAACCATGACAACCAGTAGAAGCTTCAGCGCGAGATTGCCATTGAGGATATCCCCAATCGTGTCATAACCAACTCCGAGTACGCGGGGGACGAAGTATCCGATGATTCCCAGGCCACAAGCACCGATAGCCGGCCACCAAAGTTCATCGATAGGCAGCTTCTCGAACTGATCTTCTGTCCAGTAGAGAACTCGCGTAAAACCGACCGCAGCCAGCCCGCAGACGACACCCAACAAAGCGTAGAAGGGCAAAGCCCGGGGAATTGCGAAATCCATGGGGGCCACGGCGAACATTGGACCGGCACCCAGCAACTGCATGTGAAGCGCTGCTGCCAGTGTGCTCGCGATGACGAGCGGAATGAAGGATCGGGACTTAAATTCGAAAAGAAGCAGTTCAATCGCTAAGATGACGCCGGCAATCGGCGTGTTGAAAGTCGCCGACATTCCGGCAGCGGCACCGCACGCCAGCAGGACTTTTCGTTCCGCAGCTGTGGTATGCATCACCTGACCAATCAGGGATCCAAAAGCCCCGCCGGTCTGAATGATTGGCCCCTCTGCGCCGAATGGGCCGCCGGTTCCGATGGCAATCGCGGCAGAAATCGGCTTGAGAATGGCCACTCGCGGTTGGATCTTGCTGCGGTTGACCAGTACCGCCTCCATCGCTTCCGGAATTCCGTGACCTTTGATCTTGGGGGAGCCGTACTTCGCCATGACTCCAATGACGAGTCCGCCGATGACGGGAATCAGGATGACCCAGAGGCCGAGATGTTCAACGCTATAGCGAGGACTGGAAAAATTGAAGGAGAAATGGCCATAGAACGCGAGATTCGTAAACAGGCCGATCAGCTTATACAGCAGGAAGGCGATACAACCGGCGATCAGACCAACCAGTGCTGCGAGAAATGAGACGGTTACGATCCGGAAGCCGGCGGCCTCAAGCGCCGGGCGTTCCGCGGTGTTAACTCCTGTGACAGCAAGGCGTGCTTTCTCCGTGCCTGGACTGCCGATGATGGCCCCTGAACCTTTCGCGTCGCTCATTTTCTCCTTTACCTGTGTTTTCGCGCCGTCGCCCGGCTGTCGGCGACCAGTTGCTGTAAGATCTCGAGCAGCGCTGGCCCTTGCGAACGCAGCTCCTCGCGATGATGCAGCGAGAGTTCCCTCAGGACTCGTTCACCCTTGGGCGTGAGCTGCAGCATGACTTCTCGCCGGTCTTCCGAGCCGCGTTCACGGCGTATGAACCCTCTGGCTTCAAGCCGGTTCACCAGTTCTACGGCGCTGTGATGGTGAATCTGCAGCCTTTCGGCGACTTCTGCGATCCTCGGCCGGACATTCAAGGGCAATCCTTTGACGGCCAGCAAAAGCTGGTGCTGGCGTGGTTCAAGACCGGCATCGCGCGCAGCACGCTCGCTGAAGCGCAGAAAACGGCGGATCTGGTGTCGGAATTCAGCTAAGCACTCGAAATCGCGTGGCGTAAGGATTTTCTCCATGGCGGGCGATTATATCGTGCCCAGACCCTATATATATCGTATCACGACCTATATGACGTGGGCGCGAAGGACTCGAGGATACGCGTGGAATTTCACGAAATGGCCCGCATCCGTATAGAATCCTTGGTTCCCATCCCTAAGCAGCGAGGAGAAGACGGGTGATCGCACGTTATACGCGGCCTGTAATGGGCAGCATCTGGGCGGAGGAGAACCGGTTCCGGGCGTGGCTGAAGGTGGAACTAGCAGCTACCGAGACGCTGGCGGAAGCCGGCGTGGTACCGACAGAATCTGCCGAGGCCATTCGCGCCAAAGCGAATTTTAAGCTGGAGCGCATTCAGCAGATCGAAGCTGAGGTCAAGCATGACGTGATCGCCTTCACCACCGCAGTGGCTGAATTCGTCGGTCCGGACTCACGCTGGTTCCACTACGGGCTCACTTCTAACGACGTTGTGGATACGGCCCAGTCGCTCCTGATCAAAGACGCCTCCGATGTCATTCACAAAGACCTGCAGCGGCTTTCCGCCGTCCTCGAACGCAGGGCATGGGAATTCAAAGATACCCCCATGATTGGCCGCACGCATGGCGTTCATGCGGAGCCAATCACCTTTGGATTGAAGCTGGCGAACTGGTATTCCGAAGTACAGCGCGACATTGTACGCTTCCAGGCGGCCGCCGAGGACATGCGAATCGGCAAGTTCTCAGGCGCGGTGGGCACCTTCGCCCACCTGAGCCCGGAGCTGGAAGAGAAGATGTGCGCGCGGCTGGGGCTGAAAGCCGCCGCCATTTCGTCGCAGGTCATTCAGCGCGACCGCCACGCGCATTACCTGGCCACGCTCGGGGTCATCGCCTGCACGCTCGACAAGATCTGCACTGAAATCCGGCATCTGCAAAGAACCGAGGTACGCGAGGCGGAAGAGTACTTCAGCGAAAAGCAAAAGGGCTCCTCCGCCATGCCGCACAAAAGAAACCCGGTAACGTGCGAACAGATTTGCGGCCTAGCCCGGGTTGTAAGGTCCAATGCACAGGCGGGATTCGAGGATGTGGCGCTCTGGCATGAGCGGGATATCTCGCACTCATCGGTAGAGCGGGTTATTCTGCCTGATTCGACCACCTTGATTAACTACATGCTCGAGAAGACAGCGAACCTTGTGGACACAATGCTCATCTATCCAGAGCGGATGAAAGCGAACCTGGAGAGTACGGGCGGTCTGGTCTTCAGCGGGCAAGTGTTGCTCGAACTGGTGGAGCAAGGTGTCAGCCGCGAAGATGCATATCGTTTGGTCCAAACGCATGCCATGCGCGCGTGGAAAGAAGGCTTGAACTTCCGTGAGCTGGTTATGAATGATCCTGCTATCAAGCGGGTGCCCCCGGAAGCGCTGACCCGAGCGTTCGATGTGCGACACCAGCTCAGGCACGTAAATGCCATCTTCGCGCGAGTTTTCGGATCGGCCCAGGCCTAATCCGTAGCGGCGATCGTTCCTCTCATCTCACAAGTTTGTATATAGGGGATCAGTGTGCGAAACGCGTTCAGAAGTGAAGCTTGTCGTAGCCATGCAAGCATTGCCAGGAAAACCTTTCAGGGCGGGGATGCTGCCCGCCTTCTGACCAGATTCCGGTGGCCTCAATCGCCGCGCCAAATCGCGGGGTTGCTCATAATCCTGGCGCTATCAACCGCGCTCGCCGCCGAACAGGGATCTCCACCGCCTGACATTCGCGACCAGGCTTGGGCCATCCTGACTGAAGGTTTGCGTCACAATCGGGCTTCTCACCGCATGATCGCCGTGCAGGCGCTTTCCCTGATGCAGCACAATCGCCCTGCGGAGCGTTTCGCGACACGTGCACTCAACGACCAGGACGCAAAGGTCCGGGCGGCGGCGGCGACCACTCTCGGGCAACTCAACGCCTCGAGGGCGATACCCGCTCTGCGCAAGGCGCTCGGGGACGATCAAGTTCCTGTTGTGCTGGCCTCCGCGCACTCCCTCTACCTTTTGAAGGACAAAAGTGCCTACGATGTCTACTACGCGGTCCTGATGCGCGACCGGAAAAGCAGCAGTGGCCTGGTACAAGCACAACTGGACCGGCTGAAGGATCCCAAGCAAATGATGGAACTCGGATTTCAAGAGGGTTTGGGGTTTGTGCCATTCGGGGGAATGGGATATGAGGCGTTCAAAGAGCTCACGCGCAAGGGAGGCTCGCAGGCGCGGGCAGCATCAGCCCGCTTCCTCGCTCACGATCCCGATCAGATATCCGAAGATGCTTTGCTGCAAGCTGCGCTGGCCGACAGCAGCGAGGACGTGCGTCTGGCGGCTATCGATGCGCTGGCCGAGCGCGGCGATCCGCACTGTATTGAGCGGTTGGCGAGAAATCTCAACGACGAGAAAACGGCTTCGCGGTATCGCACGGCGGCGGCCATTTTGCATCTGGGGGAGGTCGAAAAGCGGAAGAAGAAATAACCTACCTCTTCAGGGAGAACATGCCTCCGCCGGCAAGAGCTAAACAGAGTGTTGCTCCCAGAAGCGTAAGCGGATATTCAAATCCCCCGTTTTGGGCCCAGAACCCATGTTTCAGATGGACGACCAGGATCGCAACCGCCATGTCAACGGCATTCAGAGCCGCCGCCACCCGAACGGCAATCCCGGCAATCAGCAAAAAGCCGCCGACAAATTCAACCAAAGAAACGATCACAGCCGATACCAAGGGGAGAGGTATACCGGAATGGGCAAAGAAACCTGCCACGCCGTGAAAGCCCATATGGAATATCTTTTGATAACCGTGGACGAGGAAGACGATCCCGACCACGATTCGGAGAATGGTTAAGCCGCAAGCCTGCGTAGATCCTGATGTCATCGATTCCCTTCCTCGAGGAACTTGCCGGTCGCCTGTGAACCCGAGCGCTGAGCGCTCTAGGGTAACCTATCACTGCGCAACTGCTGCACGACGCAATCTCCCATCTGCTGCGTGCTCACCGGAGCAGTTCCCTTCTTGGCAAGATCGCCTGTACGGTATCCAGCGGCGAGCACCCGTTTCACGGCGTTCTCGATTGAACCCGCTTCTGCTTCTAGCCCAAAGGAATGGCGCAACAGCATGCCCGCAGACAAAATCGTGCCCAGGGGGTTGGCGATTCCCTGGCCTGCGATGTCGGGCGCGGAACCGTGAATGGGCTCGTAGAGTCCGACCTTCCCGCCCACACTCGCCGATGGCAGCAAGCCCAGGGAACCCACTACGGCGCCAGCTTGGTCGGACAAAATATCGCCAAACATATTTTCCGTCACCATCACATCGAAGCTGGCGGGTTTCGAAACCAGAGCCATCGCGGTCGAGTCAACATATCCGTGAGAGAGTTTCACATCCGGATAGCCGGCTCCTACACGGGTGACCACTTCGCGCCAAAGGCGCGAGCTGTCAAGAACGTTCGCTTTATCAACCGAGAGCAGGCGCTTGCGGCGGCCCTGTGCGATTTGAAAGGCAACATGGGCAATGCGTTCAATTTCCGGTTCGCTGTAGGTCATCGAGTCGCTGGCGCGGCGGGCACCGGGTGCGCCCTCTGTCGAACGAGCCCCGAAGTAAACTCCCCCCAACAATTCGCGGACGATCATCACGTCCGTGCCGCAAACGATCTCCGGGCGCAATGGGGACATCGGTTCCATCCCCGGCAGGCAGACCGCGGGCCGGAGGTTGGCAAACACTCCCAGAGCCTTGCGCAATCGCAAAAGACCTGCCTCGGGGCGGAGCTGTGCGGGATATGTGTCAAAGGCCGGCCCACCCACAGCACCCAGCAAGACGGCGCCTGCCCCGAGGCAGGCATCTTCGGTGTCCTTCGGAAAGGGATCGTTACTGGCTAGAAGAGCCGCACCGCCGACCTTCTTCTCGATGATGCTCAGCGAATGACCGAAGATTTCAGCACAGGTCTCGAGCACCCGCACAGCCTGTGAAACGACTTCAGGGCCGATGCCGTCTCCCGGCAAGGTGGTGATCGCGATCTTCATGGGGATGATTGCTTGCTAAGGCGAAGGAAGATTGTATCAGCGGATCAGCAGGCGTTTGGCCGCAAACAAGCCGCAGATCGAAAGCAAAACCGCTCGGTATTCTTTTGCGGTCCTTGGGATCTCTCGGCCTCCGTCCTCGGAGTTAAACGCCCCAGAGATAGTCTTCCTGTTCGGCTTGATGCTCCGACGCAGGCACCGGCGAAAGATGGGCCGCGCTGTAGTCGGTGGCGTTTGCCGGGAAACGAGGGTGCGACTCATCGCCTACCGCAGCCGATGCGGCTTGCTCGACTTCGACCCGCGCCGGCGGAATGCGATGAGCCTCGCCGTAGCTCTCCCGAATCAAGGCCAGCAGCTGGTGATCGTGCACGTGCTTGACTTCGTCGGCGAGAACTACAAAGCGCCGATAAATTTCATCCAGGTCGCGACGCTCGAAGCGATAACCCAGCTGCTCGCAGCGGAGACTTAGCGCATGGCGTCCAGAATGTTTGCCGAGAACCAGCTTGGAATCGGGAACGCCCACCGACTTCGGTGTCATGATTTCGTAGGTGAGGGGGTTCTTCAGCATGCCATCCTGATGAATGCCCGCTTCATGCGCAAAGGCATTGCGGCCGATGATGGCCTTGTTCGGCTGAACCGAAATGCCGGTGATCTCTTCGAGCATCTGGCTGGTGGGATAGAGCTGTTCGGTCGCGATCTGAGTCTCATAGGGATACTTATCGGCACGTACTCGCAGCGCCATCACAATCTCTTCCAGAGACGCATTGCCTGCGCGCTCGCCGATCCCGTTGATCGTGCACTCAACCTGGCCCGCTCCTGAGGCGATCGCGGCAAGAGAGTTCGCAACCGCAAGGCCGAGATCGTTGTGGCAGTGGGCCGAGATAATCGCTTTCTCGATTCCTTTGACTCGCTGGCGAATGCCTTGGATCAGTGCCCCGAATTCGGAGGGCACCGTGTACCCGACCGTATCGGGAATGTTGAGCGTGGTCGCCCCGGCCTCGATGACGGCTTCAAGTACCTGAAACAGAAATTCAGGATCGGTGCGAGTTGCATCCTCGGGTGAAAATTCGATGTCCGTGCAGAACGACTTCGCGTAACGCACCATTTCGTGGGCTTGCTCGAGGCATTGCTGGCGCGAAATACGAAGCTTGTGTTGAAGGTGGATGTCGGAGGTCGCGAGGAATACGTGAATGCGAGGCCGGACGGCGGCCTCAAGAGCCTGTGCGGCGCGCGTAATATCGTGCTTGGCGGCCCGGGCAAGAGCCGCGATCACTGGGCGCGGGACTGCCGCCGCAACCGACCTAACCGCAGCAAAGTCTCCGTCCGAGGCAATGGGGAACCCAGCCTCGATCACGTCGACACCCAAACGGTCGAGTTGCAGCGCCAGACGCACCTTCTCCTGCACATGCATGCTGCAACCTGGGGACTGCTCGCCGTCCCGCAGCGTCGTATCAAAAACCGTTATTCTGGCGTGACTCATGCCAATCCTCCGGCTGTAAGTCTTCCTATGCTATGCGCGAATGATCTGGAAGCAAAGCTTATAATTTTTCTGCCTATGTGAAGATTTTCTAATATAATTAGAGTTACTAATGGTTGCTTAAGCTGGATTACTAGGCAGGCGAAATGGATATTTCCCAGCTGGAAGTCTTTTTGGCGGTGGCGCGCGAGGGTGGCTTCTCCCGGGCGGCAGACAAACTCTACCGCACTCAATCAGCGGTAAGCCAAGCAATTCGCAAGCTGGAAGTCGAAATCGGCGAACCGTTGTTTGACCGGTCCTCGCGCGACGGACTCGTCACCGACGCCGGTCGAGTGCTCCAGGAATACGCTGAACAACTGCTGAACGTTCGTGAGAATGCACGCGAAGCCCTAGCCGAACTGCGGGAGCTGCAGAAAGGAAAGCTCGTGATCGGGGCCAACGAATTTACCGCCCTTTACCTATTGCGGGTGCTCGCCGAGTTTGGCCGCCTCCACCCTGCAATCCGGGTGATGGTACAGCGGTCTCTGGGTAGTCAGATCCCCGACGACGTTCTGCGACACAACTGCGAGTTCGGCGTGCTGACCTACGATCCTGAGGATCCGGAACTGAGTTCGATTGTGGTCTACTCTGACGAACTGATCCTGGTGGTCCCGCCACAGCATCCTCTTGCGCGGGAATCAAAGGTGAGTATTCGCCAGCTGGGGGCGGAATCGTTTGTGGCGCATATCGTGTCTTCGCCTTATCGCGAGAAGGTCATTCAGGCATTCAAGCAGCACAAGACACCCTTGCACATGGGCGTACAACTCCCCACGTTGCAGGCAATCAAGCGTTTCGTCGCGATGGGAAGTGGGGTGGCATTCCTCCCGGAGATCAGCGTGGAAGACGAAATCGCACGCGGCGAACTGGTCAGGATCCCGGTGCAAGAACTCAAAGTCCATCGTCAGTTACGGCTGATTTACCGGCGTGCGGCTGCCCTATCCCATGCCGGGCGCGCATTTCTCAAGATCGCAGAGTCGGTGGCCAATTCAACCGGGGGACGCTACCGTTTCGAGCGTGAACGGTAGGTTTGAAGAACATGCCGACCCCAGGTTAGGATTAAATCCTTCGTGAGCTGAATGACAAAGGCTGTCGGCCTCATCACTTTTCTCTTGTTTTTTTTCGGCAGCGCCTGGCCTCAGCAGAGTAGAAGCCTGCACGGCATCGTCGAGGACCAGTCGGGCGCCGCTGTGGCCGGGGCATCGGTTCGTTTTCACTCCGACGGTTTCCAGACATCGGGGAAAACCGGACAGGATGGCAGCTTCGAGCTCCGGGGCCTTCCAGTCGAGAGCGGCACCCTGACCATCCTCGCTGCCGGTTTTGCACCCAAAAGCCAGGAGTGGAATTCCCGCGAAGGCGACTCCGCGTTGAAGATTCTGCTTCAACCCGCGGGTGTAGGAGAAAACATCGTTGTGTCGGCAACGCGCACCGAGATGAAGCTTTCCGACCTGCCTGGAAGCGCCGTCTTGCTCGGTCACGAAGATGTAGCGGCGAATCCTAGTCTTACGCTCGATGACATGCTGCGCCAGGTTCCGGGATTCGGGCTGTTCCGGCGATCCTCCAGTCGCGTGGCCAACCCCACAAGCCAAGGCGTCTCGTTGCGCGGGCTCGGTGCCAGCGGCCCCAGCCGCGCTTTGGTCTTGGAGGACGGAGTACCGATTGTCGACCCGTTTGGGGGATGGGTCTACTGGGACCGGATTCCGCGCTCTGAGATTGCGTCGGTAGAAGTGTTTCGAGGAGGGGCATCGAACCTTTACGGCAGTGACGCGCTCGCAGGCGTCATTCAGTTTGTAACCCGCACCCCCAGACAAGCTGCCGCGTCGGTGGATCTGTCTTACGGAAACGAGAACACGCCGGATTTATCGGCTTGGGCAGGGATGGCCGTCTCGCGCTGGGATTTTTCGTCGGGGGTGGACTTGGCGCGAACCGATGGCTACATCCTCGTGCCGAGCTTTCAGCGCGGCGTGGTAGATACGGCCGCGAATTCCAAGCACGCGACCGTGGATGCTTCCGTGGGACACAAGATCGGAGAAAATGGACGGGCATTCCTGCACGGCACTTTTTTTGACGAAGCGCGGCACAACGGCACAGCGGTCACGGTCAACAGCACCGGAACAGCATTCGGCGATGCCGGCGTAAATACCGCGCTCGGTGCCAACGACTGGCTGAGCGCCCGAGTGTTCGGGCTGGTGCAGGGTTACGATCAAACATTTTCCTCAGTGACGCCAAATCGCAGCACTGAGGCTCTGACGAACATTCAGCACGTGCCTTCGCAGCAACTGGGCACTGCCGTCCAGTGGAACCACATTTGGTGGCATCAGACGCTGATCGCGGGTCTCGAGGCGCAGGAAGTGATGGGAGCGAGCGATGAACAACTGTTCTCATCGACGACCGGCAACCACTTTGCGAATAACGTCGCCGGGGGGCGGCAAGGCTCGCTCGGACTGTTCGGGCAAGACCTGATCCAGGCCGGTAATTGGACCGTCATTGCCGGGTTGCGGTGGGACCGCTGGACAAACACCAATGGCAGCAATACCCGAATTCCGATCCCGGTTGGAGGCGTAACACAGAACCTGTATCCCGATCGGGAGGCAACGGCGTTCAGTCCAAAACTGTCCATCTTGCGAAAGGTCGGCTCGAATGTATCGGTTTTTCTCTCCGGCTTCCGTTCGTTCCGTGCCCCAACTCTGAATGAGCTCTATCGCAGCTTTCGGCAAGGAAGCACACTCACGCAGGCCAACGCATTTCTCGGTCCCGAGCGGGCAACCGGGGCCGAGGCGGGAGCGCGCCAAACGGCTTGGGGCGGGGGGATGGAAATCCGTGAGACATTGTTCTGGACCGACGTCCTGAACCCGATCACGAACGTCACGATTTCCACCACTCCAACGCTTGTCACGCGGGAGAGGGAAAACCTGGGGCGCACGCGGTCGGTCGGCACGGAACTTGACGGCAGTTTCCGCCTCCCCAACCATTTCCAGATTGCCGGGGGATATCAGTACGCGCATGCCGTCGTGGTGGAGTCGGCGCCCAACCTCATCGGACTCAATGTCCCGGAGGTACCCCGACACCAAGCTTCTGTCGAACTGCGTTACTGGAATCCCTCCAAACTGATGGCCAGCGTACAAGGCCGTTACTCTGGTGTGCAGTTTGACGACGACCAAAACACGCTCCGGTTGGGATCTTTCTACGTGATGGGGCTGTTTGTTGGACGGGAGATCCGGAGGGGACTGACAGGCTACATCGCCGCCGAGAACCTGCTGAACCGCCGTTACGTTGTGACCCTCACCGGAAACCCGGCGAATCCTCTTCAAAACTGGGGTCCGCCGATCCTTGCCAGAGTCGGCCTGCGATTTGAGTTTCCGAGTCGTTGAAGGCGCCGGCGCCGAAGTCGGGAAATAAGCTTCTACATCCGTTCAACCGAACAGATCCTGGCTTCCGGCCCGCTTAGCCTATACACTCCCTGATAAGATTTCGCATTCCAGGGGCTTTATGTCGAGTCGTAAGCGTCTCCTGTTTGTCGATGACGAGCCGAGCATTCGGCTCACCTTGCCATCGGTGCTCGAAGATCACGGATTCGTGGTGACTACAGCCGAGAGCGTTCCAGACGCGATTGCGCGAATCGAGAGCGCAAACTTCGACGTGCTGCTTTCCGACCTAAACATCGGGCAAGAGCTCGACGGGTTTTTGGTGGTGAGCGCGATGAGGAAACGCCATCCTCATTGCATCAACATCATTTTGACGGGATATCCAGCCTTTGAAAGCGCCGTCTTGGCCATTCGCCACCAGGTGGATGATTACCTGGTAAAACCTGCCGACATCGATTTTCTTGTCAACACCATCAAACACAGGCTTTCAGAGGGACGAACGAGGCAGGAATAGGCTGACAGGCTCATCGCTCCGGGCGTTTGAGCCCGAGGGCCGTGTCGGCAAGCTCCAGATAGTGTTCGAGCCGAGAAGGTTCTTTGGAATGGTCATCGAGCGGAATCAGCCGCGGGCCTTCGTCTCGAGCCGCGGACTCCTCTGGGGGAATGGGCTTCAGCTTGGAAGCACTGTTCTGAACGGGCTTGCGGCGGGTCGGCATCAGCGTTTCGGCTCCGCATCCTGATGGAAGGTGACAGAAGCGCTGGCCTTGGTTTCGCCAGCGGTGAACGCCAGCCCGCGGTCTTGTTCGGCAGCCGGAGCACCCGCCAATGCACGCTTACGATTTTCTATTTCACGCAACTGACGGATAATCTCGGCCTCTTGAGCGGCGTATTCTTCCTCACCGACCTCCCCCGACTCCAGCTTGAGTTGAAGTTCCAGCAGGCGCTCCTTCACAGGCGCGTCATCGGTGAACTGCTCCTCGGCAACCTTCTGCAGCGTGCGCAGAATAAAGCCGAAGCCGGAGAAGGGCATCAATAGAAGATCGTCAATAAGCAACATAGTGTCGGTGGCCCCGATCTGTGGCCATTGAGTTCTGAATTCCCGGTTGCCAGTCCTCAGTCATAGATCTGCCGCAAGCCCTGTGCATTGACCTGCGAACAAAACTCAACCGCCAAGCGATCTACCCCGCCGCGACCCTTTCCAGCTTCAGCCGTATATTCACGAAATTGTACGGAGGCCACGGTCCGGTGTATTTGAACTTCAGTCGCTGACCGTACTTCCGTGCGATCTTGTTCACAGCACTATCAAACTCGGCCTCGCGCTCGCGTTCAACCAGGAACGCGGCGTTCATGATCATTTTGTCCCCGATCGGCTGGTTGTCACGCGAAGCGACACACACGCCGCGCAAAGCTTCATAGATTTCGCGCACGTAGGTAATCGAGCGCTCAGCCAACGCCTTATCAATCATGCGGCCCAGCTGCATTCTCGCGAGATAGGTGGATTGCAGGTGTTTGCGGATGATTTCCTGATGGAACTGCCGGATCTCTTCATCCTCGCGCTTGATGTCTTCGATAATTGGGTCGCGTTCCCAGTTCACTTTGAGACCAAATTCGAGCTTGCCGGCCATCTGGTGCAGAACGTCCTTTAGCGAAGGAAATATGCTTTTGAGCACTTCGCGAATATCGTCGTCGGTACGGAATACCGTCCCGAAGCTCATGGGGATGATGGTGTAATTCTTCATCACGGTCTCGATGACGTGCTCGTGGGCAAGAGCGTTTTCGCGCGTGGGATCGAATATGTAGACCGACGTATTGCTGACCACGGCGGCGATGTCCTGATAGTTGACCGTGTAAACCATCTCACCGCTGCCACCAATTCCACTCTTGCCAAAGCTGACTGGATCCTTTGACTGCACGATTCCGTAAACGTAGCGGCCGCCCTCTCCAGGAGCCGCCTGCTGCGGAGCACCAGGCTGTTCCATGCGGACATGAACGTCCTCTTTCGATTTGGCTGCCTTGCGCGGCCTCATAACTGCCTTGCGCGGCCTCATAACTGGCTTGCGCGATCTCATGGCTGGTTTGGCGGCCATCGTTTTCGCCTTGGTAGATTTCTTCAAGTTGCGATCTCCCAACCCTTCATCACATATTCGAGACAGGGAACACAAGCTTAAAAATGGTCCCGTTCCCGATGCTGCTGCGAACCAGAATCTTGCCACTATGCCCTTCTACGATGCCCTTGACGATCCATAACCCAAGTCCGGTCCCTTTTTCGCCCTTGGTGGAAACAAAAGGTTCAAACATCGTGCTGCGGATTTCCTTGGGGATGCCGCTGCCGGTATCGGCCACCACAATACTGATGCTGCCGGAAGGTCCGCGCAAGGACTTCCTGTAACGGGTCCGAATGGTGAGTTTCCCGCCCCCCGCCATACTGTCCTGCGCATTGACGACAAGATTTGACAACAATTGACGGAACTGATCGGCCGAACCTTTCATGGGAGAAAGCCCGCCCAGACGCTTGTCCACTTCAACCCCGGATTTAGACAGCGGGCGGGCGAATAAGGTAAACGTATCTTCCACGATGCTGTTCAGGTCGAAGGTACCCAGCTGCCCCGCGTTGCGGTAGAGACCAAGCATTTGGCGAACAATCCGGGTTACGCGGTCGGTTTCGTTCTTGAGGGCTTCATAGATCGGCTGAGAGGCAGGATCGAGCCGGTTGCGCAGCAGATAAATGGCATTCTTGATCGCCTCCATGGGATTGTTGATCTCATGAGCGATTGTACCCGCCAGCTTCCCGGTGGCGGCAAACTTCTCCATCTCCAGCATGCGCCGCTCCATCTGCAACTGTTCGAGCCGCTTCCAGGTGGAGAAGTCGCGCAACACGGTGACCGTGTATGCAACCTGTCCACGAGCGTCATAGATCTTCCCCGAACGTGCGGCGTATTCAATTTCCGTCTTCGACGCAGGATGATAAAGATGAATCGCCTTATTCTGGCGGTCGAGGAATGAGAACGTAAACGCTGTCAAATAGGCATCGAGTTTCGCTTCGTTCTTGACCAGTTGAGGATCGCGCGAAGCATCCGCGGAGCCGAACAGCTCCTTCGCGAGGGGATCGCTCAGCACGATCTTGGCGGCGTTATCGGCAACGATGATGGGGTCGCCCACATTTTCGACTACCAAGTTCAGGCGGTCGCGATCTTGTCTCACCACCTCTTCTGCCGCCCGCAGCTTCTCGAGATTAGCGCGTACTTCCTGATCGGCGCGACGGAGATCGGTAACGTCGCGCATCACCGTTACCATCCCGGCGCGCGTTTCGCTAACGAAGGTTGGTGCGCACACCGCCTCGAACAACACTTCCTCGCCTTCCATGACATCAACCAGAGTCAAGTCGCGCGAACTATCCGAGGCGCTCACCACCATCGAAGACAAGGCCGCCGAGAACAGCAGGTTATTAAACTCGACGGCGCGACGGCCACCTTCGCTAATTCCTTCCGGTACGCGGAAGAAACGCTCCGCGGCGCGGTTTTGAATGATCACACGATGTTGATGGTCGGTCAGGATGACCGGGTCGGCCATGCTTTCCATGACGGTGGTCATGCGCGAAATCGTCATTTCCATGTCGCGCATGCGGTTGTAATAGTGCTCCACCTTGAAAAGCCGCGACAAATGGCGGTTGGAACGGTCCACCAAGCTGCGGTATTGGCGCAGTTGCGCTTGGTTAGGCGAGCGTCCGAGTTCTCCGACGACCATGCTGATGTAGGAGCGCATACCACAGGCGGAACAAACTTGTTGCTGGATCTGCAGCTTGCGCTTGGGATCGGCATTCTGAAGGGCGAGGCAGTCAGCCCGTCGTTCTCGCTCTGCTTCCCAGCAACGCGTATGACTGCGGTAAATCATTGGATGGGCGTAGATCGAGCCGGTTTTTAGTCGGCCGTCCGGAAGAAGCACCGGCTGCAGGTTCACCAGCGCAGCGACCAGGGGGTTTTCGCTCGCCCATAGCGATGTTTGGAAGCTCTTGAGCGTAGCGGAATCGAAATTGAGGGAAGCCGCGGTCTTAATCTCGCCGCTGTCGAAATCCACCTCGAGCACGGCAGCCCGCGGAAAGCCCAGGAATACGATCTCCTCGAGGAGAATCGGGAAGATCTCTTCCGGCCGTTCCGCCGCAATCAGGCGCAGAGCCGCCGATTCATTCGACGACCGTTGGTCTCTGAATCGCTCGCGTCTAGGGTTCAAGACAGGGCTCGCCATACGGTCTAAGTTCTTCTACACAGGAAGGCGTTTATCCCTTGCGCGCTGCCCGCCGTACCGGCGTGCGCGCAACCCGGCGCGTCGTTTCTATTTCGACCTCGGGCAGTTCCTCGCCCGTCAACTGCGGACGGGAAACCAGGCCAGTCAAGCCTACGGCGTCCGCATACTTCAAATAGGTGTCGATCGACGCTACAACCACACGGGCTTCTACTGTAATCAGATCAATACCGACTAAAGAGATGCGCACCCAGGCATCGATCACAATGCCTTTATCAAGTACGCGATCGAGAACGTCAATGAGGCTCGAACCGCCCGAAACTCGTTCGACCGCCATGTGAAAATCTCCTCCTAATTTTTCACCCCGTCATCGGGGTCGCCGCACGCGAGTTGCCTTGGCGCCCGGCGCACGCCGGGGGCTGGGGGGAGCCTTCTCCGCCAAAGCGGGAACAACCGGAGCCTGCATCGTCAGGTGTGGATCGTACTTCCACCAGTTCAATCCGATCTGCTCGGCCTTATCTACCGAACAGACCAGCAGCCGGATTCGAATGGTCAGCAGTTCTACGTTGGCTAAAGAAACGCGGACGTCCCCCGCGATCACCAAGCCCTTATCCAGAACCCGATCGAGAATGTCAACCAGGTTCGTTGTCCCAGAAACTGTAGGAACTCGCTCCATTCGGACGTCTTTCTGGCGCATGATTGAACGCAAATTACCCGTTCTGCGCGCCTGATGCTAACCGCAGCAAGCGCCCCATGTCAACGCAAATAGCCGGATCGGCGCGGAACGGCGTCTTGCAGACTTCGCCGCGCTTGAGATTCCAGAACTCCTCTCTGGTGTTGTCCGTTTCGCTGAAGGCCGTGGGCCCCGAACGCTTGAACGTTCCGTGCCGAACACAAGAGGCCCTGGGAGACGAGAGGGTTGATTGCGAGATGTGTCTCGAGAAGCGCCCGGAGGGAAGAATTGTACCCGGCCACAGGACGCACCATCAGCTACTTGGTGAGCTCTTGCAACCTGGCCGCAGCAATCTGGCCGGCCTCGGTCTGTGGAGATTCCTTTTGAATCTGCTCGTAAAGCTTCTTCGCGTCCGCATTCATCCCCGCAGCTTCGTAGGTCTCGGCCAACTGGATTTGCGCGCTGGTTTTTCCGACCGTTCGCGTCGGATCGGCGATCAAGCCCTTGTAGAGATCGAGCGCGTCCTTGGTGCGGTTGTTGTTGCGGTAGACGGAGGCGAGCGCCACCTTGGCCAAGGACGCCAGCTCCGAATTGTGACTCTCGGAGACCGCCTTCAGCTCGCGCTCAGCTGCGGCATAATCGCCCAGCTGGGAAGACGTCACCCCCACGAAGTAACGCGCATAGTCGGCCGCGCGAGTGTGCGGATACTTATCGGCAATTGCCTGAAACTGCTTGCGGGCTTCAGTGGCGCGCTCGGTGCTCGAGGCAAAGGTGACGAGATCAGGTTGCGGCGGCATTCCTGCCGGACGAATCGGCGCGTTCAGCGTCTGCACGCCCCTGGTGAAGTCGATGCTCGCCTTCTCGTCCTGAGTCGACCAGTAATACCAGATCCCGAGAGCGCCCCCAATCACAAGTAGGGCGATGGCCGCTCCGGCCATGAGCTTCCCTTTGTGTTCGGCCGACCAATGAACGGTCTGCTCCGCTACCTGTAACGTGGTCTTACTGAATTTGTCTTGTTTAAGCTGCCGACGAGTTTCTGCGCGCACAAACTTCCCTTCTGCCTGGTTGGGGTTGAATTTACCGGAGGATCCAGTTTATCAGCGGGGATTTGGGAGCGTCAAAAAGCATTCCCGCTCAGAATTCAACATTCAATCTCCACCAGAGAATGCTGAGTAGCGATGGCTTTAACGGGAGGCTTCCTCCAAGATTCCCTTCTCGAGCTTTTCCTGGCACTCAATGCAATGGCGAGTCCAGGGAACCGCCTCAAGCCGCTTGGGATTGATGTCCTTGCCGCAGGAGATGCACTCGCCAAACGCCCCCTCACGGATCCGAGCTAGAGCGCCCTCCACCATCTGCAGCAGTTGGCGGTCGGCATTGCTCTGGTGAAACAAAAACTCTTTGTTGTAAGAGCTGGCAGCCTTGTCGGCGATATCCTGCGCTACGTCTTCGTCCGCTGCTCGGCCGTCCTGCTGGGTGCGCGAGACCATACGGCGCAGCTCTTGCTGCCGGGTCTCCAAACGCTTCTTGAATCCTTCTATCTTCTTCTTGTCCATCTCGATTCCAAACCGCGCCGGGCATTAAAAGCCGTAGCCGGGCGCCCAAACCAAACGGGAATGATATGCGCGTAACTTAAGATGCGTCAACTATGAGAATGGGTGCAGAGTACCGGCGTAGCCCAGAGGACGCGCGCCCTGCGCTAATGTCGTGTGGACCCCTGCCGCAATCGAGGTTCATCAGCGCTCCTTACCGCGGCAAGGGATTGGGTGTTTCGGCCAGGGCGTAGGCCATGACCGCCATGCACGCGGCGTTCTCGCGCAACTCCTCCGGAACGACTTTGTCGAGGGTATCGCCCGCCGTGTGGTGGAAGGTAAAATACCTCAATCCGTTTTGCCAAACGCCAAGCGCCGGAACGCCCTTGTCGGAGAGCGATTCGATGTCTGTTTCCGGAGAACTGGTGACCAGGTCAAGAACGCTGGCTCCGATCGGGCGCAGGACCTCAAGCACCGGCGTCAACTCTTGTTGGGCGGGTTCGCTGATGCGGGCGTGGAAACCGAGAGGATGCTCCGCCCCAAGGTCGCTTTCCATTGCCGCGACATGGTTCGTGATCTGGGATTCGTATTCCTTCGCGTATACGTCCCGCCCCGTGGCACCCATCTCTTCATTCATCCAGGCGATCACGCGGATGGTGCGCTTGGGGTGAAGGTCCAACCGATGCAGGAGTTCGGCGGTTTCCATCGCAACCACTACGCCGGCGCCATCGTCGATCGCGCCGGTGCCAAGATCCCACGAATCGAGATGCCCAGACACGATCACGACTTGTTCGGGATGCTCTGAGCCCTTCAGATCGCCAATGACGTTGTAACTATGCACCTCCGGACCTTGGTGAGTCGGTAAAGATAAATGAATTCGGACTGTCCCCTTTTGCGACAGGCGCTCGATCAGCATGGCGTCCTCGGCAGCAATGGCGCCCGCCGGAATATGAGCCGCGGCGCTGTAGCCGGTATGAGGCAGGCGGTAAGCTCCGTCTCCCGCCGATCGGACAAGCGATGCAATGGCTCCAAACTTCTCTGCCGCAGCTGCGCCGGCAGAGCGATATCGGACCGACTCACCGTAGGCCGCGCCGGCACGGCCGGCAGCCGCTTTGCGCGAGTCGTAGGCAAAATCGAACAGCACAATCTTGCCTGCGATTCTTTCCTTCCCCAGTGAGAGCAAGTGGTCGAAGTTGTGCACAACCAGAATCTCTCCGGTGATGCCGTCTTCCGGAGTGGGTGTGTTCCCCGATAATGCGGTTACAAAGATCTTCTGTTTGGCGCCGGGAACCTGTCCCGGGTACTCGACCAGTTCCGCGGCGTCTTTGCCGCGGATGAAGCGCCGGACCACGACCGGCTCGAGCTTTACATCGAGTCCGAGTGCGCGCATCTCGCCGGCAACGTAACGCACGGCGGCATCCGCTTGGGCTGAGCCGCTCGGGCGCGGTCCAATGCTGTCGGTCAGGTGTTCCAGCTGTGTGTATGCATAGTCATCCTTCAGCGCGGCGTCACGAATCGTTGCCATGTCGGTACGAAGTTGTGGGGAGAATTCGCGGGTCGCGGCAGCGGCCTCGTGAGGAACCTGGTCCCATGCTGAGGTGTTTGGAGGAGTCTGCGCCTCAGAAACGCCATACACGAATGACAGCAAGATCAGGAAAGTCAAAAATCTCATCTCTACCTCTCAGAGAGGGGATGAATTATTTAATCACGAGAATTCCTGCCACAGAGATCCGTCAACTTTGCCGGCATGAAAAAGCGGCCCCAGTTTCGGGGCCGCATTTTCAAAAGAGGCTGAAGAAGGATTACTCAAGATTCGCTGAGGAGCGCCGCTCGTGCTGAAGAGCGGCGGGGTCGAGAGGTCGAGAACAGGAAGAGGATCGAACGCATTTTGCGGCCTCTTTTCTTGTCAGCGACAGGAGCACTTCCGCGACCAAAACAAGTTCCGGAATTGGAATTCCCCGGAAACGCCTGGGGGCCAAAGGTTTATGGGTCAGGTGGCGAATCACGGGTTGGGGAGCGCAACCATTCCCCAAAGTGCAGAATTCTGCACATGGGCTGCAGGGCACGGGTCCTGGGAACTTCGACGCATCCGAAACCGTCTCTACATTCAGCTACACTGAAGATCTCCCCAGCCCATTTCGAGGAGGCCCCATGCGTCAGGTTCCCGTCGTCTTTGCGCTCTTTTCGTCCCTCTTGGTTGGGCAAACCGCTCCACCTAAGTCCACGTCTCCGCAAACGCCGCGTCAGGCCTTGATCGAGATGTTTTTCGGCGAAACTCCGAACCACATGGAAAGACATCTTCCGGAAGCGACGAAACAGTCGTTATCCAAATTTGGCGGAACCTCAGGACGGAACTATTTCTCTGAATTCGCCATGCTAGCCAACCAGATCCGGGGTGAAGGAAACCAGCTCTCGACCTTCGATTCCGGCCCCCTGCTCGTCAGTGCAGAAGATCCGCGGCCCGGGGCCGACAATGGACCCGACAAGATCGAACTCACCGTCGAGCGGGATGACTTGATTGGCGACGAAGATCAGATTGAATTGGCCCTGCACTTGAGTCGCAACGGGAAAGAGCAAGATTTGCCGGTCATACCGCGGTTCACCTTTTCCATGGGAACCGAGGGAAATGTGTGGAAGCTGAACGAGATTATGGTGACCGTACGCATCCCGCTCGGCGACCCAGAGTTTCTGAAAGTGATTGAGGACAAGCAACGCAGCCAGAACGAGATGATCAACCTGTCGATGCTGCGGGTCGTAAATTCCGCTGAAAAGAATTACTCCTCTGCAAAGGGACGTTATGCTTGTTCCCTTTCCGCGCTTGGTTCTGAATATCTTTACGATCCTGAACTGACGAAGGGCAGCAAGAATGGCTACAACTTTGTGATCTCCAGCTGCGATACGGGGCACTACAAAGTGGTCGCCGAGCCTGCGGTCGCCGACTCCGGGGAACGGGCGTTTTGCAGCGATGAAAGCGGCGAGGTGAGGGCCGCATCGGACGGGAAGGCGACGACGTGTTTGTCGAACGGGGAGGCCCTAGCTCAGGAAATGGGAGAACCGGCAATTGGTTCGGCGGCGGTCGTCGCCGAGCGTGGATCCTCGCCAGAAGGGGGCGGAGAGGCCGTCCCTGCCGCGGCCAGGCAATCTCCCTCAATAAAACCCTCGGTTGCGCCCTGTTCTGAGAGACCCTCAACCCCGAGCCAAGGCGATTCCGGGCAGCCTCCCCATCGCGTAGGGGCCAGGGCAGGTGCCCCTGGCAGAGCGGCCGCGACACGCATCCGCGTGTCGGGTGCAGTAGCCCAGGGCCTGCTGTGCGGTGACACGCCCCCGGCGATTTATCCGCTCGAGGCGAAGAAGGCCGGCGTTGAAGGCGCGGTCGTGCTCGCCGCTGTGATCGGCAAGGACGGTTCGGTCCAGAGTCTGAAGACCCTCCATTCGCCTTCCACGCTTTTGGGCGACGCCGCCCTGGATGCTGTGAGGCAGTGGAAGTATCAGCCCTACATTTTGAACGGGACGCCGGTCGAAATGGATACCACAATAACAGTGAATTTCACCCTGTCGCGATGAGAGATTTCTGTTCGCGCCCGAAAGCCCGGACCGGGGCGGCATGCCTTTCTCGGACACGAGTAAACGGGGACCCGGCCCCAGCTTGGCTGAAGGTGCGTCCGTGGCAAGCCGCCTTCTCGCGAGATTTCAAATTAACCGGCACACATCATTCCAGCTTGTCCGCCGCATCCTATTTCCTGAGTTCTCGAATTTCTGATACACATTTAGATTGCACGGGAGGGTACATTTGCGTCGGGTTGCCGTGGGGTTGTTTCTATCGTCATTGTTCGTTCTTGCGCCTGCCTGCGGCGGGGGCAGCAGTAGTAGTTCCACGGCGAGCATTCGCTTTGTACAGGGCTCGATCGACGCCCCACCGGTCGATTTCCTGGTGAATGGGACTGCTCAGAAATCGAACATGCTCTACGGGAACGCCAGTTCCTATGTTTCCGTAACCGGCGGGAACAGCCAGGTCCAGGTCATCCCGGTAAACTCGACCAAACCGCTGCTCGACCAAACGGTTTCTCTGGCGGATAGCGCCAACGAAACCATCGTCCTGACCGGCCCGCTCGCCCAGCTTAAACCATTGGTATTGAACGATGGCTCGACCACAACCGGCGGGGCAACCAGCGTGGCCAGTTTGCGCGTGGTCAACATCTCCACCCAGATGGGACCGGCGGATGTTTACCTGATTCCCTCGGGAGGAAGCCTTCAGGGCGCAACCCCGGTTTCGAGCGGACTTAGCTTCGACCAGGACACGGGATATCAGTCTCTGAACGTCGGCACCGGGACAAACGGCGCAGATTACACGGTCTACATGACGATTCCGGGTACTCAGTCGGTCTTTATCAGCACGGGTCCACTCACATTCACCGAGAACAAGAAGCAAACAGTGGTCATTCTGGATGGAGTTTCAGGCGGTTTCACTTTCACCCAGCTCACCGACCAATAGCGGGCCGCAAGTAAGGGCATCTGTTACCGTCCGCTCACAACACTTTCCACCCGTTTCCGCGTCTAACTATCTGACAGAACTGCGGATTTCATTTTGTCCCCTCTAGGAGCATGTGGCACCGCGATATAATCGTCGTTTCGGCATACGGGAGGCAAGTACGGATATGCGAGAGCGCGCGAACGTCCTTTGGGGGCGTTTCAGAGCAAACGGAGTAGCGTCGTCGTTAATCATTCTTCTGACGCTCACATTGGGAATCCTAATTGGCACCGTCATGTCGGGCGGCGTTCGTGGTCAGGAAAAGAAGTCCTTGGACGCGACCCCGCTCACGGTTCCTGCTCGCAAAGAGTCCTCTAACCAGTTCTCGCAGATTGCAAAATCACTCGAGCCCGCGGTGGTGAATATCAATACCGAATCGACCTTAAAGCCGAGTGCACGCCGCCGACCTGGCCAGCCCGGCGGAGACGACGACCAGGACAATCCATTCGGCGATTTCTTCGACAAGTTTTTCGGCAATCAGGATAGTGGACCGATTAAGCAGCGCTCCCTGGGCTCTGGCGTGCTGGTCGACGGGAAGGGTTATATTGTCACCAACCGCCATGTGGTCGAAAAAGCAGATCGCATTCGGGTCAAGCTGCAAGACGAGCCAGCGAGCGTACAACACGACGCCAAGGTGATCGGCACCGATCCGGAGACAGATCTCGCAGTGATCAAGATTGACGTTGACAAGGCCCTTCCATACGCGAAGCTGGGGAACTCGGACAGCATGCAGGTGGGCGATTGGGTGCTCGCGATCGGTAGCCCCTTTGGCCTTCAGGCGACGGTCACCGCAGGCATCGTCTCGGCAAAGGGCCGCAACATCGTTCCCAACCGCCAATTCCAATCTTTCATTCAGACCGACGCCGCCATCAACCCCGGAAACTCCGGCGGACCGCTGGTCAACATGGAGGGCGAGGTCATCGGTATTAACACCGCCATCTTGACCGATACCAATGCTTACGCCGGCGTCGGGTTCGCCCTCCCCTCGAACACTGTTGCCCAGGTTTATAACCAGCTCACTGGCCCTGAGCACCGCGTGCAGCGCGGTTCGATTGGAATCGAATTCAATGCCCAAGAGAACCCCGCGATCGCCAGGGTTTATGGGGTGCAGTCAGGAGTCACAATTTCCAACGTGGTTGCCGGCAGCCCCGCCGAAAAGGGCGGCCTGAAGGTAGGAGACACAATCGTTTCCGTCGATGGCAAGCCCGTCAAAAACGGCGACGAACTGGTTGCCGACATTGCTGGCCGCAAGCCGGGCAGCAAGGTCGCGATTGGATACGTACGCGGAGGTAAGAAGGACGAAGCCAGCGTTGTCGTGGCCGACCGCGCCAAGCTGTTTGCTTCGCGGCTTGGGGACGAGGAAGAAGGCAGTGAGGAGTCGCAGCCAAAGCAAAGCAAGTTCGGCATCACAGTCCATGCGCTCACACCGGAGATGGCAGACCGTTTGAATGTTGCCTCCGGCAAGGGGGTTGTGGTTCAGGACGTAAAGCCCGGATCGTTTGGCGACGACACAGGCCTGACCCGCGGGGATATCATTCTGGAGATTAACAAGCAGCCGGTTAACAGCGAGGATGATTTCGAACGAGTGCAGGCAAGCCTCAAAAGCGGCCAGGACGTGGTGTTCTTGGTCAGGCAGCGTGGTGCTGGGCGCAACGCGGGAACGATCTTTCTGGCGGGCACACTTCCGTAACAGTTGCTTTGCACTCCCGATACTGGCGCAAAGCGGCGTTTTGCGAGAAGATAATCCGCGCATCTAAGAAAGTAAGCAGTTGGCCAGGCGCCAAGGCTGCTCGAAAACATGGAAAACGGAGAAGTAGGGAATGAGTTTTGTCCATCGGAGATTGCCGATCGTTGCAGCGGGCATTTTGCTGACTGCCTCGATGGCATCCGCGAGCACCTCGCCGAAAAAGCAGCCGGCCAAGTCTAAGGTTCACACCGCAGGCAAACTGCACAAGAGTTCTCGACATTCCAGCAAGAAGTCGCGCAGGCCGCGCGGACAGCAAGCCATCGACAACACCCGAGCGCGAGAGATCCAGGCAGCCTTGGTGCGTGAGCGCTACTTAAGCGGTGAGCCTTCCGGAACCTGGGACTCGGGCACTCAAGCAGCCATGCGGAAGTATCAGGCCGATCAAGGGTGGCAAAGCAAGACCGTTCCAGACTCACGAGCCCTGATCCGCTTGGGATTGGGACCAAGCCGCGAGCATCTACTGAATCCCGAAAGTGCCATGGTAACTGGCGGTTCGATGCAGTCGGCGAGAGCGCATTCGGTAACCGCACCCACGACCACGGTGTTGCCGGTACAGAGTTCGTCGCCGGGCCTAACCGTCAGCACTGGCTCTGATCTTTCTTCCTCCCGCTGAGGATCTTACTCAAACGCAAAGGTTGGTTATTCACGACCGCGGCAGGATTGTCTTCGACGAGCGTGCGAGCAATCTCATTCCCGAACTCCTTTTCGACAAGTTTGCGTGCCCTTGAAAGGACCGGGGGCCGGCGGATGGTGTCATGCGCGTCCGTCGCGAGGAAGTGAACGACACCCTGCTTAAGAAATTGCCGTGCGCAGCGACTGGCGGTCTCGCCCCATTCCCCGGTAAGAGCGGAAGCGGTGATCTGTACGGCGCATCCGCAGCTCACCCACTCGAGAACACGCTCGGGCGCTTTCTGCAAGATAGGGTTGCGTTCGGGGTGAGTGATGATGGGTACTACCGCTATGGCACACATGTTCCTCAGCCAGTCGTCCATCTGCGGTGGGATGCTAAAGTTGTTGAACTCAACCAGCAGATAGTGGGTGTTGGCGATGCACCAGCGCTCCGGGGTCACCAGGGCGGCCTGCATGTTCTCGAACGAGAGATGAAAATCGCATCCCAGGCTCAACTGCAACTCCGGGCCGATGCGCCTCTGCAGTTGAATCAGCAACTGCGTGAGATACGGACGGTCATAGTAGTAACGGTCGTTAGCGTGCGGCGTCGCCACCATGTGCTTGATGCCGTCCTGCGCGGCCATGCGGCACATGGCTTCGGAGGTTTCCCAGGATTTCGGGCCATCGTCCACTTCAGGCAGGATGTGACAGTGAATATCGATCACGGAGAGAATTTTAAGCAGATTCCGTTGATAGCGGAAAGTGTTGTGTACCGCGCAAGCCGAACCATGCCTCGGCCCTTTCAAAGTTCATAGATGCGATCCCAAGGTTCGAAGGCGATTTTGCCTGCCTCACCGCCATGGCTTCAGTTTCGATAACGCTTCCCCACAAAATCCCTGATCTCGGAGTACGCTTTCTTCAGCACTTCTTCCTGGGGCAGGAAGACAATCCGGAAGTGCTTGCTCCCGGGGCGCTGCCCGAAACCGGAACCGTGGACCACCAGAATGTGCTTCTCAAGAAGAAGGTCCTTGACGAAGACCTCGTCGCCTTCAGGAATGTCGATGCGCGGAAAAGCGTAGAACGCCCCCCGCGGCGGAACACAGCTCATATGCGGCGTCCCGTTGCAAGAGTTCACGGTCAGATCGCGGCGAGCGCTCAGTTTTCGAATCACTTCGACCAGGTGATCCTGGGGGCCCTCTAAAGCCGGCTTGATTGCGTACTGCTCGGGATGGTTTGCCGAAAGGCGCGCCCTCAGGAGCTTATGCATGCCTTCGATGAACGGCTTCACCGCAGCCGGTTCACCGCTCACGATCGACCAGCCAATGCGCCAACCGGGAGCCAGATAGTTCTTCGATAAACCTCCCAGGGTCACAACCGGAACATCGGGCGCGACGGCGGCGATGGAAATCTGCTCGCCACCGTCCAGAATCAGTTTGTCGTAGATTTCGTCCGCGATAATGAGCAGATTGTGTTCGCGGGCAATGTCTGCGATCCGCTCAAGCATGCGACGCGTACACAACGCGCCGGTGGGGTTGTTGGGGTTGATCAGGACGATCCCGCGGGTACGCGAGTTGATTTTGCGGCGCATGTCCTCGAGGTCGGGTTGCCAGCCATCGTCCTCATTCAGGTAATAGGTGTTCTGCACCGCGCCTGTCTTGCAGACGACCGCCGAATAGAGAGGGTAGTCGGGGCAGGGAGTAAGCACATTGTCGCCTTCGTTGAGAAGCGCCGTGAGGCAAACGTCGACAGACTCCCCCGCGCCGTTGGTGACAAATACATCCTGGACCGACGTGATCCCCTTGCGGGCCGCCTCGCCGCGAATAGCCTCCAAAGCCTCAGAAATCGCCGTCGAGGGCGCATAACCATTTTTGTTGTCGCGCATTGCCTGGCAAGCTGCTTCGACCACATGGGGAGGGGTTACAAAATCGTAGATATTGGGATCGCCTACGTTGAGAAACAGGACCCTGTGCCCTTGTTTGACGACGCCCTCGGCGGTAACCGCGAGATCCCGGATCGCGTATCGCAGGTTGTCGAGGCGCTTCGCAGGCGTGATTTCCCGGACTTGAGTTGGCATGAGCAATTCTAGCGTAAGTGGGCCTACGGCCGCGATTTAAGGCTGCTTTTTGCGCAAGGATGCGCAGCTGTGCAGCTACTTCCGTGATCTCTTTTCCGGCGATGGACTTCCTTAGAATTCAAAGGTCACAAGAAACACCACTCTGCCCAAAGCAGGCATACATGAGAGCCCGAATATGCAAGTAACGGCGAAACGGGTCATTACCACCGTGATGGTGGTCGGCGGGCTCGTCACCGGATATCAAATTTTGAGCAAGCCGCAGCCGGTCGAATCGCCCCAAAGCATTGAAGAGGCCCGGGCCAATGCCCAATCTTTTGACCAGAAGATCGCCGTGGCTGAGGCAGCGCGCCGGGAGAACGGCGCTCCCGCCGAGGTTCGGTTCACATCCGCCGAAGTCAGTGCCGAGGTCGCCGAGAGCTTGGGAGCGGTGGCTCCCGCGCCGAACGGAGCCTTGCGGCCTACATCGACAGACAACGTGGTCGCACCAGGCGAGGTTCAGATCAAGGGATACCAGGTCAAACTAGAAGGCGATGTGGCGCGTGGACAGTTTGTTGCGAATGTGGCAGGCAAAAACCTGTGGGTGACACTCGCAGGACATCTAGGTTCAGAAGGCGGCTACGTTACCTTCGACCCGACCGAATTCAAAGTGGGAGAGTTCAGCATCCCGATCTCCCTCGTCAATTCATCTCTCCAGAAAAAACTCGCGGAGCAGCGCGAACAACTTCGTCTGCCTCCTGGGATTGCCAGTCTGCGCGTTGAGAATGGCGAGTTGGTGATTACGCAGAAGTAAGCACTCTCGACTGCGCGCCTCGCGCGAGGCGTCGCGGCACGGATTCGAAAGCGCGGGGCTTCCTGGGGGCGGAGCCCAAGACTCCTGCCACTTAGCTTCTGCGGCGGTAGTAGATGTTGAACTCATATCCCGGTTGCGGGGGGAAGAGTTCGGCAACTTTCCGCAAGCGTTCAGCCATTGCGGCCGGGGCGAGCAAGGGGTAGTCGCGCTCACGCAGGTCGTGGTAATCGACATCCAGGAAAATTGAGAGCAGGTAAATCGAGATTGCGTCAGCAAACGTAGCGGCGAAGTAGTCATTCTTGTGCTTCTCCGCGTCAGGACCGCGCCCCGTGGCCGTCTTGCGCGATTCCCAGGCATCCATCGAAGTCTCCCCCCGCAGGTTCGCTTCCGCCTGTTTCCAGACTAGTTCGGCGAACCCCTGCGAGACTCCTGCCCGGTCAACAAAGGCGTGTCCCACGTTGATATAGAACTCGAAGGCAATGGAAAACTTGTCGTCCATCAACCGCGTAGAGATGAATACACACTGCGAGCCGCCCAAATCAAGGTTGCGGTGACAAACGGCATTGTCGCTCAAGGTTACATCGTAACGATCCGCGATCACCGTCTGGTCGCCCTGGTTCACGGTCAGCGGAACAAAGTAGTAGGCTTTCCGATCGAGTGCGGCCGCGATGGGCTTCGGCACGGCCGAGATCATGCGTTCAAGATCGGCCGGGGCGATATTCATCTCCCCCGAAACGGCGTAGCATACTCCGTTTGGGCCTTGCGTAACCGGCGCCTCGCGAATCACGTCAGCGGGCTGGCGGGTAATGGCTTGAGTGGTTTGTGCCATGAGTTCGCGCCCCGAGCCTTGCGGGGGCTGTTTACCTATATTCCTCATTCTAGCGCACGAGCACTTCCCGATATCCGGCAAGGATATCGGAAACCGAGTGGTCCCAGGAGAACTTCTTCACCTGCTCGTAGCCGGCATGACGCAACCGTTCGCGCAATGCCTGGTCGCAGAGGACGCGTTGCAGAGCGCGCATCATCTCGAACAAGTTCTCTGGATTGACCAGCACCGCAGCGTTGCCCACCACTTCCGGGATGGATGACGTGTTCGAGGTGAGCACCGGCGTGCCATGCGCCATGGCTTCGAGCGGAGGCAGCCCAAAACCCTCATAGAGAGACGGGAAAACGAATACCTTGGCGACGTCATAGAAGACACGGAGCACGTCAATCGGCACAAATCCGAGAAAACGCACATCGTTCTGCACTCCGGCACGGACCACGGTGCGCCGAAGGTCAGGGTGTTTGGAAAGTTCATCGCCGATGATGATCAGTTTAAGATCCGGGAACTGGTCCTGTTTAGCCAACTCCGCTTTTAACGCGGCAAAGGCCTCGATGATACGCACAAGATTCTTGTGAGGGCTAATCCGGCCTGCGTAAAGAAGGAAAGGATAGGCAATCTGGTAGCGCTCGGCCAGCATCTGCCGGTCCGCGTCGCTGGCGTGCCCGGTGAGGAAACGGGCATCGATAGCGTTGTAGATCACCTCAATACGACGCGGTTCGATCCCGAACAATTTCTGAATCTCGTTCTTGGTGAAGGTCGAAACCGCAAAAATACGGGCAGAGTTGCGCAGCACGCGACGCGTAAGTTGAAAGTGCAGCGAGCGTTTTAGTCCCGAACCGTTGCGGGCGCGGTACATATGGTCGAGCACATCGTGCACCGTAATCACGTAGGGACAGGGGTAATGATGCGGCAGCCAGAACAGGTGGGGCACATGAACGAGGTCGCATCCAAGGCCCGCCAGCACGGAGTGGCATTGGAAAAAGCCCTTGGCCGTTTCTGGCGAGGCCACTTCAATCGAAGAGAAATTTTCGGGCAGGTCATCCATTTCCTTGGCTTTCTCAGGGGAGCCGAGCAGGAAATACTCGTTCTCGCGATCAAGCCGGGTGAGCGCCCGAATGATGTTTCGCGTGTATGTGCCCACGCCGAACTCGGTGATCCGGCGAATGTCGATGGCAATCTTCACTGAGGAGATTTTACAGAGTTCTCAGCCAGGGAAACACGGCCATCTAGCCGTTCTTGCCCGCGGAAAGCCGAAATCCGTCTTTCGGAGCTAAAATCAAGCGATGACTACGCAAGAACTTACGCTTTCCGGACGATCGTTGATTGGCAGCCAACTCGGGGAAACTCGCGGCAGGGCGTTTCACGGCGTCAATCCGTCCAACGGGGAGAAGCTCGAACCTGCCTTCTACTCGGCAACCGAGGAAGACATCGACAAGGCAGCAAACCTGGCGGCGGATGCGTTCAGGACGGGTCAAGGCTTGAGCGGCAAAGAACGTGCAGCATTCTTGCGGCGAGTCGCCGAGAACCTCGAAGCAGAGGGAGAAGCGATCACCCAGCGCGCCAACCTCGAGTCCGGACTGCCCATGCCAAGGCTTCAGGGAGAGCTCAAGCGCACAACCGGTCAGCTGAGACTCTTTGCGGAACTGCTCGAAGAAGGCTCCTGGGTAAACGCTCGAATCGATGAGGGCGACCGCAACGTGAAGCCTCCCCGTCCGGATGTTCGCTCGATGTTGCGGGGGCTCGGGCCCGTAGCCGTCTTTGGCGCCAGCAATTTCCCTTTGGCCTTTTCGGTCGCTGGAGGAGACACTGCGTCGGCACTCGCTGCCGGCAATCCAGTGGTGGTCAAGGGCCACCCTGCACATCCTGGAACGAGCGAACTGGTAGGCCGTGCGATCCGCAAGACGGTGGAACAATCGAGCTTGCCCGAAGGCATGTTTTCGCTTCTATTGGACTCAGGCACTCAGGTGGGCGTGGGACTGGTCGAACATCCCGCCATCAAAGCTGTGGCTTTTACCGGATCCCAGGCTGGCGGCCGCGCATTGATGAAACTGGCGGCGCAACGGCCCGAGCCGATTCCCTGCTATGCGGAGATGGGAAGCACGAACCCGTTCTTCATCCTGAGCAGTGCCATGCGCGAGCGGGGGGCGAAAATCGCGCACGGGCTGCAAGCATCGTTCACCGTGGGATCGGGCCAGTTCTGCACCAAGCCGGGATTGGTATTTCTCCCCGAAGACCAGCGCGGGGAATTTGAGAAAGAACTTCAAGAAGGTGTGGGCAAGATGGAGCCGTTTGGGATGCTGACGCATGGGATTGCGGCGAGATACACGCAGTCTGTGCGGCAACGGATTGCCGCCGGCAAGGTGCAGGTGGTTGCGGAGAAGCGAGGGAATGGCAACCCGGCCGCCGCCCAGGGCGAACCAGCCGTATTTGGCATTTCTCTCCCCGAGTTCCTCGCCAATCCCGAGCTCAGCGAGGAGGTATTTGGGCCGACCACGCTGCTGGTGCACTACGGGAGCGAAGGGGAACTGCTAAAGGCAGCGCACAGGTTGGAAGGCCATCTGACCGCGACCATTCACGGGACCGACGAGGATTTGACGCGATCGCAAGAATTGATTCGTGTGCTCGAAACCAAGGTCGGCCGCATCGTTTTCAACGGATTCCCGACGGGTGTAGAGGTCAATCACGCCATGGTCCACGGCGGTCCCTTCCCCGCGACATCGGACAGCCGGTCAACCTCGGTGGGAAGCATGGCCATCTGGCGATTCGTGCGCCCGGTCTGTTACCAGGACTTTCCCGACGCAGCATTGCCGGTGGAGTTACAGAATGCGAATTCGCTCGGGATTATGCGCACCGTGAATGGGAAGCTGACGCGAGACTAGGTCCGGTTCGAAGTCACCTGAAGTGGAACCGGGCTTAGGCTACGGGATTTTCCAATACCCCAATGCCGTCGATGGCGATCTGGATCAGGTCGCCATGATGCAGCGTGAAATCATCGCCGGGAACGATGCCGGTGCCGGTCATCAGGTATGCGCCTTGCGGGAAGGTGTTGTCGCGGTATAAAAAGCCAGCCAGCTCCTGCGGCTCGCGCTTCAACTCTTTGAGAGTCGTACTTGCCGAAAACGCCTTCTGGCCGCCGCGCACGATTTCAATCCGAATTGCCGTGTCGCGACTCACCTCGGACGTGAGCAGAATGCAAGGGCCCAGGGCACAGCTGCCGTCATACACCTTGGCTTGCGGAAGATAGAGGGGATTTTCTCCCTCTATGTCGCGCGAACTCATGTCGTTTCCGATCGTGCATCCGATAATTGCGCCGGCAGGATTGATCACCAGCGTCAACTCGGGTTCCGGCACCGACCAGTTGGCGTCAGAACGGATGCGCACCGGCCTCCCGGGATCGACTACGCGCCGGCCTGTCGCCTTAAAAAACAACTCCGGGCGTTCCGCGGCGTACACGCGATCATAGAAGCTGCCGCCCCCGGCGTCTTTACTTTCTTCCATGCGGGCGGTACGGCTGCGATAATACGTCACGCCCGCCGCCCAGATTTCCTGATTGCCTACAGGAGCAAGCACGGCAGCGGGATCAAAATGCGTCTGGGCTGAATCGCGGATGGCAGCGCGGGCGCGATCGGCAAGGTCGGGATCGCAAATGAGAGTGTCCCAATCTTCGGCTGTTCGCAAGGGTGCCAGAAAGCAAAACTTGCCGGCGTCTTCGACAAACGCTCCTTCATGGATGCGGTAGAGCTTCATGTGTGACCGAAATTGATTCTATCGTGAGAATTGCTCTGCGGCAGAATAACCGTTTCAGGCAGATCGGTGGAGCCCTCTGCTAGAATTCTGCACACTGTCGTTTGGGGGAACCGATGCCTTCAAAATCTCCTATCTGCACTTTGGCGATTGCGGTGTTGTCACTGGTTTTCAGCGCCTCTGCTTTACAGGCGGAACCCAATGAACTGAAAGGTGCCTTCCGCCTACCGAAACGAAACGGCTGGACCTACGTGCACTTGCAGGGCACCCCCCATCAAGTCGGCTTCCAGAACGGATATCTGCTGGCTGGAGAGATCCAGGACCTCTTGCAGGTGGTCAGGCTGGAAGCGGAGCACGATTACAAAAAACAGTGGGCCTTCTTTCGGGACGCCGCGCAAAACGTCTTCTGGCCCCACATTGAAGAGGAATATCGCGAAGAACTGCAAGGGATCGCCGATGGCGCCACCGCCCATGGCACCAAGGTCGATGTGTTGGACGTCATCGGAATCAATGCCCTCACCGAGTGGAGCTATTACAACAAAGAGTACGACAAGCAGCACGCCGTGAAGAATGCATCCACGGCGGTTCCGGAGCGCTGCTCAGCATTTGTCGCCACCGGTAGCTACACCAGGGACGGCAAGGTGGTAATCGCTCATAACAACTGGTCCACTTATCTTGAGGGCGAGCGCTGGACAATTATTTATGACATCGTTCCTGCCAAGGGCTATCGCATATTGATGGACGGCTTGCCTGGCGTGATTCACAGCGGGGACGATTTTGTGGTAAACAGTGCGGGGATAGCGATCACGGAGACTACCATTGGCCACTTCGAAGGGTTCGATAACAACGGCATCCCGGAATTTGCGCGGGCGCGCAAAGCAGCACAGTACTCGGCTTCGATTGATGACTTCACCCGAATCATGAAAGAGGGCAATAACGGGGGCTACGCAAATACCTGGCTGATAGCTGACTCCAGAAAGAACGAGATTGGGCGTCTGGAGTTGGGACTAAAAAACGTCACTCTCGAGCGAACCAGTGATGGATACTTCGTCGGCTCGAACTTTCCCATCAGTGAAAAGCTCATCCACGAAGAAACGGATTTCAATCCGCAGGATCTAGCCCAGAGCTCGGTGGCACGGCACACGCGCTGGGAACAGCTAATGTCCGAGAATAAAGGCAAGATTGATGCGGGTGCGGCGCAGCGCTTTCTAGGCGATCACTACGACGTGATCGAAAAGAAAGAGGACCCCGATGAACGTACTCTGGACGGGCACATCGACTTGTCGTCGCGTGGCAATGGCGACTGGCAACCGCCCTTCGGGACAGCCGGCGCAGTACAGAACAAGGTGGCCGACGCGGCCATGATCGCCAAGATGAGTTTCGTGGCGGCGGCAGGGCATGCCTGCGGAGAAGACTTCAAAGCCACCGAACACCTGCAGGCGCATCCCGAACTGGCATGGCAGAAAGCGCTGCAGCGCAACATGGATGCCCATCCCTGGACGGTGTTCGGCGTGAGCAAGTAGGCAGCACTCAGGGGTGGACGTTGGGGTCGCCTTTTGATCCCAGCAGAAACACAGCAGGTCTAGAACCTTTCTGGTACTTCAAGACCCAGTCATACACGCGGTCGCTGTCGAGCAAGTAGCTGCAGAGCAGCAGCGGGCTGACGGGATGGGCTACATCGGGAAACGGCTTGGCCTGCAGATCAAAAACTCCCTTGCCATTTCCGCTGATGTGCAGAACGAAGCTCGTCGGCCTGCAGATCTTGATGGTTTGGGGCGAGCCTTCGGGGTCTCCGACGCCTTCGGGTTGGTAGCAAGCCGTAGTAAACCCGGCTTCCTGTGCTGATGCGTCCCCGGTCGGAATGTCCTCCCCGTCGAGAGTCTGAGCAGCCATCGAAGCGGAAACTCCGGAATGCGATTGCAAGGTGAGAACAACGGCTTCGCGGCATGGATCTTCCGGGCTGCTGTCAGTGGGGGCGGGCTGGGAAGATGTGAGGTGAACGGTGGAGTGGTTCTCAGTTCGTGCTTGGCGCCTCAGGAAAAACCACGCCGCGCCAATAAGCAGCCCCGCGACTGCGACCATGGCGATCAGTGCTTTCAACAGGCGCTCCATTTTTTCTTGGGCTGCCTCGAATAGACGGAGTCTCTGGCTCCGACGTTTTCACACGCGATTTAGACGCCCGCCGGCGCACCTTCCCGGCGCTCGGCATACAGTGGAAATGCGTCGGCGAGTTCGACCACTTGACGGCGGATGCGGCCGAGCACGGCGGGATCGATGCGGTTGTTCAGGGCTTCAGCGATCCAGCGGCCGACTTGGCGCATCTCGCTCTCTTTCATACCGCGCGTGGTCAGGGCTGGCGATCCGACGCGGATGCCGCTCGGCTTCATCGGAGGATTGGTGTCGAATGGGATTGCGTTCTTGTTGACCGTGATGGCCGCCTCGCCCAAGGCCTTTTCCGCCTCGCTGCCGAGCATGCCCTTCGAGAAAACATCCACCAGCATGAGGTGCGTGTCGGTCCCTCCGGAGATGATGCGGTAGCCTTCCCCGGCCAGTGTTTCGGCCAGAACTTTGGCGTTGGCCACAACCTGACGCGCGTAGTCGCGGAAGCTCGGCTGCAGTGCTTCGTGGAAGCAGACGGCCTTCGCAGCGATGATGTGGACCAGTGGCCCGCCCTGCATGCCGGGGAAAACGACCTTGTCGATGGCAGCAGCAAACTCCTGCTTCGAGAGAATCATCCCTGCGCGCGGTCCGCGTAAGGTCTTGTGCGTGGTCGAGGTGACGATGTGCGCGTGCGGCACCGGTGAAGGATGTGCACCACCGGCCACAAGTCCCGCGAAGTGCGCCATGTCCACCAGGTAGAGAGCGCCGACCTTGTCGGCGATCTGGCGCATGCGGGCGAAATCAATGATGCGCGGATAGGCGCTGCCACCACCGATGATCAGCTTCGGACGCTCGCGCTCTGCGATCTTTTCGAGATCGTCGTAGTCAATCGTTTCCGTTTCCTTGGTGACACCGTAAGGAACGATCTTGTAGGTCTTGCCGGAAAAATTCAGATGATGCCCGTGCGTGAGGTGCCCGCCATGTGCGAGGTTCAAGCCGAGAACGGTATCTCCAGGTTGAATAACGGCCGCGTAAGCCGCCATGTTCGCCTGCGATCCAGCGTGGGGCTGCACGTTGGCGTGCTCGGCGCCAAAAAGCTGCTTCGCGCGGTCGCGCGCGAGGTTCTCGACCACGTCGGCGAATTCGCAGCCGCCGTAGTAACGCTTCCCCGGATACCCTTCGGCGTATTTGTTCGTAAATACTGAACCCATGGCTTCGAGCACAGCTTCGCTGACGAAGTTTTCCGACGCGATCAACTCCAGCCCCTCATGCTGGCGGCGGGTTTCGTTGTCGATTGCCGTGGCCACGTCGGGGTCAACTTCGAACAGCGGGCGGGACATGCGAGTCATTTTCAGATCTCCGGGTAATGGACGAGTTGATGCGTTTTGATCAGCGTGGCTGGGGTCGCTGAGACGCCGTAATTGATTTTCTCATGCGGGATTGTGAGCTGTGCAAAGAAGATTTTCGCTACCCTCGCGTCGCGGGTTCCCGCTCCGGCCTGGTCCTCGGCCAGGAAAGACCCTTTCGCAGCCTCCGCGCTTGTCCCCTGGGGGGTATTCAATGCGTCTCCTAGCGACCGGAATTCACGCCGACGTTCCTGAAAATTCAAGCTCTCCGGTACTGGGTTCTTGCGTCCCTAGGAGGGTCTAGATTTCTTATATACGTCGGGGTTGTGAATTTCCATGTAGCGGGCGGGCTTGGCGAGCGGCTTAAAACCGAACTGTTCATACAGCCCGTGGGCATCGCGGGTAGCAAGCGTCCAGCGACGCAACCCCTGGAGTTGCGGTTCCTGGACGATGCACTGCATCAGAAATTTCGAGAGGCCTCTTGCCCGGTGCGATTCGATGATGAAAACGTCGGCGAGATAGGCAAAGGTAGCAAAATCGGTGATCACCCGCGCAAAGCCGACCTGCTTGTCGCCTTCATACACCCCGAAGCAAAGTGAGTTCGAGAGCGCTCGCTCGACGAGGTCACGGGGAATGCCTTCCGACCAGTAGGAGCGGACAAGATACCCATGGATGAAATCGTGATCCAAACGATTGGGATCGGTGGTAACAACGAATTCGCCGCGTCGATGGGAGGGATGGAGCATTCACGCACTCGGAATTCAGTTTAAGTGGTGCGCAGAGAAAGCCCGAGCCCGCATTTCACGTCGGCCGCCCCGAGCCCGACTTTCATTATCATCTGTCTCCGCCACCTAGCGCTCAAACGCTCGTCTTTTCAACCGCTCGCCCGGGATCTTCTTCATGGCTGAGCACGGGCTGCTGAGTGATGAATGCTCTTGAACGACTTGCCTAAGAACGAGCACAGATAGTAGGCATCCACGAATTTATATGGCGTCTCGCCGGTTGAATAGTGCCCGCAGGGAAGCACGGCAACTTTATGGTCGATGCCGTGCGACTCGAATTGCTCGATGACCTCACGCGAGAACTCCGGCAAGAATGTCAGGTCGTAGGTGGCGTAGACCACCAGCGATTTTCGCTTAAAACGGGCGAATTGTTTGAAATAGGACATCGGGCTGATCGCAGTCCAGAGTGCTCGCAGGCGCTCGAGCGTGATCTCTGCTTCAAGTCCTTCGCGGACGTGGCGCGTGGACTGTCCATGCCAGACAACGTCGGCAAAGTACGTGGACGCATGGTTGAATGCAGCCACCTCAATGCGCGGGTCGTGCGCCGCGGCGAGAAATGCGTAGCAGGAACCCAGGCTGGTCCCGAGGATACCGAGCTTGGAATAGCCTTGAGCCTCCAACCAGTCAAGGCAGCAGCGAATGTCGAGCACGCCCTGGCGGGTGGCATCGAGTGTGCGACCGATGTTTGCCGAAACGGCGTAGTCTGCGCGCTGAATTTCCGCGGGCCGGCGAATATCGTGGTACGGCATGCTCAAGCGGAGCACGGAAATACCCAAGCGATTCAGCGTGGGGCAAAGCGCATTATGGCTGAGTGCGTCCGAGTTCCACTGCGGAAGCAGCACGATCGCGCTCTTCCCTTTTTTTGCGGGAAACCAACGTGCGTTTACCGCATTGTTTTCTGCGTAAGGGGAGCGCGCGGCGGAGGTAAAACGCAAGAACTCGCCGTAGGTCCCGCGTACTTTCCTCTCCAGCTTAGGTTCAGGGACCTCGCGCGTGCTGAAAACCTGAACGGCACGGCGTTCCAGGCGGAAATCGGTTGGCTTCCGGTAGGAAAAGAACTCGTCGCTATTGGCAACCGCTCGCCGGTTGTACTCGTGTAGATAGTGCTCGCACTCAGAAGCAGTGAACGGAGATTGGAATCCGTTGCGACAGGGCCAATCGCGTGTCCACTCGATTCCCCACTCCAGCGGACGAACCACCCGGTTGTTGTCCACCTGAGTGAGCCGGGTTTCCCAGTTGTACATCCAGCGGGCGTAGAGGGAACGCATCGATCCTTAGGATAACAATCCGATGCGAAATCACTTAGGATTCAGCACTCAGCAGTCGGCAATCGGCGCTAAAAGGGCTTCGGCGAGCAACGAATGACAATGACCCGATTCCCTCCCAAGAGGCCGTCATCGAGCGGTTGTCGCCGGACGAGTGGCCAGCCCCCAAGGACTGAGATGTGGAAGTGCGGGGCCGCCAAGAGCATGGGCCGAGTGCCAATCGTTAACGGCTGTACCTTCTCGGCACCCGCTTCGAGATGCCACACAGGATCTCATAAGGGATGGTGTTGGCGAGTTCTGCATGCTCCCGGGCATCGACGGTCAAACCATCCGCAGTCCCAAGCAGCACGACTTCATCACCAACCTCGATATCAGCAATTCCGGTGACGTCAACCAGCGTCAGATCCATGGAGATGCGGCCCACGATCGGAGCGTAGTTTTCGCGAACAATCACGCGGCCGCCAGCCGACAGAGCGCGGTGCAAACCATCGGCATAACCCACCGGAAGGATTGCGATACGAGATGGGGCCTTGGTCACGTAGGTTCCGCCATAGCCGAGCGCCTGACCGGCTTGCATCTCGCGAAGAGAAAAAATCCGAGTCTTCCAGCTGAGCACTGGCTGCACGGCCAGTTTTAATCCCCGGCCACTCACCACGCGTCCCGCACGCTCAAACGGCAAGTGATATCCGTACAAGGCAAGCCCCGGGCGCACCATGGTGTTCCAGGCCTCGTGATGAGAGATCACAGCTGAAGTATTCGCCGCGTGGACGAACTGAGGATCGAATCCCGCATCCCGTACCATGCGCCGCGCGGTCTCGAAATTCTTGACTTGCTCGGAGACCGACGGCGCATCGAGCACTTCGGATGAGGCCAGATGGGTGGCCACGCCTTCGAGCTTCAAATGAGTCGCCCCGCGCAGCACCCGCAGAACGTTTGGCAGTTCTTTCAAAGTTGCGCCCAGGCGGCCCATGCCGGTGTCCACCTTCAAGTGCACAGGGTGCTGAGCAACCTCCAGCCGGGCAGCGGCCCTTTCCATCAGTTCGACGTGCTCGACCTCCCAAACGGTGGACGTGAGCCCCAGACGGACGACCTCTTCCTGCTCGCCCCGCCAGAAGCCAGTCATGAGCAGAATGCGGGTATCGATTTTTTCCTCTCGCAGTGGAATGGCTTCGTCGAGCGAGGTGACACCCAACCAGGTTGCACCTTCGTCCTGCAGCGCCTTGGCACATTCCACCGCGCCATGGCCATACGCAAACGCCTTCACCACGGCGCAGACCGTGACGTTCTTGCCTACATAGTCGCGAACAATACGGTAGTTCTCGCACAACGTGCGCAACGACACTTCGGCCCAAGTCGGCCGAGTCGCCGCCCGCTTTGCGATTTCAATAGTCGCCACGTTGCGATTGATTATAGTGGTCGGTTGCAACCGCAAGCAGGTTACTGGGGTGCTGCTCTTTCGCTCCGAGCGTCTTCACCCCAGAGTCGCAGAGACCAAAACATCTGTTTCCGGCGCCTCTGGGGTGAAGCAGAATCAGCGGGTCAAGGCGAAGTTAACCGTGATTTCGGTCTCCACTTCGACCGGCTTGTCATTTAGCAAGTAGGGGCGGTAACGCCATTGCCTGATCGCATCGAGCGCTGCCTTCGACAATAAGGGAGAGCCGCTGATGACTTGCGCCTGCTCGATGTTGCCTTCGGTGCTGATGACCGCCTTAATGAGCACAGCCCCTTCTAGCCGTATCGCTCGAGCAATGTCTGGATATCTCGGTTCCACGCGGCGGATAAGATACCCTTGCATCGCTCGCGATATGCGGGGAGGGGCCTCGACCGCTGGGCGGGCCGGCAGAGGGACAGTTCCGATCGGCGCCCCCGCTAGCACGTTGGGAGCTTTGCCCGTGAGGACCAAAGAAGGCGCCTCGTTAATCGCGGCCTCTGGTCCCGGCCTAGGGAAATGAAATCCATTGTTGGTGACAAGGATCGCATTGTTGTGGGGAGCGTTAAGACTTCCACCACTGTTCTCCTGTTGCTGAGTGGGCTCGGAACGGTTGATCTCCGGGCTACTGATCGGCACGAATATGCGCCGATGCGCAAACGAATCCGGCAAGCTGTTGGGGTACATCAAAGGGATGGCGAGTGCCGCGGCTACGGCGGCTGCCTGCAGCGTGAAAGAGACTAGCGCGGTCCAACCGCGCCGCGGATTGGCTTGAACATTCTCGAGTCCAGCGAACATGGCGTCTTCTCCTGCGGCAAAATCTGCTGCGGGTAAAGACACCGAAAAGATCGCGTTCGCGCTTCCTTCCAAAAAATAAAAAAGACCGTGATTGCTCACGGTCTCGGGAACAAAACTGTCGCCCCGGTGTCGCTTACTTTGCCGGCGGATTGGTGCTCGGCGGCTTGGTTGCAGGAGCCGATGGTCTCGTGGTACCTCCGAGCGGAGACTTCGCAGCCGGAGTGGCCGGTGCCGCCACGCCAGATTGTGCGTTGTAAGCATCCACGATGGGCTTGGTAATATCCAGCGGCGCATAGTACATGATGGGGCCATTGGGCCACGGAGTCGAGGTGTCGACGATCATTCCCAGGCCGTTCTCCTGGGCATACTTCATGATGACCGGTCCCATCTTCTGAAAGATGCGTTGGCCAATCTCACTCTGCTGCCCCTGAGCGTCTTCCTGCACGTCTTGGCGCTCGCGGTCGAATGCTTTCTGCTTCACATCGATCTGGCGGGTAAGCTCGGCCTTTTCGGTAGCCGCGGTCGTAGTGGCGTCGAGTTTCTTCTTGAGTGCATCGATCTCGTCGTTCTTCGTCTTCAGATCGGTGAACTTGGGCTCGAATTTCTTCTGCAGAGCACCCATGTCGCGCTGGCCTTCATTGGTAAGGAAAATGGCCTGCTCAACATTGATCGCCGCAATTTTCGCATTCGGATTGAAGGCGGGTGCTACGGGAGCAGGATCAGCTGTGCCGGGTGCTGCCGGTAACGCAGAAGATCCGCCTGCTTGAGAGAAAGCAGCCACGGACATTAGGGCCGCAACTGCAATGGGACTTACAAACTTAAGTTTCATGGGATTTCGTGTAACTCCTTGGGTGCTGCTGTTGATTTCAAATCTGGCTTGACTTAGACACATGCCAGCTCCACCTGCCACTTCCAATTCCAGCGATGTACAGGGCTTCTGACCGGTCTCATTCTCGCTCGCAAATCGCCGACGGTACCCGCGGCGCACGACCGGCCACTCTGGTGTGGATGACCCATTATAGAAACAGCCCTTTCCTACGGTCAAACATTAGTACGGTCCAACACTAGAATGTCGTGCCGACGGTGAAACGGAACGTCTTACGAGGCTCTCGCAATAGGTACTGCGGCGAAAACGTATTCTTGGTCAGCTGATAGGTGTAGTCACCCGCAGCACAATTGGGCCCCGGGCACCCCGGGAACATGCTCCGGGTGATCTGTATCGGCGCCTGAGACTCCTGGTCCAGGCGCAACGGGTTGTAAGCCCAATAGATCCTGAACGGGGCGTTGACGATCGGCAGGAATACCTGCAACTCAAGACCGGTCGAAGCCCGTGGCTGCCAGTTTGACGCTCCGACAACGCTCAAATTTCGAGAAAAGCTGATTTGCTGCGTCCCGAAACACTGGCCGCTGATTGGATCGACCGCCGGGCAGCCGAAGGGCAACTGGTTGAGGCCTGACAACTGCCCCGGGTTGATTCGCAGCTGCGACCCCCGAACGATCGGGTCAAACCCAAAATCGAAGAACGGGGCGATGGCCACCGGCCCTGCAATCGTAATTCGATATTCGGCGTTGCTGACAAGACTCAAATCTCCGCCGGGGAAGGTAATCTGATCCACCGGAACGCGCACGGTGTAGGGCGGGCTAAGCGGGTTGCTCGGATCCCGGGGAACGACAGAGTTATCCGGGTTTCGTAGAGAGATGGTGGAAGCCGTTGGTAGGAAGGCGACGGGGGAAACCGAACGGATGTCGAATCCCCGCAGATCGTTTTCTCCGCCCATATAGAAGCGCTGGAACGGAGGCGCCACCAGTCCTCCGTAGCCGGACATAAACGAACCCAGGAAATGCAAGCCGATGGCATTGCGCTTGTTCTGCACCGGGATGTAATGCTTGTAGTCGACAATCGGGCGAATTGATCTGACGGTTCCGCCCAGACCCGAAACCTCCGCTCCCAGAAATAATTCGCTTCCCGAATGAGGGTAGAGGGCGGCGTCCAGCGTATTTTGCGTGTATGAGAAAAGGACCTTGCTGGTGGTAATGCCGTTTAGGGCATTCGGGCCACTGATCCCGCTGAACGCCAGGAAACTGAACAGGTTTTTCGAAGCATTGGTGAGCGCAACCAGGGACGAAACGTCGTAGGTGTAGGTGAGTCCGACACGCTTGCCGTAGCCAAATCGCCTGGCGGGTAAGGGATACGAAGCATTGAGGGTAAAGCCCTTGCTGGCCTGGGTATAGTTCTGCAGGCTCTGTAACTCGGCTTGAGAAACATTCAGCACTTGCCCAGTGATCAGAGCACTCTGCCGGGCCTGATCGTAAGTGAGCTTGGTTCCATATACCGTGAACCCAGCCGTGAGCGGGCGATCGAACAAGTAAGGCTCGGTAAAGCCGAACATGATGCTGCGCTGCAAGCTCCCAAGATTCGCCTGGACACTTAAGGTCTCACCCAAACCGAGAAAGTTGTTGGTGGAGTAGCTGAGGCCAATGAAGGATCCCGAGAGTCCGCTGACTCCGCCCGTCAATCCGATTTGGTTCTTGCCTCTCTCCTTCAATTTGAGGGTCAGGTCGACCTGCCCATTTTTTTCGTCGAGGCGGCGGTCGGTCGTGTCGGGATCGTCGGGTTTGATCTGATCAAAAAATCCCAGCTGGTTCAGGCGCTGAATGCCTAGCTTCCAATACTGCTCGTTGTACAGCTGTCCTTCTTCGAGGACCACCTCGCGGCGAATCACTTTGTCGCGAGTCGTGGTGTTGCCCTGGAACTCGATCCTGCGTACGTAGAACTGCTTGCCTTCGTCAATTTCGATCTCCCACGAGACGCTTTTCTTTTGCTCGTCGAAGGTAGGAACCGGGACCGGCGTGTAGTTGATGAAGCCTTGCGAGGCATAGGCGTTCTTGAGATTTTCCAAGCCTTTGGCAAATAGCTTGCGGTTGAAGATGTCTCCGTCTTTCAACGGGAACACGTTTCGCAGTGCCTTGCTGTTGCTGAGGCTTTTGTTGCCCTTGAAAGTAATTGCGCCGAGCCGGTACTGATCACCTTCTTCGATCGGAACGGTGATGTCCATGGCCTTGCCAGGTCCATGCTGCAAAAGCGGAATGTGAAATCCGGTATGCCCGGTATCGCGAATCTTGGTGACCGGCTGGCCAATGTTCGCCTTGAAATATCCTCTGTTTTGCGCCTCCTCGCGGACCAATTCCATGTCGGTTTCGAGCTTACTGGCGTCGTAGGTCTTGGCAAAAAGGTTTTCCAGAAAAATGGAGTGAGGAACCCCGATGGGCTTCAGAAAGTGCATCGCGGAACGCAATTCGCGACTGCTGATGTGCCGATTTCCTTCAAATTTGATGCGCCCAACTTTGACTTTCGGTCCCTCGCGCACCACGAAGGTGACTTCAACGTTGGCAGGAGGGAGCGGTCGAACTTCCGTTCGCACCGTGGCGAATTGGCGCCCATGCTCGGCTTCGAGCTGCCTGATGACGACCTCGGCATGCTTCACCTTGGTAGGGTCATATTGAGACTGGGGAGAAAGGCCGACTTTCTCCGTCTTGAAGCGTTCCAAAATGTCGCTTTTCGAGATGGCGTTGATCCCCGAGTAAGAGATCGTCTTGATCCGCGGCCGTTCCTTCACGTAAATGTGAACGATCCAGCCTTTCGGGGTAGCTTCTCGCTCGAAACGGATGTCCTCGAAAAAGCCGGTGTTCCACAGGGAGTTGAAATCCCGCTCGATCGCGCTCTGATCGTAGACGTCCCCTGGCTTGGTGAAGACGTGGGCGCGGACCACATCCGCCGGAACGGAACGGTTCCCGTGGACCTGGATTTCGGCAATCACGTCCGGCTGCTGTCCGAGGACCGCGGTCGATGCCAACAGGAGCCCGAGACAAACCAGCGAGCGGGATAGCCAGATTGCCAAAGCCCCTGAGAATGAATGGTTTCCGCTCCACGCAACGACGTGGTTCGTGTTTTTGGCGCAGCCTTGCCTCAGACTTGCAGGCCTATCCTGATGAACGCGAAAAATCGCAACGACCTCAATCGACTGGAAGTAGGAAAACCGCAATTATACGGTAGAGCTGTGGAGAGCGTCCAAAACCGGCCGCCAGTTTGCCGGTTCTCTATTGGTCGACCAACCAAAACCGCTGACCACCGATCACCGGCGAATGACCACTACACTGGCCGCAAAAGCCCCACCTCAACCAAGACGGAATAAAACGTGGCAGAGTTGCCCATGTCGGAGAGTTTTTCCGACGTAAGCACGTTAATGTTCTTGCCCCCGCGTGTAAGTTTTGCCCAATTCAGCTTCGCCGCCACCACTCCAGGCGAAACACTGCCGTTCACCTTCGCTTTTAGCTCGATCTCGCCTCGACTGTTGAAAACACGGACCAAGTCCCCGTCGCGAATTCCACGGGCTTCAGCATCTTCAGGGTGCATTTCAAGCAGACCCTTCTTTTCCAGGGGCTGCAGGACTGGAAGGTTGGTAAACGTCGAGTTCAGGAAATTGTCCGCCTTGCGGGCGAGCAATTCGAGTGGGTACGTTTTCGCAATGTCCGAATGACGCGATTCATCGGGGGGCACGAACTCCGCCACCGCATCGAGGCCCTGAGCCTTGAGGGCCTCACTGTAAAGCTCTGCCTTTCCGCTCGGCGTTCGGAATCCGCCCTTCGAATAGGGCAGAAACCACCCCTCCTGCGCCTGCCCCACGCTTTCCGCCTGCCTGGGGTCGCGCCCAGGAGAATCGTCGATGGCATCGAAGTTTAGCCGCATATGTCCTGCTTGCTCCAGCTTCTCGAGCGTGAGCCCCTTCAACCAGGGATTTGGCGACTGGAGTGCCTGATGGATCATCTCGTCATCGGAGTCTCGTAAGCATTCATCGTCGAAACCCATCTTCTCGGCGAGCGCGCGGAACACATCTACGTTCGACCTGCATTCGCCGAGAGGCTCTATCGCCTGGCTGGAAATCTGCAGGTAGTAGTGCCCGTACGCCGACTGCAAGTCCTTGTGCTCGAAGAACGTCGTCGCCGGAAGCACGATGTCGGCATAGTCGGTGGTGTCGGTGAAAAACTGCTCGTGCACGACGGTAAACAGATCGGGTTTCCTCAAGCCGCGAATCACTTGGTTGTGGTTCGGGCAAACGGCAGCCGGGTTCGAGTTGTAAACAAACAGGGCCTTTACGGGAGGATCTTGGAGATCGTTTAATGCCTTGCCCAGTTCGACCATGTTGATCGTGCGCGCCTGGCGGCCTAAAGCCTTGGTCATCAGTTCGGGACGTTCGAGCGCCGCATTATTCAAACCGTAGCCGCCGCTAGTCGACAGCTGCAATCCGCCGCCGATTTCTTTCCATGAGCCAATGACACACGGCAGCATGGCCACGGCCCGGGTCGCCATACCCCCGTTTTGCGAGCGCTGCACTCCATAGTTCAGACGGATCGCAGCCGGGCGCATGGTAGCGTACTCGCGAGCAAGCTTTTCCACATCCGCGGCGGAAATACCCGTCCACTGCGCAACCTTCTCTGGCGGATACTCCCCGACTTTCTTTCGCAGTTCTTCCCAACCGACCGTATGTTGCGCCAGGTAGTCAGGGTCGTCGAGATTCTCCTTGAAGATGACATGCATCATCCCGAGGGCAAGCGCGACATCGGTGCCCGGACGGATAGGAATATGCCAGTCGGCAAGAGCCGCTGTCCGCGTTCGATAAGGATCAATGACGACCAGCTTCGCGCCATTGCGGCGGGCTTGTTCAATAAACGGCCACAGGTGAATGTTGTTGCCGTGAATATTAGCCGCCCAAGCCAGGATGTACCGGGATTTTGCGAACTGCTCTGGCTCGGTGCCCAGGTTGACACCGTAGACAGATTTCATCCCCGTGGCGCCCGCCTCGGCGCAAATCGTGCGCGCCAGCTGGGACGCGCCCAGCCGGTGGAAGAAACGGCGGTCCATGGAACCGAACCCCAGCTTGCCAAGCGTGCCTCCGTAGGAATAGGGCAGGATGGATTCGGACCCAAATTCTGCGGCGGAGCTGCGCAACTTGGTGGCGATCGTTTCGAGCGCTTCCTCCCAGCAGATGCGCTCAAATGCCTGCGTCGGCCCGCCGTTTTTGTCCGCTAGAGGTCCCTTTGGCGCCACTCGTTTGAGGGGATACAACACCCGGTCGGGCGAGTACACGCGGTCGAGATACTTCGCCACTTTCGCGCAGAGGAATCCTCGGGTTACCGGATGCGAGGGATCGCCCTGGATTTTCGTGGCACGCCCATCTTCAACGGAGATCAGGACTCCGCAGGCATCAGGACAATCGTGCGGGCAAGCAGCATGGACCACTTTGTTCACGATGCTTCATTATAACGTCGTAGTCCTAGGAAGATGCCGCCGTGAGACTGCCTGGACTGGGGATCGAGGGAAATCGTAAAGGCAGCGAACGCTCGGCTAGATCTCCATTACTTCTTTTTCCTTTGCCGCGCACATCTCTTCCATCTTCTTGATCTCGGCGTCGGTGAGCTTCTGGATTTCGTCGGTCGAGCGCTTGGATTCGTCTTCGGTGATCTTCTTGTCCTTGAGCGCCTTTTTGATCGCCTCATTGCCGTCGCGGCGAATGTTCCGGATGGCAGTGCGGTGCTCTTCGAGAACCTTGTGCAGGTGCTTCACCATCTCTTTGCGACGTTCCTCGGTGAGCGGCGGAATGGGCACGCGAATGATCTTGCCGTCGTTCATGGGATTGAAACCGAGTTCGGCAGTGCGAATCGCCTTTTCAATCGCTCCCAGTTGTGACGGGTCGTAGGGCTGAACCGTGATCAACTGCGGCTCGGGAGAATGCACGGTCGCCACCTGATTCAACGCCATCTGGGAGCCGTAGGCCTCGACCATGACACCGTCCAGCATGTGAACGGAGGCACGGCCGGTGCGGGTGCCCACAAGCGCTTTGCGGAAGTCCTCGACCGCCTTGTCCATGCGGGTTTTTAGCTGCAGATAGGTATCTTTCAGTCCGGGGACAGCAGCCATCGTCGGCTGGGCCATATGAGCTCCTCAGGGAATTTGTCGAAACGCAGAATTATAAACCGTTGGAAATTGCCAGCGGAAAAACACCGCGAAGGCCGCCCGGTTCGAGCCCCGGATTGCATCTTAGCAAGAACTCAGCTTTCCCCTCGCATACCAGCTTAGGCTTCGAAGAATTCTCTCGATCTCGCCAGAATGAGATGGGGGAGATCTTCCCGCTGCTTTTGCCGCTTGAAGCCGAGGTCGTGGCCGGCGCTTTCAACCACCACTAGTTCCGTCCTGGCGGGAATCAGTTTCCGCGCCGATTCTATTTCTTCAATGGATCCGAACGGATCTTTCGTGCCGTGTACGAACAGCGTGGGAGCCTGGATTTTAGGAAGATGCTGGGTGCGAGCCTGGGCGGGCCGGCTGGGCGGGTGGAGAGGGTAGGAGAGCAGGAGTAGTCCATCGGCCAACTCCTGGTCGGCAAGAAGCATGCTGGCTTGACGACCGCCGTAACTCTGACCGCTGAGAACGACGCGGCCCGGAACAATGGTTCTCATGGCTGCGACTGCGCATTTCAAACCCTCACGGTCGCGGGCCGCATCTGCAGGACGCGGCGGTCCGAAGCTCCTCGCTTGGCGAAAGGGCAAATTACAACGCAGCACGGCGAAGCCGGCGGCAGCAAAAGTTTCCGCCATGGCAACGAGCAGCGGCATTTGCGCGTTGCCGCCTGCGCCGTGCGTGAGCACCACTCCATTGCCGGAATCCGTTGCGGGTCGATGAAGGAACCCGCGAACCGGAGGATCGTAGGAGTCCGCGGTGAAAATTTCCCCAGCAGGACTTTTCATAGACCGCTCCGAGCACTGGCGAAACTCCGCTCCATAGTTACTTCGCGCGCTTCAGATCGACTTGCAGGTCGGGGATGTTACTGCCTTGTGGGAACTTGGCTGTAAGCGCGATCTCGTTATCTCCCTTGACCACTCCCTCATGAGCGATCGTCATATTGTTGACCGACACGTTAAACGACATCTTGTCACCTTCTACCTTGCCGTCGGTGATGTCGATGGGATTGCCATCCGGGCCAGTCACTGCGCCAGTAAGGGTTGCGCCCTCTTGCTTGAGTTTGAGGTTCAACGTGAAATCCCCGCCATCAGGCGCCTTAGAGGTTCCACTCCATTCTCCCGTAAGATCCACGGCGAAAACGGCTACGGCGCAGAGTAGGAGGATCACCAGAGCGGAGAAACGCAAAAATCTTTTCATCTTCAGTATCTCCAGAGAAAGTGGCGACCTATGGATGGTAGCTCAAGAGCCCGGGATCCTGCACGACATTGCGAGCAATTAAGCTCGGCGAAGATCGCGGTCGCCGGATTGTTCCGCCCGCCACGGAGATCATTTGCTGGCTTGCCGTCGCCCCAGCTCCTCCTGGGCAAACTGGAAAGCGGTATTGGCGACGGGCAGTCCGGCATATAAGGCAACGAGCAGCAGGATTTCTTCGAGATCGCAAGCTTCCAAGCCATGCTCAAGCCCGGCCGCGAGGTGCATGCGAAATTCTTCCCAGCGGGCGAGGCTGGCCATCAGAGAGAGAACCAGGAGGCGCCGGGTGCGGTCATCGAGGAGCGGACGGCTCCAGATCTCCGCCCAGGCGTAGCGCGTTATGAGTTCCTGAAAATCCCGGTTGAAGTCATTGGTCTTGGCAACCGCATGATCGACGTGCCGATCGCCCAGCACGGCCCGGCGTTTCTCAAGGCCTCTTTCGAGCGAAGATGGCGCACTCGGCACCAGGAAGTCCAGCAATGCTGCCGTGAACGAACGCGGTTGTTCCAGGTTCGACAGGTGCGCACCAGGCAGGGGAATGGCCTTTGTATTCGGGATGAGCTGTGCGAGAAGGTCTCCGTGCCCGCGCCACGGGGTAGAGGGATCGGTCTCACTTCCGATTACTAAACACGGCACCGAGATGTTCTCTAATAGCCGGCGGGTATCGAAATCACGAAGCGCCACGCAGCATCCGATATACCCAAGAGGATTGGTGCCAATAAAGACCGATCGCAACGAGGCCGCGTGGGCGGGGTCGGTCCGGTTCGAAAACCAGCGCTGCATGACCAGGTCAACGCTCGCCGCCATGCCGCCTTCGCGCACCGACTGGATGCGGCTGTTCCAGTTGGCGATGTCTCCAAAGCGCGGAGAGGTGTTTGCGAGAACCAGGTGCGTGATTCGGGCGGGAGCGTTCAGAGCAATCCACTGCCCGATGGCTCCCCCCATCGACAGCCCGCACCAGGCGACCTTCGCGATTCCTAATTGATCAAGCATCCCGAGGGCATCCTGTCCCAGCTGCTCGACAGAATATTCGCCTGGGGGCGAGTCTGAAGCGCCGTGACCGCGCGTGTCATATCTCAGCACCTGGAAGTGGCGCAGCAGGTCTGGCATCTGCAGGTCCCACATGCTGTGGTCAGCGCCAAGCGAATGGGACAACACGAGAACGGGGTATCCGTTCCTGCCTTCAAGACGATGAAAGTGCCGGGTATTTTTGAGAGTAAGAAATGGCATTTCATTTCCTGCGCCGCGGGCGGCTGTTGCGCGACAGGCGGCGGATGAAGTCCTGGGCTGATCCTAGGTATTCATCCGGCTGGTCGTATTTTCTGCCCAGGTAGCGGCGAGCTTCAGGAACTTCGGCCAAAGCCTCAGAGAGGGTTCGCTTGTTCCGCCGCGTCGGATCACTCCAGCTTCTCAGCATCTCATGGGCTTTCTCACGTCCCATGTGAGCAGTGAGACGCAGGGCTACCTTCTCCGAGAAAGGCGCTCCGTGCGTGGACTGGATGTTCTGTCGCATCCGCCTGGGATCGACACTGAGCCCTTCTGCCACCTCGGCCATCGAAGCCAGGGCAACGCCGGTAGACTGAATCACCGAAGCTACGGTCGGCCATTCGGCCTGCCACCCGCCGGCGGCGCGTTCATGCTCCTGCACCATTTGCGACAGAAATGCGGCGGCGAGTCCCGGCACACGGTTCGCCGCTGCCAGTGTAAGGGCAGAGGCTATCGGATTTCTTTTGTGTGGCATGGTGGAGGATCCACCGCGGCCTCCCAGACCGGGTTCTGCGACTTCTCCCACCTCGTGCTGCATGAGCAGGCTGATGTCGCGAGCCATTTTCCCCAAACTGCCGGTGAGGATCGCGCAGGCACAAACTACTTCCGCCAAACGATCGCGATGGGCATGCCAGGGCGCATCGGGAACCCGCAATCCGAGTTGCCGGGCTATCAGCTCCGACAGTTGGATCCCTCGGCCCTCGAGCGCACTCAGGGTGCCCGACGCCCCCCCAAACTGAAGCACCTGTGCCTCCGAGATGGCCCGATTGAGCCGAGCGCGTCCGCGACGCACCGAAGCCAGCCATCCAGCCGTCTTTAATCCCAAAGTCACCGGGGGCGCGGGTTGTAGCAGGGTCCTCCCCAACATCACGGTGTTCTTGTGCTTGGCGCTCAGCACCCGCAGGGCTTTCTCCATTCGGGCGAGTTCAGCATTGAAAATCGCCGCCGACTTCCGAAGCAATAGAACGAGCGCCGTATCGGCAACGTCCTGGCTGGTCGCACCCCAGTGAACGTAGTCGGCTGCGAAAGCGTCTTCCTGCTGAACTTTCTTGCGCAGCGCATTGACCAGAGGAATGCCGGGAGTTCCGGCACGAAGAGTTCCGCGAGCCAGGGCGGCGCCGTCGTAGCCTTCGGCGCGGGCGGCGCGGGCAATCGCGCGAGCGGCCGACTGTGGAATGATTCTCAGCTGCGCCTCAGCACGGGCCAGGGCGACTTCGAAGTCGAGCATCGCCTGAAGAACCGACAGGTCGGAGAAAACCTCGGCTAGCGGCTCGGTTGCACCCAGGCTCTCGATCAAGCGGATGGACAATGTCTCTCCCTTCCAAGCTTTCCAGTGCAGCCTATTGTGAAACGGCCGGACTCTCGCTTGAAACCAGTAAACACTACACGTCGAAGAAAACCGTCTCCCCTTCGCCGCTCAGCCGGATCGTGAAATTCCAAGAACCTGCACTCTGAGAATCAGGCTGAGCCATCAATGTCAGGCGCCGCTCCTCGGGAACCAGCCTCAGGATTTGATCACTCGCGTTCGCGGGATCTCCGGAAAAATAGATCCTGGTGGCGAGCCGCTTCTGAATTCCGCGCGCGAACACCGACACATTTACATGCGGCGCCTGCATGGAGTCATCTGGCCCGGGCACCGGTCCAGGCCTTACCGTTTCAAACACGCAGGTTCCCTGCTCATCGGTGGCAAGCCGCCCGAACCCGCTGCAATGCGGATCAGCAGCCTTGTTCTGCGTGTCATCGGGGTGCAGATACTTCCCTGCCGCGTTCGCCTGCCACAGTTCAAGCATTGCGTCAGGCACTGGAACGCCATCGCCATCGAGCACTCGGCAGTGCAGCCAGACCCGCTCTCCTTTGGCTTCCGGAGCCGCCAGACAACTCACAGAATGTGTGCTGGTGCCCAGGTGGAAAAACGGCCCGACAGTTTGTGAAGCAGTAGGGAGCAATGTCATGTCAGCCTTCGAAGGGCGTCGCTCCGCGCCCGCGCAAAACAATGTCAAAACGGAAGCCCAGCGCCCACTCCGGTTTGGTTATGTCGAAATCGAACTTGGCGATGAGCCGGTCTCGCGCCTTCTCATCCGGTATGGACTGGAAGATGGGGTCGCGAACAAATAACGGGTCGCCCGGAAAATACATTTGCGTAACCAATCTGGTCGCAAATGCCGGTCCGAACAAGGAGAAGTGAATGTGCGCGGGTCGCCAGGCATTGTGGTGGTTACGCCACGGATAGGCCCCCGGCCGGATGGTCAGGAATTCATAAAAGCCATTCTCATCCGTCAACGTGCGGCCGGCACCGGTGAAATTCGGATCGAGCGGGGCAGCGTGATTGTCGTTGTCATGAAAATAGCGGCCTGCAGAATTCGCCTGCCAGATTTCGACCAGCGTTTTTCGCAATGGCCGGGCCTCATCGTCGAGCACCTGGCCACGTACAAGAATGCGCTCGCCCTGCGGAGCTGCGGCGTGCTGGCGGGTAAGATCATTGTCGGTTTCCGCAATATCAGTGTGACCATACACCGGCCCGGTGATCTCAGAAAGCGTATGCGGCAGGACGATCAGGGGCATCCGCGGGGATCGCAAGATCGTCGAACGATATGCCGGGTAATAGGACAGGGGCTGGGTTTGAGGATTGTGCCTGCGATAAGGGGTGATTTTCATGCCCATGGTCAGCCCTCATATTTATAACGCAACCAGCGGGCGGTTCGGCAAAAGCCTCTTTCCTGAGCCGCGGCATCTAACCAGTAGGCGCGAAGCTTGACTGGACTCACTGAGGAGATTTATCGTTCCTCGGCGCGAAAAACTTCGCAGCCGCAAGAACCCGGGGGTGAACCGTGTTTACAGCTCCCTACATTGATGGCCGTCCCGTCAGTGTTCCACCTGATTCCGCAACCGAGGTCATCAACCCCGCCACCCAAAAGCCATTTGGCAATGTTTTCATGGCGGATGTCGCCATGATGCGGCGAGCCATCGATGCCGCCGACCAGGCCAAGGCTGCGTGGGGCAAATCGCTGGCAGCTGAACGGGAACTTGTTCTGCAACGGGCCGCGGACGTGCTGGAGGGCATGCGGCAGGAGGTTGTGGACATCCTGATTGGTGAGGCCGGCTCAACCTTCGGCAAGTCGCAATTCGAAGTTTCCTTCACGGTGAACATGCTTCGCGCGGTGGCGGGGGAGGCGCGCCGGATCAATGGTGATGTCATTCCATCGGATGTTCCGGGAATGATGTCGTTTGCCGTTCGTCAGCCATTGGGCGTCGTGGCCGGAATCGCCCCCTTTAACTTTCCTCTCATCCTCGCGACAAAAAAGGTTTCCCTCGCACTCGCTGCCGGCAACACGTTTATCCTGAAGCCGTCAGAAGAAACATCCCTGCTGGGCCTCAAGATTGCTGAAGTCTTCGACAAAGCTGGCCTGCCCAAAGGCGTGCTGAATGTCGTTCCCGGGGATGGAAAGGCCCTGGGGGCTGTGCTCACCTCGGACCCGCGAGTGCGCCTGATCTCGTTCACCGGGTCGACTCGAGTAGGTAGGCTGATTGCAACCGACTGCGCCAAGAATGGGAAGAAAGTCATTCTCGAACTTGGCGGCAAGAGCCCGCTCGTCATTCTTAAGGATGCCGATCTTGATTACGCCGTTTCGACCGCCTGTTTCGGACTCTTCATTCATCAAGGCCAGATCTGTATGGCGGGATCGCGGATCATCGTGGAGGAGCCAATCTATGAGACATTCCTCGACAAGTTCGTGGCCAAGGTAAAGACGCTGCCAATCGGCGATCCCCGCGATCCTCAGACCATCATCGGTCCGCTGATTCGCCGCTCACAATGTTCGATGATCGACGAGAAGGTAAAGCAGGCAGAAAGCGACGGGGCACGCGTGCTGACCGGCGGAACCCATGAAGGAAACTTCTATCGGCCAACGGTGGTCGCGGATGTCGTGCCACAGATGGGGGTCTTCCGCGATGAACTCTTCGGGCCGGTGGCGGCGGTGATCAAAGCCAAGGACGCCGATCATGCGCTCAAGCTCGCCAACGACACCTCCTACGGGCTTTCCTCAGCGGTTCTCACCAACGATTTGCAGCTGGCGATGAAGTTTGCCCTCGAACTCGAGGCCGGAATGGTGCACATCAATGGCCCGACGGTTCACGACGAAGTCATGGTTCCATTTGGGGGCGTGAAAGATTCAGGCACCGGCCGCGAGGGGGGACACTGGTCGATGGACGAACTTACCGAAACCAAGTGGGTCACCATTCAAGTCGGCCAGCGCCACTACCCGTTTTAGCCAACTATGCGAACGCAAGTCGGGATCGTCGGCGCGGGTCCAGCCGGCCTTGTGCTCTCGCATCTCCTGCATTTACGGGGGATTGATTCCATCCTCCTCGAATGCCGAAGCCGGGACTACGTTCAGGAACGGGTTCGCGCCGGAGTCCTCGAACAGAACACCGTGGATCTGCTCGCCGCAACCGGCGTCGGGGAGCGCATGAAGCGCGAGGGTCTGGTTCACCACGGGGTTGAGTTGCGGTTCGATGGACGCCGCCATCGCATCGATTTTCAGGCGCTCACCGGGAAGGCCATCACCATTTATGCGCAGGCGGAGGTCGTCAAAGATCTCATTGACGCGCGTCTAGCCGCCTCCGGAAAGGTCTACTTCGAAGTTGACGATGTCAGTATTCGTGGCTTCACCACGGAACACCCCTCCATTCGCTTTCGCAAGAACGGCTCGGACGAGGAGGTTGAGTGCGATTTCATCGGGGGCTGCGACGGGTTCCACGGCATCTGCCGACCCAGTATTCCCGAAGGCGTTCTCGTTTCTTTCGAACGGGAGTATCCCTTCGGATGGCTTGGGATCCTTGCACAGGCGCCGCCGTCATCCCACGAACTGATTTACGCACATCACGAGCGCGGATTCGCGTTGCTCAGTATGCGTACCCCTCAATTGAGTCGCCTCTATTTGCAGTGCATGCCCGACGAGGACATCGAGGAGTGGCCGGATGCTCGCATTTGGGAAGAACTTCACAGCCGGCTGGTGGCTAAGGATTGGACCCTGACCGAAGGGCCGATCCTCCAGAAGGGCGTCACCGGCATGCGCAGTTTTGTAGTCGAACCGATGCAATGTGGACGGCTATTCCTTGCCGGAGACGCGGCTCACATCGTTCCTCCCACTGGCGCTAAGGGACTCAACCTGGCCGTGAGCGATGTTCAGGTGCTGGCAAATGCCCTTACCCAGTACTACTCCTCGGGCAGCTTAGCGGCGCTTGATCGCTATTCCCAGGTCTGTCTGCAACGGGTGTGGAAGGTGCAGCGCTTCTCGTGGTGGATGACTTCGATGCTGCACAAATTTCCAGATCGAAACCCCTTTGACCAGCGACGCCAGCTGGCAGAACTGGAATACATCGCCAGCTCACGCGCGGCATCCGAGAGCCTGGCCGAGAACTACGTTGGATTGCCGCTAGACCAGGCGGCGGCATATTAGAGAGCCACTCCGGCCTGCTGTTCGAACCAACTTTGCTTAAGCCAGTTGTTCCGTCAGCGGCGGTAGGTTTCAAGACCTGGCTTGATGCTTTTTTCGTCGAGGAACTGCTTCAGTCCCTTTTCGCGGCCGTGCTCTGGATCGCGCAACTGTGACTGGTCGAGTTTGGCATAGAGGTAATCCTCGCTTTGCTCCCAGGTCAGTTCACGGCAACGCTTAAAGCCATGCTTGGCGGCCCGAAGAACTACCTGATTTTTCTCCATCAGTTTGCGCGCGAGCGTGATGGTTTCCTCCCTCAATTGCGCGGGCGGCACAGCGCGATTGACCAATCCCATTTCTGCCGCCTGTCTTCCGGTAAAGGTTTCTCCAGTCATGATGTATTCAAGCGCCTTGCGATGTCCAATCGTGTCGGCAAGGGCTTTGCTTACAAGATTTCCCGGAGGGATTCCCCAATTGATTTCTGATAGGCCAAACACCGCGGTCTCAGAAGCAATCGCCAAATCGCATGCCACCAGGGGCGAAAATCCTCCGCCGAAGCACCAGCCGTTGACCATTGCGATGGTTGGCTTGGCGTACATGCGCAAGAGCTTCCATTGCCATGTGGACGCCTCCCGCCGAACTTTTTCCTGTACGATCTCCGGCGCTTGGTCGACCTCACGGAAATATTCTTTGAGGTCCATGCCGGCGGTCCACGACTCGCCCGCACCCGTAAGCACCAGCACCTTGACCGAATCATCCAGTTCTAACGTCTCCAGGACGTCGCGCATCTCGCGGTTCATGCTGGGATTCATCGCGTTCCGCTTTTCCGGCCGGTTCATAATGACCCATCCGATGCCTTCCCCTACTTCAACGCGGACCGTCTTCCAGCGTGCTTCGTAAGCTGACATGGCTTCTCCTTAAACCTTGGACCTGTTGCCGCATGCCAAGGAATTCTATTCCAGGAGGGTTTCAACTAGAGTGCTTCTGAATCCCGGCGCGGGAATCAGAACCGTTCGGTGGAGCCGCGAACCATCAGCTGTGGCTTCAGAATGACGGTTTCAGGAGGGGGAGGCACCTTGGAATTCAGAATCTGAAGCGCGATCCGCGCCGCTTCCTTTCCAATAAGGCCGCTGCTCTGATCGACACTGGACAGTGGCACCCGCAGATATTCGTCGCGGTACAAATTACCGCACCCGATGAGCGCAACTTCCTCGGGTATTCGCAACCCCCGTTCGAACAGGCAGTGCATCGCACCCATGGCCATGGGGTCGTTAAAACAAAAGACGCCATCCGGGCGGGGCTCAAGCGAGAGCAACTGGTCCATGGCTTTGTACCCGCGCTGGCGAGTCTCGACATCGCCCTTGCCCTCGGCAATGATGTATTCCGGTCTCAGTCCCAGTCCATTCGCTGCCAGGGCTCGCTTGTAGCCCTCAAGTCTCTGCCGGCCAGTGCTGGTCTCCGGTCCGCAAATATGGGCGATGCGTTTACAGTGGATATCAATCAGGTGCTGAGTCGCCAACATACCGGCGCCTTCATCGTCCACGCCAACAAAGTTTGCTGAATGTCCGTGAAAGCTACGGTCAATCAGGATGTAGGGCGTGCCATCTTTTTCGATCTTCCGAAACAGCTCCGCGCTGGTGTGGCAGGAGGCAATGATTAAGGTGTCCAGGCGCCTTTCGAGCAGGTGACGAATCTCCTGCATTTCAAGCTCTGGGTCCTCCTCAGAAGACGAGATGATCAGGTAATAGCCTTGCGGCCGGAGCGTCTCAGAAAGCGCCTTGGCGATTTCGGCAAAGAACGGGTGAAGCAAGCTGGGAACGATAAGGCCAATGAGATACGTCCGTCCGGTCACCAAGCTCCGCGCAGCCAAATTCGGGCGGTAGTCGAGTTCTTTGATTCGCGCCAGTACCCGCTCGCGAGTTTCCTCCGAGATGTCGGAGTGATTGCGAAGGACTTTGGAAACGGTTACAACCGAAACCCCCAAGTCCCGTGCAATGTCCTTCATCCGGACAGTCATAAGAAATTCAGTATATACAGCCGCGGAAATGCCCGAGCGCCCTCGCTTCACCAGCATTTTCGCAGTACTCTGTAGGCTCCAAAGACGTTCGAGGAGAGCTTTTATGGTCCGCGCCGCAGTTCTTCCACCCTCGGATTTCCTCCAGTCACTGCTTGAAACCTATGCCGCGAGCGAGCGCATGAATCAGCTGCTTCTTGACCGGCTGGATCCTCGGGCTTGGACGGCAAAGCCTGGGGGCCGCAGCGGCCGTACCATCGCGGCTATCTTTGCTCACATGTATCAGGCTCGCCGAAAGTGGCTGCGGCTTTCGGCTCCCCATATCCAGCTGCCGGTAGCGCTCGACCGAAGGCGCTGTACGCGGCACCAGGTACAAGCCGCGCTCTCTCGCAGTGCACGCGATTGCATGAAAATGCTAAAGGAGGCGCTCACGCCAGACGGAGCGGTCAAATACTTCCATCGCGACGGTTGGAGCAGTCCTTGGCCAGCCGGCGCGGCAATGTTCGCTTACATGGTCATGCACGATGCCCACCATCGTGGACAGATCTGCATGTTGGCCCGTCAGCTAGGTTTCCCAATCAAATCCAGCCACGAGGTATGGATGTGGGAAAAGCTATGGAAGCAGTGCGGATTTCTTGGACCACGATGAGGTTCGTCCGATGTGATCTCATTGAGCGTTTGCCAAGCTGGAGAATGCCTCAGTAGAATGAATGCAGCAACCGCTTCAGTTGACACTATCCCAGCTTCATAGGCCCGTAGCTCAGTTGGTTAGAGCGCTTCCTTGACACGGAAGAGGTCGATGGTTCGAGTCCATTCGGGCCTACCAATGTTTCCACCGATTGCCGGAAGTGTCTCCTCCGGCCGTTGGTTTCGTGTCTTAACCGGTCGATTCGCCCTTCGAATTCCCAGTGCTACCCTCGTTCGACCGCCTCACACCGCTTCAAGGCGCCCCTGAGAGAGTGGGCAAGCAGGAAACGGTGAGATACCGCAGGTTCGCGGCACATTCAACGATGACCCCGATAACCGGCAATCAGCAACCAACAATTTAAGGCACGCATTTGCGGTTGCAATTGCCTCGGACAAGGTTGCTAACCCCGTAAAAGTCAAACGGGAGCTTTTGATTCGCCTCTTCTGGCAATGATGAGCGATCTCGAGATTTATCAGTTGACCGGACCGTTCGGGTTTGCTCATCATGTCACCAGAAATATCGACGCCAAGTCGGAGCGACAAAAGGGTATGTCAGGAAGCGAAACCAAAATCTTCGACCCTCGCGATTCGTCTACGGATAGCAGAGGTGCTGAACTGCTCGATCCAAGCTTGGCATTGCGGGGGAAGCAATGGTGTCTCTACCTTGCGGGTCAGCAGCATGGTCATGGAGCAACTGACATCTATTCGGCTGCGCTCGCCCCCGGGGCGACTCTCTCTCCTAACGGTTGGCAGGTTACTCGCGATGTTTCGGGGCAGCTGATTCCTGCTGCAGGTCGGAATCTCAGTGCGCCGTGGGACGGCAAGGGCGGGCGGCACTGCCCATCCTATGTTAAGGGATTTGATCCTCACAAAGACGCCTGGGTGGAACGTATTTATTACGCCGGCGCAGCTGAGAATCTCTGGGGACCGTACAAGATCGGCTTTCTCGAATGGGATGGTGGAAAGTGGGTGGATCAGACGCACCCTGTGTTCGTCCCAAGTGAAGACTGGGAACGCGGAAGCGTGTATGAACCTAACCTGATCTACCACGACAACAAATGGAAGATGTGGTACGTCGCGGGATCAAACCACGAAGACTATCTGGTGCAGGGCTACGCCGAGAGTGAGGACGGAAGTACTCATTGGAGCAAACATGTGGTCTTCGCGCCCGCAGAGAGGAAGATCTTTGACTTCTGCGTTCGTCAACGTGGGGTGGAGTTTGACGCCATTTTTGCGCGCGTCTGGGTTGGTGCAGGCACTCCACCGCCCGAAACTGGATTGTGGTGGTGCCATGCCCTGAAGCCATCGGGCGTGTTTTCGGGCTGGAGTGAACCAACCCAAATTATGACGGCTACAGACCGAGGGTGGCACTCGGGCCCATGGAAGCCCTCGTTTCACTTTCGAGAAGAGTGTCACAACCATGCACTTGTCTTTTTTGACGGCGCATATCGCACAAGTGATCCGGGGCCATTCCCTTTTGCGTTCACTCTTGGCTGCCTGGAAATCGATCTTCCCGTTGATTCCAGCAACTAAATGAGTCATAGGACGATTTGAACTAAGCCGCTGCGCGGCGGACGCTGGCGCGTGTCTGAATGGAGGGGAATCGGAGGTTCCAGGCTGGCGAGGCTTGAGGAAGAATCGGTCTTACATTACGATGAGGCCATCTTTAGGCGAAGCGTGCATGGAAAGATCGATCAGCATCCATAACTGCTCTTTTTGCGAAATCCGCTTCTGGCAAGGCTTCCCAGGCAAAAATCGATTGAAATCCCATAGCGAAACCCGCGTCCGCCGCCAACGCTAGCGGCTTAGTCCAAATCCTCCTATCGCAAGTGCCCCCGGTGGCAAACTTTCGCGCATTACCCCACTGCAGAGCACCGGGTCACTTGTCGATAGGACACTAAGATTTATCACCAATGGCTATTTGTAATGGTTGATGGAGAGAATTTTGCCGTCCTTCTGGCGCAGCTTCAACACCGCTACTCCACCCACACAGCAGCTGACCTTATTCAACTCTTTCCGCGTGGTGAGGTGAATTCTCTCGGAGTCGAGCAAAAAGACTAAGCTCACTTCTTTCAAGCGTCGATCTTATGGATTTGTCCTGAAGTGTGGCTGGACGGAAATAGGAACTAACTGATCGCCATGGCTATCGCCTGTCACAGGGACCAGCCGCCGTTAACTTTCCTAGGACGATGCCGCGGTCCTAGGAGGGTCTACCACATAGTGAAGTTCACTTTATCGAGATAGACCTTGTAATCGGTCATCTGCCGATTCCCATCCTGCTGATAGTTGACGGTGATTCCGTTCCATCGGGTCGTACCAGGGTTCTTGTACTTGTTGACTGGGTGCGTGACTCCGTTCAGGGTGATCGATTTGTAGAGTAGACGGTTGTCGGACGTCCTTTGTACCTGAATCACCAGGTGATTCCAGGCATTGCTCTTGGGCGAACAAGAAATACCCGTGGCAACCCACCTCTTATTCACGTTGTCATAGATGTCCCATTCGTGGCCGCCGGCTAGGCGGCACTGATGACCCCATATGAAGCCCTTGCCGAGCTTGCTCCGCATGAACTGGTTGATATCAAATTCGAGCGCCTGAGACGCTGACGCACTAGAGGTGTAAAAATACGCCTCATAGATGAAATTATGCGCTCCGTTGGAGAGCGTGTGGTTGTTATCGGGGAGACCCTGGGTGGTGAAGTTTCCCACCAAGTGGTCGTTCCAAAGGATGTCAGAGAACGCCAGGGTTCCACCGATGCTGTGCCTGGTAGCGCTGCCCGAAAGCGAGGGCGAAGAGATGGAGCGATTTCGGGACCAGTTCACCTTGCTCGAAGTTGATGAGCAACTGCCGCAGATCGTCCAACTGGGGGGCAGCAGGGCATACCCGGGTCCCCAGTTGTCCTTATGGATATTCAAGAATTTATGGTAGTAAGGACTACTGGTGTTTTGAGCGGACAACGCTGTGACTAAAGACAGAGCGATAAGGCATAATGTGGCGACTCGATACAAACTCATTCTGTTGTTTCCCCAGCAAGACTGTATGGTCGATTTGCCGTGAGACTAGTGACGCATCAACTTAGGTTCAAGCAAAATCGAAAGAAGAAGAGGGATTTGCGCAACACCCTGACGTGTCCTGGCGCTTGGGCTCGCATTATTTTACGGCCCTACATTTTAGGTGCCGAGCTGCGGTTCGCCTGCGCAAGGCGAAATGGGCGGCGCTCAACCCCCTCAACGTCCCTGCTGCGTCGCATTCCAGCCACCCTCGGACGCGATGGATACTGAATCGCGCTTGCGGCACAACACATTGATTTCTGAGCATCTCCTCCGGTGGGATCGTCGAGCGCGAGGAGTTTTCGATGGAAGAGGTCCGCGTCGCGATCTGCTCAGTTTGTAGAACTGCGTTCCAACCACGTTCCTGGTTCAGCTTGGGCAAGAGTGATTTCTGGATGCGAAGGTCCGTTTATCGCACGCTTACCTGTAAGAAGTGACAGGTCTGGGGCACAGGTGAGTACCTGTATGGTTGGACGAAACGAGAGTGCAAAGGACCTTCGGGAAGCCTCCTAAACCTGAGGGCCTCCCCACGCAGCCGCTTCGAAGTTAGCCCCTACGAAGCGGCCGCTCTTTGTCGCACTGCTTCAGCTCAACAACAACCAATTCGTCGCCTCAAATACCGATATCGCGAATCGTCAACGGTGCGAGGTCAATGGCGAAACTTGTAGGACGCTCAAAGGCTCTTTCGAGGTAATTAGGTTGCGCCACCCTCGCGTTTCATTCCGGAGAGTGGCCGGGTAAACGATGTTGCGCTGTCGCATCTCGATATCGCGCCGGAACTCGTTAGGTGATCGTTTATTCATGAGACATTCCCAGTTCCACAAGGCACGAGTTGACCGTTCGTCCGTTCCGGAGACATAGGTCATCGAAGACACAGGTTACACTTTTGGTCCGAAGGGGTCTCTCGGGGCTGCAAGGTTTTTCCCTCCAGATCGATATGGCGAAGCTCGTGAGCCGAAACTGAATTATGTTCCTAGGCTATGGACCCACGCTGACGTTAACGGACGCGCTGAACGGCTGATTTACATAATCGTGAGCGCGAACCGTAACCAGATGGGCGCCCGCAACCATAGGCAAGCGCACCATGATGGCGGAGAGGTTGGCTTGATGCACTTTGGTTCCATCGACAAAAATCTCTATCAGCTTGACCGGGAGTTTGTCCGTGGTACCCGCCATGATCGTGACCGGCGACCCTACAGCAGAATTGCTGCTGGGCTGGCAGATCGTTACCGTCAAATCGACCGATTGCAAGGCGCACAGGGGCGTGATCTGCGCGGCAAAGGCGTCCATATCGCCGGCAGTGTTCGTTTTCATGAAGGCGTCTGGCGTGGTAGGAAAATCAGAAGTGCTTGTCCTTCCCGCGACGTACACATTGCCATTACGACCCAACGCGATGGCATTGCAAACCGTGTCCCAGTTGCCGCTCCCATCCAAGTACGACGAGTAACTCAGGGCCGAACCGCTCGCATTCAACTTGGTTACGAAGCAAGCTCCGGAGTTACTGGATGATCGCTTGACGCGCTGGAAGGCATTGATCGTGGTAGGAAAGTCCATCGAAAGGGCAAGACCTGTAACAGAAGCCTCTCCCAAGCTATTCACGACGATGCCGAGCGCTCTCTCCCCGCCGAACTGGTCGTGCCCACCCAGGTAAGTCGCATACAGGAGATTCGAACCGCTGGCGTCAAACTTGGCGACATAGGCGTCGTCGACTCCCTTCACAACCTGCTGGAATGCTCCCGACGTGGTTGGCAATTGAGATGCGGTGCCAGAAATGTATGCGTTGCCGCTGCTATCTACCGCAAGGCCGTCAGACGAGCTGGGGCCGCTGAAAAGGGTCGAATACACCAGCCCGGAGCCGCTGCTGTTCAGCTTGCTGATATACGCAGCAAACGAACTGGTCGTCCTTTGATAGGCTCCCGAAGTGGTTGGGAAGTCTGCCGAATTCGTTAACCCGGTGATGTAGGCATCTCCGGAACCGTCAAGCGCCAACGCAGATCCGAACTGCTCTGCGTCGCCGCCCAGGTAAGTGCTGTACACAAGGCCCGTGCCAGTTGGGTTCAACTTAGCGACGAAAGTCTTGTCGCACTGCGCCGCATTGGGGGCGCACGCTGGAGGGTAGGGCTGGAGTGCGCCGCTCGTGGTGACCAGATTTGGGCCTGGGGACACGGTTCCCGTGACAAAGGCCTCCCCTGCTGAATCAACAGCCAATCCCTGTCCCAAGCAGGACGAGCAGAAGCGCACGGAGTATTGCAGGGCAGTCCCGTCGATTCTGAACCTTGAGACAAAGGCGAAAGAGCCACCCCGCAGCGCGGGCGTGCCACTTAGGTCTTTGTGGGGGAAAGCCGGTGATTGAGAGAAGCCGGTGACGTAGGGGTGAGCCGTGGCATCGACAGCGATTGCATGGATTTCGTCGTATCTGCCTCCGCCAATATACGTCACCCAAACCCGAGTGCCATGCGGCGTGAGTTTCGCAACAAACGCGTCGGAGTAGAAGGTGTTGCAAAGGCCATCGGTGCCGCATGTTTTGTCAAAGGCGTTTGCCGTAGTCGGGAAATTACGCGAGGTGGTGACCCCGCCAACGTAGGTGAATCCCTTCGAGTCAACGGTCACGGCAAACGCTTCGTCAAGGCGCCCACCGCCGAGCAGCGTCGCATAGGCGAGCACCGGATCGATCATCAGCTTGCGGGTGTGGTCGTAGCTCCCAAGGGTAAAGTCAATCTGACTCCCGGCAATGACAGCATACCGGGCGTCAATCCGCCGCTTGCGCCCGCCAAGCCACTGGTAGACCGCTGGCCGCCGCAGAATGACCTCGCTGCCCTTCACGTCGAGGGCGAGGTCTCCGTTTGGAGTCACGGCCACCTTCGCGCCATCAACATCCAATTGGATCGCGCGCGGGTCGGCCCCGGGGGCCAAGGCAAAGTCGAATTCCAGATGTCCTTGGTTCCCGTAGTAGAGGAGATCGACCTTCGGATAGATCTCCCGATAGAGAATGCTTCGATAGTTCGGCACGTTTTTCTTCCAGCCACGCGGATCGTCGCCAATCAGATAATTGGTCCTCGTAATCAAGCGTTCTAGCGCTTGTGGCCTTCTGCCGCCTTGAGTTCCGCGCAGGCGAAGACGCACCGTATTTGTTGACTCGTGAGACCGGACAACGAGCGTGGCAGATTCCCGGTTCACCAACACCGTATATTGTGATCCGCGCGCAATGTAGTGATACTGAGACGGAGCTTGACCTTGGTTCTCCTCGAAACTGAGGGGCTGGCGATCGGGTACGACGACAGCGTGCGAAACGGGGTCATTGTTTCCGGCGTCGGCAGGGACGAACGCCAGTACACAGACGGAAACGATTACAAACAATTTCGCGGGCAATGACATGGCGGACCTCCGGGGCGGGAACTACTCAGTGGCAGGTCGTGGTGACGGCGCACCGAAGGTACTGCTGTACGCGACGTCGCTGAGGAGGAGCCAGCGTGCTACTTCGATGGCGCAACAGAGTCTACACCGAATCGAGAGTCTCTCAGCAGGAATTTCCTCGTTGGCTGCCTTACGGCTGAGATTGCTCCTTCTTCAGGAGTGCCCAATCAGTCAGCAAGCCCGTGATCGCTTCTTCCATCAAGTGATTCCGGTCTGCAGCCGCCCAACCTGAGTTCCATAACAGATAACCGCCGGGCGCCGTCAGTGTTTTCTGCTGGAAAGCGACCGCGCCCAAAACCGTTGTCTGCCAGGCCCGATATTCCAGGCTGTAAACTGCTGGCGGGGTTCCTGGATCGCGTAGGTCCGCGATATGTGTACCGACATGAGCTATGGCGCGAGCAAGAGCATCGCCCTTGAGCCGGTCCATGTCGAATACGCAATTGAACAGTATGCCGTCCGGTGAATCCTTACCTGCCTTGAGGCCATCATGCTCGGAGATTTCATTTGAGATCCCAAAGCCTACTTCTACCCCGTTATCCTCGCCTTCTTTGCCGAACGCGGCTGCGGAGCGTTCTACTTCTTTCCCAGCCCGACTCTCTACCCCGAAAGCTCGCGCAGCCTGATGTGCAGCGGCAACAGGGTCTCCACCCCCGGAGTTACGTTCCGAGTCATCCTTCGTGGCGGAACTGACCTTTGAATAGTCGCCCCAGTCGGAGCTGGATCATACCTCACGCCGAATGAGGGAGCAACCATCACGGATCGAGCACGAAGAAGCTTCTGCCATCGATGCAAGTGGCCGCTTGCTGTATCATGTTTGATCTTGCATGGCCTCCAGTACCGCGTCTCCCGCCGCTGGCCGCTCCCCCTCGCTCCCTTGGTGTAGCGACACTGCCGTCCTCCTCTACATCGCCACTGCGACCGTCGCCATTCACTGGATCGCGGCACTCCATTCGTCCGGCTTTCACCGCGATGAACTCGCCACCCTCGATGATGCCCGTCACCTTGCCTGGGGATATGTCGCTTACCCGCCGGTGACGCCGTTTTTCGCGCGCATATCGCTCATGTTTTTCGGCAGCTCGCTGGCCGGCTTTCGCTTCTTTGCTTCGCTCGCGAACGCGGTCGCGCTGGTGCTGACGGGCTTGATGGCACGCGATCTCGGGGGCCAACGCGGCGCACAGCTTTTCGCTGTCTTGGCCGGGCTTCCCGTATGCCTTGCCCTCGGGTCCATGATGCAGTATGTCTCCTTCGACTACCTCGCCTGGGTTCTGGTCTCGTTCTGTATGGTGCGCCTGCTCAAGACCGAAGATCCGCGCTGGTGGCTCGGCATCGGCGCCTCGATAGGGTTTGGCATGCTGTCGAAGTACGCCATGCCTTTCCTCATCGCGGGTGTGGTGGCTGGCATCTTCCTGACCTCGGCGCGCCGTTATCTGCGCAACCCCTGGTTGTGGTTGGGTGTCGCTCTCTCCCTGCTCATTTTTCTACCGAACCTCATTTGGCAAGTCCGCAACCACTTTGTTTACCTAGATTTCGTTCGGCACATCCATGCTCGCGACGTGCGTATCGGGCGCACTCAAGGCTTCCTCCCTGACCAACTCAAGCTCACCTTGTTCGCTGCCCCACTTTGGGTAGCTGGCCTCTGGTTCTGCTTGTTTTCTAGTGCGGGACGCAGTTTCCGGATGCTCGGCTGGATGTACATCACCCCTTTGATCCTCTTCGTAATTGCCAAGGGCCGCGGCTACTACCTTCTCGGCGCATATCCGATGCTCTACGCCGCGGGCAGCGCCTGGGGCGAGCAATGGATCGCCCGCCTGCGTGGCAGATGGCGCATAGCGATCCGCGCAACCGCACGGACTGCGCTCGCGGTCAACGTAGTGACCTTCAGCCTACTTTTCCTGCCCGTGACTGGGCCCAACTCGCGCTGGTGGAGATGGGCAGCAATCACGAATGGTGATCTGAAGGAGGAGGTCGGCTGGCCAGAACTCGTCGGCACCATTGCGCAGGTCCGCGACTCGTTACCGGCGGGGCAGCGTGCTCGCCTGGGAATTCTCGCCGGCGACTACGGAGCAGCCGGCGCGATTGATCTGTACGGACCCGCTTACCGGCTTCCGCCTGCGATCAGTGGGATCAACTCCTTCTGGCAGCGCGGCTACGGAGATCCCCCACCTGAGACGCTCATCCTCCTCGGCGTCTCCGAGCGATGGGCGGAGGAACACTTCACCAGCTGCCGGATTGCCGCTCGTTCGTGGAACTACTATGGTGTGATCAATGAGCAGACCGGTGAGCACCCAGGTATCTTCGTGTGCGGTCCTCCGCGCCAGTCCTGGCGCGACTTCTGGCAAAGCTTCCGCTACTACGGCTGATCATGCGCTCATTCTTCGTGCGAGAGCAAAGCAGACGACTCGATGCCACCTCACTCACTCCATCTGCGACGGCTCGGACTGCATCCGAATCGTTATCCGAACGATTACGAACTCAGCCGGTTTCACCGGTGCTACACCGATCAGGCAAATTAATCGCCCATTGTCAATGTCATCCTGCGTCATCGTATCCCGGTCACAGTTGACGAAAAACGCCTCGTCTCTTTTTGCACCCTGTAGCCCGCCTGCTCTCCAGAATCTCCCCAGAAAATTCTCGATCGACCTACGGACGGCTATCCATAGCGCCGCGTCGTTCGGCTCAAACACGGCCCAATCGAGCCCTCGCTCGATGGACTGTTCCAGGTAGATCATCAACCGCCGCACATTGACGTATTTCCATTCCGAATCAGGTGACGTCGTCCGTGCCCCCCACACCCGGATTCCCTGCCCAGCGAATTTCCGAATGACATCGACTCCCGCGGCATTCAGCCTCTCGGAATCCGCCTCATTGAACTCCTGCGATAGCCCTGTGACTCCTGCGAGCACCTCGTTGGCGGGCACCTTCCACACTCCTCGCTCGGTATCGGTCATTGCGTACACGCCCGCGATATGCCCGCACGGAGGCACCATAACCTTCGACATCCCGTCTGGCGAAGGCACCTCAAGCCATGGATGGTAGTACGCCGCATAGGACGACTGTACCGGTGGCCGGTGAGTTTCGACTGGCACGGTTGTCTGTGCCGAATGCAAGATGCAAATCCGATCCTTCCGCGTCTCGCAATGCCGCGCCATTACTGTCGCATTCGTGATCGTCGCATCGTCGGGGCAGCACACTACAGAAACGCTATGCCCATCGAATGCCCCTAACCCTGGCTCCAACGGTTCGCCGAACGCGATCTGCGAGACAAAACAGCGCCGTCCGCCGTTCTCAAAGAAACCGCGTATCGCCATAGTCAGGTTCAGTCCGGCATTCCTGATCTTCGCCTGCTCAAACTCCATAAAACTCTCGAGCGGACCGAGCAATGGCCCGCGGCCAGCAAGGCTCACAAACCCTGCTGTAGTGGTAGAGACTCCCTCGATCGTATGCGAGCCGGACGAAACTTCTTCTACGTAAACGCCGGGATATCGGTACTCAACCATTGCTTAAGGCACCCTTTCGGTTTTGTGCTCTCGGTGTCCTTTGTGGTTCAAGACCTGCACTCAATCGCTCGATGCTAGCGCAACTTCTCTACTTGCTACCAGGCAAGTTTGTGCGGTTAAGCGCGGCGTTCAGATCGCTCAATAAGCCAACCAGCAGTGTGACAGCCCGAGTGAACCTGGTCCCCAAGGCTAGGTTCGTCTCAGATGTTCACGGGTGTGGATTGTACGGCAAACGCAGGCAACTGTTGGAACTCGTTCCTTTGCGCTTTTCATTCGCTCCCGGCCAGCTTCTTGCTGCACGTTTCCCCAACAAACCGCCCGGCATCTCGCATACAATCGCTGCGGCCCGTTCA
>Ga0207702_10000121_pt1 | contig 91718 bp, 64 predicted proteins | sample KBSCornC62_FD_184302 | JGI IMG/M metagenome (GOLD analysis project Ga0207702, IMG submission 184302) | Corn rhizosphere microbial communities from Kellogg Biological Station, Michigan, USA - KBS Corn C6-2 (SPAdes) (version 2) | ecosystem: Host-associated > Plants > Roots > Rhizosphere > Soil ...
GCCATTCTCAACCTTGCTCCTTCACCAACTCGCACTGAGTCGGTTCGTCCGGAGTTGCTCGCTCCGGCGGGCGATTGGGAGTGCGCAAAAGCGGCGGTCGAGAATGGCGCCGATGCGATTTACTTTGGTCTGGAACGCTTCAATGCGCGCATGCGCGCGAAGAACTTCACCCAGGCCGACCTTCCAGCCCTGATGGAATTTCTGCACCGACGCGGGGTGCGCGGCTATGTTACTTTCAATACCCTGGTCTTCGCCAATGAACTCGAAGCGGCGCGCGATTACCTTCGAACCATCATCGCGGCGGGCGTCGACGCAGCTATCGTTCAAGACGTAGGCATCAGCCGACTGATCCGCCGCCTTTCCCCCGATTTTCCGATTCACGGTTCGACGCAAATGACGGTGACGAGCGCCGCGGGCGTGGAATTTGCCCGAGATCTCGGGGCCAACCTCGTTGTGTTGGCGCGAGAAAACTCGATCGCGGAAATTGAAAAAATTCAAGCTGCGCAGACCACCCCTGCGCCGCTTCCACTCGAAGTCTTCGTCCACGGCGCGCTTTGCGTGGCGTATTCGGGCCAATGTTTAACGAGCGAGTCCCTAGGAGGACGCTCGGCCAACCGCGGCGAGTGCGCGCAGGCCTGTCGTCTCCCTTACGAGCTAATCGCGGATGGCCGCAAGGTCGACCTCGGCGATCGTCGTTATCTGTTAAGCCCTCAGGATCTCGCCGGCATCGATGTATTGCCGGACCTGATACGCGCTGGCGTGTCGTCGCTGAAAATCGAAGGCCGGCTGAAGAGCCCGGAATACGTCGCGAGCATCACGCGCGTTTACCGACAGGCGCTTGACCGCATTTTTGGCGAGAGCGAACCCAAGGCCGCAATCGCCGCCCCTGTTGCGACCAAAGATGAGCGCTACGAACTCGAAATGAGTTTTTCCCGCGGTCTTTATACCGGTTGGTTTCGCGGCATCCATAATCAAGAACTCGCGCACGGGCGCTTCGGCACGAAGCGTGGCGTCTACCTTGGGCAAGTGAGCCGTGTCATGCCTGACGCGATCGCCTTTGTGCCGGAAGCACCCATTAAGCTTGGCGACGGCGTCGTCTTCGACGCCGGAAACCCCGAGCGCAAAGAAGAAGGCGGTCGGGTTTATGAAGTGAAACCGATGGGGCATGAGACGTTGCTGCGCTTTGGCCGAGACGACATAGCCCTCGATCGGGTGCGCGTCGGTCAACGGCTCTGGAAAACAAACGATCCTGCGCTCGATCGACGTGTCCGCCAAACGTTCGAAGGCGACAAGATTCGTTTCCAACGCTCGGTCGACATCGAGGTTCACGGTCGACTCGGTGAGCCGCTCACGGTGATTTTCAACGACCGCGAAGGCCATTGCGCTCGGGTGCAATCCGAAATGCCGCTCGCCCGCGCGGCAAGCCAGCCATTGACCAATGAGCGCTTGGAAGAGCAGTTGGGAAGACTGGGTGGATCCGTTTTCCGTCTGGGTGAACTACGGTCGCACGTCGAAAGCGAAGTCATGTTGCCGATGAGCGAACTGAATCGCCTGCGACGTGCCGCGGTGGAACAACTCGACCAACAGCGCGCTGCACCGAAACGGTGGACATTGAATCCAGAGGCCTCGACTCACATCGACGGATATTCTGCGGCCATGACCGGCGAGCGAAAGCCATCGATGGTGCTGCTCGTCCGCAATCTCGACCAACTCAGCGCGGCCGTGCAATGCGCGCAGGTCGAAACCATTTATTGCGAATTCGAAAATCCGAAACGCTATCGCGACGCCGTGCAGTTGTTTCGCGAAGATCAATCCACTCGCGAGCCTGAACGCGCAAAAAAGAGAACCATCTGGGTTGCGCCTCCGCGGATCACAAAGCCAGGCGAAGAGTGGATCCTCAACCAAGTTCGTTCTTGCGACGCCGATGGGTATTTAGTTCGCAACTACGATCACGCGCGTTTCTTCGCGCCGGACCGGAAGCGCGGCGATTTCTCCCTCAACATCGCAAATCCACTGACCGCCGAGTATTGGATAAAGCACTACGGACTGGAGAGCGTCACAGCCTCGTACGATCTCAATATTTTCCAACTCGAAGCACTGCTGAAAGACGCTCCGCCGCAGTGGTTCGATCTCACGATCCATCAGCACATGCCGATGTTTCACATGGAGCACTGTGTATTCTGCGCGTTTCTTTCCAAAGGCCGCGATTACCACGACTGCGGACGTCCCTGTGAATCACACGACGTCAGCGTGCGCGATCGGGTCGGCGCCGATCTCCCACTGAAAGCGGACGCCGGTTGCAGAAATACCGTCTACAACAATCGCGCACAAACCGGCGCGGAATACGTCGATCGTTTGCTCGCCCTCGGTGCGCGCTCGTTCCGGATCGAGTTCGTGAACGAGAGCGCCGCGGAAGTTAAAACGACGGCGGAGCATTATGCGCGGCTCTTAGCCGGGGAAATCAGCGGAGCGGAATTGTGGAAGGAACTGAAGCTGCTCAACCAGCTCGGCGTGACGCGCGGCCAGATGGAGACCACGCCGCAAGTCATCCACCGGAAAACCTAGCGTACTGCCGTCGCGTTCGTCAGCGTACGGCGTCCGACGTGACTCTGGGTTTTCATGCGGCTCCATGTCGGCTAGCTCGACCTTGCGCAGACGACACAAAAAAAGCGGTCCGCGCGGGACCGCTTTTTTGAAACGTGATAAATGCGAATCAGGTGGAGCGGCGAATCGCCACGACCAGACCAACGAGGATCAGCGCGCCGCCACCGACATAATAGAGCGTGTGATCGTTGACGCGAGGCTTGCCGTCGACCGCGGTGGCCACGTCGTGACCGACGCTCTGTGCTGCACCGGCGACGGAGTCTTTGCGCTGATTGCCGAGATAAAGAAGAACGCCGCCGAGGGCGATGAGGACAATGGCGAGGAGTGTTTTATTCATGACGAAGCGTGGGACGGGGTTGTGGTTGTTTGACGAGACGAACGGAAAAATTTTACCGCTTTGAGCAGGGTCGGAGCCCATCGCAAAACGGTGCTCAACACGTTTTGTTTTCGCGAGGCGGACGAAGAGGGGTTGGAGGTTCGCCGGAAGAAAGCCGTGACGAGTGGAAGGAAAGGCGCGAATTTTTTCAAGGTTCGAATCACCTGCTCGGCCACGGTGACCGGATAGGCCAGCCTCGTGCAGGCCGAGGTGATTTCACCGCGCAATTCGGCACTGCGTTCTATGCGCAGCAACTTTTGGCGCTGAAGCGCGGCTAGGTCGTCGGCGGGATACATGAGCGATCTTTTTCCAACTCGGACAGAGTAGCTTCGAAAGGCTTGGGCTGGCGAGCTAGGTAGATTTGAAGCCGTTTCCAAAGGACGATCAGGCCGACAGCGTAAAACAGCGTCATGCCTCCGAGGGCAGCTAAACGGGCGTTTTCCCAGAAAATATAGATTACGGTCAGACTGGCAAAAGCCAGCGTCATCATGCCGGCGAAGACGATGGCCCCAACCCAGATCAAAAGCTGGATGAAGCGAATCTTTTCTTCCTGCAGCTCGATCGAAAGAATTTGGACCCGATTATGAACCGAGGACAAAACGCTATCGAGAAGCGAGCTGGCCGCCGTGAGGACGCTGGAAGGTTTAGCCGCTGGCGACTCCATACTTTATTGCCGACGGATCAGAGCGCCGACAAGGACGCCGACCCCGAGGGCAATCGCGAGGGACTCATAGGGATGCGAACGAATGGTTTCGTCAGTCCGACGCGCGCCGGCGGCGACCTTTTCCTTGGCCGTGCCGTAGTAGTCGTTCAGCTTTTCCAGACCATCCGATAGGCGGGAACGAACATCTTCGAGAACCTCCGAGGATGTAGTGGCCACGCCACTACCGATGAGTTCTTCAGCCTCTGAGATGAGCGTGCGCAAATTTTGCAAAACTTCCTCTGCCGTCTCTCCAGAATGCGATCGAGATTTCATAAAAACGATGGGTTAAAAGTTCGAGTTGATCGAATAGCTTCGATGGTTAACTCCACAGACAGAGGATTTCCCCCCCGGTTCTCGGCCGCTCGGCCAAACTTTCCTGCCCCTCACCTCATTCCGCCCCTGGAAAACAGGGAAACAGCCCGCTCTCAGGCGGCTTTTTCGTTGGGGATTAAAAAATGGAAGTCACTGCCTTCGCCTAACTTACTTGATGCGGCAATGGTCCCGCCGTGAGCCACGGTGATCTCGCGAGCGATGGTCAGCCCTAGACCGGCGCCCTTCTTGGTTTGGCCGGGCACCCGATAGAACTTCTCGAAAATATACGGGACGCTCTCTTCTGGAATCCCCGGTCCCTCGTCACGCACGCCGAAGCGGATCCAGCCTTGGCTGTCTTTTTGGGCGTACAAGGTAATCGTGCTTTCGGCCGGAGAGTATTTCGAGGCATTCGCCAGCAGGTTGATGAACACATGGCGGATGCGCTCTGGATCGACCCAGACGTTGCTCAGCCCGGGTTCGATGGAGATCGCGACCTTCTGATCGGCATCGTCGGTGATCGCTTTGATCTCCCGCGCCATGTCTTCGAGCAACGTAGCAATCGGAACATCTCGCTTATTGAGTGACGCGACCCCGCTTTCGAGGCGCGCCAGATCGAGGATGTCGTTGAGAATGCGAATGAGACGATCGGCGTCGTCCCGGGCGGTTTCGAGTAACTCGCGTTGTTTTTTCGCGAGCGTCCCGAGGTTCTGTTCGAGCAAAAGATAGATCGCCATGCGCAGACTCGTGAGCGGCGTTTTTAACTCGTGGCTCACGGTGCCGACCAAGTTGCTTTTGGCATCGTCGAGGAGACGAAACTTGGTGACGTCTTGCAGGATCATTGCCGCCCCGCCGAACCCCGTGAGTTCGTCGCCAATCGCGAGAATACGCGGGATAAAGTACCGTTCGCCCACTTTATCTTCGACTGCGACGACCTGGTCGTAATTCGTCGGCAAATAATGATGCCCGGAACTCAGCACTTCCTTGAGCCGCTCATCCAGCGCCTCCGGGAAGCCGTCGCCGAAGCCGGGGAGTTGCGCGAGATTTTCTGCTGCCGGATTGCGCACGACCAATGCGCCGCCGCGGTCCACGACGAATAGCGGATCGGGCGTGGCGGCGAGCGTCGCTTCCATCGTGCGTTGCGCTTTGACCACCTTCGCCGTGGTTGCTTCGCGATAGGAGCGCAATTTCGCCGCCATGGTGTTGAAGGCGCGCGCCATTTCGCCAAGTTCATCGTTCGACGTTACAGGGACGTCGTGATCGAGATTCCCTTCGCCCAGAGCCGTCGCCGAAACGGTCAAAGATCGAATCGGACTCAACATCGAGCGAGACAATCGGTAGGACAGAAATAGAGACAAAAGGATACCACCCACGAGTGCGCCGGCCACGACGTTGATCGCTCGGCGCACCAGCCGCGAGAGGCGCTGCTGTTCGGCGAGCAAATCTTGGTAGTCGTGGGCGTTAAGCTCTTCGAGCGACTTGAGCGTTTGAAAAAGCGCGCCCTCGGATTCCTGGTACGAACGCATTGACGCTCCCCCGCCCTGCTCGAATAGCCGTGTCCCGAAATCGGAAAGGCGGTCAAAAGCGTCGGCCACCCGCGCGACCGCGTCTGCGCGCGCGGAGTCAGCCGACGCGAACGATTGATCCATCAAGTTTCGTTGGAAACGGCTTCGGTATTCCGAGAAAGGTTCTTTCGCTTCGAGGACTTGACCGGCCTGGGCTTTGTGGATGGCGCTCGCCATCAGATTGGCCGCATCGCGCATCGCGTAACCACCGATCAGCAGCCGATAGTTGACGACAATGCGCTTCTCCACGGATTGCCCGAGTTCGCGACAAATCAAGATCGACGCCATGCCGAGGGCAATAAAGAGCAACAACAGCGGCAGCAGACCGAGATAGAGTCGCGTGCGCAGCATCGCTACAAACCGAGTTTCTGTCTTTTTCGATACAACGTCGCGGGGTCGATGCCAAGCGTGCGTGCCGCTTCATCGAGGTTTCGCGTGGTGGCGAGGACGCGACGAATATGCTCCGCTTCGAGTTCATCGATGGTCACACGCGCGCCGACATTGACGTTCGATTCACCGCGGTTGGCGAACTCGTCCGGCAAATCTTCCGGCTCGATCACATCGTTTGGCGCGAGAATCACAGCGCGCTCGATCACGTTGCGCAGCTCGCGCAAATTTCCGGGCCAGCCATACTGCACGAAGGCTTCGCGCGCGCGGGCGGACAGTCGCGTATTCTTTTTTCCGATACGCTCCGAAAAAAACTTCACGCAACGGTCCGCGATCCGCATCAAGTCGCTCGGACGGTCTTTGAGCCCGGGCAAGGTCAGGTTGATGACGTTGAGACGATAAAAGAGATCCTCACGAAAACGCCCAGCTTTGACCTCTTCGGCCAAATTCCGATTGGTGGCCGCAATCACGCGGACATTGGCGCGGCGAATTTTCGATTCGCCCACCCGCTCGTATTCGCGCTCTTGCAAAAGACGCAGCAGCTTCGGCTGAATTTCCAGCGGCATCTCGCCAATTTCGTCGAGAAACAAGGTGCCTCCATCCGCGGCAGCAACCTTGCCCAGCGTGTCGGCGGTGGCGCCGGTGAAGGAACCTTTGACGTGCCCGAAGAGTTCGCTCTCGAGCAATTCCTTCGAAAGGCTTGGGCAATTAACCGTGACAAAAGCATTATCTTTTTGCGGGGAACGCCGGTGAATTTCTCGCGCCAGCACGCTCTTACCAGTGCCGCTTGGACCCAGAATCAAAATCGTCGCCGGCGTTTCCGCGGCTTTGAAAGCGATCTGAAAAGTCTTCTGCATGACCAGATCGTCCGACTCGAGATCGACGTCCGGTGATTGCTCCGACAACTGCGTTTCGAGCTGCTGCACTTTCTGTTCGAGCTTGGAGGTGCGTGCGACCTTATCGAGAACCTGGCGAATTTGATCGGGCGTGAAAGGCTTCGGGATGAAATCGAAAGCGCCGCGCCGCATCGCTTCGACGGCGGTGCTGATGTTCGCGTAGGCCGTGAACATGATGACGACCAGGGTTGGCTGCGCTTTGAGCAATTTCTCCAAAACCACCAGTCCATCGTCGGTCCCGAGGTTAACATCGAGGAAACACGCGTCGAAGGCACCTTCTTCGAGAGCCTTCAGAGCGCGATTCCCATTGGGAGCGGCTACGACCTCGTGGCCCATCGTTTCAACCGCCATGCCGGTGGTTTTCCGGATGCTAGGTTCGTCGTCGACTATCAAAACGCGCATAAAGCAGGAAGAGAAGGCAGCACTCCGGCTCTAGCAAGCACGCACAATCTGTACGAGCACAACCCCTTAAAAACAGCCAAGGCGGGGCCGCCATAAGCGACCCCGCCAGGTCCAGCTTCAACTAACAATCCCGGAAGTTATACCTCCGGGAAGTCGAGAAAGGGATAAAAAGAACCAGCGCTCTCAGCTTGCTCCTGGGTGCCGGTGACGTTGCTTCGCGTAAGCCGCGAAGAAAGCGGCTGCTAACACCAGAGAACTCACTGTTGCCAACTCGGCGAGTAGACTCGCGAGGTCAGACCCGGTTCCGATCAATAAGAAAAAGAACGAAACAAATCCGATCAAAAGAAAGGTGATGGCCCAGTTCAACATAAGATACCCGGGGTTAATTCCTTAGGTGAATTGCAAACGGCCTGATTTAGACGATGTTTGCGCCTCGAAATAGGGCGGATTGACGGATGGAAGAGTCGGCTCATGGTGAGGTGTAGTCGGTGTCCATCAACGCGAGGACCGTGCCAATCGAGCTGGCAGCGAGAAAACCCCGCTCAGTAGCAGCGACTTGCGTTCACCGCGTATATCTATAACCTCCTCTTCGCTTTTCGAAACATGCAATCTGCGGCGCACTTACGAACGAACTTGCCGCAAAACGCACGAAATATTCGAGCAACTTTCGACGGCTTTCCCCGTCAGGCTGGTCGAAGCAATGAACGCGCATGGAAAAATCCGATACTCCCGCGCTGACGGATCTTGTCCGTCAGGCGCAGCAAGGTCGCGAGAGTGCGCAACGCGATTTGATCGTGGCCTATCAAAATCGTGTGGCCGGCTTCATCTATACTATCACAGGCCGTTCTGACACCGTTGAGGATCTCGCCCAGATTGTATTCATAAAAATGATTCGAGCGCTGCCCAAGCTCGACCAACCCGCCCAATTTGAAGCCTGGTTGTTCCGTTTGGCGAAGAATAGTTGCATCGATTACCTCCGGCGCCAGCGCTGGCAGCGGCTCTTTTCTCCACTCGAACAAGAAACCCACTCTGAAATTCCTGAAACGCCCCAGACGGTAGATAGCGAGGAGCTCGACGCGCTTCGCCACGCTCTGGCCCAACTCAAACCGAAAGACCGCGCTCTGATCGCACTAGCCCAAGAAGGCTATAGCCAAAATGAAATGGCCGCAGCCGCGGGCATTAGCGTAGTGGCCCTGAAAGCACGCCTCCACCGAGCCCGAGAACAACTTCGCCAGCACTATGAACATGCCATCTGAACCTACACCATGGCGCCAATTGCAGGAATGCGCGGCGTCGCAGCTTTCCCCTCAATTTGCAGATAATGTTTTGCGGGCTTTTCGTTTGGAACGCGCCGACGCTCGCGCGTGGTTCGGACGCGCCTGGCTCGTCTCGGCCGCCACCGCCATGCTGTGCCTTGCCGGCGTGATGTTTGTTCACGCTCAACATATCGAGGCTGACAGCGCTCGCCACCTCGCAGCTTGGCAGGAGATTTCAGCTCAGACAGCGAGTCTCGAACCCGCTCCCTAATGCGCATTCTGCTCACGATCATCGGCACGGTTTTGATTTTCGGCGCCGGCGTCTTTGCCGGTGCTTGGATGCAGCGCACGCAAGCATTCCCGCCGCCCCCGACAGAAATCATGGGCGAGATCCGCGACATGCCCATGTCCGGCAGTAGGCCAGCGGCCCATCGCGAGATGGATCCAGCGCGCGCCGCTGAACTCCGCGCGCAAATCGAGAAATTGCAGCCGGAAATCGACGCGTTTAAAAAGAAACTCGATCCGATCAAGACGCAGTGCCGTCACAGTTTGGAAGCGATTCTGACGCCCGAACAGCGCGAACGCCTGGCCGCTTTTCATGAACGCGCGGCAGCTCAGCCCGCGCCGGCTATTCCCGGGGGCGAAGTCCATAACCGCACGTGGCATCCGCACGAGGGACTGGAGTCCCTATTCCCGATCGTCTTGGTGGAAAACACGCTTGATCGCCTCACGGAAGAACTGGATTTAACCGCCGATCAGAGAGCAAAAGTTCGCGCGCTGTTGTTGGATCGTCGATCGCAGTTCCTCGAACTCGTTGATCATTCGCCGCCTCCGAGTTTGCGATTGAGCCGGCTTTCTCCCCTGGCAACTCCGCAGCCAAAACCGGCCAAGTAGCGTTTTCGGTCGAGGTCGTATTCTGGAGTCGTCTTCGACCCGTGAATACTCAATCTGGCCGAATCGCATGAACGTAACGCCTGTCGGCCCGAATTCGACACTGACCACGCCTCCGGTGCCGCCTCCGCGGCTGACGGACTTGGAGATCAAAGACGCCCAGATCATATTCGGATCGGCGTGGCTGGAACTCGAAACCCAGTTCGGTCCGGAGAATCTCCGGTTTCCGAAGGAGCTGATTCTTCTCGGCGGTGCGCCGGGTGCCGGTAAAGGGACGAACACCGCATTCATTCAAAAAACACGCGGGCTCACCTCGGCACCGATCGTGATCAGCTCACTGCTTGATTCGCCGGAAGCTCGCCGGATTAAAAACGCCGGAGGCATGGTCGGCGACCGCGAGGTCATCGGTCTTTTGCTCCGCGAATTGCTCAAGGCAGAACACAGCGACGGGGTGATTCTCGACGGCTTTCCCCGCACGAAAGTGCAAGTCGAGTGTTTGAAGTTGCTGGTCGAAAAAATGCAGCAGCTCCGCCAACGATTCGATGGGACTCCGTTGGCGATCTATTTCCGCCAACCGACGATTCACATCATGGTGCTGTTCGTCGATGAACGCGAAAGCGTGGCGCGCCAGCTCAAGCGCGGACGCGAAATCCGCGTGCACAACGAAGAGGTTAACCGCACCGGCGTCGGCGAATTGCTCGAAGAACGCCCGACCGATTTCGATGAAGCCCTCGCCCAGCGCCGCTACCGTGTTTTCAAAGAACAAACCTGGTCCGCGCTCCAATCGCTGAAGGAAATTTTTCACTACCACTTCATCAACGCCGAAGGGCCGTTTGAGGAGGTGGAATTAAACATCCTTCGCGAATTACAGTATCAGAGTTCGCTCGAACTGGATCCTCGCACGTACGATCGCCTGCGCGTTCTTCCCGTCGCCAGCGAGATCGTGATTCATGCGCGCCAACAACTGGTGAAGCGCTTGGACAGCTACGAACTCGAGCAAACCAAACTTTTCGCGAAGGTCGTCGAGTTCGTGGAAAAGAAAATCATCCCGATCGTCCGTCGTCATGCGATCTCAGGTACTGCATTAGTGAATACGGAGGAACCGGTGCTCGAAGATCCGGTGGCTTTGGCCATGCTGATCGATATCTTTTCGGAGCGCGGCTATCACGCGGTCGTCGATTTACACCGCATTGAAGTGCCGGAACGGTTTGATCTCACGACTGGCATGATCAAATGCCGCGTGAAAAAAGTTTTCCGAATTCAAATCCGGTTTAACGGTTCGGAAATTCGACGCGGCAATTGAACGACTTCAACACTAAGAAACCGCCTTGCTGAAACGGGGTTTCAAACGGGTGACGACTTTATTTAGCTGTGGGGTCTTGGTACCATTCGGTGCGGGTCGCTTTATCCAGGTCCATGCTTCCGAGTTCAAACTCTCCGGAAGGCGAAATGAATTTCGCCTTTGAAGGCGGTGCGAGTCACCGCACTCCCAGCGGACGGCTCTTAATTTCTGGGCTGGCTTAATTTCAGTCGTCCCAGAGCAGAGGGAACGCGACGTCTTACTCGTAGCGCAGAGCTTCGATTGGGTCTAGGCGTGCGGCTTTCCACGCAGGATACAAACCGAAGGTGATGCCGATGGTCGCGCAGACGGTCAGGCCGGTGATTGCCCAGCCCCAAGGAAATACGAGCGAAACGTGCATCAACAACGCGACGCCGTCTCCCAATCCGATCCCGACCACCACGCCGGCAAAACCGCCGAGAATCGATAAAGCGATGGCTTCGATCAGAAACTGGACGAGGATGCTACGACGTTTCGCTCCGATGCTTTTGCGAATGCCGATTTCCTTGGTCCGCTCGGTTACACTCACGAGCATGATATTCATCACGCCAACACCCGAGGCGACCAGCGCGATGCCGCTAATGACCAGAGCGCCCACGGCGACCACGCCCGCGATTTGATTGAACGATTCGATCAGCGAGTCGTTCGAGAAAACTTCAAAGTCGTTGCCATCTTCTGGAGCGAGTCCGCGGACCAAGCGCATCACGCCAACGGCTTTTTCACGGATGATCGGCAGCTCCGTCTGTGAATGAGCCTGCACGTTGATGCCGATCGAGCGATTGGCCGCGCCATAAATCTGCAGCCAGCGCGTGATTGGCACTACGACGTTACTATCTTGGCTCTGACCGAAGGAAGAACCTTTCGGCGCGAACGCACCAATCACGGTGTACGATTGACCATCGATGCGAATCAACGCCCCCAGAGGATTCTCGTTGGGAAACAACTCCTTCACGATGTCATCGCCAATCACACACACAGCCCGACCGAACTCGACGTCGCTTGGACCTATATTGCGTCCATTTGAAATATCGTAGTTGAAGGCGACCGTGAATTTATCGTCCGATCCGGTCAGTTGAACCGTTGGGTTGGTGCGGCGATCAGCATAAAAGGCGCGCCGATAACCGCGCTGGATTCGCAAGTTCACCTCAGCGGCGTCGCCCATCAATTGTTGAAATCGGCTCGCTTCCGCAAAATCGATATTCCGACGATTCGCGTACTTACGACTATCGGTCAGAATCGCGGGGTACTTAGAAAACTCGAAGCTGTTTGCCCCCAGCACGCTGAGGCGCGACTCGATCTGGCCGCGAAGCGCGCTGATGATCGTCATCACGCCAATCACCGAAAAGACGCCGACACCGATGCCGAGCATGGTGAGGCCCGAACGAAGCTTGTTCGCTTTCAGTGAGCCAAAGGCCAGAGCCAGAATTTCGAAGATGATCACGGCGTTTCTCGTTACTCGTAGCGCAATGCGACAACGGGATCCAATTTGCTCGCTGTCCAAGCGGGAGCGAAACCACTCGCGATCCCTGTGATCACCGAGGCGAGCAGTGCGCCCGCCACCAGCCAGAAAGAAAAGACCAGCGGAAACGTAGGCGACGCGGCTTTGAGCACGCCAGAAATTCCCTGGGTGAGACCGACGCCAAACATGCCACCGATCAAGGAAATCGCGGTCGCTTCGATCACGAATTGTAGCAAAATGGTGCGCCGTCGCGCGCCCAACGCTTTGCGAGTACCGATCTCGCGGGTGCGTTCCTTCACGCTGACATACGTGATATTCATGATGCCGATCGCACCAACGAACAGAGCGAGGCCGGTGATGCCAAAACCAGCGATCATGATCCAATACTCGATCTTGTTTAACTGATCGCGGATCGCGTTCTGCTCATTGATTTCAAAATTGTCCGGATACTCCGGACCGAGGCCGCGCAAACGCCGCATCAGCCCGCGCAGATCGTCCCGCGCTTGGTCCATGCGGGTCTGGTCAACCTGGACGCGGAGTTCACTCGAGTCGCCCGAAGTCGCGAAGTAATGATGATAGGCGGAGAGCGGCATCATCGCCATGGAGTCCCAGCTAAAGAGACCGAGGAAACTTCCCTGCCGGGCTGGCACGCCGATGACTTCAAATGTCTGTCCGGAAATGCGAACCGTTTTTCCGATCGGGGATTCGTTGGGAAAAAGGGCATCGGCAACGTCGTAACCGATGACGCAAACATTCCGGCCGGCTTGAGATTCGACTTCGGAAAAGAAACGGCCTTCTTTCATCTCCGACTTAGTGATGCGGGCCATGTCGGCCGTTGTCCCAGCGGTATAGATATTTTCGACGCGATTTTCTCCGCGCATCACGGTGCTGTTACGAGCGTCGACCGGCACGGCCAATTTCAGAGGTGATCCAGGATGCGCCGCGATCCAAGCATTCACTTCTTCCGCGTAACGGCTGCTGATGACCGGCCGATTTCGAAAATTCCACCAATCGTCGATCTGCCGCCACGGCCATTTGCCGACGTATAAAATATCATCGCCGAATCCCGAGAGGCTTTTATCCACGCCCGCGTTGATCCCCATGATCGCGGTGCCCATCATGGTCACCGCCACGATGCCGATGATGACCCCGAGCGCGGTCAGCGCAGCCCGCGTTTTGTTGGCGCGGATTTGCGCAATGGCAATATGCAGGGACTCGAGAATCTCGTAGAAAAAACGCTTCATGCCGTTTCGGTTCGCAGGCGCCGACTCAGTCGGTGCGTTGGTCGCTTTCGATCAAGCCGTCGCGCAGACGCACAATACGCCGGGCGTGCCGAGCGATCTCTTCTTCATGGGTCACCACAATCAGCGTGTTGCCCTGCGCATAGAGATCTTCGAAGAGTGCCATGATTTCCACGCCGGTTTTAGAATCGAGATTACCGGTCGGCTCATCGGCCAAAATGATGGACGGGCGATTCACGAGCGCGCGCGCGATGGCGACGCGCTGACGCTGGCCGCCGGAAAGCTCGTTGGGCTTATGGTGGATTCGATTGCCCAGACCCACATTTTCCAAGGCTTGCAGCGCTCGGTTGTGACGCTCGGCGGGACGAACGCCGGCATAGATCAGCGGCAACTCTACATTGTGCAACGCGTCGGAACGGGGCAGCAGATTGAACGTCTGGAAAACGAAGCCGATTTCCCGGTTGCGAATGTCCGCCAATTCATCGTCGACCATCGCAGCCACGTTCTTGCGATTAAATTCGTAGAGTCCGCTCGTGGGCGTATCCAAACAGCCCAGCATGTTCATCAGCGTCGACTTGCCACTGCCGGATGGACCCATGATAGCGAGGTACTCATTCCGATGGATCTGCAAACTCACCCCGCGCAAGGCGTGGATGATTTCGCTGCCCATGCGGTAAAGCTTGGTGACGTCGGCAATATGGATCACCAGCTCGCCCGGCTGCCGATAGGCGCGCGGGCTCGTCGATTCGGGGGAAGAGATCACAAGAACAAAGCGTCGAGAGTGATCAATGCGCTGCCGCGGGCGCAGGAGTGCCCGCTGCGCCAGGAGCCGGAATGTGGTCGACGTGCACCTTCATCCCGTCGTTGAGCGTCCGCGTGATGACACTAAAACTGCCGGTCACCACTTCGTCGCCGGACTTGAGGCCGGATTTTATCTCCATGTAAGCCGTGTCCGCGATTCCCGTGTCGACCGCGACCTGTTTCACGTGATCGCCTTCGATCTTGAAAACGACGCGCTGCAGCCGTTCGCGATCGGCGCGCTCTTCGTGCTTCTGCTCTTTCACGTTGACGGCCGCCGCCGCGCCATCGCCCTTGTTCTGGTTCGCCTTCATATCGCGATCCATCGTCAACTGATCGAGCGTCTTGTTGTCGCCGCGCGAGCGCACGGTGACCGACTGTATTGGAACGGCCACTACGTCGTGCACCGTTTGAGTTTCGATATCGACATTCGAACTCATGCCCGGACGAAGTGGAACGCCGGCATTCACGATTTTCACCCGCACTTCAAAATTGGTGACTTCTTCTTGTGTGTTCGCGCCCTGCGTTTTCGCGGTGCTCGCGATCTGGGTGACGACGCCGGTGAACTTGCGATTGGGATAGGCATCGATCGCAACTTGAGCGCTGTCGCCAAGTTTCACGTTGACCACATCGTTTTCATTCACGTTCGCCCGGACTTCCATGTTGGTGAGATCCGCGACTCGCATCACTTCGGTGCCGGTGAATTGACCCGTCGCGACAACACGCTCGCCGATTTCACTCGTGCGCGAACTGATCGTGCCGGTGATCGGCGAATAGATCGTGCACTTCTCCAGCAGGTCGCGGGCTTCTTTGAGCAAGCCTTCGGCGCGGCTGATCTGCGCGGTCATGTTTTGATCGTTGGCTTCGGCGATTTCCAACTCGCTTTTCGCAGCGGTAAAGTCGGAATCCGAAATCAGCTTTCGGGCGTAAAGGTCTTGATTGCGGCGGAAATCGTCCTGCGCCTTTTGCAACCGGGACTTCGCATCGATGCTCTGCGCATGTGCTGAGGCCACGGCGGCAACCTGCTGGTCGACCTGGTAGATATAGTTATCCGGTTTGATCTTCAGCAGGAGCTCTCCCTTTTTGACCGAATCACTTTCGCGAAACGGCATCTCGATGATCTCGCCGGCGACTTCGGGGGAGATTTTAACTTCCGTCTCGGGCTGAATTTTGCCCGTCGCCGAGACAAGTTGCGTGATCGTGCGCACGACCGCCTTGTCGGTCGTCACGTGCGTGGCCTTGTCCCGGTGCTTGTTCTTCATCACTCCGCCAATCGTGAGGCCGACGAGGACCACGATCCCGATGATCACATAAAAGGTGGTCCGGGATTTTTTGCGTTTGGGAGCCGGCTCCAGAGTTGGGCGCAGGGGGCTTGAAACGGAAGAAGACATAGGATTTTGGGAAAACGAAGAACCAGAAACTCCGCGCAGGCCAGCTCAGCTATCAAAGGCTCGGGTGCCTGTGCGCTTTCGGCAACAAACAGATTGAGCGGAAATTTTCGCAGCGTCACGCCTCGAAAACACGCAATCGGTAACAGAGTTACAGACTCCTTCCTCGTGACGACTGAAAATGCAAGGGACGGAATGGCCAACAGAGGGGCTGAACCGATCATGCAGCGGCAGCTCGACCGACATCATTTCCAAAATCGAGCGACGTCGATTTCGCGATCGATTGGCTGGCCGCTTTTAAGATGAGCGACCCATTGATCGGCAAGCCAAGGGGCGAGGAGGGCACCTTTGGAGCCGAGGGCATTGAAAATGCCGACTGACAATCTTTCCGGGTGTCGGCCGATGACCGGATGCTTGTCGGGCGCGACGACGCGCACGCCCGCACGGTGGGAAACAATCCGAAATGCATTCGAGCCCAGGAGCTGAGTGGCAGCACACGTCAGAGCGGTTCGAGCTTCCTCAGTGGGCTGGGACGAGCTGTTACCGGGCTCGAACGTTGCTCCGATCAATGCCCGGGATTCGGATAAAGGCACCAGCCATTCGTGACAATTTCGGATTAGGCTGGGATCAAGTGCAGGCGGCTCGGTTTCGATTTCGAGCAGCTCTCCCTTCGCTGGAACCAGCGACGCCCAACGAAATTCGCTCTCCGTGAGTTCACCGGCACCGAGGCACCGCACCGTCAGCGCGTCGGAAGTGCTCAAGCCAGGATCACCCTGCACTGAGGCAGATTCTCGCCATTGTCCCGAGGTCTGCCAGCGCGTGCGAAGTGCTCTGACCAAATTCTCCAAGTCGACTCGATAAGCCGGTTCGATCGAGAGGCTGTTCTCGTCCAGACTTCGGCCAAAATCGCTGAAATCACCACGTGCCCACTTTTCACGAGCGACGTTGCGTTCACGTTCGTCCGCAAAAAACCGTTGAAGCCGGTAGCGGTACAAAAAGCGCTGACCGAGCGCGCGCTCCAGCGATTCGTACATCGCCACAGCTTGCGGCAGCAGCGTGTCGATCCGCCAGCTTTTGACCAAGCGTTGGCCGGTGATGGGATTGATAATGCCCGCGCCCACACTCGACGCCGGAACGAAGCGTGGGGTGACCGCCGCGCGACAGACAAACGGATCCTCAATCGTAAACGAAATTCCGGAGCATTCGCAGGCCCAGCCGAGCAGCGATCCCGCGAGTCCCTGCCCGACGATGCGCACCTCAGCGGTCATGGCAACGACGGGCAAACCTTGCGTTAACTGATCAATCCTTGCGCTCCGATGCAGCCATCGCGGCGCCAACGATTCCTGCCTCGTTCAAGAAACTCGCCGGAACGAGCTTCGCGCGGACTTTGAGGTACTTGAAAAATTTATCGCTCTTTGCGCTGACCCCGCCGCCGAGGATGATCAGTTCAGGGGACAACATCACTTCCAGAGTCTGAAGGTAATGGTTGAGCCGCTTGCCCCAGTGGTGCCAGGTCAGATCCTCTTCTTTGCGGACGGACGCGGCGACCCGTTTTTCCGCGTCGACGCCCTCGAACGGGAAATGGCCGAATTCAGTATTCGGATACAAAATACCCCGATAAAACATCGCCGAGCCGACGCCTGTGCCGAGCGTCAACAGAAGCACGTTCCCGAGATGACCTCTGCCCGCGCCAAAACGCATCTCAGCGATGCCAGCGGCGTCCGCATCATTGATCACGCTGACTTTGCATTTGGTCGCATTGCCGAAGAGTTTACCGAGATCGGTGCCAATAAATTTCTTATCCAAGTTCGCCGCGGTGAGCGTGATATTGGATTGAATCACGCCAGGGAAACCGACGCCGATTTTGCCCTTCCAGCGAAAGTGGGCCGAAATCCGTGCGACGATCGCGGCCATCTCATCCGGGGAAACTTGCTCCGGCGTTTCGATGCGAAAGCGTTCAGCCAGCAGCTCCCCCGTTTTGGTGTCTACAGGTGCACCCTTCAAAGCGGATCCGCCGATATCGATTCCAAGGACTTTCATACTGGAAAAAGCTTCAATGCGGAGCGCCATCGGCGCCGTGCGCGTGCCCATGTGTGAGTTCCTCGGCGTTGGCCGGACGCGAGCCGACGATTTCAACATCGAAGGTCAGGTCCACGCCTGCGAGCGGATGATTGGCGTCGAGCAAGATGTGATCACCTTCGATTCCGGCGACCGTGACAACGGGAGCGAATTGATCTTCTCCAGCCTGGAATTGATCGCCCACGCTCAGCTCGCCTTCAAACGGAATGGCTGAACGCGGCACACGCTGGAGCTGCGAGTCGTCGCGCTCGCCATACGCCTCGGCGGCAACCACCTGAATCACACGCTTGGCTCCGACGGGAACGCCGAGGATCTGTTTTTCAAGACCTTCGATAATCTGGCCGGCACCTTCGAGAAAACTGATCGGTTGACCACCGATCGATGAATCGAGCAAACGCCCGCTCGGGTCTTTCAAGGTGTAATGAAACGTGACAACGCTCTTCGACATGAGCGGGGGATTAGTTCGAAAACGCAGAGCCCGCACAACTCAAATTTGCGAGGGGAAACCCGGCACGATGGGTAAGTAAATACGCTCCGACTCGCGCCGTCTCTGAGTCTAGCCGCGCTCACGCGAACGCGGACTTTGAACCATAAGCGCGGGACCCGCCTTCGCACAAACGCAGCCACGCGACCCTGACGATTGCGCCTTTTCCTCAGATCTCTTCGCGCAGAATTTCCAGTGGAGACTGCTTCGTCACGCTGCGGTTGGCCAGAAATCCGGTTACCAAGGTCAACGTGACCAGGACGAGAATCGTCCAGCCCAACATGGGCAGAGGGGCGACGGCGTTGAGGTGGAACACGAATCGCGCGAGCGCTGCATTCGCAGCATATGCCAGCCCGCCACCCGTTAGCGCCGCCAAGAAACCAAGCACCGCATATTCGACGAGTTGAATCTGCGTCAGTTGACGGCCTGTCGCGCCCAGCGTGCGCAGCAAAACCGATTCGCGCACCCGTTGGAAACGGCCCGTCAAAATCGCGCCGACCAAAACGATCGCGCCGGTGGCGGCGGTGAAGAGCGCGATGAATCTTACGACAAACTCCACCTTCGCAAAGATGTTGTCCAAAGTTTGAAGAATCGTGCTCAGGTCGATTGCGGAGACGTTGGGAAATTCCTTCACGATCAACTGCTGAATCGCGGCTGACTTCTCTGCCCCGCCCGCACGCGTCGCCACGACATATGATTTCGGGGCGGCATCGATCGCTCCCACGGGAAATACGATGAAGAAATTCGGCTGCAGCCGCTGCCAATCCACGCTGCGAATACTGGCGATGCGCGTGAGCAGGGTGACGCCCTGCACGTCCCAGCCGAGCTCGTCGCCAAGTTCGAGCTGCATGTCTTTAGCGAGGCCTTCCTCGATCGAGATCGGCACCGGCGTCGTGTCTGTTTGGATACGCGGAACGAAATGGCCGCTGAGGATTTTCTCGGTTTCGCCGAGTTGATCGCGGAAGGTCGACCGATATTCTCGGCGGAGTGTCCAGGCGGGCAAATGCACCTTCGGGTCGTCTAAGACCTCGCGGACCGGCCGCCCTTTCCACGAGTTGATGCGCATCGTCACGATGGGAGCATCGGCGCGGACGGAGAGTCCCTGTTGCCTCAGCGTCGTTTCGAGCGGAGCGATCTGATCGTCCTGAATATCGAAGAAAAGCAGATCGGGTCGATCCCCGGCGCCGCGGCCTCGAATCTGCGCGAGCAAACTTTCGCGAGATAGGGCCAACGTGAGCAGCAGAAAGGCGCCGAGGCCGAGCGAGACGAGAAGCAAGATGGTCCGATTGTTCGGGCGATGCAGGTTTGCGATGCCTTGTCGCCAGACGTAAGGCAGGCGCGTGGAAGAGAATTTCCTCGCGAGCGCGCTGAGCCCGCGCGCCACGCCCGCGAGCGCGAGAAGCGTCACGAGCAAACCTGCAGCGAAGCCGAGACCAATCGTCCAGTGGCCGGTTTGCGCGACGGCAAAGGCGACGACAGCGACGGCGATCAATCCAAAGATTCCGCGGCGCGCCCAATCCGGTCCGTCCGAGGTGGGAGAAAAAGCGGAGCGCAAAGCCAGCAGTGGCGAGACTCGGCGCACCGTTAGCAGCGGGAGGAGCGTGAACACGATCGCGATCCCGAGACCGGCCAGCACGCCGCGCAGCACCGCTGCCCAAGAGACAAAAAACGCGACGTCAAACGGCAAAAAGTCATGCACGATTCGCGGCAAAATCAGTTGCACAAGGATGCCCACGCCGGCGCCGACCGCCGCGCCAATCATTCCAATCGCGAGTCCCTGCACGAGATAGATCGCGAAACTTTGCCGCGCGCTTGCTCCCAGACAGCGAAGGACGGCTACCGTGGAAAGTTTTTGCCGCACGTAAACATTCATCGCACTGGCCACGCCGATTCCGCCGAGGAAAAGAGCGATAAAGCCAACCAAACTGAGGAAGGCATAAACATTTTTCAGACTTTGCCCAAGTTCTCGTTTCCGGTCCTCCACCGTCTCGAAACTCAAGCGATCCGAACCAAATTTTTCGCGCAACTGCGTGACCAAACTGTCGGCGTCGACCCCATTGGGCAATCGCACATACGTCCGATAACGCAGTAAACTTCCTGGCGCGGTCAGGCCCGTTTCGGCGAGTCGATCGAGCGGAAGATAAACGCGGGGGGAGAGTAACGCCACCGCAGCCGAATCTCCGGGCATTTTCTTCAACGCACCTGCCACGGTGAAAATCGTTTGGCCGAGCTTAATCGGATCGCCCGGATGGATGCCAAATTGGTCGAGCAAGGTTTGGTCGGCGATCGCCGACAGCGCCTTCGGATCGCGCCAGCGGTCCCGCGCATTCGCCGGATCGGTCACGACGTCTCCGTAAAACGGATACGCACCGCGAACTGCGCGGACCGAGACGAGGCGTGTCTGGCCGCGGCTGGAAGGGAAAACGGCCATCGACGAGAACGAGATCTCTTCGGAAAGTTGGCCCCCGGATTGCTGGAGCCGTTCATTCAGCGGGGCCGGCAAAGGCGCGCGGGACGTGATTGCGAGGTCGGCGCCGAGCAGGGTTTTGGACTGATCCTCAATCGCCTGGCGCAGATTTGCGGTGAACGAGCCGATGGCGACGAGCGCGGCGATGCCCAGCACAACGGAAAGCGAGAAAAGCAACAATCGAGAGCGGGCGCGCCGAGAGTCTCGCCACGCCATCGCTAGGATAAAATTCATATCGGTTCCGATTTTGGGCTGCGCGCTGGTTTCATGGATAGGATATATCAGAACCAGTTTTCGCCAGTTGTCATCCTGATCGGAGCTGATCAAGCGTGACCACGCATCCTGGGAGCGCGGACATCCTGTCCGCCAACCTTTTATTGTGAGCAAAGCTCACACTGATCTAAAAATCAGCTACGAGCTTCGCTCGCATCGAAGAGACTGCGGACAGAATGTCCGCGCTCCCAGGACGGGCAGGCCGAACATTCTCCAAAGCAGGCTGAGTCCGAGCCATGTAGATCGATAGCATCAACTCCCCTTCGACCGATCTCCTAGCGGTCGCATCGTTGTTTTCTTTGGACTCGCTGGCAGATCAAAAGCGTCGGGATCTTCCGGGTGCGCCGGGTCGAAGGATTTGGTTTGGTCAAACAGATACGTTTTGAGCTTTGTATTCGCGTTCCAGATACCCAAGGCAACGCAGCGGGAAAGCTCATAGGCTCCATAGTCGTTGTGATGCGTCGTGTCGGTCAGGGCAAAGGCCTTGGCCGAATCACCTTTTCCGCGCGCTTCGAGAGCCCGATAAAAGACCTGGCTCATCGCATTGAGATCAATCACCGGCACGTCTAACTTCAGCCCGACTCGGCGAACCGCTTCAGCGTATTCGACCAAGCTGGGATGCAGCGTGCCGTCAGGGTTGAATTGGCGACGCTCCATCGGTGTCACCAGCAAAGGCGCGCCACCTTTGGCGCGAACGTCACCGACGCAACGCTCGATGTTCTGCTGATAATGGGTGAAAGCGGTCCGCCCGCTTTTAAGATCCTCTTTTTGATCGTTGTGACCGAACTGCACGATGAAGAAGTCACCTGGTTCGATCACACTCAGAATTTTATCTATCCGCCTTCGCGCAAAGGCGGCGTCATACGTTTCGCCTGACTCGGCATGATTCGCGATCGCGATCGAGGGTTTGAACCAGCGCGTCAGCATCTGTCCCCAGCTCGCGTACGGTTCCCCTGATTGATCGCAGACAGTCGAATCGCCCATGATATAGAGCGTGGGCACCTGCACCGGATCGATTTCGATCGATGCGATTGCAATCGCCGTGCCGTCGAACTCCAGCGTCAACCGGTCATCCCATGCCCAGGCCTCCTGGACGACTTCACGGGGTGCCTTGAGCTTCACGCTGCCGGCACCGATCGCGTCCCTCGGGCGAATTTGCGAGCGACGAACATTGACGATGAAAGTTCTCTCCACCGTTTGCCCCGCGTCCGTCAAAACATGCTCCACCATCAAGCGTCGAAGCTCCGCCTTCACCGTAGTCTGGCTCGCCTTTGAGCCACCGCCGAACCGAACCGTCACTCGATAATTCCCCTCGGGAACTTGAGCCGAAAAATAGAACGGCGCCGTCGCTTCGAGGACCGACCCATCGCTTGAGCGGCCTTTGACAATCGAAAGAGATGCCCCGGGTTCGAAGCCAAAACCCCGCTCGTCGCTATATTGATCGGACACGGCGACGCGCGTGAAGCCCGACCGCTCGTCGAACGCAAATTTCCAGTGCTCGCGCGCAATACATTTTAGGGATGTGGCGAGGACCAACAACACCCCGAAGATAAGATATTTTGGCATAACGTGGTCGATGCGCCATGACCCAAGCGCACTCTCATAAATGAAAAATCAGCCGAGATACTTGATCACAGCTTGGGTGCGAGTGGATACGTGAAGTTTACCATAGATGTGCTTGAGATGGCTCTTTACGGTTTCCGGACCAATGGCGAGTGACTGTGCGATTTCCTTCGTGACGTAGCCCTGCGAGAGCAGTTGAAGAATTTCTTCTTCGCGCGAGGTCAGCGGGTCCACGGGCACGGGCTTGCGCCGGAACGATTGAATCACCTTCCGAGCCACGTCGCCGCTCATTGGCGCCCCACCCTGTTTGATATCATGGATGCTGCTGAGGATTTCTTCCGGAGCCGTTTCCTTCAAAAGGTAGCCGCTCGCGCCGGCTTCGAGCGCTTTGAAGATGTCTTCACTTTCTTCATACACGGTGAAAATGAGAATCTCCGTCCGAGGCAGAAGCCGCTTCAGCCGCAACGTCGCGTCGATCCCGGAGCCATCCGGTAAACGGATATCCATGATGATCACGTCAGGTGCGTGCTTGGGAACTTCACGAAGTGCGGTTTGCACGTTTCGACAAATACAGACGCAGGCGCAACTCGGGTCCTCGGCCAGAATCTGCTGCAGCTCTTCGCAGATGCCTGCATTGTCCTCAACGATGGCGACGGAGATTGGCATTAGAGTGCTGGATGATGAGCGACGGTCACAGCATGCGCGACGCGAATGCGTGTTCCCTCAGTCGGACGGCTTTCGATCGTCAATTCAGCGCCGATTTCCTTCGCGCGATTTCGCATATTATTCAGACCATTGCTCGTCGTCAGTTGGGCGTCAGTCGGGTCAAAACCGACGCCATTGTCCCGAATCTCGATGAGAATTTTCCCGGCTTGTTGACCAAATGATATCTCCGCCTGCGTGGCGTGTGAGTGCTTGAGCGCATTATTCATCGCTTCTTTGGCGATCGCCAAAAGATTGTGCTGTTCCTCCGGTCGCAAGGGTGCGGCGGGAATATCTTCTTTTTGTTGAACGATACAGGTGATCCCCGTGTCGCGGAAAAACTTCATCGCATATTGTCGGATAAAGTCTGCGAGCCGATTCCACGTCGTGTTTTTCGGGCTGACAGTCCAAATGATACTTTCGAGTTCCCCACTGAGTTGCCGCGCCCGCGACGCCAACAAGCCCGCCGCATTTTTAAACTCGAGCGATTCGGCATGCCGCTTGATCCGCTCCGCAAGCAAACGAATCTGCGTGATATTGCCACCGAAGTCATCGTGCAGGTCGCGAGCGATGCGGGCGCGCTCGCGTTCGATCGAGTTTTCATATTCGAGCTGCCTCAATTTCGTTTTCAGACGGCGATGCGAAACGTAACGCGCGATCCATACGATCAATCCGGTTGCGGCGACGACGGTGATCAGGCCAAACCATAGACTCTGCCACCACGCTGCGAGCACGACGATGCCCAGGCGGTCGCCAGCGTCGTTCCAGACCCCGTCCTGATTACAGGCGGCGACCCGCATTTGATATTTGCCCGGCGGAATCTGTGAATAGACGGCGAGGTGCTGGCCCTTCGTTTCGATTGGAGTGGGATCGACTCCGATCAATTGATGTCGGACGCGCGCTTTTTCGGGCGCAGAAAAGTTCAGTGCAACGAAACGAAAAGATACTTGCTGGCTGCGTGAGGGAATGGTGAGCCCTTGTGCAGGAACCGAGACCGCTTTGCCATCAATCGAGATTTCATCAATATAGACAGGTGGCGCCGGACGCGCTCTGGAAAGCACGTGGGGATCGATCCCCACGAGCCCGCGATGGGTGCTAAACCAGAGTCGACCATCGTCGGTGCGCCAAGAAAGCGGTTGATCGCCATTGACGGTGCTCATCCCGGCCATCCCCTCATCGCGACCAAAGGTGGTGGCGGCCAACTTCGCCGTTTTATCCAAGGCAACGTTGCGCAGACTATTCTCATCGATCGCCGCGATGCCGAGCCGTCCGCCCAGCCAGAGACGCCCCTCCCCATCTTCGAGAATTTGATCAATATTATCGTCGGGCAGTCCGTCCTCGCGGGTGAAAACCCTCGTGGTCCCGCGCGTGAGTTGGACGATGCCTTGAGAGGTCGCCGCCCACAGTACGCCGCTGTGGTCCACGCAAAAACTATTAATTGGCCGCAACGGATCGGTTGCCGTCAAGGGCCACGCTTTTGTGAAGGCGTTTCCTGTAAAAAAAAGAATTTCGCCGCCACGAGTGCCAATCCAGATCGCTCCGTCCGGCGACTCGGCGATCGCGCAAACACGACTCCGAGAATCGTGCTGATCCTGTCGGACCCCAACATATTTTCCGTCACGAAAATAGCCGAGGGCTCCATCGCCCGCGCCGACCCACATGTCGCCATTCTTTGCGCAAAAAAGCGCGCGCACCGGCATGAGCGGAAAATCCATTTTCCGCACGTCGTAAGGTGGCGCGGTATCGACGAGATCGACTCCATTGGGCGTCCCGGCCCAGATGTGATCCTGCTGATCCGGACAAACGCAGATCGCGAAATATTCAGTCGTGTCGATCGAGCGCGCAATCGATTCGGCTTTGCCATCAGCGATGCGCACGATGCCGCCGTTCCGGTTTGCGCACCAAAGGACGCCGTGCCGATCGCTGCATAGAGAAATACTCACGTCCTCGTGCATGCCACTGCGGCGATCGATCAACGTATAGGCTTTGCGCTGCAGCCGATCGATTCCTCCACCTTCCATTGAAACCCAAATATTTTTCTCCCGATCCTCCATCACGCAGGAAATGAGCGGATTCGCCGTTGGCGGGGAGGTCACGCGATCGTCGGCCAAACGGAAAAGACCGTCGCGGCGGGTCGAAATCCAAAGCGCGCCGCGACTATCTTCAAACAGGTGTGAGACGCTCGATCGAGTCACTGGCCACCGCGGCGACGTCAGCACCGTGATCAACTGATCTCCCTCGAGTTTATAGAGGTTTTTAAACGTGGAGATCCAAAGTCCTCCGTCGCGCGTCGGAGCGATGATAAAGCTCGATCCTTCGACCCCCGATTCGCGAATCAAACGCCCTTCGCTATATACACCGATGAAATCTCCGCCCGCGATCCAAAGTTTCCCGGACTTGTCCCGCACGAAGCAAAACCGATTGCCCCGGCGGATGATTCCGCTTTCGGCGCCGAAAGTCTGCATCACGCCTTTCTCCCAGCGGATCACGGTATCATTTTCGGTTCCGACCCAAACCACGCCGGATTCCTCGGCGTAGACGTCGACCAGGCTGAACTGGCGCAGCGCAGCGCTCGCCGGGTGTTCCGTCACTTTGCCATGGGAACATTGATATAGGCCGCCACTCGCCGGCAGAAATAAAAGCGTATCCGGTGTTTCGAGACAAATGTCGCGGATGGAGCCGGCGCGTTCAGCGCTGCGATCGGGCAGATTATATAAGTTGAAGTTGACTCCGTCGAAGCGAGTCAGCCCTTCGCCCGTGGCCAGCCAAAGGTAACCGTCACCGCTCTGCACGATGCGGCGGACGACGTTGTGCGGCAACCCTTCATCGACTTGCCAGCCACGTCGAATAAACGAAGGACCCGACTCGAGTTCAGGTGACGACGCAAACGAGAGCGAACCTCCGAGCGCGACAAGGCTGAAGAAGATCCAGAGAAAAACCGGAAGAACGCAGGACAGTTTCAATCGCAAAATGAATCAGTGAAAACGAACCGAACCGTTTTCTTAAAACGGGAATCTGCGGCTCAGCGCGATTTTTTTCACGCTTCCTCCCCCCGATGGGGGATGCGGGGTTCTCACATAAGCTGTAGAGATTACATGGCATTGCTGCAGCCCTTAACCCTCGGCTGCGCGACAAACGCCAAACCACCCGCTTATCCCCTACAAAATGAAGCACACGCCCCTGCGGACCGCTCTGTCGACGGCTTTCCTTTTCGCCATCGCAGCCCGAGCCGCCGCTCAGCCACCGCCCAGCCCGGCCGATCTCGCGCGCTATGACAAAAATCACAACGGCGTTTTAGACGCCGACGAACAAGCAGCGAAGAATGCGGACGCGGCCAAAATTCCTGTCACTGATGGACCGGCGGCGTCCGCAAAAAAAGACGACGTCCTTCAATTGTCTCCTTTCGAAGTCGATGAATCGAAAGATCGTGGTTACTACGGCGCCAACACGATGTCCGGCACCCGCCTCAACACGCGGGTGCAGGATCTCGGCGGGTCGATCACTGTGGTCACAAAGCAGCAGTTAAATGATACGGCTGCGGTCGATATCAATGATATCTTCAAATACGAATCGAACACGGAAGGCATCCACGACTATACTGCGCTGAGCAGCTCGAGCCCGACCGCTGATTTGATTCAAGGCGGCAACGCCGCATCCGCCGGCCCAGCCTTGTCTACCCGCGTGCGAGGCATTTCCGCGCCGAACGTAGAACTCGATTATTTCACTCACACCGCGCGAATCCCAATCGATTCCTTTTTTATCGATTCGGTTGAAATTAGCCGTGGGCCGAACTCCACCGTTGCCGGCTTAGGAAGTCCCTCCGGCACGATCAACACGAATATGATCACGGCCAACCTCGCGGAGAATAGCCAAGAGGTGCAACTGCGGGCGGACAACTATGGCAGCTATCGCACTGGCCTCAATGTGAACCAAGTTCTCGTTAAGGACAAACTAGCGCTGCGTGTGATCGGAATGTATTCCGATCAGGAGTTTCAACAGAAACCTTCTTACGACGATACCAAGCATCTGTACGGGACCCTGACCTACAAGCCCTTCGCCAGCACCACCATCATCCTAAAAGGTGATTATTATACGGCCAATCATATGGACCCGAACAGCCTGACGCCCCGCGACGGCGTCAGCGCCTGGATCGCGGCTGGCGAACCCACTTGGAATCCGCTCACGTTTCGGGCGACGGTCAATGGCGTGCAAACCGCTCCGATCCCCGTCGGCTCGGGCAAAACTTCCGAGCAGTTCACTCTGCCCGAAGGGCTGTATGCGAACGCGAACACCTACTCGCGTCCGAATATGTATATCGACAACGGCCAGGTTCAGTTCTGGGAAGTCAATCGCCTCGCCACCACCGCCAATCCCAACGCGAGCACATCGAGCAATTCGCGTCTCCTCGCTTCTGGATCCGATTTCATGCGCGCGACGGTGAATGGCGGAATCTTGTATCAAGTTCCCGGCATCAACAACCAGTCACTCTATGATTGGGAGTCGGTCAACGCCGTGCCGACCAACTGGTCTTATGATCACGCGGCGACTTACACGGGTGAGATCCAACAAAAGATCATTGATAATCTGTATTTTCGCGCCGCTTGGCATCTCGAAGATTCGCAGGAATATAATCGCAACATCACTTCCCCTCCGACGTTACAGGTGGATGTCAACCAGTACCTGCTCGATGGAAAAGCGAATCCGAATTTTCTCCGACCCTACATTTCATCGTTCGAACCCTCGATCTATAGTTTGCCCGAAATGAACGAGGCGCTCCAGCTCGGGCTCACGTACGCGTATGATGCAACCGTGCATCCGGGGTGGACGCGTTGGTTCGGCCGCCATCAATTCGGTCTCAACTACGAAAACCGTAACGTCACGGACTCGATCTATCGTTACCGCGAAGCGATCATCGATCCGAATCACGTTTGGCTGACGCCTGGCGCGCTCAACTATACCAACGGTCCAGTGATCGATCGCGCTAATTATATCTACTACGTCGGCCCATCCGGATCTGATGGTTACACCACGGGTTATGTTCCCCCGAGATCGGGAGTCAGCGGTCAATATACCCTCAACTATTATAACGGTGCAACAGGCAAGTGGGTGGCCGATCCGGCAACGTACGGCACCGCTAATTACGTCAGTGCTCGCACGCGGCAAGAAACCAAGACCAAATCCGGCACCTGGCAGGGTTCGTTTCTCAAAGACCATATCGTGATCACGGAAGGTTACCGTCGCGACAACTACCGCACGCGAAACACGCTGGCGGAAGCGGTTGATCCCAATACCGGGCAATACCTTCCTTCGTCACTGAGCGCCTGGGCGCCTTGGACCTATGAAAACGGTCCGACGCAGATGACCAGCGTGGTCGTGTATCCAGTAAAGAACTTCGGCCTTACCTTCAGCCGCGCAAGTTCCTTCATGCCCCAACCGCTCGCAGTCGATCTCAGTGGTGCGACTCTGCCGAACACGTACGGGCACGGCCGCGATATTGGTTTCTTCACCAATCTGCTCGACGGAAAACTGGTTTTCTCCCTCAAGGTTTACAAAACGAACATTGCCAACGATCGTACTTCCAACACCACGATCGCATCGCGAATCGCTCGGATCGACGCGGGCGGACTGTTGCCCGGAACGTCGGCGGACACGTTCAGCTTGTATACTTTCGCCGAGAACCTGGCCCGGACGCGGCTCGGGACAACGGCCAGCCAAGCCACGGTCGATACCGAGGCGGCGAAGATCACCGATTTTTCTCCCGGTTTCCAAACGGCAGTCACGGACTATACCAACGGCGCGGCTCTCCGCGGAACCTCGGACACGGCAGCCAAGGGCGCGGAATTAGAGGTGACGTACAACCCAACGCCAAACTGGAACATCAAGTTCAGTGGCGCCAAAACCGAAGCGATCAACGAGTCGATTGAAGGCAGTCTCGATACCTATATCGCGGCTCGGCTGCCTTACTGGCAGAGCATCAAGGACGACCAGGGCAATCTTTGGTGGACCAGCACCGCGCTAGGCGCTCAGTCCGCGCAAAACTTCTACGAAACCGCCGTCGCGCCTCAGTTGAAAATCGACGAAGCGCTCGTCGGCAAGTCGGACCCACAGGTGAAGAAGTACACCTGGCGTTTGCTCACGAACTACCGTGTCTCAACCGGCATTCTCCGCGACGTCTTCTTCGGCAGCGCGGTGGAGTGGGACGACAAGAGCGTGATCGGCTATCTGGGTTCAGCGCCGGACTCGGACGGCATTGTGCGGTCTTTGGATGTCAACAAGCCCGTCTACGATCCGGCCCGTTACTACTTTGATTTCTGGGTCGGCTATCGCATGAAGCTGTTCCACGACAAAGTCCGGGCGAAGTTCCAGTTGAACGTACAAGACGCCTTCGAAGGTGGCCGCCTTCAGGCCGTTTCGGTCAATCCGAACGGTACGCCTTACAACTACCGCATTATAAATCCGCGGGTGTGGTCGCTCACCACGACATTCGATTTCTGATGTTCGTCTGCTCAGAGCCGCTCGCGACTTCGCGGATTGCGCCCAGATTGACTGTACGCATCCGCGAAGATCGTGGCGGCGCGTCTTCGTTCTAGTTTATTACCATGTCGCTCCGCCCCCTGTTCCTTTTGTTAACGGCCGTGGCAGTCCCCATCACGACGAGGGCTGCGCTCAACCAACCTTGGCAGCAACTCGACCACTCCTCGCTTGAACAGGTCTGGTCGAACTTTGCTTCACCCCCGGTCGAATATAGCGCTCAGTTCACATGGGGGTGGCGCGGGCTAGTCGACCACGAGTCGATCGTGAAAGACTTGGATGGAATCAAAACGCTCGGCGTGAACGCGGCAATCATCGAACCGCAGGCGGGGATGGCGCATCCGTATTTGTCGTCTGAATACTTCGAACTCGTCCGCTTCGCCGTCGCGGAGGCGAAAAAGCGCGGCATGCGTTTGTGGATCATGGACGACGGCGATTATCCCTCGGGCCTGGCCGGAGGAAAATTCACCCAAGAAAAACCCGAGCTGACGATGCAGATGCTCGGTTCGACGGAAAAAATCAGTCTACCGATTGGAACGACGCTCGACCGCGACCTCGATAAGGACGTGATCGCGGTGGTCGCGACCCATCACACGACCGGTGAACATCGGACGCTCGATCTAGCGAGTGGGCATATCCACTGGGTGGCGCTCGGAGGCGAATGGGACGTGGAAATCACGCACCGTATTTATCGATCTTTGCCCACCCGTTCGGCCAACAATATCACGGGTGCGAAAGATTATACCCATGCGTTGATGGATTTTCTCGATCCCAAGGCCGACGATTTTTTCAGAAAATGGACCTTCGATGGATACTTACCGTATATTCAAGATGAACTGGGCAAGACCGTTCTCGGTTTTCGCGGAGACGAGCCATCCGTTATAGCAAAGCCTTATACGCCCGCGCTTTTTTCCGAATTTGAAAAACGGAAAGGCTATGATTTGCGGCCCTATATCGCGGCCCTCCAGCAGGCATCGTCGCGCGGCAGTGATCTCAACGCCGAGCAACGTCGGGTCTATGCCGACTATTGCGACGTTTGGTCTGATCTTTTTCGCGACAACTATTTTAACATGGAAGCCGCATGGTGTGCGGACCATGGGGTCGAAATGCAGCTGCATATCGAACATGAAGAGGCGTTGCCTCAACTCGCAGTGACCAACGGAGACTATTTCAAATGTTTCCGGCAAATCGAAATCCCTGGCATCGATACCATCTGGCACCAGATCTGGATGGATAGTCCGGCTGATTTCCCGAAATTAGCGTCCTCGGCCGCGCACCTTTATGGCCGACCTCGCGTGATGTGCGAAGCGTTTGCCGCGTATCGGCCCGCGCCCAACTTGAAACAGGCTCGTTGGATCGTCGACTTCCTCCTCGCTCACGGAGTCAATCGCCTGGAGTACATGTCTTGGGCAACTTCAGCGAAGCGCGCACCATTGCCGGCAAATTTGCCGCCTCCGACGATTCCTCAGCCCATTCCAGGAACACCGCCAAAGAATCCACGCGACCGCTATTATTTCGATCCGGAATTCCCGAAGACGGCGGCCTATGTTAACCGACTCAGCTATATATTGGGCACCGGAAAACCAGCGGCGCAAATCGGACTTTTCGTTCCCTCGAGCAGTTTTTGGTTGGGCACATCCGAAGAAAAAAAGGCGATCGACGAGGCGTTGATCAAAATCTCTCGGCAGTTGGTCGAACACCAGAACGACTTTGACTATATTGATGAACAAGCGCTCTCGGGTGTCCTTGCCCTCCGGGGGAAAGAACTGGTCAACCTGAGCGGCCAGGGCTATCGCGCCATCCTCGTTCCACCGTGTCTGGCGATTTCGCACGACGCATTGAATACACTCGAGACTTTCGCGAAAGCTGGCGGCACGGTCATCTTTATCGGTAACACGCCAGGCGTTGCGGTGCAGAAAAACTTTTTGAATTCCAATCAACCGGCCGACGTGAGCTGGGCCAGCCTGCGCGTCCCCGAGAGCGAAATCACCGACAAGGTTTGGCAAACATTGCCTGCCACCGACTTCGCGGTCGATCAAGCGGACGCGAAACTCTTGCTCAATCACCGGCATCTTCCTGACGGCGAACTCTACTACATCTTCAACTCGGGAGACAGCGAAGCCGACATTTCGGCTCGATTTGCGGGGGAGGGTTCGGTTGAGCTCTGGGACGCGAACACCGGTGAGCGCCACGCACTCGAAGCGAAAACGGATGGCGCCGGATTCACCCGCGCAAGACTCGACATTCCTGGGTGGGCGAGCGTCTTGGTGGTTTTGAAAACCAAGCCTTGAGATGATCAGGGAACGATTCTTTGCCAAAGCCGTTAGCCTCCATCTGCTCATGATGGCTCTCGCGCTGGTCGCCCGCGCGAACCCGGGCGAAGGAAAAGCGTCCTTGTATTCGATTGCCGACTACGGAGCGTCAGCGCGCCAGGGTTTTTTGAATACTTTGGCGATCCAGTCGGCGATCGACCACTGTGCCGCGGCGGGCGGTGGCACCGTGGTAATTCCGCCCGGCGTTTACACGACCGGCGCGATCTTTTTTAAGTCGAATGTAGCGCTGCGACTCGAGGAGGGGGCGACGCTAAAAGGATCGGTCAACGCGAAGGATTACCCACAAGTTAAAACCCGCTGGGAAGGCAAGGAACGCGAATGGATCTCGGCGCTGGTCAACTTCATCGACGTCGACCATGCTACGGTCAGCGGCCCCGGAACAATCGATGGTTCCGGCGACGTGTGGACGGCGCAAGACCCGCGGCGACCCGCGAAGAACAGCTCGATCCCGGAGAAAGGCGCTGCGGCGCATCCAGCCGATCTGGTCACGCGAATGGGCCATCCGCGTTTGATAGCCTTTCAAAACTGCCACGGGGTTGATATCGAAAATGTCCACGTAAAGAATGAAGCGTCTTGGGGCGTCTTCTTTCTTTATTGCCAGGACGTCGTCGCGAAAAACATCCAGGTTCGAGCCGAGCACAACATTCCGAGTTCGGACGGAATGGACATTGATTCCTGTCGAAACGTCCTAGTCACCGGCTGCGATTTTGACGTCAATGACGACGATATTTCGATTAAGTCGGGGAAGGACGAAGAGGGTCGCCGGATCAATCGGCCGTCTGAGAATATAACGATCGAGCACACACGCTTCGGTTACGGCCACGGCGGAGTTGCGATTGGAAGTGAAGTATCCGGCGGAATCCGGAATATCGAAGTGAGAGATTGCGTCGTCGAGGCGGACAACTGGGCGCCCATTCGAATCAAGTCCCAGCCAAGTCGCGGCGGGCTCATTGAAAATATCACTTATAAAGACATTGATATAAAAGACGCCCGCCAAGCCGTGGAGATCAATTTAGCATGGCGTATGGTCGGCCCCGCCGAACCTCCCGCGCCAAAACTCACGCGGATGAAGAACGTTCGCTTTATCAATATCCACGGCCGGGTCCGTGCCGCAGGGTCGATTCTCGGTCTAGCGGAAGCACCGGTCACCGGCGTGACCTTTGAGAACTGCAGGCTAACGACTGGGAAAGAGTTGAAAGTCTCGAATGCGGTGGGGATTGATCTGAGCGGATTGCGTATCGAAGCTTCAACTACGGCCGCACACGCCCCCCCTCCCTGAGAGCGGAAACTATTGTCCGACCAAAACAATCGCGAGTACAGCTCGTCGCCGCTTGAGAAATGTGCGCTCAGCGCGGAGGAGAGCGGACAAGAATGTCCGCACGGCCAGAGAAGAGGGATGCCTTAGGCCACCCGACCGTTTCTTAAACGAATGATCCGCTGACAGCGTCCCGCGAGTTCCAGGTCGTGCGTGACTAAAATGAGCGTCGTGTTCCGCTCTGCATTGAGGCCGAAAATCAGGTCGACCATGGCTTTCGCCGTGTCGCCATCGAGATTGCCAGTCGGCTCATCGCAGAAGAGGATTTGGGGGCGATTAATAAAGGCTCGAGCGAGAGCGACGCGTTGTTGTTCGCCGCCGGAAAGCTGGACGGGATAGTGATCGGCGCGCGAATCCAAGCCCACGCGCGCGAGCAGACTCCGAGCAGCCGCCTCTTGGCCGGATTCGCCTCGTAACTCCAGCGGAACGAGCACGTTTTCCAGAGCCGTCAGCGTAGGGATCAGTTGGAAATTTTGAAAAACGAATCCCACGTGCGCATTTCGCACCCGCGCGCGAGCGTCCTCGTCGAGGCCGCTGAGATTCTTGTTCGCCAACACGACCTCGCCCGACGTGGGTCGATCGAGTCCGGCGCACAGACTGAGCAACGTGGTCTTACCGCTCCCGGAAGGGCCGACAATCGCGAGCGTTTCTCCCGCAAGGAGTGCGAAATCGATTTCGTGCAAGACGGTCAGGGGACCTTGCGGTGTGGAATATGTTTTCGAGACGCGCTGGACTTTGAGCATGGATTGCACAGACGTGCGAAGTGGTGCGAACAAACGTCTTCCCGGTATTTTATCAAACCCTCCGTGCGCTTCGCGTTTGGCGTACGGCGGCCTTTGCCGCCTGCGCTTTGCTCACCGCCAGCCCGAAAATCGTGGCCGCGCCAACGAACGCCGGGTTAAAGACGATTCTTTTCTTCGGCGATAGTATCACGGCGGGTTACGGACTCGAAGATCCCGCTCAGGCGTATCCGGGGTTGATCGAAGATCGGATTGAACGCGAACACCTGCCCTATCGGGTCGTGAACGCCGGCCTGAGTGGCGAAACCACCGCGGGAGGACTCCGTCGAATCGATTGGATCTTGCGTCAACCGGTCGCGATTTTCGTGCTCGAACTCGGAGCGAATGACGGCTTGCGCGGTCTTCCCCCGGCTCAAGCCCAAGCGAATCTGCAGACGATCATCGACAAAGTACGGGCAAAAGATCCCGCGGTTAAGATCGTGCTCGAGGGCATGATGATGCCCACGAATCTAGGCGCCGAGTACACGCATGCTTTTGCGGCGATCTATCCCGCCCTTGCGGAAAAGAATCATTTGACCCTGGTCCCGTTTCTCCTGGATCGGGTTGGAGGCGTGCCTTCCCTCAACCAAGCCGATGCCATCCACCCGAACGCCCAAGGGCACGCGGTTTTGGCCGAAACGGTGTGGAAATCGTTGGCTCCCTTGTTGAGAGAGTAACCCTAGTCACCAAGCAGCTATAAAATTCTTGGAAAGAGACTTGCAGTTCTTTGTCGGCGGGACTTTTTTTGGGATCTGCTTCGTTTCCGCCCCCGTTCCTACCCCATGGTTCCGGTCTTCCAGTTTTCTAGCGAGAGGGTGTCAGCGCGTTGTTCGCGACTGTTCAGGCCCCTCGTAGCATCGCGGAAAAGTTTTTCACTTTTCGGGTCGGATTTTTCGATAAAATCGACCTCGAGCCCCTCTGCAGAGGATTGACTCTGTGGTGCAAGTACGGCCCGGCTTTGCGCCAAGCGAAGCCGGGCTTTTTCGTCCAAAATTGAGAACGTTTGCCTATTTTTACGCGGCGTAAAATGGTTTTGAAACGCCTTCGGGAACTCTGGGCTGCCTTGCACTGACCGTTTCCCTAGAGCTAATTCCTTATTATGCGCTGGTTGCGCCCCATCCTCTTTGCCCTTTCCGCGACCGCCGCGACGGCCTCCACTTTCACCTGGACGGGCGGCGCTGGCGATGGCGCGTTTTCGAATCCGGCAAACTGGAGTGGCGGGGTGGCTCCGACAGAAGATGGAACGGCCACTGTGGTGTTCACGGACGCCGGCGCTGGCACGGTGCGCCTTCCGACCAACGCCAACCTCGCGCAGATTCAATTTCAAAATACATCCGCGCAAAGCTACCAGTTCTCGGCCAACGGTGTATCCGTTCTCACCTTACAGAAAGGCGTGAGCGCTTCCGGCGGCGGCTCCAGTTCTTTCAGCTCGGCCATCACGGTGAATGCGCCAGCGGCGGAGACCATCGCCGTCTCGAGCGGCAGCGTGGAAATCGACGGCGTTATCCTCGGCACCGGCAGCTTGCAAAAAACCGGAGCCGGAACGCTCCGTATCGGTGGAGTCAATACGCTCGCCGGCGGATTGACCGATAGCGCGGGTACCATCACTTTCAGCCATCTTGGGGGCCTCGGCCTCGGCCCCATCCATCTCGCCGGGGGTCAGGTCAACGTTTCGGGCGCCGGCCCTGTCTTCATCGCCAATCCCGTGACGATCGATGCGGACACGTCATTCAGCGGCGTGAACAATCAAGTCGCGATCTTCACCGGCAATGTGACGTTGACCAAATCGGTCACGCTCACGGCGAACAACACCGACGCTGTTTTCTTCACGGGCAATGTGACAGAAACCGGCGGGTCGCACGGCCTGTCGATCAGCGGTTTCGCGCCGATCGTCCTCACCGGCACGAACTCCTACACAGGCGGCACCATCGTCCTCGGGGGTGAACTCGTTTTCGGAGAAAACAGCGCCATCCCAAGGATCGGCTCAATCAGCTCCAGCTCTCTCGGCTATGTCGGCGTGGCGTTCACCGATCGCGTGCAATCGGATTTTATCGCGCGCATCGCCGGCACCGCGTTCAACGGCACAATCGGTTTCGACAGCGCGCCTTGGCAATCGAGACCGACAGTTTTCTCCGCCAATCTCGATCTTTCTTCCCTGCTTAACTACAAGTCGATCGGTTCCCTCACCACGGCGGAACTCGCCGGCCAAATCAATGTGGCCAATGGCTCCAACTACCGCTTTGGCGGTGGCGGCGGCACGATTTTCCTCGATTCGAATCTGAACAAAACGGGCCGCAATTTGCAGGTCACGTCCGATTTCGGAACTCCGCTCACCCTCGTGCTGCGCGGTTTGAACGACTACACCGGATCAACCAACGTCCTCGATTCGATCGTGATTCTCGATCGCGCGAACACGCTCCCGTCGCAATCCGCGCTTAATCTGACCGGTCCCGGCTACGTCGGCATCACCGAGAACGCTGGACTGAAGATGAACGACTTTCTGCGGCGGATCAGTTCGATCGGCAATTCCGACGCGATCGCCGGTATCGATTCGGCCAATACAAATGTGAATCGCGTGGTCAATGACGCCATCGACCTTTCCGCCCGCGGCACGCGCAGCCAATCCTACTACTTGGGCACGAGCAGCCGGGTGACGTTGACCGGCACGATCACACCGCCCAAGGGGCAATCACTTTCGATGACGGCGATTCGCGGCGGCTATCTGACCGTCGCGTCGACGCTGGGCAGCACGATCCCGGGCCTGATCATCGGGCAGACGAACTCGTTCGATCCTGAACAGGGCACCGTCGAACTGACCGGGAGCAATTCTTACACCGGTGGCACGGAGGTCCGCGGCGGCACCTTGCGGGTGAGCAACAATCACGCCCTTGGTCTCGCCGGCGTCACGGTCGACTCGGGCGGAGCGCTCAGTGTCGCGAGCAACACCACGATCGGGAATGCGATTTCATTGAACTCCGGTGCGACGTTGACCGGCACCGGCACGCTGGCAGGCGCGAATGGTTTATTCGTCGGACGCGGCGCAATCCTCGCACCGGGAGGGTTCAACACCATCGGTACCCTCACCTTCAGCTCCGGGCTGACCCTGGGCGCGGGCGGTATTTTAGATCTGGATACGATCGGGTCGAACAGCTCCGCCCTCAGTTCCGATCGGCTCTCGATTACCGGCGGCGCGCTTACGCTCGCCTCCACCGGTGGATCGCCTTTCGTGATCGAGCTGAATTCGCTCAGCAGCAACGGGACTGCTGGAGCGATCGCGGGCTTTGACGCGCGTCTGAGCTATCATTGGACGTTTGCCACCGCGAACAGCATCACGGGCTTCGCGTCGAACGATTTTAGTTTCGATACCAGCCACTTCCTCAACGCCACCGATGGCGGGTCTTTCTTCGTCTCGCAGAACGGGAACAGCTTGGTCATCAATTTCACCCCTGTGCCCGAGCCCAGCACCTACGCGTTGCTCGCACTTGGTTTGGGTGCAATCGGACTGTCGCAGTGGCGGCGAAAGAAGGCGAAAACAAGCACTCCGCCTGCGGAGTCGTAAGCCTGCGAGAGATCGAGGTCTCAGAAAGCGAGGATTCGCCTCGCTTTGGAAAATGGCGCCGCGCGACGCACTCCACACGCATGCGCATGCGGGCACGCGTTAGCAGACTAAGCTGCGTGGAGATGACGATCGTAACGAGAGGCCGCGGATCGATTACTCGACCGTCGCGTTCTTCGGCTTCTTCACCAAATCGATGAAGTCGTTGCGATGTTCCGCTTGGTCTTTCTTTTCGAGATCCTGAGTCGACCAACTCAGCACTTCTTCGGAGGTCGAACCGCGCGGGAATTCCTTCAACATCGTGCGGAAATCAGGGAGACCGGTGAACTTAACGTCTTGATTCGAGAAAGCCACCGCACGCGGATTCACGAGCGGGATCGTCACCTTGTTCGCCACGTCCACGACGGGAAGCTGGGGACTGAGCTTGAGCGAAAGGATCTGGTGCATCGTTTCATCGCGGACCGGGGTCTCGTCGCTGGCCAGTCCGGAGGTCGACGGCGAATTGGCCGGAGCCGGAGCAATCTTCGACGTGCTCGCGGTGTCGCCCGAGGCGGTACTATCCGAGGCAATCGACTTACCTAGGCGGTAGCCCGAATCGCGGAAAGGCGCGGGCTTGAGATCGGAAAAACCATCCGGAATCGACTTCGCCAAACGATTGGTCGCCGCAACTTCGGCATCTGTCGGAACGAGAACCTTAGCTGCAACCGGTGCGGGAGAAACGAGGACGCGGCTCGAGGATGGGTGCGATAGGCGCACCGCGAAAACGGCAGCCAAGCATGCCGCCGCGGCCGCTCCGACGGCATAGTACGGAAAATGAATGATCGTGGCCGACTTCGGTTCGACCAACGGCGTGCTCCGGTGGTTCAAGACAGGTTCGTCCTTCAGCGCAGCTTGCAACTCACCCGCGGTGGAGCGGATTTCATTCACGATCCGCAGAGCTGCAGCATTGTGGGAAATAGCCGCGGCAACGCGGGCAGCCTCAGCAGCGTCAAGCTCGCCCAAGGCATAGGCGGTCAAAATCGGATCTTCGGTGGCAATCTTGGAGAGCTTCATGGAGAACAAAGTTAAAGCTGTTGGGCGGCGAATTCCGTACGGAGCCGCGTGACGGCGTTATGAATGAGAACACCGACGTGGCTCACCGACAGAGCAGTAATACGGCTGATCTCTTTATAACTGAATCCGTTTTGAAACTTGAGCCGGATAACCTCCTGTTGGTTCTGCGGGAGTCCGTCGATGAGACGCAAAACCGCCTCTTGCAGTTCAGCGCTTTCGATCACACGGAGAGGACGCGGTTCATCCGACGTCACACGCTCCGCCTGCCCTTCTTCAAAGCGCCTCATGCGGCCTTCCTTGCGGAGCACATCGAGGGATCGATGGCGGCAGACGGTAAAAAGCCACTCCGCAAGATGGCCTTGCACGGAGTCTTGGGATTGCGCAACCAGCTTAAGAAAAGTGTCTTGGACGATATCACGGGCTCGATCCGGATCACCGACGAGACGCGCGGCATAGCGAATGAGCGGAGCTTGGTACTCCGCCACAGCGGCGCGCAAAAACGTATCGGTGTCTGCTGCATAAGAGCTTTCACAGTGCATGGGGTCAGGGGAACTAAGACCGTCGCTTATCATACGCGCTCAAATGCCGTTTCTTAACAATATCGGCCATTTCGGCCTCCTTCTCCAGTGATTCACCGAGAGAAACTGCCCTTTTTTTCGAGCTTACCGAGTCTTGATCACCCGGGTCCCGGCCACGAAGTCGGGTAAGCCGCGTTTTTCCTCATCGATCCCGACGAAAAAGAATCCAATGAAAAACAGCATCCCGCTGAGAATCTGCATGATAGCTCGCACCACGAGCCGCCCAATTCCGACGCGGGCACCATCGGGCATGACGGTTTTCAAACCGAAGATCATTTTGCCGGGCGTCGCCCCAAATCGATAGTTGAAAAAGGTCGAGTAAACGATCGCGAAACTGAAATTGATCAACATGCCCGGCAGCGCGCTGCGCCAAATGACCTGGGCCATCGTTGGATCGAATGGATTCAGATCCGTCGGGACTGGCGGGATCACGTGAGCGAGAATGAAGAGGTAGTCCAAAATCTGCCAAGCGATGTAGATGATGATGAAGTTGATCATCCACGCTACGAACCGAATCCAAAAACCGGCGTACTCGGTTTCGCGGGGCATCAGTTCACCCTCGCGGATGCGGCGGAAAAACTCTTCGCGGTGTTCCAGGCTGACCCAGCGGCCCTGGTATTCGATCATCTCGCGCTTGGGGTAGGTTTTACCGCTGACCAAACAAACGGCAGTCTCGTCCGCGCCGACAACCCGCGGAGCGTCCATCGTTTCTGTGTTTGGAATCGGCGGGATCAACGTCGGTGCAATAGTTTCGTACGTCTGCCAATTCGGCATGCCCGCGCGCCAAACCAGCGTCGACGGCTGGATCACGCCCTCGCCAACGAGGCGGTGAAAATCAGCCTCGCTAACCGGGCCCTGGCGCTGCTGCTGAAAGGAGTAGTACCATTGCATGGAAAAACAGTTCGTTAACTCCTCGGCGTCCGCAACGCTTTACCGAACTCCGCTTCCGTGCTTTTGTGCGCCCGCATGTTTCCGCGTTTTCTCACTCGATGGGCCTGCTTCGCATTGATCGCGCTCGTGGCGCTGAACGGCTGCGCTAAACGGAAAACATTAACCGAAACCGGTCGCCGCGAACAAATACTCTACCTCGGCAACGGCGCAGATCCGCGCGATCTCGATCCGCAGATCGACGTCGCCTACAATGATTACAACGTGCTCATCGCCTTGTTCGAAGGGCTCACCGTGATCGACGAGGCCACGTCGCAGCCAATTCCCGGCATTGCCGAAAAATGGGATATCTCGCCGGATGGCCTGACCTACACGTTTCATCTGCGCGACGCCCAATGGTCGAATGGAGACCCGGTCACGGCGGCCGATTTCGTATTCACCGCTCATCGTTTGCTCGAGCCCAAGCTCGCTTCGGAAAACAGCTACCTCGCCTACCCCATCGCGGGCGCAAAAGAGTACAACGAAAAGAAGCTGACCGATTTTAACCAAGTGGGCGTGCACGCGCTCGACCCCAAAACGCTTCGCATCACGCTCGCGCAGCCAACGCCTTATTTCTTGGCGATGCTCACGCACCAAGCCTGGTTTCCGGTCGAAGAAAAAACGGTCACGAGGTTCGGCGATCCGTTCAGTCGCAATACCGGTTGGACGAAAATCGGAAACTTTGTGGGCAACGGCGCCTACACGATCGAGTCGTGGGCACCCGACCAGCGCTTAGTGGTGAAAAAAAATCCGCGCTACTGGGATGCCGCGAACACCAAGCTCGAAAAGGTCGTCTTTTACCCGATCGCGGATGAAACCACCGAAGAAGCGAATTTCCGAGCGGGCCAGATGCATATCACGTACGACGTGCTTCCGAACCGGATCGATCACTACAGGCACGAGCATCCGGATCAGATCCGCATCGATCCGTTTCTCGAAACTTTTTTTCTCCGCTTCAACGTCACGCAAAAACCATTTGACGACAAGCGCGTCCGCCAAGCGCTTGCGCGCGCGATCGATCGCGAAGCGATCGCCAACTCCGTCATGCGCGGCAGCCGATTGCCGGCCTACAGCTTCACGCCGCCCAACACCGCCGGCTACAACTGTAGTGCAAAAACCCCTACAGATTACGATGCGGCGCGAAAGCTCCTCGCGGAGGCCGGATTTCCCCAGGGTCGCGGCTTCCCGCACGTCGACGTGGAAATGAACAGCGATCCGATCAACACCGTTGTGCTGGAAGCGATTCAGCAGACCTGGCGGAAGGAATTGGGGATCGAGGTCGGCCTGACGCAGACCGAGTTTCGTGTTTACGCCGATGACATGCACCGACTTGCCTTCAAGATCCTCCGCTCTCGGTGGGTGGCCGACTACAATGATCCGTCCAACTTCATCGAGATGTTCGTGACCAATAGTCCGAACAATAACAGCGGCTGGTCCAACGCGGAATACGATCGTCTCGTCGATCAAGCGAATCACGAGCTCGACCAGACCAAACGTTTCCAAACCCTCGATCGCGCCGAAACCCTTCTGCTCGATGAGGCGCCGATCGCACCGGTGTTTTTCGGCACGCGCACCTTCCTGATCGACCCGCACGTCAAAGGCTGGGTGCCATCGCTCCTCGGCATCCATCGCTATCAAAAAGTCTGGCTCGAGTAAGTTCGCTTCGCTTAGCCTGAAACCATGCGTTTTACGATCGCCGCGCTCAGCTTCATTCTCAGTGCCGCCTGCCTATCGGCCGGAGATCTGCGCATTATCCGCGTGTGGCCGGATTATCGGACAACCCAATCGTTCGTCAGCATTTCGGAGTACTTCAGCGGAGAGGAAAAGCCGGTGCGCAATCAGACTCTTTTGCGCAGCCAGCCGGGAGAACGCGCCGGATTTTATTTTCTGACGCGTTTGGGAAACCATGGCGCAGCGGTGACCGGAGCAAAGATTCAACTCGATGTGATTTCCCCGCGCGCGCCCGAGGCAGTTTCCTATACTTTTCCCATTAACATTCCGCACGGCCAGCACGTTTACCAAGTCGGTCTGACCGGCTCGGACTGGCCGGTTCCGAACGAACACCCCATCGCCTGGCGTGTTTTGATTTTGGATACAGCGGGCAATCAACTGCTCTCGAAGCAAAGCTATTTGTGGAGCAAGCCGGACGGAGAACGTTGAGCACCTGATGGGCGCATCACGGGAGGGCGAGAAGTGGATCGACTGGCGTGAAGTCCGCGGATTTTCGCGGGTCACCGAAGCGACACTCGCGGAACTGCTGGATGGCGGCCAAGCCTTCCGCTGGCGGCGTCAAGGCGAGGTATGGCGCGGCGTGTGGTCCGCTTACGTCGTCGAACTCAACGTGATTGACCAACGCCTTTGCTGGCGCGCCCCGGAAAAAACCGCTCAGCGCGACGAACCAGCGCTGCATCATTATCTCGACACGACCGGCCATCAGGAACGTTTCGTCGACGAGCTTCCGTGGCGCAGCGACCCCCACCTCGACCAATGTCTCGAAGCGTTTCCCGCGCTGCGCATCCTTCGGCAACCCTTCGGTGAAACCTTGCTCGGTTTTCTTTGCAGCGCGACCAAGCAGATCGTGCAGATCAAGCAGATGATCGCGCTCCTGGCTGAACGGCACGGAACTCCGATCGGTGCGGGCGAACATCGCCTGCCCACTTGGGACGAACTTTCCCGCGTATCCGAAAAAGCCTTACGTGAGTGCTTGCTGGGATTTCGCGCCCGTTACATTCACGACACGGCCCAAGTCATCGCAGAGCAAAAAGGCTGGCTCGAGGAAACGGAACGGCTGCCCTATGCCGAAGCGAAAGAGCGGCTCTGCTCGCTGCCCGGTGTGGGCGAGAAAGTAGCCGACTGCGTGCTGTTATTTGGCGCGGGGCGCCTCGAGGCGTTTCCCGTCGACACCTGGATTCTGAAAACAATGGAGCGGCGCTACGGACTCACCGCGTGGAAACCGGCGCAAGTGGCGCGTTTCGGTCGCGTCCATTTCGGTGCGGCGGCCGGGCTAGCGCAGCAATATCTGTTCGCCTGGGAACGTCGAAACGGGGCGCGAATGAAATAAAAAGGGGCCGTCTGAGCGAAGACCCTCGTAGAATGCGTGCCACGTCGCCGCCACGCGCACATTCACATGCGTGAATTCCGCGTTCCTTCGACAAGCCGCGTTCGTGAGAATGCGGGCCCTGTGTATGATACGCCAATGGCCGCCTTTATTAATGCAGCCACGTCTCGATCCGACCCCTAAGACGATTTTTGAATCAGCTCCACTTCGTAACCCTCCGGCGCATCAATGAACGCGATGACCGAGCCCGAGCCGGTCTTGGTCGGACCATCGCTCAGCGCAAAACCTTTTTTACTCAACTCCGCTGCGAAGGCTTCGAGGTTCTCCACTTCGAAGGCCAAGTGCATCAGATCCGGCTGCACCTGGACGGAGGGAGAATTGGCCAATTGGCAGAGCTCGATTTCCTCGTCGCTATTCGGCGTCGTTAAAAACGCCAACTGCGCGCCGCGCGGCGAGGTATGGCGCGTGCGCACTTTCAGACCGAGGGCATCTTGGTAAAATTTAATCGTGCGCTCGAGATCGTTGACGCGCATGCGGGTGTGCAGAAGTTTTTTAACCATACTCCGCACCGTAAAGCAGAACGCCGTCTCTGCAAAAAAAAAGCCGGCCTCCGCGGAGACCGGCTTAGCTTTAGATGCTTGTGTTTTCCTTAAGCGCGGCGGGCGCGGCGACGCAGACCCACAACGCCAAGAAGTGCAGCGGCACCGACTAGACCGTAAGTCGAAGGTTCCGGCACCGCACCACCGCCACCCGGGATGATGGGGTCGAAATTTTGCCGGAACTGCCAGTTGAGAATATCATGGTCTTCGAACGCGGCGCCTGTGGCCGCGGTGAAACCAACATAGGCATCGGTCGAACCGAGAATGCTCACGAGATCCACGTTGGCTTGGAGGAGCGGATCGGCAGGGCGAACCGTGGAATCTTCGGCCAAGCGCAGTTCAAGGCTCTGGGTTGAGCCATCGTAATCGACCCACACGCTCCACGTATTGCCGTCGTTCATGCGATTCGCGACGGAGACCGCGTCGGTCGCAGGCGAAAAATTGCCGTTGTAGTCGAAGTTCACGTGGTTGCCGTCCGGGTCGAAACCGCTGCCGTTGTTCCACGTATCAAACTCGACGCCGAGGCTCTTCGGAATCCCGGTGTAGCCGATGCCGACACCGCTGCCACCGACGCTGTTCGAAGTCGTTTCAACCGTGAAGACAATGCCATCAGCGCCCCAGCCATCGTTGTCCGAGCTGCCGCCGACATCGTGCATATTGAACTGGAAAAACGTGCTGAAGGAGGCGTTTGAAGCGAGTGAAACGGTATTGGTCGAAAAAGCGCTGCCGGCCTGCCAGTAGTTGGCGGGCGTGAGGCGAAGCACGTTGTCGACCGACGCAGCATTCCCATTGAGCTGGAGGCCGCTGGTGGAGCTGAAGTCAGTATACGTAAAATCAGCGAATAATGAACTGGCGGATGCGGCCAGTCCGAGAGCTATAATCAGGTGGGGAGTTTTCATTGGGTCAGTGATGCTTTGAAATCGGAGAGCGGCGGGGTCGAGCCTGGCTTGACAATCTGAACAAAAACCACGTTTTCCCTCAGATGGACACTGTCAATTTTTCCGAATGCGCAAGATTCGTCGATTAGGATCGCGAACGATTTTCAGTAGCGCTGGAACGACGCGACTCGAAAGCGGCGGCCTGGCGCCGTTGATGAAAATTATGAGCGAGGCGGCCGATCGCCACAGGACGTTCGATGCCCCAAGCACGGCGGCGCACGGTGCGCTTGATAAACTCGGCGACGACAGCCTCGTTATGGCGTTCGATCATGGCTTGGCGCAGCAGCTCGCGTGTGGCGGCTACCGCGTCATTGCCGACGTGGGTGATGAGTGCGGCGACGTAGGACTGGTGACTGCTATCGATGAACCCCCGCTTGACCAGAGCCTCGGCACACCCCTTGCCGGCAGCCGGGTCGACCGGCTCCGCCTGGGATGATGGCTTGCATTCAGAGGCTTCCGACTCATCGGACGAGTCAGGGGAGCCGGTATCGTAGAAGGGTTCAGAGGGAGAGAAAGCAGTCATGGGCGGAATCGTTACTTCTCCCATCTTCGAGTTTTGCAGGCAGTCGTTACGGAAATTCTTGTGACGTTTTTCCCGTTTCTAGGGATGCAGCTATGTAAAAAGCGCACAAGGAACGCCATTAACTTGAAATGGCTTATGGGGGTTTTATAGAGTCGCCGGATGGGAAATCGACCGAGGGCCCCCCGGTATAGCATCATTCTCGCCTTGGCTGCATTGGTAGCGGCGACCACCTATGTCTCTCTGCATCGGCGTGACGCGGGCGCGAGCCCTTCGTCGCAGGCCGCGTCTGCAGGGGACGTGCGCCAAGAAACGAGCCGAACGGTCCAGCAAGCCGTGGCGACATCATCTGAAGCCTCTAAAGCACGGGAGCGGTTCACCTACGCCCGCGGCTGGGCCACGGAGACACGTCCGGAATTTCTGTCGTTCAAGCACTGGACAGAGCAGTACCTTGCCGCCGACGCCGCCCGGAAACCCACGCTCGTAGCAGAAGGTGTCGAATTAGCCAAAGCCCGCCGCGTCAAAATGGCGTCACTCATCCACACCGATCCGCGTGGAGCAATCGACGCGACCGTTCCGGCTGCAATCCGTGCGCAACTGCCCGAAGAAATTTTAGCTCAACTCGAAAACCGGGTTTCGGGAATGGGCGACTTCGAAGTGCTGGGGCGAACAGAGGCTGGGCCGAATAAGCAATCTACACCCGCAATTTTCCGTGAAGTGCAGTTGAACGGCGCCACCTATGATGCGTATGTTTACGGCCAGCGCTCGGGTGAAACGACAAAACTAAATATACCCCTCCAAGGCGTGGCGCTCGATCGCGCTTTGGCGGTGCAGGAGAGCGCGCTGCGTGCGCTGGAAACAGACGAATCCGTCAGCTCCGCCGTGGCGATTGCGCAGGAGCCCGTCGGTACAACCGCAGTTCCCAGCTCGGGCCCAACCGTCACTGTTCAAGTCGGTGATCAATATGGCAATGTTTCCGTGACTCATCTTGAGGCGTTAGGTTCCACCTTGGCCGGATTCGAAGCCGGGATCAATCCGCACCCCACCGCGGCCAATTTGGCCACGATCCTGAGTTCCGTTTCCACCGGGACAAAAAAAGCGGACGCGACGGCTGCGAGTTTACCGTCAGCCTCTTGGACAACCGGTCCCAAAAAAGTGCTGATCGCGTTGTTCGACTTTCCCGATTTGCCCGGAAACCCGATCGATCTTTCGACCAATCAAGCCATTACCCCTCTCGTCGCCAGTAGTCTGATCACGCAGGCGGTCAACAATTTCTATGTCGGCTCCTCATATAACAAAACCTCTCTGACGGCGACAGCGGATGCGACTCTTTACCATTTGCCGCATACCTCCGTCTACTATGCCCAAGCGTCGAACGGATCGGACCAGATCATGGCCGATGCCCGCTCACTGGTGAGCGAGAAGCCCGACGCGTATGATCGCTTTATCATCGTTTTCCCGAATCTCGCCCGGGTTCCCAATTCCAATATCACTTATGGTGGACTCGGCTATATTGGGGCTAGCGGTGTCTGGCTCAACGGATGGTACGACTTCGCCACGGTGGCGCACGAATTGGGCCACAACTATGGCCTCAACCACGCCAACGCCTGGTCGCCTGCCAGCCAAGATCCCGTTGATATCAATGGGCAATCCATTGAATACGGGGATGATTTTGACGTGATGGGAAGCGGTTATGACGCAAGAGCCGACTTCAATATGTACCACAAGAACGAGCTCGGCTGGATCCCCAATTCAGCGACGACCACGATTGCTTCGTCCGGCACCTACCGCGTCTATCGATTCGACGACCAGAAGGCGAATCTAAGCAACCCACTCGCGCTTAAAATCGTTCGCAATTCCACCCAGACCTATTGGATCGGTTTCAGACGCGAGTATACGGACAATTCCAGTCTTTTAAACGGTGCGTATGTGCTATTTGGATACCAGCAGGATACCAACAAGCAAAGCGATCAGATCACCTTCAATTATCAGGAAGGTCTGGGGGTCGGATCATACCTCTGCGATCAATCCGGAGGCTTTACAATCCACACCCTTAAAGAGGGCGGGACCGCTCCGGACGAATATCTCGATATTCAAGTGCTCTACCCCACCACCCAGGTGCTGGCGGCGACGAACATTGGCCCTTCGAGCTTTACCGCGAATTGGACACCAGACTCAAATGCGACCGGTTACAGCATCGATGTCGCCACCGACCAAGCATTCACTCAGCCGGTTATCTCTGCGCTGCAGATCGGCAATCAGACCTCCGCACCCGTTACTGGGTTAGCGCCACAAACCACCTACTATTATCGGGTTCGCGGACTAGGAAACGGTTTTCAACTTCCCACGACGAACTTCGCGTCTTTCACGACTACATCGGTGCCTTTAACGGTCGTGCACGTTCATACCGGGGATTCCCTCAGCCTAACCGCGCCGGGTGTTGGTTCACAGACTTACCTTTCATGGACCCGAAATCTCCAATCTGCGAATTATACATTCGGTCCCACCTTTCTAAAACAAAATATAACACTTCAAGACAGCGGCTATTATCAAGCTACACCCACGAGTGGCGCGAGCGCCGGACCTCTAGCCAAGTTCTTCGTGGTCGTGTCGTGCCCCCATAGCGAAGTCCAAAGCTGGAGCTTTAACAACTCGCTGTATAGCGGCGATACGGTATCGACGGGATTGCACGACATAGTTCAAGTCGCAGCAGGAGCGGACAATCTCGCCTTACTCAAGTCGGACGGAACTGTCTACGAGTGGGGCGATAATTCCTACGGGCAAAACAATATCCCGGCTGGTCTAAACGATGCAGTCAGGATCGCTCTCGGGAAAGATTTTACCGTCGTTCTCCATGGCGACGGCACTGTCAGCGCATGGGGGCGCAACGACCAAGGTCAATGCGCCGTGCCGGCTGGTCTGAGCGATGTCGCCGAGATCGCCGCAGGCACGACCATTGCCGTGGCGGTGAAGACCGACGGCACATTGGTCGCTTGGGGTAAAAACGCCAGCAGCCTGCCCGCTTTGTCTCACGTTACGGGAATCGGCGCGGCCGACGACCAGATCGTTGATGTGATCGAGTACGACCAAGAACTTTTCGAATGGATTCCCGGCACCACCACCGCGACCCAGCAGCCAGGCTACATAAACATGAAACAGTTGTCGGGAAACAATCAGGAACTTCTGGCCGTCACCGCTTGGAACACGTTAGCCCAGCTCCGGACGGCGCCCGATTCTCTGACCGGCACACCGCCGACAGAACCGCGTTACATCGCCAAGGTTGCGACCAGTTTGACGACGGACCTGGTGCTAGACTCGAACGGTACAATCGAAGCCTGGGGCCAAAACGCATCGCTCATCCCGGCTACATCTAACGTCTTGGACATCGCGATTGGTCAAACAGCCGCCGCCGCGATTGTGGACGATCTCAACATCCCGCGTTTTTCTGCCAGTGTCGATATGCCCGCTACCGTCTCGACCAACAGCATTACGGTGAACAGCAACGTCGCCGACGCCACCAGCGAGCAATGGCAGCTCAGCACCGATAATGGCTCGACCTGGTCTAATCTCTCGGACGATAGCAGCAATTATAGTGGAACGAGCACCGCAGCCCTGACTGTATCGAACATCTCGATACAAAAGAATGGCTATCAATACCGACTCGTGGCCTCAGGTGGCGACGGCTCGGCCACAAGCAACACCGCCATTCTCAATTACTACAACTTCGATGCGGCCCGCCTCGCGAACGTGGCCACGCGTTCCTTCGTTGGCACCGGCGCGAATGTAGAGATCGCCGGCTTCATCATCAGCGGAACTCAGCCGAAACAGGTGCTCATTCGCGCCGGAGGTCCATCGCTGACACCCTACGGCGTCGCCGGGGCGCTGGCTGATCCGGTTTTGACGCTTTACGACAATCAACAAAAGGTCATCGGGACAAACGACGACTGGGACGCCACGACACTGCAAACCGCTTTTGCAACCGTGCACGCCCCGACCTGGCCGGTGGGCAGCAAAGACGCAGCGATGTTAGTAACCCTGCAACCTGGCGGTTACACCGCACAGGTGACCGGCAAGAATGGTCAAACAGGCGTCGCGCTCGTCGAGGTCTACGAATACGATTCTACTCAGCCCGGTAAGTTGACCAACTTGTCCACTCGCTCCTTCGTGAGTACAGGCGCCGGAATCCAGATCGCGGGCTTCATCGTCCAAGGTACTTCGCCCAAGCACGTGCTCATCCGCGCCGGAGGTCCGTCCCTTGTGCCTTATGGCGTCGATGGCGCGCTCGCCGATCCCGTTTTGACGATCTTCGACGGACAAAAAAACCAGATCGCCACCAACGACGACTGGGACTCGACGACTATCCTGCCTCTGACCACGGCGAACGGCATTCCCGCTTGGATGCCGGCCAGTCCTGATGCGGCTATCTACCTGACGCTCAATCCTGGCGGCTACACCGCGCAGGTCGCGGGGAAGAATGGCGCGACCGGCGTCGCTCTCATCGAAGTCTTCGAAATGCCGTAAGTAGAGGTCGTTTTCGGGCGACCTTGAAATATTCGCCAGAACGGCGCTTGACATTTTTTGGCCATGGTACCTTTGTCTCGCAAGGTAGCTTGCAATTCCTCACGACCATCGACCGAACATGAGCGTTAACGAACGATTCTCCGCCATCCGTAAAGGGCTCTTGGAGTTCCTCGTGCTCAAGATCGTGTCGGCCGACAAGGTTTACGTCGCCGACATTTTGAAACAGCTCAGTGAAACGGAATTCGCGACGCAGGAAGGCACGCTCTACCCGCTGCTCAGTAAAATGCGCCGCGACGGGCTCGTGGATCACGAGTGGAAAGAATCCGAAGCCGGACCTCCGCGGAAATACTACGCGCTCACGCCGAAGGGCAAAGAGCAACTGCGCGAAACCTCTCAATATTGGCAGAAAATCAGCAACACGGTCGCAGATCTCGGCCGCAGTTAACTTCCCCTCCCCATGAACAAGGTCATCACGGTGAATCTCAACGGCAACGGCTACCAACTCGAAGAAGGTGGTTACGATGCTCTCCGCAGTTATCTCGAGCGCGCTCGAGCCAACCTCGCCGACAATCCCGATCGCGACGAAATCGTCTCCGACATCGAACACGCGATCGCCGAACGCTTCCGCTCTCTGCTCGGCGCGTATAAATCCGTCGTATCCGAGAAGGAAATACGTGAGGTGCTCAACGCTATCGGTCCGGTCGATGGAGGCTCGGAAGCAACGCCCCCTGGACAGCCGGAGCAGAGTCGCACGATGCCTCCACCTCCCCCGCCTTTCGCAGGGAATTCGGCTTTTGGCTCAACGAGTTCGTCCACCAACGCGACAGGTGCCTCCACTTCGGCCGGCAATCCCACAGGAACCTCCTCTGCCACGGGCAGCGCCGGCTCATGCGCTCCGCGACGTCTTTACCGGTTCAACGACGGCGCGATTTTCGCCGGTGTCTGTCGAGGACTCGGCATCTATTTCGACCTCGATGTCACCCTCGTCCGGCTCGTCTTCGTCGTCGTTTCCGCGCTTTCGCTCGGTCTGGGTTTGGTCGCGTACTTCGTCATGGCCTTTAGCGTTCCACTCGCCGAGACGCCCGAAGAAAAAGCCGCCGCTCAAGGTGGCACACCCACTGCCCAAGATTTTATCCGCCGCGCCAAAGAAGGTTATTACGATGCTATGAAAAACTTCCCCGACAAAGATCAACGCAAGGCCTGGAAAAAGCGGTTCAACCGCGACGTCCACGCCTGGGCCGAAAATTTCAAAACCCAAGCTCAAGGCAATGCGTCTCAGTGGAGCCGCAATTGGCAATCCCACTGGACTCCGCCTTTTCAACCCCACCCCGCCGCCTGGGTCGCGATTCCCTTGCTCTCGATCCTGAGCGTGGCGCTGGTCATTCTTTGTATCGCGATGACCATCTCGATCCTCAAAACCGGAGCGATCTTCGGGCTCGCTCTGCCCGGTGGATTGCCTGTCTGGTTAACGATATTGATCATCTTCGCCCTTTTCCAGATGGTCGAGTGGCCGATTAAGGCAGCTCGGTACCAACTCTGGGCGCAGGGTCATCCTGATCACGGTCATTACTACCCGCGGAGTTTCTTCGGCGGCGGTTTCATCTGGCTCGCCATCTTCGTCAGCATCGCCTGGTTCGTATACCCGCACCAAACCCAGAACGTGATTCAGCACCTGCCACCGCTCATTCATGAAGCCACCGATAAGATCGTAGCCTGGTGGAATCAGAAGTGATCGACTGGTCTCGCACCTCCGTGCGGTCGAATTGATTTGCCCGCACTCATCCGATCTTCCGCGTTTCGGATGGGAGCACGGTCGATGCAGGCCGATGCGAATATGGGCGCTAACGCCGTAGTTGCGCCAGGCCTACAACGCTTCGGCCGTTGACCCAGCTTGCGCCGATGAGGGTCGCGCGGGGAAATTCTTGGATGCCGGTTTCGTTGCTGTTGATCTGGGAGATCAACATATCGACCGCCGCCTCGCCGATCACGCTGCTGTGTTGATTCATGCCGGCGATTTCCGGGCGAGAGGAACGCCACTCGAGCTGAATGACTCCCATGTCTTCCGGCACACGCTTACCGAGGTCGCGCAACCAAGTCATGGCGTTGTTATATAACGTGAAAATCACGTCGGGCTGATATTTATTCAACCACACGCGAAACAGGTCCGCGTTCTTCGGGCCAACGACGTCGCCAAAAACAGGGATTTGATCCGCTTTCGGCAATGTCCGCTGGCCAGCAAAAAACCCGGCGGAGTAACGCTGCTCGATCAGCTCGTCGATGACATGATCCAAGACCAATCCGGGACGGCGATACCCTAACTCCAACGCGCGTTCAAAAGCAGTTAAGGCCAAGTGATGATGATCCACACAGCAAAACGACAGCGCTGGATCGCGCGTCCGCACGCCCGTGACCACGGTCGGAAACGCGCGCCAGAGGGGTTCGAGGTGCTCGGGCAAATGGTTCGTGTCCATCAAACCAACAAGGACAATTCCCTTGATTCCTCGCGCCCGAAAAACGCGGATCAACTGATTCGCCGTCACTTCTGGATCATGAAGCCAAAAAGAATCGAAGGCGTAGCCCAGGCGTTCGGCGCGATTTTTGCAGCCGTCGACATACGTCGGAATCGTCGGGTGGTCGCGCAGAGCGTGCGAATCGCGATTCGCATTCATCAACGCGAGCTTTGCTTGAAAGCGGTGCCGTCGGGTCGAGCGCAGTTGCGCCATCAGTTGCGAGACGATCGGATTCGGTTGATAACCGAGTTCGTCCGCCACCACGCGAATGCGTTCGCGCGTCGCCGGTGGAATTTGCGAACTCCCGCGCAGTGCGAGAGAAATGGTGTTTTTCGAAAACCCCAGAACGCGCGCGATGTCGTTAAGCGTAGGCCGTGACATAGTGCGCGTTTACCTTTCGCTCACACCTGGCCGTAGTAAGCGCCCGGGCCGTGCTTGCGCTTGAAGTGTTTCGTCGAGAGCTCGGACTCGATCTCGGTCAGCTCAGGATTCAACTGCATGGAAAAAATCGCCAACTGCGCGACGCACTCCAGCGCCACGGCCACCTCGACTGCATGCGCGACATTTCTTCCCCACGTGAAGGGCGCATGCCGATTGACCAAGACCCCGGGCAAATCTAACGGCTCGCAATGAGTCGCAGACAGGCACTCCACAATCACATCGCCCGTCGCCCATTCGTATTTGCCGCCGGAAATTTCCGCGGGCGTCAGCTTGCGCGTGATCGGCACAGAGCGGCTAAAGTAATCCGCGTGCGTCGTCCCGAAAATCGGAATGGCGCGGCCGGCCTGGGCAAACGCGGTCGCGTGCGTCGAGTGCGTGTGGACCACGCCGCCAATGTCGTTGAAAGCCAAGAAAAGCCGCCGATGCGTCGGCGTATCGGACGAGGGACGCAGTTTTCCTTCGACCTGCTTGCCGTCGAGATCGATCAATACCATGTCCGACGGCTGCAGCGCCTCGTAAGCGACACCGCTCGGTTTGATCGCGAAAATTCCGGCGTGACGGTCGATGGCCGACGCGTTGCCAAACGTCAGATTGATCAGCCCGTGCTGAGGGAGATGCCGGTTGGCTTCGTACGCTTCTCGTTTCAGTTCTTCCAACATACAATCAGGCGCGGATGCCGAGCGCCAAATGGTAGTAAACTTCGTTGTTGCGCAGTGTCTGCCGGAAGTCGCGCAGTTTCGTCTCGCGATCGATCGTCACCAGTTCGATGCCTGCAATCGTCGCAAAGTCTTCGAGCATCTCGGTCGTCACGCTGTAACTATAGCCGGTGTGATGCGCGCCGCCAGCATAGATCCATGCCGCGCACGCGGTCTTGAAGTCTGGTAAACACTCCCAAACGGCGCGCGCGACCGGCAAGTGTGGAAGGGCCGGAGGCTGCACGGCGGAGACTTCGTTGACGATCAAGCGGAAACGATTCCCGAGATCGACGAGCGAGGCATTGAGGGCCGGACCTTTCGGCGCGCTGAAAACCAAACGCACCGGATCCGCTTTTCCGCCGATGCCGAGCGGATGAATTTCGACCGTCGCTTTCCCATCCGCAATGCTCGGACAGATTTCCAACATGTGTGCACCGAGCACTTGGTGACCGCCAGGAGCGAGATGGTAGGTGTAATCCTCCATGAACGACGTGCCGCCCGGAAGTCCATCGCCCATCACTTTCATCGCGCGGACCAATGCGGCCGTTTTCCAATCGCCTTCGCCCGCAAAACCATAACCCGCGGCCATCAAGCGCTGCGGCGCGAGACCGGGCAATTGCGCGAGACCATGGAGATCTTCAAACGTCGTGGTGAAGCCTTTGAAATTTCCTTCTTCGAGAAACGCGCGGATTCCGAGTTCCTGGCGCGCGGCGTAGCGCAGCGATTGCACGCCTTCACCGGATTGCAGCGGAGCCGCCACTTGGAATTTTTCGCCGTATTCTTTCACCAGACGGTCGATCGATGACTCATCAATGGCGTTAATCTTCGCCACCAAATCGCCGACGCCAAAGCCATTGGTGGAGAAACCGAATTTCATTTCGGCAGAAACCTTGTCCCCTTCCGTCACCGCGACGGCGCGCATGTTGTCGCCGAAGCGAGCGAACTTCGCGCCCTGCCAATCCTGCCAGGCGCGAGCGGCGCGCATCCATGCGGCCAAGCGGTCCTGCACATCGGAATCGCTCCAGTGGCCGACCACGACCTTGCGCCCCAAGCGCATGCGAGTGTGGATGAATCCGGCCTCACGGTCGCCATGCGCCGCCTGGTTCAGATTCATGAAATCCATGTCGATCTCGTTCCACGGAAGATCGCGATTATACTGCGTGTGAAGATGGATGAACGGTTTGCGCAACAAATTCAGGCCACGTATCCACATTTTGGATGGCGAGAACGTGTGCATCCACAGCACGAGGCCCGCGCAGTTCGCGGACTGGTTGGCCTCTTCGCACAGTTTCGTGATCTCATCGGGCGTGGTGACGAGATTCTTGTAGACAACCGGATACGGGATGCGCGACGAACCGCTCAGCGCTTTCGCGATTTCAGCCGAATGCGCGGCCACTTGTTTAAGCGGGCCGGGGCCGTAAAGGTGTTGCGATCCGGTGACGAACCAGACTTCGGAAACAGGTGCAGAAACCATGGAAGGGAAAAGGGCTAAAGGCTAAAGGCTGAAGGGCTGACGGCTAGGCGCGTTGAGAGTGCTTGAGGGCGAGCAGGTCTTTCATCACTCGACTCAGGTCAGCGGTCCGAGTGACACCGCCAAAGGCATCGTGGACTTGGCGGTAGAGACGATAGAGTTCGTCATAAACTTTCCGGCGCTTGGCGTCGGGACGATATTGCTTCTTCGCCAAGCCCGTCATGCGGCGCTGCGCGGTCGCAAAGTCGGGCTGAGCTCCGGCGAGAACCGCCGCAGAAATCGCGGAGCCGAGTGCACACGCCTGACTCGATTCTGCGACCTGCATCACGCATCCCGTGACGTCGGCATAAATCTGCATCAGCAACGGGTTCTTCAGAGCGATGCCGCCCGCGCAGACGACGCGCTCGATGGGCACGCCATATTCGCGAATTCGCTCGATGATCGCACGAGCGCCGAAGGCGGTGGCTTCGATCAGCGCACGATAAATTTCCGCCTGCGTCGTGTGCAGCGTTTGACCGAGCAAAAGACCGGAGAGAGTTTGATCGACGAGGATGGTGCGGTTGCCGTTATTCCAATCGAGCGCGATCAACCCCGCCTCGCCTGGTTTTTGGAGCGACGCTTCTTCAGTCAGCGCGCGGTGCAATTTTTCATTGCCGCCACAAACACCTTCGACCCACCACTTGAAAATATCTCCGACGGCAGACTGACCGGCTTCGATGCCGAAGTAGTTGGGCAAAATCGAACCGCGGACGATGCCGCAAATCCCCGGGATATCGGGAATTTTCTTTTCCGCGGAAACCACACAGCAATCGCACGTCGAAGTGCCGATCACTTTGACCAACGTGCCTTCTTGTACACCGCAACCGATCGCGCCGTAGTGAACATCGAATTCGCCAATCGCGATCGGAATGCCTTCGCGCAGACCGAGCTTCTTTGCCCACTCGGCTGACAACGTACCCGCGGATGCACTCGCGTCATAGGCGCGTTCGTAAAGGCGGGCACGCAAATCACCCAGGCGCGGATCAAGTTTGCTGAGAAACCCCTGGTCCGGCAGACCGCCCCACTCTTCCGCGTAGAACGCTTTATGGCCCGCCGCGCACACGCCGCGCCTCACCTGCAGCGGATCGGTCACGCCCGCGAGCACAGCGGGAACCCAGTCGCACAATTCAACCCACGAATAGGCTGCGGCAAAAACCTTCGGGGCCGTCCGTGCACAATGCAGAATCTTCGACCAGAACCATTCCGACGAGTAGGTGTTGCCGCACTTGGCGACGTACTGCGGACGTTCCGCCAGCGCAAGCTGCGTGATCTCCTGCGCTTCCTGCCAGGAAGTATGGTCCTTCCAAAGCCAGCACTGAGCGGCCAGATTGTTTTTCCAACGGGCTTGCTCGGTGAGAGCGCGATTTTTTTGGTCGACGGGGATCGGGCTGGAGCCAGTCGAGTCCACGCCGATGCCGACGATCGCGTCGGGTCGAAAACCGCGGACTTTTTTGGCCGCCGCGAGCGCGCCACGCACGCTCTTTTGCAGGGAAAGAAGATAGTCGCCGGGATGCTGGCGCGCGACATGATGATCCTTGGGATCGAGCAAGATTCCGTCATGCCCACTTGGATACATGACAACGCTGCTGGCGATTTCCGCGCCATCAGCCGATCGCACGATCAGGGCGCGTACGGAGTTCGTGCCGTAATCCAGTCCGAGGGTAAACACGCCGAGGGAATTAGGGGACCGCATTGGAGACCGTAAACCGCTGTCTTAGTTGACCGTAAAGTCCTAGGAGATTCGGCTTCCCACGTCGACTCCCGTTTGTAGCACGCCCGGCCGCTCAGTCACACCGTCTTGTCACACAGGGATGGGGCCCCCGGGGCTCGAGTTGGATGGTCACGTGGTCAATATTAAAGTCATCTTCCAGCTCGTGGTGAATATGGCGGAGCAGCTCGCCATCGATCACGTTGTTTTCGACCACCAAATGCGCGGTGAGCGCGGTCTCCGTGGTGCTTAATCCCCAGATATGAAGATCGTGCGCATCAACGACCCCGGGAAGGCTCCGCAGAAATTTCCGGACAGCGGCGGAGTCGATGCCGGGCGGAACCGCGTCGAGAGACAGGTTTAACGAATCGCGGAAAAGTCCCCAGGTACTCCAGACGATCAGGACGACGATGACCAAGCTCACGACAGGATCGATCCAGAGCCACTGCGTCGAACGGATCACAAAACCAGCGATCACGACGCCAGCCGAAATCAGAGCATCCCCCGCCATGTGCAGGAAAGCGGCGCGGATATTGAGATCGTGTTTGCGGCCGGCCATGAACATCGCGGCGGTAATGCCGTTGATCAAGATGCCGGCGAATGAAACCCAAATGACGGTGTTGGCTGCGACCGGAGCCGAGATGTTCAAGCGGCGCAACGCTTCCCAACCGAGCGCGCCCATGCTCACGAGTAAGATGAGCGCGTTTAAAAACGCCGCCAGAATCGAAGAGCGCCGATAACCGTAGGTGTAACGTTCGGTCGGACGCTTTTTGCCCAAGGACGTCGCAGCCCATGCGAGCAGCAGGCCGATGACATCGCCGAAGTTGTGCCCCGCGTCTGCCACCAGGGCGAGAGAGTGGGCGAAGAAACCGAAGATCAATTCGATCAGGACAAAGCCGCCATTGAGCGTCACGCCGATCGCGAAAGCGCGGCCGAAATCGGCGGGCGCGTGGGTGTGGCCGAGACCATGCGCATGCTCGTGATTGTGACCGTGGCCATGCTGATGATCATGCGAATGGGCGTGGTCAGCGTGGTCGGGATCGTGGTCGTGCGGCGCGCTCATGCTGGACGACTCAATACCTCGTGCGGGGAAAGCTCAACCCTGCAGGAGCGCTTGAACCTGGAGTGCGGGGGGTGCGTCAACCGATGAGACCAGCGAAGATAAGACGGGGGGGGGGAATCAATCGCTGGTCTTGTTTCGCTTTAACGGCTCCCGAAGGCGAAATGAATTTCGCCTTGGAAGGCGGCGACGAGTCGCCGCACTCCATATCGGAGGTTGGTCGCGCAAATCGGAGTGTCGGTTTCGCGCTCACTTTAAAAGCGCCCCCTTCTGCTGTTCCGGCTCCTGCGGGTTTTAACGCTACGTCTCTGGCTGCAGCTCGCCTTCTCCGGTTTTAGCTCCACTGCAGCGGTCCAGCTCGACTGTTTCGACAGCAGCTCGAAAGCAGTCGTCCTTGCCCGGTTTTAACTGCTCTGGCTCTGACTCTCCTGTTCCGGCAGCCGCTCTATTGGTCCGGTTCCCGTCCTATTTCTCCGGCAGCAGCTTGGTCCGGTTCCCCTTCTATTTCTCCGGCAGCAGCGTCGCGTGGGAAATGGCAAAGGCGTAGGCGTACTGACACGGGGCGCCGTCGGGAGCGAGCGTCGGCGTCGTGATAATCAATGTATCGCCTTCGCTACGCTTAGTCAGGTCGCCTTTGACCCCAAGCAGGGTGACCCGCGTATTCGGCTGCACCTGAATGCCGTGGATCACCACGTCCTTGCCCGGCCAACCGGGCGAAATCGCAAAAAGCGTTTCTGCCTTCTGCGTGAAGAATAACTCTTTCACGGCGTGCCCGTCGCGCGGCTTCGGCCCGACGATATCGAGGACGTTGTACTTCACTTGGAAATTGCCGTAAGCCTGCTTCGGGCGTTCGCCTTCACTCCATTGGCAGGAACGGCCCGCGAACTGAGTGCCATAGATCGCGTCGCCATTGACCTTTAGCCACGCTCCGATTTCCAGCAGGCGCTGCTCCATCAAAAGCGGGATCGTGCCGTCGGAAGCGGGTCCGATATCGAGGAGAAAATTGCCTCCGCGACTCACCAGATCGGTTAAAATCAAAACGAATTCCCGAGCCGTCTTATAATCCTCGGCGCGCTCGGCTCGGTTATAGCCATACGAGTAAGCCATGCCGCGACTTTCTTCCCACGGATGTTGTCCATCCGGAAGCCCGGCGCCGTATTCGGTGGTCCAATACCCGCCGTGATGATGCCGAGTCCCCGCGCCCCACCGATCGTTCACCACCACGTCGTCGCGCGAAGGAGATTCGTTGAACAACCAAGCGAGCAGCTCCTCACTCCCCCACTGCTGGGACGTGAGATCCCATTCGCCGTCGGAAAAGATGACCGAGGGATGATAGCGCGTAACGACATCCTTGAACTGCGGATGGAGATGCTCGCTCACGTAGCGACCGCGATCGGTCAGCCAAAGCGGATTGTACCACTCATAGAGCGAGAAATAGATTCCGAACTTCAAACCCCGCGCTCGCACAGCCGTCGCCAGGTCCCCGAGGACGTCGCGTTTCGGTCCGACTTCCATGGCATTCCAGGGCCGTCCCCAGGTCCGGCTGGCCTCAGCGCTGGGCCAAAGCGCAAAGCCCTCGTGGTGCTTCGAGGTGAGGACGACGTATTTCGCGCCGGACTTAACGAAGAGATCGGCCCAGTGGGCGGGATCGTAAAGTTGCAGGCGAAACTGCGGGGCAAAATCAGGATAGCGAAAACCGGCGCCGTAGTTGGCTTCATGATACGCACGCCAAACCAGATCCGCCGGATCTTTGCTTTCCAATTGGTGCCAGTACCACTCCGCGTATTCCCCAACTTTTCCCCAGCCAGGCACGCTGTACAAACCGAGGTGGATGAAGATACCGAACTTCGCATCGGTGAACCATGCCGGCGTTGGCCGCTGATCGAGCGAAGCCCATTTCGCTTTGTAGTGGGGCGCGGCAGATGTACTCGCCGTGGTTTCGCCACGGACCAAGGACGTCAACGTGAGCGAGGCCGCCGCGCAAAGGCCGGCCAAGCGACAGCGCGCGCCGTCGCCGGCCCGGATTGAAGTCGAAACCGTTCGCAGCTTCGACTCGGCAATCCGACGTTGTCGCGGCAGGTTCATCTTCATTCCTTGGTGATGATGCGGCGGTGGCGGAGCCAGTTTTCCAAATCGGGTAGCCAGTTCGGACCGTCTTTGCGCATGCCAAAACCGTGCCCTCCGAACTCATAAATATGCAGTTCGCTCGGAATATGATGTTTCTGCAAAGCCGTGTAGTAACGCACGCTATTCTGCGCATCGACGAGCTCGTCGTTTTCGGCGTGAACCAGAAAAGTCGGGGGCGTCGAACTATTCACATGCAGCTCCGTCGAAAAATGATCACGCTTGGAAGGGGTGAAATCTTTTCCGAGCAAGCCTTCGCGCGATCCGGGGTGGGCCAAAGAGTCCTGAAAAGAAAGCACTCCATAAGCGAGAATCGAAAAATCGGGTCGCGCGCTGGTCCCGTCTTTCACGGCGTACACTTTCTCGTTGTACATAGTCGAAGCACAAGCGGCGAGATGGCCGCCCGCGGAAAAACCCATGACGCCGATGCGTGTGCTCGAGATACGCCATTCCGGCGAGTGGCGACGAACGAGCCGAATCGCTTGCTGCACGTCTTGGAGCGGCCCGATCGATTTATCGATCATGATATTATCGTTCGGGAGCCGATAAAACAAAACCGCGGCGGCCACTCCCCGCTGTTGAAACCAGCGCGCGAAATCCCGTCCTTCTTTGTTATATACTTCGCCCATATAGCCGCCGCCCGGGCAGATAATCACCGCCGCGGTGGGGCCACGCTCTTTTTCCGGCAAATAAACTTCGACCCGCGGCTCGGTGATTTTCGTCACATACGCCCCTTCCGTCCCGATTTTCGTTTTGTCTTCGGTTTCTGAATACGACGGATCGACTTTCGCGCTGGGCACACCGTCGTCCCAAAGCGGCAGAACTTTTGCGTCAGCGGGGGCAGGGTCGGCCGAAAGGCCAGGCAGGGTCGAAAGCGTGCACAGGACGAAGAGAACGCGGAGTTTCATCAGTAAGCGGGGGGATTAAGACGCACCTCGAAAATTTTCGGCCATTTTTTTCCGGTCACGAACAATCGATCATGCTCGGAATCGTAGGCGATGCCATTGAGCACATCGGTATTCGGGCCGTAATCGGTCGGTTTGAGCAAACCGGAAAAGTCGATCATACCGACCACCTTTCCCGTGTCCGGTTCGATCCGGACCACGGCATTGGTTTGCCAGACGTTGGCGTAAATTTGCCCATGCACGTATTCAAGCTCGTTGATGTTTTTCAACGGCTGTCCCTCGAACAAAACGTCGAGGGTCCGGATGGTTTGCATCGTCTTTGGATCCAAAAACCGGATACGCGCGGTCCCATCACTCATGATGAGGTTCTGGCCGTCGGTCGTGAGGCCCCACCCTTCTCCGACGAAGAAGAACTGATCGATGACGCGAAAGGTCGCGAGGTCGTAGATGAAACCGACGTTGTTACGCCAAGTCAGTTGGTACGCGCGATCACCGAGCACGGCGAGGCCTTCGCCGAAGTATTCGCTCGCCAACGAGACACGACGCAAAACCCGTCCCGTCGAGACGTCGACTTCGCGCAAGGTCGATTCGCCATTCAGCCCTGTGCTTTCGTAGAAGTGCCCGTTCGCGACGAGCAGTCCTTCGGTGAAAGCCGTGGTATCATGCGGATAAACGTGAATGATCTCGTAGCCTTCGCGAGCGACCGAAGACGCGGGCGAGGCGGCGGCCGGCGTGGTTGGACCGGTCTCCTTGGCCAAGACCGCGGACGAAGGCGCGACGGCCGGAGCGGGCGCCGGCTCACTCGCAAAGATGGCGCAGGCAGCGGTTAGGCTGCCGAGCCAAAAAAGCTTGGGAAGAGCCCGGGAGAAAATCATCTTCGCTAGGAAGCAGAGAAAAGGACCTGAGTCTAAGGCAATTTCGGCCCTCTGGGCGAAGGCCCCGACGACGGAGGACCGCTCATTTCGATTCTGGGTGCCGGGCAAATTCAGCGAACCCAACGACGAATTTTTTCAAGTGATCGCGGACGCCTTGATCGAGAATCTCGCCGTTTTCGCCGAAGACTTGATCTCCTTTCGAGACAAGCAATCTATCCCCCCACCACGGCTTCGTTCCAAGCGTGCGCAACACGGGCCACCATGCGGCCTGACTGAGCACCGTGCCAAATCCGCCGGCCGACGCGCCCATAACCGCGACAGCGCGATTGCGGAACACCTTCGCGATATCGTCACTCGGCCGCGAGAGCCAATCGATCGCGTTTTTGAAAGGCCCCGGGATCGAATTGTTATATTCCGGCGTCGCTAAAAGCAGCCCGTCGGCGCCTGCAATGAGGTCCTTCAATTGTTGGACAATCGCAGGCACGCCGGATGTATCTTCGACGTCTTCATTGTACAGAGGGATGCCTTCGATCGTGCGAACGTCGTACTGCACATCAGCGGGCATGAACGGTGCAGCTGCACGCAGCAACGCCGTGTTGAATGATTTCTTCCGGAGACTGCCCGAGAGACCAATGATCTTCGTCATGATGCAACAAGGTTGAGTTGAAAAACAAAAGCGGTCAGAACACCGCCATCTTATCCCACAGATGCGCCGCCGCACAATCAATCAACTCACTTTGCTGTTGGCCACCGTCGGCTTCGGAATCGCTCTGGCCATCTATTTTACCAACAAGCCCGAGACGTTCGATCCGCTCACCTACAACCCGCAAGAGCAGAAGATGTACGAGCAGCAGCTTCAAATGCTCGGCGGCAAAGCGACCGTGGTGACGAACGATTTTCGCAATTGGCTCGGCGGCATTTGGCATGGTCGGGCGCTCGCGGGAACGCTGAGCGTGCTCACCTTCGCGAGTATCATCGGTTTTCGTTACATCGCGCTACACCCGGATTTCGTGATCGAAGAGAGCGTGGACGAGAGCGTTTCCACGACGGAAACGCCGCGATCGTAGGCGATCTATTCAGGCAAAACGGCATGATTGAAGCCCCGTCGCTAGAAGGCGAAAAGGGCTTCGCTTTGAGCGGTGAAGGATCGCCAGTCTCCGGCCAGAGGGGCGTATCTCGGTCGACGTCTGTCGGAAAGCCTCACTGACGCTCCCGTGTTTTTCGCACCGCGCCACGTGACTCAGCTCACGCGTTAGGTTTTCCCGAGATCTGCGGCTTGATGAACGAGACGCCGAGCTTCGCCAGCATCGCTTTCAGTTCCCCGATTTTCATCGGCTTGCTCAAGTAGTCGTTCATGCCCGCTTCGAGGCAGCGTTCGCGATCGCCGGCCATCGCGCCCGCCGTCAACGCCACGATGAATAAATCCGGCCGCGTATGAAGCCGCCGGATACGACGTGTCGCCTCGATGCCGTCCATCTCGGGCATCTGACAATCCATCAGGATCACGTCGTACCGCGTCTTGTTCACCGCCTCGACCGCAAGAGCGCCGTTTTCCACCAAATCCGGTTTCAGTCCCAGTGCCTTTAACTGCAGTGTGATCACGCGTTGGTTCACGCGATTGTCCTCGGCCACCAACACTTTCAGGGCGGGGTCGATGCCGGTCAAATCGATGGCTTGGCGACCCCGGTCATCGGTCAGCGGCACATGCGAGCGACCACCGAGTGCATCGAAGATCGCCGTCCGGAGTTCCGTCACCCGAATCGGTTTCGAAACCACCGCGGTGATGCGGAAGGTTTCGATTTCCTTGGCCGCCATGCGTCGGTCAATCGACGTCAACATAATGAACGGCAGCGTGCGAAAAACATTATCCGCGCGAATCGTCTCGATCAGCGCGAGCCCGTCGCGGCCCGGCATTTGATAGTCGGCGATGACGAGCTTGTAGGGATCGGCCCGGCGTTGCGCCTCGTACAATTTCTCCAGCGCAGTCCGTACATCCGCGGCGGTATCGCAGCGCATGCCCCAGGAGGTCCCATAGTGCGCAACAATATTTCGGTTAATCTCCAGATCGTCCACCACCAGGATGCGATGGGGCGTAATCTGTTGCGGAATCGGCGGGGTCGAATCGCCGGCGCGACTGCACATTTCCAACTGCAAAGTGAACCAAAAGGTCGACCCCTTGCCCACGCTACTTTCGACTCCGATTTCGCCGCCCATGAGTTCGACGATTTGTTTGGAAATGGCGAGACCGAGTCCGGTGCCGCCGAACCGGCGCGTGGTCGAGGGATCCGCCTGAATGAAAGGACGGAAAAGGCCGCCGCGGGTCTCGACATCCATGCCGACGCCCGTGTCCGCTACCTCGAAGCGCAGGGTCGCGTAGGAGGTATGGCTGTCGACCAAACTGACCGTCAGGATCACTTGGCCCCGCTCGGTGAACTTCAAAGAATTTCCGATCAAGTTGATCAACACTTGTCGAACTCGACCTGCGTCGCCGCGAAAATAACTCGGGATCCGCGGCGCGACAAACGCAGCCAGTTCGACTTTCGCTTCCGCCGCGCGAGGCGCGAAAAGATCGAGCACCCCGCTCACCACTTCCACCAACCGGAATGGCTCTTCCACGAGTTCGAGTTTACCCGCCTCGTTTTTCGAAAAATCCAAAATGTCGTTGAGCACGCGCATGAGCGAATCAGCGCTGCTCCGAATCGTCTCGGCATACTCGCGCTGCTCAGCCGTCAGCTCTGTATTCATCAGGATATTACTCATCCCGATTACGCCGGTCATGGGCGTGCGAATCTCATGGCTCATGTTCGCGAGGAAGGTGCTCTTCGTCTTCGTCGCCGCTTCCGCCGCGTCGCGCGCGCGCATCAATTCCTGCTCGAGCTGTTTTCGTCCACTGACATCGCGCACGACCCCGAGAATGCCTCGGCCGTATTCGGTATCGATGTGGGCGCGGGCGCCGATTTCCACCCAAACCAGTGAACCGTCTTTGCGCCGAAGCTGGCCATCCGTGGTCAGGCCACCGTCATCGTCCGAGTTCAGCACATCGCTCGGAGCTCGACAGCCCGCACTCGGAATAAAGATGTCTTGGACACGCAAGCGCAGCGCTTCGTCGCGGCGGTAACCGGTGAGCTTTTCGCCTGCGGGATTAAACGATGTGATCTGGCCGATCGCATCCGTCGTGAAAATAAAATCGGTGGCTTGATCGAAAATCCCGCGATGCCGCGCCTCCAAACTCACTTCCTTGGCCACCTGCAAGCGGATCAATTCCGTTTGCTTGCGAATGCGTTTGCGCAACGTGCGCAGCCATAAGATCGAGGCCGTGATGCAGAGGCCGAGCAACGAGGTCACGAGGAGCGCGCGATGGGGAGTCCACCACGAAGGTAAGGTCAGCACCTGAATGTCATCCGCCGACCGGAGCAAAATCCGAAATTGCTGCGCGCGATGGGTGCCACCGCGCAACACGTCGTAAACACCGGTCACCCAAACGGTCGATCCCACCTGGAAAGCTCGCCTATCGTTTCCCTGCGCACTCGCGGGGATCACGGCATCAAACGTCGTATCCGCGGCCCCGAGCAGCAACTGCGTGTCCGTTTTCTGAGCCAGCGCGAGCAACGTGCCTTTCACCTTAACGAGATGGCGATTGAGTTGATCGCTAAAATGATTCGGATCATCGATCACCACTGGCTCCGGCTGCGGGGCGATGCCGATCTTGCGATACTGACCTTCTCGCAAAACCACCTCGTGATCGTCCGTCCCACGCAATCCTGCGACTTCGATGGCATCTCCGCACGCGAGTGGCTCGGTTTCCTTCGTGTAAACCATGACACCGTCCGTGGCATCCTGCAGAATCAAATAGCGCCCGGGGCTGACCTGCGTGACGACGCCGCGCACGCGAATCCAAGATGCACTCTGTTGATCAAGATCGAACTGGCGCAGAAAAGAAACGGTGTGCAGCGGCACTTCAAAGGGGTCCTTCAACGGCGGCTGCTCGATCACAAAATCTTCCGCCGCGCACACATTCAACTCGATCGCTTGCAATTCGCCCTGCTGGTTCGCGATCCCCTGGCAAACACCGCGAGCGGTTACCACCGATCCGCCCAAACCGGACCAATCGCGATCGGCCGAAGCAAACGCATCGAACGCTCCCGTAGTCGTGACGATCCGCACCCGATAAAGCCCTCCGATTTTGACCGAGCTGGAAACGTAACCGCGCAACTCGATTCGCCGGCCTTCAAACTCGCCGGACAGCGCCTGATCGAGCGTCGTGCTCTTCGCCTGAGGCAGCAAGGCCGCGCCCCAGAGCTCTTTTTTCTGCGCCAAAACATAGGGCACAAAATTTCCCGCGCGCGTCACGCCGGTCACATGGATGCGGGTGCCCGTGCGCACGAAGGGACTATCCACATCGCCCATGGCCACCCGCACGGTCCCACTGGTGTCTTTGATAAAAATCGACTCACTCCCCACGCGCGTCCGCATGATCACACCCGCGATATCGACCGGCAGACCGCGAGCGGCTTCTTCGCGATTGAGGGTAAGGATTTGCGATGCCACACGCAGCGTCCCGCGTGAACGCAGTTTGATTTCTTCGAGCGATTTGATCGCGCTCGGTTCAGCCGGACGAATCGAGCCTTCGCGAATCACCCAATCCGCGCCGGCCGCAAAAGGGACGCCCACCGCTTCCACGTTTTCGCCGACCCGCGCACTCGCTTGCAGGCTCTCGACCAACGCTTCGCCGCCGCCGTCGCTAATGGTCACGCCGACGCCCGGCACGACACTCTGGACCGTGCCCACCACGTGCACGGCCGTCACCTTGTCGTTGAAAAGCTGATACACGGTTTCGATCGGGCTGATCGGCTGGTCAAACGCAGGATCGTTCGCGACGTTGCCGAGCACGACGAGGTCTTCGCGATTCGCGAGCCACAGATCGATTTGCACCGCGTCGGACCGCGATTCGTGCAGCGGATTGAAGACGCCGGTCAGCTTCACCCGCGTGCCTGGCGCTAACCCGAAAGTCTGCGGCTTGGGCGACCAATGATACAAATTCACGCGGTAACGACCGGAAACCAGCGTCAACTCCACGTGGTTCGTGTCGCTCAGATCTTCCCGATTCATCACCGCGTCCATCGTGACCAAGTGATGGGCTAACTTATCCAGGTCTTCGAAACCGCCTTCGATATTCACCGGCTCCGTGGGCACGTTTTCCGCCACGACGGTGATCTTGACGTCCGGCAAAGTCAGGCCCCTCGATTCGACGAACGTCCCGGTGATGTGAACTTTATCGTGCGCCTTTAAAGTGAGCCCGCGCGGAAACGGCAAATAGCCCGGGCCATCGTCCGCAATGCCCCACGTATTGCCCCACGCCGGATCGTAATACGTCACGACCATTTCCAGATCGATCGGCCAAGGGGTGTCTTTTGAAGGGACGCGCCAATAATTCCAGATCGTCTTGATCGGTGCAACGTCGGGCGGGACGGTCTGCGTTTGCGCCCGTGTCTGCGTCTGCGTTTGCGCCCGCGCGAATCCGATACCACAGAAAATGAAGAGGCCGACTGCGAGCGTTTTGCGGCCGAGGCTTGCTCGATTTCGTGCGGTAAGAGCAGTCAAAAACGACGGGCAGTGAAAAGACAGCACCTTGGGTCAATCGACCGGGATGAACCGGTCTTAAGTTGAATTTCTGAGATCGTTTTTGAGATTCCACGCACGGTCTTTTCGTCTCCGCGAAAAACAGCTCTGTGCGGTGAGCTGCGACTGACTGAGGGCTGACTTTCCTGAGGTTGATTCGCTCTGGCGAGTGCAAAAACGCCTCTTCAAACCGATCTTCGAGCCGTGGCAAAGAAACTCCTAATCCGCCTGGGCTTCAATGGTATTTCAGCTCAAGTCTGCCCGGCCGCGAACCGTTGCTTAAGCCTCCAGCATATCCTGGCCAAGGTTTCTTCATGTCGTCTGTTTTCCCTCACGAGTCCGCACCCTGGTTTCGACCGGCCGCGCTCGCGCTGGCTCTGTTGAGCTCCAGCGCGGTTGCTCAGCCAGCCGCTGCTTCGTTGGAAAACTTGCAGGAGCAAAACCGATTACTGCGCTCTCAATTGGACATGCAGCAGCGTCAAATCGACGAGCTTCGCGATCAGATGAAGCAGTTGGCCAAATCACACGATACGGCTGCGTCGACAGAAAATAGCCCCTCCGAGAACGCCGCGGGGGACCGCCGCCTTGTTCTCTCCGGTGAGGTCGATATGGCGTTTTTTTCCCAAGGTCGGGACGGTCAGTATCGCAACGACGAGTTTCGGGTCGACGATGCGTTCTTCCGCTTCGAAGCGCCTGTCGCACACAATCTCTTTTTCTACGGCGAGCTGCAACTCACGCGCCGGGAAGCGGCTGACGAAACCTTTCATCTCGGCGAAATGTACCTCGAGTACGAAAATCTCTCTGGCGCGCTCGGAGGAGCCGATCGTCTCGTCAATGTGCGCTTTGGCCGCGTCAACATTCCTTTCGGCGAAGAATATCAAGCGCGCAACTCGCTCGAAGATCCGTTGGTCACGCATTCGCTCAGCGACATTTGGGGCACGGACGAAGGCCTCGAACTCTATGGGGAATATGGCCACGCCAGCTACGCGGCGGCCGTCCAGAACGGCAGCTCGAAAACGATGCGCGACTACAATGCGGATAAAGCTCTGACGCTGCGTATTGGCTACGACATTACGCCGCAAATCCACGTCAGCGCGAGCGCGATGCGCACCGGCAAGCTCCAATCGTTGAACGAACCCATTTCAGAAGTCTGGTTCGGGAACGGTCTCTTTCGCAACGTCGACGGGTCGACGGTCCATCAGGCCAATCTCGGCGAACTGGATGCCAGCTATCACTGGAGCAGCGGCCACCTTTTGGGCGCGATCGGCCGAGCACGGTATAGCGACAACTCCAACGTGCCGAACAACGCGATCCACTTCCGCTATTATCAAATCGAAGCCGTGCAATCGGTGACCCACGAGTTCTACACGGCCGTGCGTTTCAGCGAACTCAGCGCGGATGGGGCGGGTTATCCGATCGCGGGGATTGGAAACTTCGCCAAATACTTTCTCGGCACGCTACGCACAAAAGATTTGCAGCGCCTGAGCGTCGGCGGCGGATATCGATTCAACCCTTCCTTGTTGTTGAAAGCCGAATACACGTACGAGAACGGCGAACTCGTCAACGGCGCCCCGAGAGACAATCACCTGTTTTCGTTCGAATCCGCTCTCGGCTTTTAACGTGAAGATGCGCCACGCCTTTTTTCATCTTGGACTTCTCGCGTTGGTCGCGCTCGGATTCGCGCCGTCCGCGCTGGCCGGAACGATCGTGGGTCACGTGCGCGCGCGCAGTGCGGCGGACACGGAAAATTCCGGCGATTCCGCGGGCGGCAGCTACGGCAGCCGCCGCTACAAGTTTCTCGAGAGAGTCGACTACTCGGCCTTGCGCGATTTTGTCGTCTACGTCGATGAGGTGCAGGCGCCCACGCCCGCAGGCGAGCCGCCTCCGCGCGGCACCGTCACGCAGCGAGACGGCGCCTTCGTCCCCCACATTTTGCCCGTCCTCGTCGGCACGACGGTCGACTGGCCGAATGCGGACGACATTTTTCACAACGTGTTCAGCATGTCCGAGTCGACTCCCTTTGACCTCGGTCTCTACAAGCGCGGCGATAAAGCGAAGAGCGTGCTCTTCAACAAAATCGGACGCGTGGAGGTTTTTTGTTCCATTCACACGAAGATGAACTGCATCGTCCTGGTCTTGCCGAATCCCTGGTTCGCCCATGTCGGTGAAAATGGACGGTACACGATTTCGAACGTTCCGGCTGGGACGTACAAAGTGCGAGCATGGCACGAGCGACTGCCGAGCAAAATCAAAACGATCACCGTTCCTGAAAATGGCGAGGTGAGTGCCGACTTCGTCCTCGGTCTCGGCGGCGCGGCTCAGGACTAAGGTCCGGACTTCCCGTGGTCATGCGCACTTCCGCCCCCCTTCGCTTTAGTTTTCAGACGAAGGTTCTCGCGCCGGTGCTGCTTTTTCTCGTGCTGCTGCCGACGATCACTCTGTGGTTGATCAATCGGCAAATCAGCGGCCAAGCCCTCGCCGAAGCGCGGCAAACGCTGACAACGGCAGACGCGGTTTTTCGCAACTCTCTCGATATTCTCGAGCGTGGCCTGATCACGCGCTTTCGCGGTGTGGTCAACGAGCCTCGCTTCAAAGCCGTCGCCCAACTGGGCGATGCGCGGACGATGACGGATTTTCTGCGCAGCTCCCTCGAAGAATATGGTAGCGAAACCGAGCTGGTTATCTACAGCACGAAGCCCGGCGTGATGCTTGCAGGCGCGCATCGCCAACCTCATAGCGACCTCACTCCTTTTCTCAAAGCCACCGCCGATCTGTCGAGCGACGCGTTCGATGGCGAAGCCAGCATCGGTACGGTCTTCGCCGCGGGCCAAGCTTACAGCGTGGTGGCCGTGCCTGTGCCTTCGAGCGATCATCTCTCCGTCGCCGGCGTGCTCACGATTGGCCTCTCCTTCGGGCAGCGCACACTCGAGGAGCTGAAATCGCTCACGCGTACCGATATCGTGATTTTCTCCGATCAGCGCGTCATCACCTCGACTCTCGCGCGCGATTTGCAGGGCGACTGGGACCAAGATTTGTCGGTGAAGGCAAATGCACCGGTCCAGCGGGTGATGCCCCTCGAAGTCGAGGGCGAACACTTCCTCGCTTTCGCTGGCTCCTACGCCGCCGCGACGGATCGGCCCGGGTTTCGTTACTTGCTCTTGTCTTCCTACGAAGCTCGTTTGCAAGCACTCCAGACCACGCAGTTCATGCTCGCTGGAATCAGCCTCCTGGGAATTTTAATCAGCGGAGGCAGTGTCTGGTTTTTGATCCGTCGCATCACCCACCCATTGCGGGCACTGCGCGATAGCGCCGAAGCCGTCGGACGCGGCGACTTCACCCGTCACATCGAGCAATTTTCGAACGATGAATGCGGCGAAGTGGCGGGCGCGTTCAATCGCATGACGGGCAACCTCCTGACCTCGCGCAACGAGTTGGAGACGACCGTGGACACGCTGCGCTCGACCGAAGCGCGTTTGCGCACAAGCGAAGAGCAACTGCGCCTCACGATTGAAAGTGCGCACGATCACATGATTTGCACGCTCACGAGCAGCGGGCAAATCCAGCGTTGGAATGGTGCGGCGGAGCGTCTGCTCGGGCACACCGCGGCGCAGGCTCAAGGTCTCGCCTACACCAGTTTTTTCGCGACGAAGGAACGCGAATCCGGAGTTCCGGGAAAGCTCCTCGCCACCGCCGCGGAAACAGGTCGTGCCGCATTCGAAGGCTGGCGCGTGCGCCGCGATGGCTCCCGTTTTTGGGCGGATGTCACCCTTTCCAAATTACCCGACAATGCCGGTTTCGTCGAAATCGCGCGGGACAACACGCCGCGGAAAAAAGAAGAAGAAGCGATCCTTGCGGCCCGCGACGCGGCGGAAGCGTCAAATCAGGCGAAGACCGATTTTATCGCCAACATGAGTCACGAACTGCGCACGCCGATGAATGCGATCATCGGCATGTCCAGCCTGCTTCTGGGCGAACGCTTGCCCGAAGAGACGCGCGATTGCGTGACCACGATCAACGCCAGCGCCGACGCGCTACTGCAGATCATCGACGACATCCTTGACATCTCAAAGATCGATGCCGGCCGCCTCGAACTCCATCCTCAGCCTTTCGATCTTTGCTCGTGCATCGAAGGTGTGATCGACCTCTTTGCGGCTCGCTCGATCGAGCGCAGCATCGAGTTCGCCGTCCATCTCGATCGCGACCTACCGGCAACCATCACCAGCGATCCGGCCCGCCTGACTCAAGTGCTGAGCAATATTCTCGGAAACGCGGTCAAGTTTACCGAGCGCGGCGGCGTCACTTTGTCGGTCTCCCGCGACAAGGCCGATAACGGTGAAGATCGTCTGCATTTTTCGATTCAGGACACGGGCATCGGCATTCCAGCGAATCGGATGGATCGGCTGTTCAAAACGTTCTCTCAAGTCGACACCTCGACCACGCGCCGTTTTGGCGGCACCGGTCTGGGCTTGGCCATTGCGAAACGGCTCGTGGATCTCATGGGTGGAGAAATCGGCGTCGAGAGCGAGGTCGGCCGTGGTTCGCGCTTCTTTTTCTTCATCGTCGCGCCCTGCGAAAAGGCGCGCCAGGTCCCGGAGTTTTCCGGTCTCGAGGACCGCCGTCTTCGTATCGTCGCTCCGGATACACTGACGAGCAACACGCTCGCGCGCCAGCTCACGACGTGGGGGGCCAAAGTCGATTGCGCGCCTCACTTCGAGCGGACTGGAAATGTTGAGACGATCTTCCTGGCGGATTTGGCAACCCATCCTCCCTTTCCGACCGAAAAGGCGCCCGAAATCGCGACGATCCAACTCACGCGTGTGGGAGTGAATCGCCCTGAAGCCACCGCGGGCCGCCTTTTCTTGACCACGCCGTGGAAGCCGCGCGCCTTATACAACGCCGTACGGAAAGCTCTGAATTTTCGCGCCCGTTCCGTCGAGCAGGCCGCAACGCCCAAGTTGGGCAGCGAATTTGGTCAACGACACCCTTTGCGAATTCTTCTCGTCGAAGACAATCCAGTGAACGCTCAAGTCGCCCAGCTTTTGTTGAAACGGCTGGGCTATGCGCCGGACTGGGCCATCAATGGACGCAAGGCCGTCGAAAAAACGGAGAGTAATACTTACGATGTCGTATTGATGGATCTGCAAATGCCCGAAATGGACGGTCTCGACGCCACTCGGATCATTTTGCAAACGCTGCCCGAGACGCAGTTGCCCTATATCATTGCGTTGACTGCGAACGCACGGAAGGAAGACCGCGAGGCCTGCGCCGGGGCTGGGATGCACGACTTCATGAGCAAGCCCGTGCAGTTGGAAAAAATGGCCGTCGGGCTCGAACGCGCTTTCTCTTGGCGCTCCGCCCGCGTTGCGGCCTGCGCGCCCGACCTCGCACGTCCTGAATAGGAATTGCCGTTTCTCTGCGGGGTTGAACTCCTGGCCGAGCTTTTGCTCCGGTTCATCCCGGCAACGTCTCGACGGCTCGCATAAATCGCGGGATCGCATACGCGAGCACGCGTTCAGCGCATAAGTCGCTCGCGCATCCATCGAAAAGGACGCGCCGAAGATCCTGCGTTCGCCAAGCCTCGCTCGAAGAACGCACATGCCAACGAGGGTGGCTCCGGCTCGGCTACCAGAATGCCTGCTACGCTGAGCCGATAAAAAACGGAGTCAGCTACGACTGCTCAAATCGCACGACGCTGATTTGTCCGCTTCGCTCCAAGCGGGCTTCGGCAACTTGTCCCGGCTGAGCCACATTGCCGTTGAGTCGCAGGTTTTCTTCCAGGTCATCGATGCTGACGCCGCTTTGCTTCATCGCGCGCTGGTCGATCTTTCCATCGCCGACCAGCAGGACGGCCCGGCCTTTGAACAAAATCGAAATCCAGTGCACGCGCGCGGTGATCCAACTCACGCTCCAGTGTAGAAACACAATCAGCGCACTCGCGCCAAGCGTGGGCCAGAAGGGAGCCTGCCCATTGATCGCACGGCTCAAGACCGACCCGAGAATCACCGCTAAAAGAAAATCGAATCCTGCGCTTCGGCTCAGCCCGCGCCGTGCGCCGAGTCGAATCATCATGAGCCCACCAAAAAACGTGATCACGGCCCGAGCGGCCATATTTTCGAAGCTCAGATCAGCCGCGGCACGGTCAAGGCCAAGTAAGGAATCGAACATAGTTCCGCATTAGACCGAGGCTGGCCGAGCGGTTCACTAGAAAGTCAGCGCCCTTCCCTGCGAAGGGCTGACAACTCACTGCTGCTTGATCAAATCGTCGCCAATGTAGATGCGATAATCTTTGATTCGGCCGGTCAAATCGGCAGCCCCCTGGCGAGGGACGTAACGGAATCCGGCGATCGTCCGCGATTGCCCGAGGTCGATGACGAGCCGGTGCGGAAAGCCGGGCTGGGCATCGCTAAATTGCGTGTGCCAGAAATTGGCGGTCTGACCATCGATCGCATTTTCCGCGGTGCCATCCGCGCGCTCTCGTTCCTCACTGTCGACGTAAGCAATCGTCCAACCTTCTGCATTCAGCGGCTGACCCGCTTCGTCGAGAAGCGTGATCTCCGCGATGGACGCAAAGGGTTTTCCATCCTGAGCACTCAATGCTTCGAGCCAGAAAAAACGCCCGCGGCTCGGTTGCGCGAAATGAACTTCTTGCAGGCCGGTCCCGGCTGAAAAACGAGCCGCATGCACCGGCGCGCCCAAGTCCGAGCGCAAGGTCACCTCGCGCCGGCGCGACTTCACAAAATCCAACTGCGGACGCAGCTCATCCGAAATGGGATGATCCAGCGCTCCAATCTTGGGGTCTGTCGGTCCCAGCAAATCGAGGATCACAATTTCATTTTCGCCGGCCTTCAGCCAAGGCCCCGGAATATACATGGTCTGCTGAGGACCGATGTTCCAGTACCGCCCGAGATTGTGGCCGTTCACCCAGGCAAAGCCTTTGCCCCAAGTCCGAACGTCGAGAAAGCAATCTCCTGGCCGATCGATGTGCACGGTCGCGCGCCAAAAGGCGGGACCGTGGTCGATCTTCCGCGAACCGGCATCGGCGAATTTCAAGTTGGACAACATTTCCGCATCGAGCGGCAGACGGAAGATTTGCCACCCTTTAAACTCGATCGCGGGCTGCCCTGCAATTGTCAGCGTAGTGGGTCCGTGAATACCTTTGCGATCGCTCACTTCCGGGCCAAAGTTGACGCGGCCCATCGCTTCGACCAGTACGTCCAGCGTCGCCGCCTTTTCACGGGCCGGCAGGACCACGCGAAATTGATGCGAGCGCCGGTCGGTGAAACCAACCCGTTTCCCGTCGAGAAAAACCTGGCCGATGTCGTAGATCGCTGCCGCCTCAAAGGTCGCCGCCGGTCCTGCCGGCAAATTCGTTCGATATAGAATGCAGCCGAAGCCTTGATCGTAGGCTTCCATGTTGCGCGCCGTTGCATCGGCAATCGACGCGGGCAAATTCGAGAAAATCGGCGCCACCTGTTTCGCCTCGACCGCATCGATCCGAATCACCGGATTGCGCGCGGGCGGCTCTGGCAGCGTTTCCCCGGTGCGCAGGTGTTGACGCATGAGATCGCGTGTCTGGAAAAATTTTACCGTCGTCCAGCCCGCTTCGCTGATCGGCGCATCGTAGTCGTAGCTGGATGTATCCGGTTTGAAAGGACGGTCCGCTCCGGTGCCAAAACCAAAGGTCGTGCCCCCGTGCGCCATGTAGATGCTGAACGATTCCCCGTGATCGAGCATGTAGCGGAGATCGTTCAGGTAATGGGTGCTATCGCCGGTGTGATGTGGCGCGCCCCAGGTGTCGAACCAGCCGGCATAAAACTCGCCCGACATCAGCGGACCTTTCGGCATTACTTCGCGCAAAGCTTTGAAGGCGCCTTCGGGATCCGAGCCGAAGTTGACGACGGGAAATAGGTCCGAGCGGTACCCGTCCTTCAGGTGCTGCTTCGGGTTGCAGGCAAAAAGCGGCACATCGAAACCGGCATCGATCAGCGCTTGCCGCAGTTCGCCCATGTAGTCGGCGTCCTGGCCAAAAAATCCATATTCGTTTTCAACCTGCACCATCAAGATGGGCCCACCGTGGCTGATTTGGAGCGGCCCGAGCACGCGGCCGACTTCCTTGAAATAGGTTCTGACCGGTCCGATGAAACGCGGATCGCGCGTCCGCAGTCCGATACCGTCTTGGTTCAACAACCACCAAGGGAGTCCGCCCATTTCCCACTCCGCACAGGAATAAGGTCCCGGCCGCAAAATGACCCATAACCCCTCTTCTTGCGCCACGCGACAGAACTCCGCTACGTCAGCCTGGCCTGACCAATCGAAGGTGCCTGGTCGCGGCTCGTGCACATTCCAAAACAGATATGCGCAGACTGTGTTCAGCCCCATCGCCTTCGCCAGACGCAAGCGATGGTGCCAATACTCTTTCGGGACGCGTTGCGAGTGAACCTCGCCGCAACGAATCTCGATCGGAACGCCATCGAGTAGAAAATCGCTTGAGCCAATTTCGAAGCGATGCGCGGGGTTGTTCGCCGGCAAATTGCCCGCCGCCGCGGACGCTTGAATCACCGTAAGAGAAAGCAGAAAAACGATAAGAAAGCGCAAAGTAAGCTTCGGGGTTCGCGACAGTTTAGCATCCCTTGCCAATGGGCCGCATCACCCGAACGGGTGACTGGCGTCCTGCGCCCGGCTCGTAGGCGAAGAATGATTTCTTGCAGGCAAGTTTAGGGCGTGCTGAATCTCAGTCTTGCGTCGTCGATGGCAAATATTCGTCGTCCTGCTGGCCTGGTGCGTTGGCACCGGAAGCCAGTGGGATGCTCTCCAGATTCTGGCCTGGGGCAGGATGTTTGCGGATTATTCGCACACGATGACCTCGAGCGAAGCGTTCGAGTCCGCCTTGTACGGCAAGCCTTGCAACCTGTGCTTGATCGTAACGAAAGCGCGCGCAAAAGAAGATTCTGGAGCGACTGAGATAAAATCGTTTCAGCAAAAGATCGTTTTCTTCGTTAAAATCGAAGACGTGGTGCCCGAGGTTCGAATCGAGTCCCAGAGTTTTCGCTCAATCATCACCTGCGTGGCGGGGAGAGATTTAGCGGAACCGCCTACGCCGCCACCGCGGGTGGGAGTGGCTTAAATCGACGCGGCTCCCTCCGAGCCGAGCCAGACTCTTCCCTCACTGCAGTCGTCACTTTTGGGCGACGCAAAACACGCGCTCGATCGCTCGTTGCGAAAGCGCGGATGAACCTCAGCTACCATGCACCCTTTTACGTATTCACGTCATCGTTACACAAATCTCCTGGTCGTCGTTTTACTCGCGACCGGTCTCCCTTCTCAGCGGGCGAAAGCCTGCTCGATCTGCGGATGCTCTTTAAGCTCGGACTGGGCGTTGCAAAATTTCAATTCGATGAACGGCACGGAAATCGATGGCCGCTTCGAGTATTTTGAACAAAACCAGCTACGCAGCGGCGCTCACACGGTCGATCGCGGCGCGCTCGAATTTCCGAACGATCAGGAAATTCAACAAGAAACACTCAATCGGGGTTATTGGGTGAGCATCGATCAGGCTTTTGCTTCCGATTGGGGCATCACCGCATCCCTGCCGACGTACTCGCGTTTTCACACCACGATCGCGCCGGGCGACACCGAAATCTCCACTTCGAGAGCATCTGGCATCGGAGACCTGCGTGTCGTCGGACGATATCAAAAACACACGATGAAGCAGGGCTGGTCTCTCGAGTTCGGCTTAAAATTGCCGACAGGAAAAATCGACCAGACCTTTGTCGCCGGTCCTCAAGCGGGTGAAGGCTTGGACCGTGGACTTCAGTTAGGCAGCGGAAGCACCGACGCGATCGTCGGGGCCACGTATTTCAACCGTTTCGCTCCGGCCTGGAGCGCTTTCGCCCAAGCCGTCGTGCAAGCTCCGGTCACGGAGAAAGACGATTATCGTCCGAGCGCCTCGCTCAATCTGAACGCAGGTATTCGCTGGCTCAATACAAGCCGCGTCACACCGCAACTTCAGATCAACGCGCGATGGGACACCCGTGAGCACGGCGCGAACGCCGACTTCGACAACAGCGGCGACACCATCGTGGACCTCAGCCCCGGCGTCACGGTGGACGTGACCCGCACGACCAACGTTTTCGTCTTCCTGCAGTTGCCAATTTACCAGCGGGTTAATGGCTACCAAATCGAGCCCCACTGGCTGCTCTCCTCTGGCTTCCGTTGGAAATTCTGAGAAAGCGGAACGTTGTGGCTCGGTCAGATTCTCGTAGCTGTGCGTCTTCGCGTTGATCCAAACATCGCTTACGCAGGACCTGGGAATTCAGATTTCCAGCGGTGAAGTCCGCGCGTTAAGACGCGCAGCTACGGGTTTAGCAGCAGCGAGAAGTCCGCACGGGCCCGCAGCTCCGTTCGAACCACCGACTACGGGCTTCCGAACACTCATCCTACTGCGTGCTGAAGGTCTCCCGCGCTTCGCCCGCATTATTTCAAATGCACGATGCCGTGGCGGATAGCCTCGACGGCCGCCTCCGTCCGGTCGCGGACGCGCAATTTCGCGAAGAGCGTTTTCAAATGCGACTTCACCGTGTCTTCGGAAATGCAAAGGCCGGAAGCGATCTCCTTGTTACTGCGGCCTTTGATCAATGCTTCCAACACGTCCCGCTCGCGTTCGGTCAACTGCTCCCGTCGCGAATGCTCGGTTAACCGTTCCGCGATCTGCCGCGGCAAAGAAGGATCTCCGCCTTCGTAAACCCATCGAATCGTGCTCGCGATTTCCTCAGTCGGCATGTCCTTCAATAAATACGACTTCGCGCCCGATTGAATCGCGCGGTGAATGTCCTCATCCAAATCGTAAGTGGACAGCACGATCACCCGCGCGTCCGGATGCTTTTTTCGAATCGCCAGAATGGCTTCGACTCCGCCCATCCCCGGCATGCGCAGGTCCATCAATGCAATATCCGGCCGCACATCGTCGTAAACCTCGATAGCCTCTTCGCCATCCGAAGCTTCCGCCACCACATCCATGCCGGGCTGATTTTTGATCAACGCAACCAGGCCCATGCGCATCGGCGGATGGTCGTCGACCACCAACACGCGGATCGTGGTGCCAGGTTGAGGTTGTCCCATATGCGGGGCGAAAAAATCAGCTTCGGAACTCATCGTGGGAGTGAACGCAGACGAATCAAGCCCGCGTCCTTCTATCTTACCGCCGACTCGCCGTAATACCTCTCACCCGTTCGAGGGAAAATCAGACCGAAACCGTCACGGCCACGCGCGTGCCTTTTCCTGGCGCACTCTCGATATCCACCTTCCCGCCCATCAGATCCGCCCGCTCGCGGATGCCGACCAAGCCGAAGCTGCGTTGATTCGGTTTGGGTAAAACCTCGGCCGAAAAACCGATGCCATTATCCGCCACGATGAGCGAAATGGTCCTGCCTTCAAAGGCGAGCGTGACCTCGATGCGCGTTGGCTTCGCATGCTTGCTCGCATTCGTAATCGCTTCCTGGCCAATGCGCAGAAGGTTATTTTCCACCACCGGCGGAAGGCGACGGCGTGTGCCCTCGATCCGAATGAGCGGCACCATGTCCGTCCCCTCGGTCATTTGCTTGAGAATATTCTCCAGTGCCTGAGGCAGATCGGCTTTTTCGAGCACCTGCGAACGCATGTTCCAAATCGAATCGCGGGCTTCGGCCAACGCACCGCGCGCGAGTTTGAGCGCCGAGCCGAGGTGATTGCGCGCCGGCGCACTGATTTCATCGGCATGGCCGCGGACCAATTCGAGTTGCACACAGATCGCGCCCAGGCTCTGCGATAACGTATCATGTATCTCGCGCGCCATGCGATTGCGCTCGCTGAGGATCGTGGTGAATTCGGCCTCCGCCATCGCACGGCGGTGCTCCTGGTCTTTCGACCGCCGCCGAGAAATCAGCATGACCACGGCGACCGCAGCGAGAGCCAGAGCGAGAAAACTCGAGAGCACCCAGACCACTCGCTCGGCGTTCCACCAAGGCGGCGGACGCAGCACGGTCAGGTCACTCGGCGTGCGCAGCAACAGTTGAAACGTTCGCGGTTCCCACAAACCGCCGAGCGGGCCTGTTCCCTCCGGCGTGATTGTGCACACACCCGTCACGCGCACGAGGCTCCCCGGCAGCCAGTCGGGCACGGGGTCGGCGCTATTTTCCGGCGAACGCCATTCTGCGTGAAGCAAGGTCTGCCGCCAATCGAGCGTGAGCATCACACTGCCCGGCAGTCGCCGCACGTCGGTCAAACGGGCGTCGACCTGCACGAGGTCCGCATCGTTTTTCAACGCACTCATCAGATCGGTCAACACGTGCGGTTGGGGCGCAGGTTGATGCGAAATTTTTTCGAAAACAGCGTCTTCCAGCACCGCACTGTAGTCGCCCAATGCCGGAAATCCCAGCACCACCACTTCATCTCCGGGCTGTAACGATTCGATCTGCGTCGTATCCACACGCAAACTACGATCGAGATCGCGCACCCAAAGCGTGGTGCCGGGACGATGGTAAATCACTACGCCGCGAACCTGCACGCGATGCCCGCTGCCGCCGCTCAATTGTTGAAACTGAAGCAGACTGGAAATGGGGCGCTCCGGTCCCGCGAACGGGCGCGCCGGCGGCGGTTTCACGACCTCGACCACGGCATCTCGCGGCACCTGCACGAAAGGCCGCACAAATTGCCGGTTGTGATTGTGCAGATTGAAACAAAGGCCGCGGACCCTCACTTCGGCATCGACATACTCCGCGGGTTTGAAATCTCCATTCGCCTGGACGAGCACGTGCTGGCTGCCCGACGCCAACTTCATTTTCACTTTCGGCGCAGCGGTTTGCACGCGACTCACCGCGGGTGTCGCGTAGCGTGTGCCGGGCGGCGGCGGCGGGAGGTCGCTCGGTTCTTTCGGCTCAACACTTCGCACGATGCCTGTGAACTCGACCCACTTGGCATCCATCTTTCCCGTGTTCATCTCGTCCAGCGTGACAGGCAGTGGCTCGGGAATCGGTGCGCGCCCAACCTTCCGAATCTCGCGGGCCACAATGTAAGGCGCAAAGCCGCCCGGGTCGGTCACGCCTTCGATCTCCAGCACATCGCCTGCCCGCAGACCGGCGACGAGAGCCGGCGGGCCTTGTATATAAATGCCGTCCGTCTGGTCCTGAATCACAAAAGCGATGCCTTCAGGGTCAGCCTCTCCTAAATAGACTCCGCGCAACTTGGCAGGCAGCGCATTTCTTGCCTGCTCCACCGTCAACGCGCGGACTTGAGAAGCGGTGGTCAGGGGCGTCTGACCGACCGTTGGCCCCTCGGCTTTGAGACCCGCCGGGATCCCAAATAATATCAACCCGAGCAGCCAGGCGGCGGTGAACCGGATAATATTATTCCGCCGAAAAGTGTCACTCATGGCAGGGGCGTCGATCCGCGATTTTTTGTGCGGAGGGCGGACCGAAGCAAGCCTGGTAAATAATAAAACGGATGCGTGCACCATCACGCATCCGTTTCCCCTAAACGTACAGACCCAATCAGAAGCTAAACCGATTCGTAAGGCTCCACGTCGTTTCCGCAGGGATGCGGACTTGAGCTGTGGTGCCATCCGGATTCGCCAAAATCGGAATCAAGTCATCCTTGGCGAAAAGATTGCTCACGTTGAGCTGAATTTCCCAAGTGATGCGATTGGTCAACTTGTGTGCGTACCCGATCCAGGCATCGTAGTTCGTTTCGCTTCCAGCATAGATCGGACTATTGACATCGTTCACCCAGATCTGCGCATCGGAGTTGAATTTGGGATGATAGCCGATGGCCGCTTTGTCCTGCCAACGAACCGCACCGCCGATATTAACTCCACGCAGGAACCCGTGGTTGAAGCTGTAGTTGTTGACGAAGTTGAGATGCCACTTGCGCAGCTCGTTCACCGCCTGGCCGTTTTCCGCGAGGAGATTTTCGTACGGACCATAGACATTCGCCATGATGCGTCCGCCCAAAGTATCGACTGGCGACGAATACGTGGTCTCGCCGTACCAGTGGCGAATATCGGCGTAGCCGTCAGCATTCCAATAGTTCAACTGCGTGATCGGCGTGTCGTTGTAGCCATCGAACCACAGGTCCTTCATGTTGGCCACGAAAGCCGGCCAGTCGGCCATGATGTCGGTGCGGACCGCCGTGGTGCGCGAGATATTCAAGGTCACGCGCCAGTTCCGCGTGGGATTTGCGGTCAATTCGAGTTCCATGCCTTTCGACTGCAGATCATTCGTGAGCTTCTCGCCCGCGGGTGAGTTTTGACCCCAAATGCCCCAATCGGTGGTACCGTCCTGCTTGAATTGCATGGCGTTCCACCAATCTTGATCGATCGGACGGGACCATTGGGCATCGGTACGCGCGGCGAACCAGAGTTTGCGGTAGGCCATTTCGTCGTCGTCGAGCGGCGGAGCCAGATAGGGCGTGCTCGTCGCCGGGTTGATCGTGCCTTGAGCGATGTATTCCGAATTACCTGGAACGGCAGAACGACGAACGCGCAACGGTTCAGCGAGGAGCGTGCTGATGTCATTACGCCAGTCGGTCGGCAGTGGCGTATTGGCCACGCTGGTGTCGTAGGTGCCGAAAAGCCATTTGTTCACCATCCACTCCGGCGTGGTCTGCTGGCGGTAAGAGCCGGATGTCCACGTTTCCATCTCCATCGCATTCATCGTGCGAGCAATGGCTGCTTTATTCCAATACAGGATACCCGATGGATCGGCCAACGACGTATTCTTCTGCATCGTGTTGTACCAAGTCATGCGCAGCGAATATTTATTATCGACGGCGCTGATGAGGAATCCGACATCGCGGGTGCGACCGGAAGGAGCGGCCAACTTGTTTCCATAAACATCCGTGCCGACGTCGGAAGGACGGAAGCTGTTCGAATCGTTATAGGTAAAGCTGAGATCGACACCCTGCGGAAGCTTGTAGTGGAAGAGATCGAGGATCTGCGCGGTGTGGACAACCAAGCCCCAGCTCCGGCGCTGCTCGTCCGCGGTAAGCGGAGAGGTGCCATCGTACGTCCAATCCGGACTGAACGGCTCGACGGTCTGATATTGGTCGCGGATGAGCGACGTCGGTTTGTCCCAGCGAGTATAATTATCGCGGCGCCAGCCAAAGAGCGGGATGATCGAATCGTTCAACAAGCGTCCCTGCCAGACGAAGGATTTGGATTTCGTATCGTCAAAGCCTTCGCTCGCCCCGTTGTAGAGGTGATCGATGTTCGTTTTCCAATTGACGATATTAACCGACGCGGTGTGCCACGTCTTGGTGTTTTCATCCCACACCAGCGTGTTGCTGGTGGCAGCGGGCGTCTGCGGAGCCGTGATCGGGTGGACCGACGAAGGCGAGATCGCGTTGAAGTTCGGCGTGTTCAACTGACTGTCGCCAATATAGTGAATGCCCCACCAATCGTAGTACGAGGTGTCGGTCAAATACGCTTTGGCAAACGTGTTCACATCCCAAGCATAGAGCGAAAAGTCGCGCTCGAAGCTCGAGTACTTTTGGTCGGCCAAGACTCCGGTAAACGTTTGTTCGCCGAAGATATCGCGCACGAAATTATTGTGGCCGATGAAATCGCCGATATCGAATTTATAGAAGGCCGTGCCCCGATAGGCTTCACGATGCTGCGTTGTCATCGTGCCGTTGCTCGGCCCGTAGACGACCGGACGACCTACGTTCGGATTGGCCGAACCATCGCGCAGGTAGGCATTGACGTCGACCGTGACGCGGTCGGAAGCGATCGCGTTCGCGTCACCCGAGCGGTAGTTCTCATGGTAATACGCGCCGTTGATGCCGAGACGTCCGTTGAGATAAGTCTGAGAAATGCTGAGATTGATCGACTCGAAGCCGCTCCACTCGCTCTTATTCGGGCCTTGGATGGTCTGATTGGTGAAGGCGAGCGGCCCGGTCAGAATCATCTGGGTCGGCCAAAGGCTCGATCCAAAGCCGCTGAACGTTTGGCCGGTCGACTTCTGATATTGATTAATAATATTAGAAATGACCGGGTTGTTAGCGTAGTAGCTGGCCTGGTCTTTGATCCAGGTTCCACCTTCGGTCCAATTCGCGTTGGTGACGCCGCTCAAACCGCCCCAAGGCTCGCCATCGCGCTGGCGATAAGCATCGAGACCATTGGAGCCGATGGTTGATTTCGTCGGATCGGACCAGATCGTGCCTGGCGAACCGTTCCACCAATCGCGTCCTGGCGCTCCCGCGAAATAGGCGGAGAGTTCGGGATGTTGGACATGATTCGCATCCTGCGGGATACCATTGCTGGTCTGCGGATCATACATCAAATCCTTGTTCAAAGGCCCAAACCAGTTGGTAATAAAATCAGCGGGCGTGACCGAGACCGGGCGATTCGCGGTCGTATGGCCGGACTCACCGGAAACATCAATTTGCGTATAGACGCCAGGCGCCAGGACCGGCTCGAACCGGAGAGCCCCGAAAATGCGCTTGTCGTGGTCGAACGTGAAATCTTGACGAAATTTTTGGTCGTCGTTGAGGCCGATGACGCGAATACCGAGCTTGTTCGGAATGAGGGTCAGATCCTGGTCGGCCGTTTGTCGTTGCGAACCGTAGCTACCGAACCGCAGCTCGAGATTCGTCGCATCTTTGCCGAGACTCGGCGCCTTCAGTGTATTATTGATAATACCTGCAGGACTGCCTAAACCGAAGAGGATGGAATTCGGCCCGCGCTGAATATCGATTCGAGCGGTATTATAGGCGTCGAGCGCAATGCTAGTCGTGAAAAATTCGCGCGTCAGGTCAGCCGTGTCCAAACCACGAACACGCGTGGCGCTCTGCGGATTAACCAAGAGCTTTTTGCGGTAGGTCGCATCGTCGGCGTTGCTGCCGTAGAAATTGCCGTCGATACCGGCGACTTCCGTGTCCAACTGATAAATGAGCACGTGCTGCAAATCCGTCGCGCCCGTATCTTTCAAGAATTCGGGCGTCACGACGGAGATCGCGGATCCCACATCGCGCAACGATGTGTTCAGACGCGAGCCGGCCAGCGACGAGGTCGCGGCATAGCCGTTGTCTTTCGTGGACGTGACATCGAAGGGCGACAGCACGAGGGTGTCCTGGCCGTCGGTGGTGGTGGGAGCAGTCGCTGCACCTTGCGCTTGCAATGCAGGCGAGGCGCAGACGACGAGTGATGCGAGGGTAAGGACCTCGCTGATTTTCCGGCGTGTGTAGTCGCGGGAATTCGTGTGCTTGGTTTTCATCTTTGGGGAGAGAATTGTGCCCACTGAGTCGGCGCGTGCGATGCGAGCGATTCGAAAAGCAGGCGGGGCAACCGAGGTATGAGCGATGCTATCGCACGGCGCCCGCAGCCGCCATCACCTAAACGGGTGATTCCATGCCTCAACGGATGAAAACAGAACAGGCCGAAGCGCGTGCGATTCTGCCTTCCGGTGCAGAGCCACCTTTACGCAAAAGGTTCGTCTCTATTGGCCGACAAACCGCTACCGTCGACGCTGGCTCCTGTTTCGCACACGTTTTCAATCCCGCCGGAATTATCGCGTTCGAAAAACAAAAACACGAAAGAAAGCCGGTCGGCTCTTCATCGCTCTATGCACCTCGTTAACCACTCCGACCACGCGGACCTCCGCGCTGAGCATCGCCGCTGGCCATCATTTGTCGGCATCGATGAAAGCGTAAATCGTCTTTTTCTCTGGAATGCCGAATCGCAAATGATCGCGTGGAGCCAACCGCTCAAAACCAAATCGCGCTCGCTCCAGAGGCTTGGTCCGGATCGGCTCTTACTCGCGAGTGATTACGGCTACACGGAATTTTCTCTTTCGACCGGCGAGTTGCTCGCCGAGGTGACGCTGCCCGAAGGCCGGATCGTGAGCGTGCTTCGCCGCGGGGACGGAGATCTATTGGTAGGATGCATGCCAGCCGACAACCACTCCGGAATTTCTTTCACCGTCTACGATTCCTCGTTCCGCCCATCCCGCATCGTCCGCTTCCCCGAAATCGAATATCTGCGCTGCAGCGAGATCACGCCAACAGGCACGCTGCTTTTCACCGCGGACGTCACTGCGTTTGAAGCGGACTGGACCGGAAAAGTTATCCGTGAATTTCGTTCGACGCGTTTTCGTCACGCATGGAAACCCGCCCGTCTCAGTAACGGTCACACCCTCGTCTCCGGCGGATACGGAAACTGTATTGTCGAATTCGATACGGATGGAAATGCGGTGAACGAATGGAAGGCGTCCGAAAATGAAACCGATCTGATTCGTCCGTTCTTCTTTTCCGACTTTCACGCGCGCGCAGATGGTTCGCTGGTTGTGTGCAATTGGCTCGGCCACGATCCGGTTTTCGGCAAGCCGGGATACAGCCTTCTCGAATTCTCGAGCAGCGGAGAACTCCTCTCGGCCTGGCGAGCCGCCGAGCAGATCTCCAGTCTGCAGACGTTTCTGTTGATATAACGGCGGGGTTGGCCGTCGGGGAGCTCGCGCATCGCCGCCGCAAGCTACAGGTCCGAAAAGCTCGCGGTTTATTGTGAAGTACGCCTTCGGCTCGTTAGAGATAGGATGGCGGACAAAATGTCCGCGCTCCTAAGCGCTCCTAACAAGAGAAGATTTCTCCCTCGCACTGCGCAAAAAAAAGGGTCCTGTCGCCCCATTGCGACAGAACCCAGTTTTTCCCTATCTGAGACGCGCGCTCAAAAATTATATCGAATGGTCAATCGCGCATCGAGTGGCTGGCCAGGATACACCGCCATGCGACTGATGCTCGCTGCGAGATACTCTTTATTGAAAAGATTATCGACGTTCAACTGTACGTTCCAGTTCTTGTTGAAGGCATAGGACGCGCTCGCGTTGACCAACGTGCGAGCAGGAAGCCAGAATGTCGGCTCCGGCAAGATCAGGTGATCATTCGTACTCAGGCTGGTCGGAGCGGTGCTTGGTGAATCACCAGGACGTTTCGCCAGATAGTCGACGCCGATGCCTAAGGTGAGTCCTTTCAGCACGCCTGGCCCGAAAGAATACGTGGTCCAAGCGGCGCCGGATTTTTCCGCGATGCCGCGGAAGACTTGGCCGAAGGGCGTGCGATTCTTGAAATCCGAGTAACTGCCGATAATCGACCAACCCTTGGTCAACGACGCATGAAGCTCATATTCCCAGCCCTTCGCAATCCGGTCCATGAAGAGCGGAGGCAGGGGCGGAATCGGCGCCGGGACCACGAGATTGGCCGGATTCGGCACGCTGAAGTTGTTTTGCTTAATATCGAAATGCGAAATCGTCGCATAGAGTTTATTATCCAATACATTCACACGCATCCCGACTTCGTTCTGTTTGCTGGTTTGAAGCTTGTTGGGAATCACCGCGGTGGTCGACGGTCCGATGGCGGTCGATTGCTTCGAATACCCGTAGTAAAACGAAAGCTGCGAAATCGGTCTCACCACGACGCCGTAACTCGGCATGGTCGCCGAGGGATCGTTGTTCGCGGTCAGAGTGCGAAAGCGATCATTGAGATGGATCTGATAATTCGCATGAGCGATCGCGCCATTCAGAATCACGCGATTATCGAGCAATGAAATATTTTCGTTCGCGTAGAGCTGCTCCGTCCGACTGATCTGCTCCGCGTGGCCATTGAGCGCGCCGAGAACCGCCGGCGATTCCGTGTAGCTATCGATATTAAACGGAGCCTTCGTGCCCGTATAGGTAAAGTCGGTCACCTTCGCCTGGGACAGCCAGACACCGGCGGTGGTGTTCGACGTCACGTTTTTGAGACTGAGGCGGTAGTTGAAATCCGTTTGGAAATCATAATCTCGCCGGTCTTGATGATCGTAGCTGTAAGAACGGGTGTAAGTTCTGGAGGCGCCGGGCGCGGCGCTGGTGGTAACCCAATCTCCTGTCGCGGGATCAAGCTTACCCGGATTCGCACCGCTCAAATTCGACTGTGTGCTGATGCCATGCGAAGTAATGAAGTTGCCCGCGATGCGCATGGAAAGGTTTTGCCATAGCGTAGAGGTCAAAAAGAAGCGGCTGTGCAGCGCCTTTTGAAAACGATAGGTGTCGTCGTCGTAAGGATTCAGCCTCCGCGACACTCCGCGGACAGTCACCGCGTCGTCATTCGTGCCGACATAGGGATCAATCGGAATGCCTAGATAGTTCAGCGCCTTGAATTCATACGCTTCGACTTCGACCGTGAGTTCGGTCGATGGACCGATTTTATAGGTCAACTCCGGCATGACTATATTCGAGCGATGGAAGTTGCCATTGCCGGGATAGTCATCCGTCCGCTGCGTCGCGCCGACGACCCGAAAAGCGAGATCGTTTGATAAAACCCGGTTGTAGTCCACCTCCACTCGATTTGAATCATACTCTCCCACTTGCGCGGAAATATAACCCGAATTGGTAAAGGTCGGACGCTTCGATACGACATTCACGGTTCCGCCAGGAACGCCTTGTGGTGCCAAAATCGCATTCGGCCCCTTCACAATCTCAACGCGGTCAATGATGACGGGGTCGAGATTGGCGAAAGAAAAGTACGAGAAATTGTCCATCGTGATTCCGTCCGATTGGAAACCGCGAATGTTGGTTCGATCCTGTGCGTTCGGAATCGTACTTTCGCTTACGCCGGCCACATACTTGGCGGCATCGAGCAAACGATTGGAGGACGTATCTTCGATCAAATCGCGCGTGATCACAGAAACATTCTGGGTAGAATCCATGAGATTCACGCGGACGCGCGTGCCTGACGCCGCTTCGCTCGCTTCATATTTTCCAGTATTTCCGGCAGAAACGGTAAACGGAGATAATACGATTGTCTCGTCCGGTACCGTGGAAGACGCGTCGGGAGCGGCCGACAGGACCAATGATGAGGTCGCTAGGGCCGCAGCCGCGACTACATTGTATACAGCTTTCATAGGGTGTTGGTGTAAAGGTCACGCAAGATGGGTTCTGGCGATGACCTGGGGGATTGCGGTCGAAATCTGGGTTAATCGGTCGCGCACACAATTTCGGGCTGACTGATGCGTAAAGTACCGATAAAGGTTCGTGTATGCCCATGAAACCGAATCGTCCGACCATCCGCGTGATTGCGAAAGCATGCGGACTGAGCGCGACGGCTGTCTCGCTTGCGCTGAGGAACTCAAAAGAAATCTCCCTCCAAGTGCGGACCAAAGTGCAACGCACGGCCAAAGAAATGGGTTACCACCCAGATCCGATTTTGACTCATTTGATGGAGCACCTCCGTTCGAACAGCACGGCGAGCGTGCGGGCTAATATAGCCTTACTCTGCACCTCCGATATGCCGTTCGTGCGGCGCTTGATCCGCGGAGCGACAAAAGGCGCCACTCGGCTCGGCTATTCTTTGGACTCGATCGAACTGCAGCCTTATATTGGAAAACGCGACGCCCTCACGCGCGTGTTGATAGCACGAGGCATTTCTGGAATTCTTTTGGCTCCTGCGGCTGATCCGACGGACTATCGTGAATTGCTGGATTGGACGCAGTTCACTTCGGTCGCGATGACCTATTCGATTTACGCTCCGCAATTGAATCGCGTGCTCACCCACCACTTCGAAAATTCCGCGCGCACTTTCGACCTGCTCATTGCCAAAGGTTTTAAACGAATCGGACTCGCCATGACGAAGGATATGGAGTTCCGCGCGAATCGTTCCTACAGCGGAGCGTATTGCCGAATCGAACAAATGGAACATCAGGTAACGTTTCCCATTTTACTCCTCGAAAAAGGTGAAAACTCGGTCGTGCGGAGTTGGTTCGCAAAACATCGTCCCGATGCGGTCGTCTTGGCCAATCCCAATCAATTCTACGAGTCGATCCTGCCCGCGATCGATCCTGACCTGGCAAGGAAAACGGCCTTTGTGTGCTTGGACCACGATAACCGCTATGCGATGTCCGGAATGGACCAGCTCTTCGAAATTGTGGGCGAACATTCCGTTGAGGCGCTCGTGGGACAGCTCAATCGCAACAATCGAGGACTCCCGCTGCACCCGCGGGTAACAATGGTCGAAGGCGAATGGCTCGATTCTCACGGTTTTTATCCGCTCAATAAAAATCCGAAGCGCCGGGGTTGAGGGGTTTCAACTTGTCCAGGGTGATTCGGAAAAGTCCCGCCTGGTCCCGCGAATATTTTCTCCGCCTACTTTATAGCGGAAGCGAAGCTCGCTCCGGTTGAAACCACCGGCGAGGTTTGCTCGCACCGACCGTTCGTAGAGCCGGCGCAATATCCATCCATGGTGGGAAGCTCCCGTTGTGCCCGTCTCGGAGCCGGGTACTGTACGTATAAGTGACAATGGCTTTGCGCGAATTTTCTGCGGTCTGATTCTGAGGTTCTCCGGTCGGTTCCTGCCCCGCTCAATATAGCGCAGCCCGCCCGTATGAACGACGCCTCCCCTTCCATGCCGATTTCCGAACCCGATCTATCGCCCGCATTGATGACTTGGATCCAAGAGACCTGGAGCAAGGCGTCCGCTCGTGTGATCAAAAATAGTGAACGCATCGGCTCTTCGTTTCCTCACGTCTGCGAGCGCGACCGCTACGACGCCGCCGCTCCTCACTGGTGGACCGCCGGATTTTGGCCCGGCATGCTTTGGCTGGTGTATCGAGAAACCGGTGACAAAGCGCTCAGTTCCATTGCGGAGGCATGCGAGGCCGAACTGGATGACGTGCTGATGGAATACGATCATCTTTGGCACGACGTCGGCTTCATGTGGAGTCTGACGTCGGTGGCGCACTTTCGTTTGCTGAAAAGCGAGAAAGCACGGCGGCGGGCCCTGATCGCCGCGAGCATTCTCTCGGCCCGATTCAATCTGAGAGGCCAATTCATCCGTGCCTGGAATGAATCGCATACCGGCTGGGCGATTATAGATTGTGTGATGAATCTGCCGCTTTTATATTGGGCGAGCGAAATGACCAAAGATCCGCGGTTCGGCTATATAGCCACCGCCCACGCCGACACGGTTCTCGCCCATTTTGCCCGTGAGGACGGATCTTTTCGCCATATCGTTTCGTTCGATCCGAAAACAGGAAAAGCGATCGAAGCCCTCGGCGGCCAAGGTCTCTCGGCCGACTCCGCCTGGGCGCGCGGATGCGCGTGGGCCATCTACGGACTCGCGCTCACCTATGGGTACACGCGTGAGTCGCGCTTTCTGCGCGCGGCGACGAAAGCGGCTCGCTTTTTTCGCACCCACCTCCCCGCTGACCTCGTTCCGTTTTGGGATTTTCGCGCACCTCAGACATCCGATTCACCGCGCGACTCGTCGGCGGCGGCCTGTGCAGCGAGCGGCATGCTCGAACTCGCCCGCCTCACGACCGGTGAAGAGTCCAAGACATTCAGAGCAGATGCCGTTGCCATCCTACGCGCTCTCGATGAGCACTGCACGGACTGGAACTCCGACGCCGAGGCTCTCCTGCACTCCGGTGCCGGCAATGTTCCAGAAGGCCAGAATATCAACGTCGGCCTGATCTACGGCGATTACTTCTTTCTCGAAGCACTCGCTAAGCTCCGTGGATTCACGGAAGTTTTTTGGTAGCGTTCGCGACGTTAGAAATCTGGTCTGGAACCGAACGTCCTGTACTCGCCGTGATCGGTCGTTCAACTGTTACCCACTCTTCAGCGTCGCGCCCCAGTATGCCTCTCCATCCCTTAGCCGAAAACCCGTTGGTGCATCGGCGGGATGTGCAGGAACTCGTGCGTGCTCTGATTGCACCCGTCATTCCTCATTTTTCTCCAGCGGGAGCGCGCGTGAAACTCGGTACGAGCCATGCGTGGTACGGTGAACCCGGCGATTTGATCGAGGGGTTTTCACGAACCCTTTGGGGCATGGTGCCGCTACACGCCGGAGGCGGAGCCGCTGATTTATCTCGCTGGCGCGAAGGGCTCGCAGCGGGAACGGATCCGAACCACGCCGAATTCTGGGGCTGGCCGGGAGACTTCGACCAACGCATCGTTGAAATGGCTCCGGTTGCTTTGGGCATGCTCTTAACGCCTCTCGAACTTTGGGAGTCTCTCGACCCGGAAAATAAAGCTCACGTGGCCCGGTGGCTCGAGCAGGTCAACTCGGTCCGCCCGGTTAACAGCAACTGGCTTTTCTTCCGCATCCTCGTAAATCTAGCGCTGCGGCGGCACGGCCTCAAGTGGTCGATGGAAAACGTGAAAGCCGATCTCGCCGGGATCGACTCGTTTTATCTAGGCGATGGCTGGTACTCCGACGGACTAGAGAGCGCGACGCTCAGAGATGGCCGACAGGGTGATTACTATATCCCCATGGGCATGCATTATTATGGTTTATTATTCGCGAAGTTCGCACCCGATCTCGACCCAGAACATAGTTCCGCCTTCCTTGCTCGCGCGCGACGGTTCGCGACTGACTTTATTCACTACT